>ERZ773241.2269-NODE-2269-length-15932-cov-12.719468_pt1 | contig 15932 bp, 11 predicted proteins | sample MGYA00580989_ERZ773241 | MGnify/ENA primary metagenome ERZ773241 (study PRJEB29015, sample SAMEA2737804) | human gut metagenome | biome: human gut; feature: human-associated habitat; material: faeces | place: China | collected 2012 ... | reverse complement strand
GTCAGCTGCTGCAGATGGTCATCAGCCAGAAGACCAACGACTCCGTCATCACCGACGAGAAGGGCGTTCAGGACAAGGAGACTGCCAAGAATTCCCAGCAGAACCAGTCCATGAAGGTCATGATGTGGATGATGCCCCTGATGTCTCTGTGGATCGGCTTCACCGTTTCCGCCGGACTGTCCCTGTACTGGTTCATCGGCGGCGTGGTGAGAATGATCTCCGACCCCATTATGACCAACCACTACCGCAAGATCTATGACGCGGAGGATGCCGTGCGTCTGCAAAAGGCGCTGGAGCAGGAGCGCATCGAAGCCGAGAAGGAGCGCGTCCGCGCCGAGCGCCGTGCCTCCAATCCCGACGGCATCACCGCCAACACCAGCAAGAAGAAGCTGGAAAAGCAGCAGCGGGATCAGGAGCAGGCCGCCAAGGCCGCGGCTGCCAAGGAGTACGCCGCCCGGAAGGGCATTGTGGAGGAAGCTGCAAGGGAAGAAAATGCGCCTCTGTCCGGCGTCTCCGACCGTCCCTTCTGCAAGGGCCGCAACTATGACCCTGACCGCTACGCGCCCAAGTCTATGGAGGAATAAGCCATGGAAAAGTCGATTATCACTTCCGGCAAGACCATTGATCTTGCCATTGAATCCGCGCTGAGCCAGCTGGGGCTGGATCGTGACAGCGTGTCCGTCACGGTGCTGCAGCAGGCCAAGTCCGGTTTTCTGGGCTTCGGTGCCCAGAGCGCCAAGGTGCAGGTGACCTACGAGGTTCCCGACCCCGTGCCGGAGAAGGAAGAAAAGCCCAAAAGCGCTCTGGGCAGCGCGTCCCGCTCCAAGCCCAAGGCCCCTGCCGCCCCGGTGAAGAAGCCGGAAGCTCCCGAGATGCCCAAGGCCGAGCCGCCGAAGCCCGCCCCCCAGCCCGCTCCCACACCCGCACCTGCAAAGCGCCCTGAGCCGCCCAGGCAGGACAAGCCCCGCGCTCCCAAGCCCCCCCGTCCGGAGAAGCCCAAGGCGCCTGCCGCTCCCAAGACCTACGCTCCCGCCGAACCCGGTTCCGTGGAGGAAAAGATCGAAGTCTTCATCAAGGGCCTGCTGGAACACATGGATTCCAATGCCGTTCCCCACTGCTGGAAGGACGAGGGCAATACGTACAAGGTTGATCTGGTGGGCGACGATCTGGGTTACCTGATCGGCCGCCGGGGCGACACGCTGGACGCCATTCAGCATCTGACCAACTACACCATCAACCGGGATGTGGAAGGTCACATCCGCGTCAACGTGGATGCGGAGTGCTACCGGGAGAAGCGGGAGGAGAGTCTGCGCCGCTACGCCCGGAAGAAGGCGCAGCAGGTGCTGAAAGCCCGCCGCCGCACCACTCTGGAGCCCATGAACGCCTACGAGCGCCACGTGATCCACGCCGCGCTTCAGGACATGGAGAACATCACCACCCACTCCACCGGCGTAGAACCCAACCGCCGCGTGGTGATCGAGTACGTGAGATAAGAGATAAACGAAAATCGGCACCCGGAAACGGGCGCCGATTTTTTACTGCAAAAAACATTTGAAATTTTTCGCCCCATCCGTTATAATAAGCCCACAGCGTGTGGCGTTTCTGCGTAAATCCGGTTGCAGAAACGCCACACGCATTTTTTGCGGAAATGGGTGAGAGACGGAGAGTGACGGAGAATTTTATAGGGAAATCGTGCGGCAGAAATGCGTAAGTCCGGATTTTAACGGACTTACGCATTTTTTGTTTCAAAGAAAGGTGAATGATATGGAAACAGGAAATCAGTTTTTGGGAACGGAGCGTGTCGGAAAGCTCATGGGGCAGTACGCCGTTCCCTGCATTATCTCGCTGCTGGTGGGGGCACTGTATAACATCGTCGATCAGATCTTCATTGCAAACGCCAGCTATTTAGGCTCCTACGGCAACGCTGCCAATACCGTGGTTTTCCCGCTGACGGTGGTGGCGCTGGCCATCGCGGTCATGGTCGGCGACGGCTGCTGTGCCTTCGTCAGCATGGCGCTGGGCAGGAACGAAATAGATGACGCCAGACGCAGCGTCGGCAACGCCGTCGTATTGACCGTAGCAGGCAGCCTTGTTCTGACGGCGCTGTACCTCATTTTTGCTGACGGCATCATTGCCATGTTCGGCGGCACGGTCAATGCGGAAACGTTCCGCTGTTCTCAGGAATACTTCTTCTACATCACGCTGGGCATTCCGTTTTACATGTTCGGTCAGGCCATGAACCCCGTCATCCGCGCCGACGGCAGCCCGCGGTTCGCCATGATCTCCACACTGGTGGGCGCGGTCATCAACATCATTCTCGACCCCATTTTCATTTTCATCTGCGAATGGGGCATGATGGGTGCGGCCGTGGCGACGGTCATCGGGCAGGTGGCGACGGCGCTGCTTGCCGTGTGGTATCTGCTGCACATGAAGATCATCAAGCCCGCGCACGGCGACTATGCCCTGCGGGGGCATATCTGCGGGCGGACGCTGGCGCTGGGCATTACCAGCTTCCTGTCCCAGATCAGTCTGGTCGCGGCCATGGCGGCAATCAACAATATGCTCCGCAAATACGGGGCACTGGACCCGGTGTTCGGGCAGGAGCAGTACGCTCAGATCCCCATGGCGGTGGTCGGCATCGTGATGAAGTTCTTCCAGATCGTCATATCTATCGTGGTCGGCATGGCAGCGGGGTGCATCCCCATTGTGGGCTACAACATGGGCGCGGAGAAAAAGATGCGTGTCCGGGAGCTGTTCACCAGACTGCTGATCGCAGAAGCGCTGGTGGGCGCGGCGGCGCTGGTGCTGGCCGAGGGCTTCCCCCGGCAGCTGATCGCCATTTTCGGCGCGGCCAATGAGAGCAGTTACTATACAGATTTTGCCATTAAGGCCTTCCGTGTGTACCTGTGCATGATGGTGCCGGCCTGCGTTAACAAGGCGTGCTTCATCTTTTTGCAGGCGGTGGGCAAGGCGCTTCCCTCCACGCTGCTGTCCATGTTCCGGGAGGTGGTGTTCGGCGTCGGATTCGCGCTGCTGCTGCCGGTGTTCTTCGGGCTGGACGGTGTGCTGTATTCCATGCCGGTCTCGGATGTCCTGACCTTCGCCATATCGGCTGTCATCATCGGGAAAACCTATCGGGAACTGAATGCGTAAAACCTGAAAAGGCGCTGTCTCACGGTTTTGTGAGACAGCGCCTTTTATGGAGGAAGGGGAGTTATCTGAAGTATTTGACCGCCGCTTCAAACATGCGGATGTTGTACTCGCCGGGGACGTTCTTGTACAAGCCGGAGCCGATGCGCTCGCTGTGGCCCATTTTGCCGAAGACCCGGCCGTCGGGGGAGGTGATGCCCTCGATGGCGTACAGAGAGCCGTTGGGGTTGAAGTGGACGTCGGCGGTGGCATTGCCGTCCAGATCAACGTACTGGGTGGCGATCTGGCCATTGGCCGCCAACTGGCGGATCAGTTCCTCGGAGGCAAGGAACTTGCCCTCGCCGTGGGAGATGGGAACATTGTACACGTCGCCTACGTTGGTCAGCGCCAGCCACGGGGATTTGTTGGAGGCGACCCGGGTGCGGACGATACGGCTCTGGTGGCGGGAAATGTTGTTGAAGGTCAGGGTGGGGCAGGTCTCGTCGGTGTCGATGATCTTGCCGTAGGGCACCAGACCCAGCTTGATCAGCGCCTGGAAGCCGTTGCAGATGCCACACATCAAACCGTCCCGCTGCTCCAGAAGGGCGGTGACGCCCTCCTTGACGGCGGCGTTGCGGAAGAACGCGGTGATGAACTTGCCGGAGCCGTCCGGCTCGTCGCCGCCGGAGAAGCCACCGGGGATGAACACCATCTGGGCGGTTTTCAGTTCGTTCGCAAAGCGCTCCACGCTGCGGGCAATGCCGTCGGCGCTCAGGTTGTTGATGACGATGATCTCCGGCTCCGCCCCCGCGTCCCGGACGGCCTTGGCGGAGTCGTATTCGCAGTTTGTGCCGGGGAAGGCGGGAATCAGGACTTTGGGCTTGGCAACCTTGACGGCGGGGGCTTTCCGCTGGGTGGCCTCATAGGAGAAGGTCTCCATGCTCTGCGCCGGGGTGGGGATGTTGCAGGCGTAGACGGATTCCAGCTTGTCTTCGTAGGCGCCGAGAACCTGAGTCTGGGACAGGGCTTCTCCGTGATAGGAGAAGCTGCCGTCTGCGGTGGTGACGCCCAGAACCTTGCCCACGATGCCGTCCGCCATTTCCAGCACGAAGCTGCCGTAGGCGTAGCCGAACAGCTCGTCAAGGGTCAGCGCGTCGTCAAAGGCGAAGCCCAAGCCGTTGCCGAAGCCCATCTTCATCACGGCCTCCGCAATGCCGCCCATGCCGGGGGTGTAGGCGGCCACGGCCTTGCCGCTGCGAAGGAGTTTGGTGACGGTGTCGAAGGTTTCCAGCAGGGATGCGGTTTCGGGCAGACCGTTTTCGTCGTAGGCGGGGGTCAGCAGGCAGGCCTTGTGACCCGCGGCCTTGAACTCGGGAGAGACCACTTCGCCGGTCTTGCCGGTGGTGACGGCGAAGGAGACCAGCGTGGGCGGAACATCCAGCTTCTCGAAGGAACCGGACATGGAGTCCTTGCCGCCGATGGCGCCGATGCCCAGCTCCATCTGCGCCCGGAACGCGCCCAGCAGTGCGGCAAGGGGCTTGCCCCAGCGCTTGGGGTCCTTGCCGAGGCGCTCAAAATACTCCTGGAAGGTCAGGTAGGTGTCCTGGAAGGACGCGCCGGAGGCGATCAGCTTACACACGGACTCCACCACAGCCAGATACGCGCCGTGATAGGGAGAAGCGGAGGTGATGAAGGGGTTATAGCCGAAGGCCATGAAGGAGCAGTCGTCGGTGTGCTTCTTCTCCACGGAGATTTTCTGCACCATGGTCTGAATGGGGGTGAGCTGATATTTTCCGCCGAAGGGCATCAGCACGGTGCCCGCGCCGATGGTGGAGTCGAACCGCTCGGACAACCCCCGCTTGGAGCAGGTATTCAGGTCGGAAGCCACAGCGAGGAAGTTCTCGGCAAAGCTGCCGGTGACGGCCTTGCCGTAGCTCTGCGCCTTTTCGGCAGCGGCGTCCATGTGCTTGGCCGCGCCGTTGGAATTCAGGAACTCCCGGCTGATGTCGCAGATTTTTTTCCCGTTCCAGTTCATCACCAGACGGGGGCTTTCCGTGACCACGGCCACGGGGACAGCGTTCAGGTTCTCCGTGGCGGCCAGTTCGAGGAACCGCGCCGCGTCCTTCGCTTCCACGACAACGGCCATCCGCTCCTGAGATTCGGAGATGGCCAGCTCGGTGCCGTCCAGACCGTCATATTTCTTGGGAACGGCGTTCAGGTCAATTTCCAGACCGTCGGCCAGCTCGCCGATGGCCACGGACACGCCGCCCGCGCCAAAGTCGTTGCAGCGCTTAATGAGGCGGGAGGCTTCGCCATTGCGAAACAGGCGCTGGAGCTTCCGCTCCTCGGGGGCGTTGCCCTTCTGCACCTCGGAGCCGCAGGTTTCTACCGACTGCTGGGTGTGAGCTTTGGAGGAACCCGTCGCGCCGCCGATGCCGTCCCGGCCGGTGTTGCCGCCCAGCAGGATGACCACGTCGCCGGGGTTGGGGCGCTCCCGGCGGACATTTTCCGCGGGGGCGGCGGCGATGACCGCGCCGATCTCCATGCGCTTGGCGGCGTAGCCGGGATGGTAAATCTCATCCACAATGCCGGTGGCAAGGCCGATCTGGTTGCCGTAGGAGGAATAGCCAGCGGCGGCGGTGGTGACGATCTTCCGCTGGGGCAGCTTGCCGGGGATGGTCTCGGACACGGGGGTCAGAGGGTCGGCCGCGCCGGTGACGCGCATGGCGCCGTAGACGTAGCTCCGCCCGGACAGGGGGTCACGGATGGCGCCGCCGATGCAGGTGGCCGCGCCTCCGAAGGGCTCGATCTCCGTGGGGTGGTTGTGGGTCTCGTTCTTGAAGAGCAGCAGCCACGGCTCGGTGACGCCGTCCACGGTGACGTCCATCTTTACCGTGCAGGCGTTGATCTCCTCGCTCTCGTCCAGCTTAGGGAGCTTGCCTGCGGCCTTCAGGTGCTTGACGGCGATGGTCGCGAGGTCCATCAGGCAGATGGGCTTCTCGCTGCGGCCAAGGGCATTCCGGGTTTCCAGATAGTCCTCGTAGGTCTTTTGCAGCAGGGCGTCCTCGAAGGTCACATGGTCGAGGATGGTGCCGAAGGTGGTGTGGCGGCAGTGATCGGACCAGTAGGTGTCAATCATGCGGATTTCCGTGATGGTGGGGTCGCGGTCTTCCTTCTGGAAATAGGACTGGCAGAAAGCGATGTCGTCCAAGTCCATGGCAAGGCCGTAGTTCGCGATAAAGTCCGCCAGCTCGTCACGGCTCAGGCCCGTGAAGCCGGTCAGGGTCGCCACCTCCGTGGGGATGTCATAGCGGATAGCGAGGGTCTCCGGCACGTCCAGAGACGCCTCCCGGCATTCCACGGGGTTGATGACGTATTTTTTGAATTCCCGGATGTCCCCGTCCGTCAGCGCACCATACAGGGCGTAGACCTTGGCGGTGCGGATGAGGGGACGCTCGCCCTGAGAGATGATCTGGATGCACTGGGCGGCGGAATCCGCCCGCTGGTCAAACTGGCCGGGCAGCGCCTCCACGGCGAAGACGTAAGCGCCGGGAAGCTGAATGGACGCAGAAGCGGTATCCAGCTGCGGCTCGGAGAAGACTGTCTTCACGGCGTACCGGAACAGGTCTTCCGTGATATTTTCCGCGTCGTACCGGTTGAACAGCCGGACATTTTCCAGCCGCTCCATGCCAAGTAAGGTTCTGGCCTCATTCAGCAGACCCTTGGCTTCGTTGTCCAGACCTTTCTTTTTTTCTACAAATACCCGATAAACCATGGGGTTATTCCTCCTGATGTGATTTATTCAGAGTTTTAGGGCAGCACCGCACAATTCGGCAAGAAGTCTCAGGCAGGATTTTTGTTCCAATTCAAAGTTCCGAAAATGGAGGAATACTGTATGTATTTCCCATTTTCGGAACTGCGGAAGTGGAGCAAAAAGACGGCTGAGACTCGCAGACGCAATTGTGCGGTGTTGCCTTAGTTAGGCTTGCAGCGCACGCTGGCCGATGTCGCTTCTGCGGTAGGCGTTTTCAAACTGCACGCCGCTTGCAATGCGGTAGGCTTCCCGGATGGCGTCCGCCAGAGAACCGGCCACGGCGGTGGTGCCGGTGACCCGGCCGCCGGAGGTCAGAAGCTTCCCATTTTCCAGCTTCGCGCCTGCAACATAGGTGTGGGCGGCGGCTTCCGGGGTCATGGTGATCTCGAAGCCCTTCTTGTAGCCGACGGGATACCCGGCAGAGGCGGTGATGACGCAGCAGGCATATTTATCGGAGAAGCGAACCTCCGTGTCCGCCAGCGTGCCGTTGGTTGTCGCCTGCATGATGGTCAGCAGGTCGCTTTCCAGCAGAGGCAGCACCACCTGCGTCTCCGGGTCGCCGAAGCGGCAGTTGTACTCAATGACCTTGGGGCCGTCGGGGGTGAGCATCAGGCCGAAGTAAAGGCAGCCCCGGAAGGTGCGGTCTTCGCTGTTCATGGCAGCGATGGTGGGCAGGAAAATTTCCTTCATGCACCGTTCGGCGATGGCCGGGGTGTAGTAGGGGTTGGGGGCGACGGTGCCCATGCCGCCGGTGTTCAGGCCGGTGTCGCCGTCTCCCGCCCGCTTGTGATCCATGGAGGACACCATGGGCTTGACCACCTTGCCGTCGGTGAAGGCCAGCACGGAGACCTCCGGGCCGGTGAGAAATTCCTCAATGACCACGTGGTCGCCGGATTTGCCGAAAACGTGATGCTCCATCATGTCCCGGACGGCGGCCTTGGCCTCGTCCCGGGTCTGGGCGATGATAACGCCCTTTCCAAGCGCAAGACCGTCGGCCTTGATGACGGTGGGGATGGGGGCGGTGTCCAGATAGGCGAGGGCGGCGGCCATGTCGTCGAAGACCTCATACCGGGCGGTGGGGATGCCGTACTTTTTCATGAGATTCTTGGAAAAGACCTTGCTGCCCTCGATGATGGCGGCCCGGGCGCGGGGGCCAAAGCAGGGGATTTTAGCTGCTTCCAGCGCGTCCACGCAGCCCAGTACCAGCGGGTCGTCCGGCGCGACCACGGCGTAATCTACCTTTTGCTCCTGGGCGAAGGCGACGATCTTGTCAATTTCCGTAGCGCCGATGGGGACGCACACCGCGTCCGCCGCGATGCCGCCGTTGCCGGGGAGAGCGAAAATTTCCGTGACCTCGGGATTCTTTTTCAGGCTTTTGATGATGGCGTGTTCCCGTCCGCCGCCGCCTACGACTAACAGCTTCATAAACAATCCCCCTTAGTGGTGGAACAGTCTCATGCCGGTGAAGGCCATGACCATGCCGTCCTTATCGCATTCCTCGATGACCAGATCGTCCCGGATGGAGCCGCCGGGCTGGGCGATGTACTTGACGCCGGAGGCTTTGGCGCGCTTGATGTTGTCGGGGAAGGGGAAGAAAGCATCGGAACCGAGGGAAACGCCGTCAAATTTGGACAGGAATTCCCGCTTGTCTTCTTCGGTCAGCCGGTCGGGCTGGCGGGTGAAGTAGTTCTGCCAGATGCCGTCGGCGCAGACGTCCTCCTCGTTGCCGTTGATGTAGCCGTCAATCACGTTGTCCCGGTTGGGGCGGCCGAGGTCGGCGCGGAAGGGCAGGGACAGGGTCTTGGGGTGCTGGCGCAGGAAGAAGGTGTCGGCCTTGGAGCCGGCCAGCCGGGTGCAGTGGATGCGGGACTGCTGACCCGCGCCCACGCCCACGGCCTGCCCGTCATAGGCGAAGCACACGGAGTTGGACTGGGTGTATTTCAGGGTAATCAGCGCCACGATCAGGTCGATCTTGGCGGATTCGGGCAGGTCTTTGTTTTTGGTGACGATGTTCTGAAGCAGATGCCCGCCAATCTTGAAGTTGTTCCGCCCCTGCTGGAAGGTGATGCCGAAGACCTGCTTCGTCTCCTGCTCGGCGGGAACGTAGTCGGGGTCGATGGCGACCACGTTGTAGCCGCCCTTGCGCTTGGTTTTCAGGATGGCCAGCGCTTCCTCTGTGTAGCCGGGGGCGATGACGCCGTCGGAGACCTCCCGGGCGATGAGCTTCGCGGTGGTCACGTCGCACACGTCGGACAGGGCGACCCAGTCGCCGAAGGAGCACATCCGGTCGGTGCCTCTTGCCCGGGCGTAGGCGCAGGCGAGGGGACTGTCGTCCAGCTCGGGGACGTCGTCCACGAAGCACGCCTTTTTCAGGTTCTCGGGCAGCACCTTTCCCACGGCGGCGGAGGTGGGGGAGACGTGCTTGAAGGACGTCACGGCGACCATGCCCGTGGCCTCCTTCAGCTCCTTCACAAGCTGCCATGAGTTGAGGGCGTCCAGAAAGTTGATGTAGCCGGGGCGGCCGTTCAGGATGGTGATGGGCAGCTCGGAGCCGTCTGCCATGTAGATCTTCGCGGGCTTCTGGTTGGGGTTGCAGCCGTATTTCAGTTCAAATTCTTTCATGTTCATTCCCTCCACGCGGTATTACTTTGAGTGCTTGTTGAGGATTCGCTGCTGATATTTCCGGGTTTCCAGATCGGTGTAGCGCACAAACAGGGAGATTTTGTTGTCGGGGTTCAGGTTCTCCCACAGCTCCCGGGTGAAATCGTCGATGTCCGCGGGGATGCTGACCCGTTCCGGCTCTCCCTGAAAGGTGGGAATTACGGGATTGCCGTCGCAGACGTAGGTGTGGAGGAAATGACCCAGACCGGGGGTGGCGGGGTATTCATAGAAGAACCGGGCACAGCCCTGTCCCTCCGGGTCGGCGGATTTCAGGATGGACAGCTTATAGCTGCCGTCCCCTGCCTGCAGGCCGGAAATGCGGGGCGTCCAGTTGGGGCCGTCGTCCTCAAACTGACGGGTACGCAGGGCGGCTTCCCAGCTTTCCCCCTTGGCGAGGTACTCCCAGACAGTGTCCGTCTGGTCGCCGTTGGTGACGATGAGACCCTGACCGGCTTCCCGCACGGGATGGTAGATGATCAGATGGGGGTCTTTCATGAGACTGGGGTCGAAGGCTTCCGTGCGGATGCCGTCCGGCTCCTGAACGAAGACCCGGTTCCGGGAATTGACGCTGCGTCCCATGATGAAATAGGCGGCCACGGCGGTCTTGCCGTCGGGGGTGACGCCCAGCACAATGCCCCGGCCGGGGTAGGTGTTGCCGCTGAGGCGCTCGGCCATGGACTTTATTTCGTAAACATTCATAGCACTTTTCACTCCTGTTCGATGATAACGGTGCGGCCTTCCACCCGGAGCCTGCCCTCACAGAACAGGCGCACGGCTTCCGGCAGCAGCTTCCATTCGGCTTGCTCCATAATGCGTTTTTGAAGGGTCTCGGGGGTATCTCCGGGGAGAACGGGGACGGCCTTCTGGGCGATAATGGGGCCGCCGTCGCATTCCGCGCTGACAAAATGCACGGTCGCGCCGGAGAGCTTGACGCCGTAGGCCAGCGCCGCTTCATGGACGTGCAGCCCATAGAAGCCCTGTCCGCAGAAGGACGGGATCAGGGCGGGGTGGACGTTCATAATGGCGTTGGGATAGGCCTGCACCAGTTCCTCGGTGAAGATGACCATGCAGCCCGCCAGAACCACTAAATCAATGTCCAACGCCTTCAGTTTCTCCACCAGCGCCAGCGTCATGGCGCGGTTGGAGTCGAAGCTTTTCCGGGGCAGCACATAGCCGGGGATACCCGCTTTCCGCGCCCGCTCCAGAGCGTAAGCCCCCTCTTTGGAGGAAATCACGGCGGTGATCTCTCCGCCGCCCAGCTCGCTCCGCTGCTGGGCATCGATCAGCGCCTGCAAATTGGTGCCGCCGCCGGAGACCAGAACTGCGATTTTGGCCGTCATTCCAGAATCACCTTTTCTTCGTCGTTTTTGGTGATGGTGCCGATGACGTAGGCGTCCTCGCCGTGGGCGGTGAGGATGTCCAGCGCGGTCTGCACCTGCGCAGCGGGAACAACGATGCTCATGCCCACGCCCATGTTGTAGGTGTTGAACATGTCCCGCTCGGGAATATTGCCGGTCTTTGCAATTAAATCGAAGATGGGCAGCACCCTGACGGCGCTCTTGTCGATCTTCGCGCACAGGCCGTCGGGGATGGAGCGGGGAATATTCTCATAGAAGCCGCCGCCGGTGATGTGGCTGATGCCCTTGACGTCAACTTTTTTCAGCAGCGCCAGAACGGACTTGACGTAAATTTTCGTGGGGGTCAGCAGGGTCTCGGCGATGGTTTTCCCGCCAAGCGCATCGCAGGGCCGGTAAATTTCGGCGGGGTTCTCGTCAATGCGGAAAACCTTGCGGATCAGGCTGAAACCGTTGGAGTGAATGCCGGAGGAAGCCAGGGCGATGACCGCGTCCCCTTCCGCCATTCTGGTCTTGTCCAGAATCTTCTTTTTATCCACAATGCCCACGGCGAAGCCCGCAAGATCGTAGTCCTCCACGGGCATCAGGCCGGGGTGCTCTGCGGTCTCGCCGCCGATGAGCGCCGCGCCGGACTGGACGCAGCCCTCCGCCACGCCGCCCACGATCTGGGCGATTTTTTCCGGCACGTTTTTGCCGCAGGCGATGTAATCCAGGAAAAACAGGGGCTTTGCGCCCACGCAGATGATGTCGTTGACGCACATTGCCACGGCGTCGATGCCGATGGTGTCGTGCTTGTCCATGAGGATGGCCAGTTTGACCTTGGTGCCGCAGCCGTCGGTGCCGGAGACCAGCACCGGCTCCTCCATCCCGGCAATGGGCAGGCCGAAGCAGCCACCGAAGCCGCCTACGTCGTCCAGACAGCCTAAGTTGCGGGTGCGGGCGATGTGGGTCTTCATCAGCTCCACGGCCTTGTATCCGGCGGTGATGTCCACACCGGCGGCAGCGTAGCTGGCGGACTGGGAATTGTTGTGTTCCATGATAATACTCCTTTTCCGGAAATTTATCTTGATTATTCTTTGCCGTTCCAGCAGTAGGTGCAGACCTTGTCTTTGTCCAGTCCGATGGCCTCCAGCAGGCCGTCCAGAGACTGGTAGCCCAGAGAATCAAAGCCCATTTCTTCGCAGATGGCTTTGAGCATACATTTGCCCCGCTGGGTGGTGCCGTCGGCGTACTCGTCCAAGTGCTTCTGACCCTCGTCACCCTCCAGATTCTGGACCGTCCGCCGGGCGATCAGCTCCATTTCGGAGTTGGAGCGGGAGAAATTCAGATATTTGCAGCCGTACATGATGGGCGGACAGGCGGAGCGCATATGCACTTCCTTCGCGCCGCTTTCGTACAGGAAGTCCACCGTCTCCCGCAGCTGGGTGCCCCGGACGATGGAGTCGTCCACGAACAGCAGCTTCTTGCCCTGAATCAGCTCGGGCACGGGGATCTGCTTCATTTTCGCCACCAGATTGCGCATCTCCTGATTGGCGGGGGTGAAGGAGCGGGGCCATGTGGGGGTGTACTTGACGAAGGGACGGGCGAAGGGCTTGTGGGACTGGTTTGCGTAGCCGATGGCGTGGGGCAGACCGGAGTCCGGCACGCCCGCCACGAAGTCCACGTCCGGCATGGTGCCGGCTTCCATTTCCTTGCGGGCCATGATCTCGCCGTTGCGGTAGCGCATGACCTCCACGTTTTTGCCCTCGTAGTTGGAGTTGGGGTAGCCGTAGTACGTCCACAGGAAGGCGCAGATCTTCATTTTCGTGCCGGGGGCGGCCAGCTGAGTAAGGCCGTCCGCCGTCATTTTCACGATCTCCCCGGGGCCAAGCTCGTAATGGTCCTGATAGCCCAGCTTGTGGTAGGCGAAGGACTCGAAGGACACGCACAGGCCGTCGTTATTTTTCCCCACCAGAACGGGCAGCCGCCCCAGCCGGTCCCGGGCGGCGATGATGGCGTCAGGGGTCAGCAGCAGAATGGTGCAGGAGCCGTCAATGACCTCCTGCGCGTAGCGGATGCCGTCGATCAGGCTGCCCCGCTGGTTGATGAGGGCGGCGGTCAGCTCGGTGGTGTTGATCTTTCCGGAGGACATGGCCATGAACTGATGCCCCGGCCCGGAAAAGGTCTCGGCCACCAGCTGTTCGGCGTTGTTGATGATGCCCACGGTGGAGATGGCGAACATCCCCAAGTGGGAGCGCACCAGCAAAGGCTGAGGGTCGGTGTCGGAAATGCAGCCGATACCGGCGTTCCCGCTGAATTTTGCCATGTCATCGTCAAATTTCGTGCGGAAGGGGGTGTTTTCGATGCTGTGTATCTGCCGCTGGAAGCCCTTTTCCGTATCGTAAAAGGCGAGTCCGGCCCGGCGGGTGCCGAGATGGGAGTGGTAGTCCGTGCCGAAGAAAACGTCGTAAATGCAATTCTTATGGGAAATCGCCCCGAAGAAACCGCCCATGTGTTTGTATCCTCCCTCAGCCGTTCAGTTCCGCCTGAAGGGCGGCGTCTTTCCCGAGTACCTTTGCCGCGTCGGCGGCGCGTCTGGCGTCCAGCTTCGCGGCAAGCTCCGCGTCCTCCACCGCCAGAATCTGGGCGGACAACAAAGCGGCATTCACGCCCCCGTTTACGGCTACGGTGGCCACCGGAATACCGGAGGGCATCATGACCGTGGAAAGAAGAGCGTCAATGCCGTCGAGACAAGGACCTTTGCAGGGAATACCGATGACCGGAAGGGTGGTGTTTGCCGCGATGGCGCCGGCGAGGTGCGCGGCCATACCGGCGGCGGCGATGAGCGCGCCAAAGCCGTTTGCCCGTGCGGATACGGCAAAATCCCGAGCCTCCTCGGGGGTGCGGTGGGCGGAGTAGATGTGACATTCGTAGGGAATGCCCAGAGACGTCAGGGTATCCATGGTTTTGCGCAGGATGGGCAGATCGCTGTCGCTGCCCATGACGATTCCGACTTTTTTCATGTGTTGACCTCCTTGTGGCAAATAAAACTTCATGCATGAGCACTGCACTGCGAAAATGCGCAAAGGCATAAGCATGAAGTTTTTGTGCATCATTTCCGGTTGCCCCGCAGGGGCGAGGAAATGGCACATTTTTTCTTTTTTCTATGCGTATGCATAGAAAAAAGGGCGCACTCGCCCGCTGTAACGGGAAAGTGAGCCCAGACGGTCGGCAGGAAATGGGGATATGCCCTTACTCCATGTGGTGCTCCACTTCGGTCTGCTCCGAAAACTCCGGACGCAGCCTAATCCGTCAGTCATAAGGGTTTGTTGATGTTACGTTATCATTATATCATCGGGGGCGACCCCCGTCAACTCGCAGAAAGACGATTCCTGACGGTTTTTGGGGTGGAACCATGTGAGTTTTGCCAAATCGATAAAATTGCCCCGAAAGAGGTGCGCTCTTTCGGGGCAGCGTTTACGCGGCGAAGAAGTTGTAAAGGCCGAAGATGAGAATGATGCTCACGATCACGGGCAGCACGTAGGTCATGTAAGGCCGCAGCCATTTGGCGATTTTCAGCCCTTTGCCCTCGTTGGCTTCGGCAAGGAAATTCTCCCAGCCCCAGCCGTAGCGGGTGGTGCAGAAAATGATGAACAGCAGACTGCCAAGGGGCAGCAGCAGGTTGCTGACCAGAAAATCCTCGCTGTCCAGCACGTCCCGCCCGGCGATGGGGCGGAAATTGCTCCACAGGTTGTAGCCCAGCAGGCAGGGCAGGCTCAGCAGAAAAAGGGCAATGCCGCACACAAGGCAGGTCTTCTTCCGGCTGAGCCCGGTCAGCTCGCTGACGCAGGAGACGATGTTTTCAAACACCGCGAGAACCGTAGAGTAGGCGGCGAAGGTCATGAACAGGAAGAACAGGCTCCCCCAGAAGCGCCCTGCGGGCAGGTTGTTGAACACGTTGGGCAGGGTCATGAAGATCAGCGCGGGGCCGCTCTTGACGTCCACGCCGTAGGAGAAGCAGGCGGGGAAGATAATGAGGCCGGAGCAAAGCGCCACCAGCGTGTCCAGCGCGCAGACCCGGACGGACTCGCCCGCCAGCGCGTGATTCTTGCCGATGTAGCTGCCGAAGATGGCCATGGCACCGATGCCAAGGCTCAATGTAAAGAAGGACTGGTTCATGGTGCCCACGATGACATTGCCAACGCCGGCGTCTTTCAGGCGCTGGATATCGGGCAGCAGGTAGAATTTCAGTCCCTCGGAGCCGCCGGGGAGGAACAGACTGTGTACAGCCAGCGCCAGCATCAGCACGATCAGCGCCATCATCATCCACTTGGTCACCCGCTCCAATCCCTTCTGAACACCGATGGAGATGATGAAAAAGCCGGATATGACGATCACGCCCATGTAAACCGTCTGCTGGACAGGGTTCGCAAGCATGTTGCCGAAGGCGGTCTCCACCCCGGAAACGTCAAGTCCCACGAAGCGTCCGGCGGCGGTGTCCACAAAATATTGCAGCATCCAACCGGCGACGGTGGTGTAGAACATCATCAGAACCACGTTGCCGAGCAAACAGACGTAGCCGTGCCAGCCCCAGTGTCCGCCGGGCTTCAGCGCCTGATACATTTTCAGGGGGCTTTTCTGGGCGGCGCGTCCCATGGCGAATTCCATGGTCAAAACGGGGACACCCAGGATCAGCAGGAAGATGAGGTAGATCACGACGAACGCGCCGCCGCCATACTGCCCGGTCATCCACGGGAATTTCCATACATTGCCGATGCCGATGGCGCAACCGGCGCTGAGGAGAATGAAGCCCAAACGGCTCCCAAGGTGTTCTCTGTGCACGATGATTCCTCCAGTGTTCTTGTCTTATGAAAGGCACAGACCGCGCACGGCCTGTGGGTGCCACGGGGTTACGGAAACTGATACTGAACTTCAATTAGGGTCTATCTGAAAACCGTCAACACGCCCAAACAGCGGGTCTTTTCCGCCTGCTG
>ERZ773241.2262-NODE-2262-length-15993-cov-10.980801_pt1 | contig 15993 bp, 17 predicted proteins | sample MGYA00580989_ERZ773241 | MGnify/ENA primary metagenome ERZ773241 (study PRJEB29015, sample SAMEA2737804) | human gut metagenome | biome: human gut; feature: human-associated habitat; material: faeces | place: China | collected 2012 ... | reverse complement strand
GCCCTTCGGGCAATTAAAATCTTTTCTAAAGATTTTAATTGGAGTTCAGTATTAATTGAAGTTCAGTATAATAGGGGCAGAAATAGAAAAAGCCCGCTGACCGAAATCAGCGGGCTTAATTCATATGAACTTATCGTATGCTATCGGAACTTGTCTGCAATCGCAGAATTGGGGACGCATTTTTGGCATAAGCTCGGAGTAAATTGGCGTAAGTTGTGGCGTAAGCACCGACAATTTAGGGACAATCAATAGAGCTTTGCGCCTGCCGGAATGTGAGGATCAACCATCAGCAAATGCAACTTTTCTTCGCCGTTTTCGTGATGCACGGCAGAGATGAGCATACCGCAGGAATCAATGCCCATCATCGGGCGGGGCGGCAGGTTCGTAATGGCGATGCAGGTCTTTCCAACCAGCTCCTCCGGCTCGTAATAGGCGTGAATGCCGCTCAGAATGACCCGATCTGTGCCGGTTCCGTCGTCCAAAACGAACTTTAAGAGCTTCTTGGACTTCTTCACAGCTTCGCATTCCTTGACCTTCACGGCACGGAAATCGCTCTTGGAGAAGGTGTCAAAATCCACCTGATCCTTGAACAGCGGCTCGATCTGAACATTGGAAAAATCGATTTTTTCCTCCACAACCGGAGCCGCCTGAGCAGCCTCCGCAGGAGCCGAAACTTCCTTGGAAACCTTCTTGTCAGAGTCCAACGGCTTCATTGTGGGGAACAGGATAACCTCCCGAATCGTATCGGCGCCGGTGAAGAGCATGACGGCGCGGTCGATGCCCATGCCCATGCCGCCCGTGGGGGGCATGCCGTACTCCAGCGCGGTCAGGAAATCCTCATCCAGCATCTCCGTCTCGTCGTCGCCCCGCTCACGCTGCTCGACCTGCTTCATGAAGCGCTCCCGCTGGTCAATGGGGTCGTTCAGCTCGGAATAGGCGTTGCCCATCTCGCTGCGGTTGATGAAGAACTCGAAACGCTCCGTCAGACGGGGATCTTCCGGGGACTTCTTGGTCAGAGGGGAGACCTCCACCGGGTACATGGTGATGAAGGTGGGCTGCACCAGATGCTCCTCGACCTTCTGGTCGAAACAGGCATACAGGGCGTTGCCCCATGTCTTCTCGGCGGCGTCGGCCAGCTCAACGCCAACGGCCTTGGCGGCGGCTACGGCCTCCGCATCGTCGGTGATGACGCCAAAGTCAACGCCTACGTACTTCTTGACGGCTTCGACCATGGTCAGCCGGGGCCAGCCGGGGGTCAGGTCGATCTTCTCGCCCATCCATTCCAGCTCGTAGCTGCCCATAACCTCCTTGGCAAAGGTGGTGTAGATGCCCTCGGCAATGTCCATCATGTCGTGGAAATCGGCGTAGGCCTGGTACAGCTCCACGGTGGTGAACTCCGGGTTGTGCTTGGGGTCCATGCCTTCGTTGCGGAAAATGCGGCCGACCTCGTACACCCGATCCATGCCGCCCACAATCAGCCGCTTCAGGGGCAGCTCCGTGGCGATGCGCATGTACATATCGATATCCAGCGTGTTGTGGTGAGTGACGAAGGGACGGGCGGCAGCGCCGCCGGCAATGGTGTTCAGCACGGGGGTCTCCACTTCAATGTAGCCCATGCTGTCCAGATAGTTGCGCAGGTGCTTGATGAACTTGGAGCGGATGACAAAATTCCGCTTGACCTCGGGGTTCACCATCAGGTCAACGTAGCGTTGACGGAAACGGGCTTCCTTATCGGTCAGGCCGTGGAACTTGTTGGGCAGGGGCAGCAGAGACTTGCTCAGCAGGGTGACGACCTTGGCGCGGATGGAAATTTCCTCGGTCTTCGTCTTGAAGACCTCGCCCTCCACGCCGACGATGTCGCCGATGTCGTACTTTTTGAAGCGGTTGTATTCTTCCTCGCCCAGCTCGTCGATCTTCACGAAGATCTGGATGCGGCCGGCGCGGTCCTGCAGATCGCAGAACATGACCTTGCCCTGACCGCGCTTGCTCATCAGACGTCCTGCGACCTTGACGGTCTTGCCCTCGAAGGCTTCGTAGTCGGCCTTGATGGCAGCGGAATCGGCATTGAAATCGAACTTCGTCTGGACGAAGGGGTCGCGCCCCTCGGCCTGAAGCGCCGCCAGCTTTTCCCGCCGGATCTGCATCTGGTCATTCAGAGACAGCTCCGGCTGCGGTACAAACTTTGCCATGGCTCAGCCCTCGCGGGAAACGCTGACCACCTTCATGGTGAAGGAGCCGGCAGGGGCGTTGACGGTGAAGGTCTCGCCCGCGGCTTTGCCGACGACGGCGCGGCCGAAGGGGGAGTCGTCGGAGAGCTTGAACTCCATGGGGTTGGCTTCCTGAGAGCCGGTGATGCGGTACTCGGTCTGCTTGCCGTTCTCGTCCTCGACTACCACGGTGCAGCCAAGACCCACCCGGCCGCTGGCCTCGTTTTCGTCCTCGATGATGACGGCGTGGGACAGGACGTCCTCGATCTCGGCGATACGGCCGTAGAGCTTGGCCTGCTCGTTCTTGGCGGCGTCGTACTCGGAGTTTTCGGACAAGTCGCCGTAGGAGCGGGCTTCGGCGATCATGGCGGCGACTTCGCGCTCGCGGGTGGTTTTCAGGTAATTCAGTTCCTTTTCCAGGTCGGCAAGACGCAGACTGGTGATCTTAAATTCTTTTGCCATATTCAAAATCCTTTCTCAGATAAAAATATCCATAGCTCCAAACATTATAGAAGAATTATGCCCCATAGTCAAGTTTTATTTGCGGTTTTCGGGGAAAGAATGTCCGCCCGTGGGGAGCCACGGGCGGACGGTAATATGGCGCGGAGTCAGTCACTCGTGGCTTTTTCGGTTTCGCCACGGTACAGCCGGACGGTGAAGATCGCGGTCACGATGACGATGGCCGCCAGAATGGCCTCCAGAGCGGGGATGGGGACGGCGTCCTTGAGCAGCGCGGCCAGGGCGTCTACGGCGAAGTGGATGCCCATGGCGGCAAGGAAGAAGCCCCGGCGGTGATACCGCACGGCGCGGTACACCAGATGCGACAGGCAGATTTGCAGAGCGAACGCAATGAGCCGCTCCACGCCGACCATGTAGAATAGGTAAGAAGGAAGCGTCCACAGCTGGGAGATCGTCTCCAGAGAAGTCGCCCGGGCGGCTTCGTCCAGCCCGGCGAGGGCGCTTTCCAGCTTGCCGCCGTTGACCATGGAAACGGTGGCGAGGTTGGAAACGCAGGTCAATCCGCCGACGAACAGCGCTTCAACGCCGCCGTGACCCACGCCGTACATCAGGGCGTTTTCCTTTTCCAGCTGGCTGCCCAGAAAATACTTCATGGCGATGAGCCGCCCGAATTCCTCAAAAACCGCAGCCGCCGCGCCGCCGTACAGGGCGGACAGCCACAGGTTGCCCGTCAGTTTCTCCCCAAAGACGGCGCTCATGGCCAGGTGGAGCATCTGCTCTAAGAACATGGCGAAGATGACGAAGGTCACCGCGCCCAGGAGCATGTCGGAAAGCTTTGCGCCGATTTTGCGTTTCAGCAGGACGCACAGCGCTACGGGCGCTGCCACGCAGAGAATCAGACTGACGACCATGCCGGTAATGCTTGCGGAAGATACTGTGTTCATATCGTTTTCTCCTTTCCGTTATAGGCCGGTTTTTTTGACTAGAGTGTCATAGAGACTTCGCGTGCTTTCCGCGCTGCTGCCGCTGAGGACCAGCGTTTTTCCGTTCACCGACAGAATGACGCAGGCCTCCGGACGGTAGTAGGTGTAGCGGGTGTAGGTGCCGAATTCCGCGTTCTCAAACGTTCCCAGCAGCAGCCGGAAGCTGCCTACGCCGTAGGCTCGGGTGCCGTCCACGTTGCCCTCCCGGTATTCGATGCCGTCGATGGCGTCGTATTTTACGGTGAGGTCGTCGAAATAAGAGGCTTCCACGGTAAAGCTGTCGCTGTCGAACCGGTAATGGAGATTGCCGGTGAACAGCATGACCGCGACGAACACCACAATCACCGCCGTGAAGATCAGCATGCCAACGGAGATTTTCTTGGACAGCGGGTCGGGTTCGCTTTTCGTCCCGTGGATCCGGTGGTAGCGGTAAGAATAGGCGATGGGAAGGATGGACAGAGCGGCCGCGGCGAGAATGGTGACGATGATCCCAGGCACCTCCGGAAGCAGAGCGGCAAGCACCATTATAAGACCGCCGATGACCCAGACCTTACCGGCGAAGCGGTGGGTGGCGCTCCAGTTTTCCTCGCTGCCCAGCGTCCAGGAAATCCGGATGCCCACGGTGCGGTTGGGGCGGCATTTGGGGAAATAGTTGCCTATGGCGGCGAACATCAGTCCCAGCCCCACATAAAGAAGGCCGGCAAGACGGAATTTCCAGCCCAGCGCCACCGCGTAGGTGATGCCGCTGACGAGGATGGAGACGGCGGGAATCATCCAGAACAGCAGACCTACCACTTTTTTGCTCTGATTCCGGTTTTTAGCGTCCCGAAAAACGAAAAACAGCACCAGATAATGGGCGGCCAGCAGCAACAGCGGCCGAAGAAACACGGCGGCAGCCTTGCCGCTCCATCTGTCCGCGCCGCTCATGCCCCAATGGGTGGCAAGCTGGCCGGGAAGCCGGTTCCACAGAAGCAGCCCTGTGGCGATGGGGAGAAGGGCAAGCAGCGTGGAGACAATCAGTTCTTTTTTGTACTGCTTCATCATGGGGCAGCGCCTCCTTTCAAATCCGTGAGCCAGAGCATGATTTCCTCTAAGACCGAGGTGTTCAGCTCGTAAAAGATGAATTTTCCCTCCCGGGTGTCCCAGATCAGGTCGGCATCCTTCAGAACGGACAGGTGCCGGGACACGGCGGCGGGGGTGATGTCAAAATGGTCGGCAATTTCCCCGGCGGACAGTCTGCCGGACTTGAGCAGATTCAGAATTTCCCGCCGGGTCGGGTCGGACAGGGCTTTTAGGGTTTGCTGCAACGCCAAGGAATTCACCTCCCTGAATGTCATTTAACAATTAACTGAATTGTTAAATGTAAGATACCACAGATGACAATCTTTGTCAAGCAGAAAAAGGGCGGCCGTTACGGCCGCCCCTGTAGGTCAAAAGATTCAAAGATCAGTTCGTCATACCCGGTTTCCACGTCCTGCTCCACGCCGAAGCGGACGCCGGGAAGCTCTGCGATCACCAGCTCACAGGTGGTGTTGACGATACAGCCGGGGCAGAGATGACCGCCTAATGTGGAAAGGTCTTCTCTGGACAGGGCGATGTGCAGATGACACCGCTGCTCGCTGACGGTGCCGTTCAGACTGACGATCTCGCAGTGCTCCCCGATGGAGCGGATGTTCACGCCGCTGGCGTCCCGCACCTTCGCTTCCGTGACGCAGCCCACGGCGGAAAGCACCACGCCCGCAGCAATATGCTTTTCCCGGGCAAGCTCCCGGATGGAGAGAAGCAGATCGTCCCCCCGGTGGAGACGGACGCAGTGGCAGACAAAAGCGCCGGATGTGGTCACAATGGGATGCTTCATCGGTAATCCACCAGCTCTCCCATGTCCCGGCGCTTTTTCTCACGGAGGGGGTCGCCCTCTTTTGCGTAACCGAGAGCGATCACCAGCCGCACCGGCTGGTCAAGTCCGCAGGCTGCCCGAAGCTTGGCGTCATCCAGCCAGCCGATGATACAGGTGGAAAGCCCCTGAGCGGTGGCCTCGGCGGTGAGATAGGCGGCGGCAATGCCGATGTCGATGGAGCGGTAGTCCACCTTCGTCACCTTGGAACCCAGAGCGGCGCTCTTGGAGTAGGGGCGCTCAGAGATCACGATCAGCACCGGCGCCTGAGCGGCGAATTTGTTCATGCCCATGCCGGTCACACCGGCGACCGCAGCCTTGGCGGCCTGCCCCCGGCAGACGGTGAAATGGTAGGGCTGGGCGTTGCAGGCGGAGGGAGCCAAACGGGCGGCCTCCAGCACGGCGTCCAGCTTTTCCTGTTCTACAGGCCGCTCTGTATCATAGCTGCGGCAGGACTGCCGGGCGCGGGCAATTTCCAGAAAGTCCATCATTTTTCTCCTTTGTCAGATTTTCCAGATGCGGTTGGCTGCCCGCTCCTTGGGGGCGGGAGCTTCGTCGGCGTAACCCAGAATGCAGCAGCCGATGCCCCGGTAGTGTTCCGGGATGCCCCACTGGCGCAGAAGCGCCTTGCCCTCCTGGGTGTCGAACATCTCCCGGGCGCGGTTGATCCAGCAGCTGCCCAGCTCCACGGCATGGGCGGCGTTGAGCAGATTCCCCAGCACCAGAGTGCCGTCTTCCACCCATGTGGGATAGGTGGGGTCAGCCAGCACGACAATGACGCAGGGCGCGCCGTAGAAGGGGTCGCGGTCGGTACCCATCACGGCGGCGTTCATACGGGAAAGCTGATCCCGGGTAGCCTTGTCCCGGACGGCGACCATGACGGGCTTCTGGTTGTTCATGGCAGAGGGGGCGTAAAGTCCGGCCTCCAGCACGGCGTCCAGCAATTCGTCCGGCACCTGCTCGGGGCGGTACTTGCGGACGCTGCGGCGGGTTTTCAGAAGTTCACACATAAAAATTACCTCCTGTTTGTTATCATTCTGATGACGGCACTGTCCAGTGTGCCGTCAGAATATTCTGTTTCTTTGCAAAGCCCATGGACGCATACAGGCGGACGGCGGGGGCGTTGTCCGCATCCACAAGGACGGACATGGCGTTGGGCGCGTTCGCTTCCAGCGCCTTTGCCAGCAGCTTCCTGCCGTATCCCATGCGGCGGTATTCTTCCAGAACCAGCAGATCAAATGGTTCGTTCTCCTTGAACGTACAGGTCACATCTATGTAACCGACGACCCTGCCGTCGCGGATTGCGAGGAAGGTGTGGAAGCGATCCTGTGCCTGCATGACCTTTTCGCCCGTCCAGTACATATTTTTATTGTGGATGGCGCAGTACTGTTCTGCGTACTGGTCGGAAAGGGGCACGATGCCGGTGGTGTCCATATCCGGCGCGGGGGCTTCCAGCACCATCTTCTGCTGCTCCGGCTCAAAGTCGGCCTTCCGCAGATTCAGCTGTTCCCGCAGAAGGCAGTTGCCGGGATTGAAGACGAAATCGACGCCGTAACCGGGGAAGTGCTGTTCCAGATATTGGAGCGCTTCCAGATAGGCGCTTTTCTCATGGGACAAGCCTGCCAGCATTTCGGCGTATTGTTCATCCCGGATAACGAGGAATGCGAACAGTCCAATCAGCGTCTCTTCATGGTAGACGCCAAAGACGCAGTATCGGTCGGGATTTCCAATCGGTCTGATCAGATTGCTTTGAAGCTGTTCTTCGCTGCTCAGCATGGGGTCTGAAAAGTTGGGGTCACCTTGAAAGCCTGCGGCAAACGCCCGGCATTCTTCATAGGTTTTTATCATTTGGATCATGGCTTTTCTCCCCATTGCCGGAACGTTTTATTTTTTATACTATACCACAATTCCCCAGAAAAGGCAAAGAAAAAACTGCCGGGGAAAGCCCCGGCAGTTTTCGTATGCTTATTGATGCAGCCCGAACAGAGGCCTTGCCACCCGCTTGTACAGCAGCATCGTCAGCACGGAGACGACGGCGCCTTTCAGCAGGTTCAGGGGCGCGACGCACAGCAGAACAAAGGTGGAGACATTGCTGACCCCGCCCCTGATGGCCGTTCCCATGGCGATGATGGTGTCCAGCGGAATGCCGTACAGCTGGGCAAACTTGGGCAGAAGATAAACGGCGTTGAAGGCGCTGCCGAACACGGTCATGACCAGCGTGCCGATGGCAAGGCCGATGATGGCGCTGTGCTTGCTCTTGTGGGCGTGGTAGAAAATGGCGGCGGGAAGAACCAGAGAGCATCCTACCACGAAATTGGCAAGATCGCCCACAAAGGCGGTGGAGGTGCCTTTCAAAAGCAGCTTCAGCAGGATTTTCACGCCCTCGCAAATCACGGTGGCGCTGGGTCCTAGGTAAAATCCGCACAGCAGCACGGGCAGCTCGGAAAAGTCCAGCTTATAGAATTCCGGCGCGAGAATCACCAGCGGGAAGTCCAGCACATGAAGCACGGCAGCGATGGCGGCGCTGATGCCGATGATGCTCACCCGCCGGGCGGGGCTGACCTTCCGCTTTTCCGGGAGAAAATGCTCCGCCAGCCGGGCAAGCAGGGCAAGCCCCACCACGATGGCAAGGCTCACGCCTACAAAGGACAGATTGTCTAAAATTTGTTTCCAAAGATCGGTCATTGGTATCACCTCAAAACAAAAGTACGCCCTGGGTATATTCCCAGGGCGTGAAAAAACGCAAATATCCTTTGCGTATCTTCTTCCATCCAGACTGTACTGTCGGTATCGGAGTTTCACCGATTCAACGCTGACGCGCTCGCGGACTTGGGAAGTCTTGAATCAGAGCTTCCTTTACCGCCGGTGGGGAATTTCGCCCCGCCCTGAAGATACTGTTCAGTTCGGGTACACAGTAGCACAGAGCGGGGCGCTTGTCAAGAGCGGAATTGTGTGATACCATAGATAAAAAACGCGGCAGCTTCCCCATGTTTACTGGGTCGTCTCCGGCGCGGTGGCGGCGGTCTCCGTGGGGAGACTGGGGGCGGTGGGAGCAGTCGTGGCTTCCGGCATCTTGAAGCCCCGGATCTTTCCCTGCGCGGCGGTGTCCGTTACGTCGCCGCCGATGATCTGGTTTTTGTAGACCAGCAGCGTCGCGTAGACCGGCTCGGTAGCGCCGGGGTAGTTGTTGATCTTGTAGACGTAGCGCATGACTTTTTTCCCGGCGTATTCGCTCAGATCGTAGCCCTGACTTTTTTGCAGGGCGTTGTAGCGCTCGAACACGTCGCTGGACGCGGCGGGAATGCGTACCTGACTGGAATCTGTGGGGGATGTGGTGACGTCCCAGCCGAGATCCGTCAGAAATTTCACCCGGCCGTCGTTGCTGGAAGCCGTGGGCGCGGAAGTCTCGGCGGAATCCCCGCCCCCGCCCAGCAGCAAAATCAGCGCCACGATCAGCGCTGCCACGGCGGCAAGGGCGATCATTACCTTTTTCAGATTGACCTTCGCGGTCATAACCATCATAAAAAATCCCTCCCGGTTCATATTTCGGTGGTACAGCCTATGCGCCGGAACCGGGACGCAGAACGGAGGAGCTATGGAACGACTGGACAAATTCCTGTGCGGCAGCGGCGCGGGCACCCGCTCTCAGGTGAAGGATATCTTAAAAGCGGGGAGGGTGACCGTGGACGGAAATCCTGAAAAGGACGGCTCCCGGAAAATCGACCCCGCTGTCCACACCGTTACACTGGACGGGCAGCCTTTGGGCGGAAAGCGCCGGATGGTGGTGATGCTCAACAAACCGGCAGGCTACGTCACGGCCACGGAGGACGCGGCGGAGAAGACCGTCATGGAGCTGCTGCCGGAGGCGTGGCGGCACATGGACTTAAGGCCCGTAGGCCGTCTGGACAAGGCCACCGAGGGGCTGCTGCTGTTCACCAACGACGGCGAGCTGCTCCACCGGCTGATATCCCCAAAGAAGGAAGTGGCGAAAGTCTACTACGCCCGCCACGAGGGGCAGGCAAATGCCGACGACGCAGCCGCCTTTGCCGCGGGACTGACCCTCCGGGACGGCACGGTGTGTCTGCCCGCGCTTTTAGAGCCGCTGGGGCCGGGGGAGAGCCGGATCACCGTCCGGGAAGGGAAGTACCATCAGGTGCGGCGGATGATGGCGTCCCGGAACATGACCGTGACTTATTTGGAGCGCCGACAGGAGGGAACACTGACGCTGGGCGATCTGCCGAGAGGCCGGACCCGGGAGCTGACGGAAGGAGAGATCGCCCTGCTGGAAGGCAAAACCCAGCCCTGAACGGTCATTTTGATGGAAGATACAGCCTTTCGGGGAAGCGCCTTCCGGGAAACCTTGGTATATTACCTAAAAAACATAAGAGATTTTGCAATAAAATGTCAAAAGGCACTTGCAATGTGCGCAAAAGCTGTGTATAATAATAATGCGTTTTTGTGAAATGCGCATTTATGCAAGATACTAAGGAGTGACTGTAGATATGTCCAACAGCGTTTTTCAGAGTGTCATTGTTCAGTTGCGGGATATTACGGACCGCAGCTTCGGCGTGATCGATACCGAGGGGTGCGTGGTTTCCTGCACCGATATGTCCATTCTGGGTGAGCGCTGGACGGACGCCGCGCTGAAGGTGAGTGGCGCCGCCGACAGCATCGTCACCTTCGGTCAGCGCAGCTTCAAGGCCATTCTGGGCAATTCCAATGTGCTGGAATATGCCGTTTTCTGCTCCGGCGACGACGAGACTGCCCGCAGCTTCTGCCAGATGGCCTATATCGCCCTGAACGATGCCAAGACCTTCTATGAGGAGAAGCACGACCGGGGCACCTTTGTGAAAAATATCATCATGGACAACATTCTGCCCGGTGATATTTACATCCGCGCCAAGGAGCTGCACTTTGCCACCGACGCGCCCCGGGCGGTGTTCCTCATCCGTCAGGTGGGTCACAGCGATGTTGCCACCGTGGATGTGCTGGCGGGGATGTTCCCGGACAAGATGCAGGACTTCGTCCTGTCCATCAACGAAAGCGACGTGGCGGTCATCAAGCAGATCACCGGCGGGACGACCCCCGAGGACTTGGAGAAGATCGCAAAGTCCATGGAGGACACCCTGAAAAACGAGCTGCGGATCAAGACCGTCATCGGTATCGGCACCGTGTCCGACCATCTGCGGGAGCTGGCGGATTCCTACAAGGAAGCCCAGACTGCCATTGACGTGGGCAAGGTGTTCGACACCGAAAAGAGCATCATCGACTACGAAAATCTGGGCATCGGCCGCCTGATTTACCAGCTGCCCACCACGTTGTGCGAGATCTTCCTCAGTGAAGTGTTCAAGAAGAATTCCATCGATTCTCTGGATCAGGAGACCCTGTTCACCATCAACAAGTTCTTTGAGAACAACCTGAACGTCTCCGAGACTTCCCGGAAGCTCTTTGTCCACCGCAATACGCTGGTCTACCGTCTGGAAAAGATCAAGAAGCTCACGGGGCTTGACCTGCGGCAGTTTGACCACGCCATTGTCTTCAAGGTAGCGCTGATGGTGCGCAAGTACCTCACTTCCCGGGAGACCCGGTAAAAATGATACCCCGCGGGGCTGCGTCGGCAGCCCCGCTTCTGTATGCCCGACCCGGTTTTTACGGAAAGTGTTTTCCGTTTTTGGGGCGTAATATAAGAGAAATATGAAAGAAAGCTGAAAAAATTGGGGGAATAATTGTGGATAATATGTTAAATCTGCGCTTTTGGCCTATTTATTTCGGAATATGATTGACATTGATTTTGTGATGTGTTACAATTCGGTTACACTGCGGGCGGTATGGGGTCGCGGAAACGCCAATTCCGATACCGCCTATGACGGGAGAAAGATGCGAATATGATTGAATTTACTGATGTTGTAAAATCCTATACGCAGGGTAACAAGGCCCTCAACGGCGTTACCATGCAGATCGAGGACGGCGAGTTCTGCTTCCTGATCGGTCCTTCCGGTTCCGGTAAGTCCACCATCATCAAGCTCATCACCGGCGAGCTGAAGCCCACCTCCGGCACCGTCCACGTCAACGGCTATTCTCTGGAACGAATTCGCAAGCGCGAAGTTCCCTACCTGCGCCGCACGGTCGGCGTCGTGTTTCAGGATTACCGCCTGATCGAAAAAATGACGGTCTATGAGAACGTGGCCTTTGCCATGCGGGTCGTGGGCGCGAAGGAATCCGAGATCAAAGAGCGGGTCCCCTACGTGCTGGAGCTGGTCGGTCTGGAAAGCAAGATGAACCGCCATCCCAATGAGATGTCCGGCGGCGAGCAGCAGAGACTTGCCATTGCCCGCGCGCTGGTGAACAATCCGTCCACCATCATCGCCGACGAGCCTACCGGCAATCTGGACCCGGAGCGCTCCTTTGAAATCATGGCGCTGCTGCAGGAGATCAACAATCTGGGAACCACCATGCTGGTGGTCACCCACGACCAGAATCTGGCAAAGCTGTTCCATAAACGCACCATTGCCATCAATGAGGGCGTCGTGGTGAGAGATGGAATCGGGGAGGAAAGCAAACATGAAGCTCAATAATATCGGGTACCTGCTCAAGGAGGGCTTCCGCAGCATTTTCCAGCATGGCTTCATGTCCTTTGCCGCTATCTGCGTCACGGTGGCGTGTCTGATCATCGTGGGCAGCTTCTCCGCGCTGGCTTACAATCTGGACATCATGGTTCAGGATTTGAATAAGACCAGCGAAATTATGGTGTACATCGACAGCGACCTTTCCGACGCCGAGGCAAGATCCATCGGCACGAAGATCAACCTTCTGGACAATGTGTTTGACGCGAAATACGTTTCCCGGGAGGAAGCGCTTCAGAACTTCGTCAGCGACCATGACAACGACAGCGCTTTCAGCGGCGTTCAGGCGCAGGATCTGCGCCACCGCTACGTGGTCACTTTGGAAGACAATACCAAGATGGAGCAGACCGCTGAGCAGCTGAAGAATCTGCCCGGCGTGGCCAAGGTCAGCGCGGCCTATGAGCTGGCGCAGGGCTTCACCACCCTGCAGAACGTGCTGCATATCGTCTCCGTGGCCGTGATCGCGGTTCTGCTGGTGGTCAGCCTGCTGATCATTTCCAACACCGTCAAGCTGGCCATGTACGACCGGCGGGACGAGATCGCCATTATGAAAATGGTGGGCGCGACCAACGGCTTTATCCGGCTGCCCTTCGTGGTAGAGGGCTTCTCCCTCGGCATGATCGGCGCAATTCTCGCTTTCGGTCTGGAATGGCTGGGCTATGACGCGATGATCGCGAAGATCGGCAGCGTGGACGCCTTGCAGCTGTTCAACTTCGTACCCTTCCAGGAGCTTCTGCTCCCCATGGTCGCTACCTTCGCCGCCGCCGGTATGTTCGTCGGTATCGTGGGCAGCTGGACTTCTATCCGAAAGTTTATGGACGTATAACTATGAACAAACACAGAGAGATAACCGTGAGATCACTTGTCGCCCTATGTCTGGCGGCGGTGATGGCGGTGAGCATCCTGTCGGTTCCGGCGGATGCCGCCACCTCCGGTGAGATCCAGAAGGAGATTGACGCACTGGAGGAAAAGAATAAAGCCATCCAGGCGCAGATCGACGCTGTGCGAAGCCAGTACGACGCCAACTATAACGACATGGCCGACATTGTAAACAGGAAGGAAGCCATTGACGAGGAAATTGCCCTCCTGACGGACAAGATCGAGACGACCAACGCCCAGATCTCCGCCTACAGCCAGCTCATTGCGGACACCCAGGACGAGCTGGACGCCGCCGAGGAAGAGCTGCGCACCCTGAGCGAGCAGCACCGGGAGCGTATCCGGGCGATGGAGGAAGGCGGCACCATTACTTACTGGCAGGTCATCTTCGAGGCGAACAGCTTTACTGACCTCCTTGACCGGCTGAACATGATGCAGGAGATCTCCGAGGCCGACCAGCGCCGTCTTCAGGAAATGCGCATCGCGTCGGACATCGTCACCGCCACCCGCCTGAGTCTGGAATCGGAGAAAACGGAGCTGGAAGGCACTTGGGAGGAGCTGACGGCGGCGGAAGCCGAGCTGGAAGAAAAGCGCACCGAATCTGATGACATGCTGCGGGAGCTGGAAAAGAAATCCGAGGAATACCAGCAGCTGATGGACGAGTCGGAAGCCCTCCAGGACGAGCTGATGCAGGAAATTGCTGCCAAGGAAAAGGACCTCAAGCAGGCAAAGTACGACGAGTATCTGGCCAAGCTGGCTTTGCAGGGTGAAAACCCGCCCTCCAACGCCTCGTGGACGACCCCGGTGTCCGGCTATACCATTACCAGCCCCTTCGGAATACGCACCCACCCGATCCTGGGCACCCAGAGAATGCACAACGGCATTGATATGGCCTGCAATCAGGGAACGCCCATCTATGCGACCAGAGCCGGTACCGTCACGGTGGCCTCCTATCAGGCCGGCGGCGCGGGGTACTATGTCAGCATCAACCACTTAGACGGCTTCTCGTCCATCTATATGCACATGACCAATTACGTTGTTTCCGCGGGACAGAGCGTGTCCCAGGGGCAGCTCATTGGATATGTTGGCAGCACCGGCCTTTCTACCGGGCCGCATCTGCATTTCGGCATTTCTTACGCAGGAACTTATGTAAACCCATTGGCATACATCTATTGATGCTGTTTTCCGATTTTGATTGGAGTTCAGTATGATGCAATGCCCGTCCCCATCGTGAAAAGGAGATTCCTATGAAAAATCGCAAACGTTTGGTATCCGTCCTCGCCGGCGTCATGGCGGCGGTACTGCTGCTGACGCTTCTGATGAGCATTCTGCCCACCTTTGCCGGTGCGGCGTCCTCCGGCGAGATCCGCAAGCAGATCATTGCCCTGCAGCAGGAGCGCAAGGAGGTGCAGAACCAGATCGCGGACGTGAAGAAGCAGTACAAGGAAAACGAGAACGAAATTGCGGACCTGATCGCGAAAAAGAACGTGATCGATCAGGAAATTCAGCTTCTGAACACCCAGATCATCAACATCAACGAACAGATCTCCGCCTATAACCTGCTCATTGCGGACAAGCAGGACGAGCTGGACACGGCGGAAGACCGTCTGGAAACCCTGAATCAGGAAAACAAAGACCGCATCCGCACCATGGAGGAAGAGGGCGAGGTATCCTACTGGGAAGTCGTCTTCAAGGCCAACAGCTTCTCTGACCTGCTGGACAGGCTGAACATGGTGGAGGAGATCGCCGCCTCCGACAAGCGCCGCCTGCAGGAGCTGAGCGACGCCGCCAACAAGGTGGAGGAAGCGCAGGACGAGCTGGAAGCGGAAAAGGTCGAGCTGGAAGACACCAAGAAGGATCTGGATGACACGCAGGCGGAAATGAACACGAAGAAGGAAGAATCCGAGGCACTGCTGCAGGAGCTGCTGCAAAAGGCCGACGATCTCCAGGCGCTGGAAGAGGAATGCAAGGAGCAGGAAAATGCGTTCCTGAAGCAGATTGCCGCCATGGAAGTGCAGTTCAACGCGGCGAAGCAGCGGGAATGGGAAGCCTGGAAGGCAACCTCCGTACCTCCCACGACGCAGGGCGGCGGTACGGGCGGAAATGGCAGCGGCAATACCGGCGGGAACTCCGGCGGTACGTCCGGAGGAAGCAGCGGCGGCTGGCTGGTTCCCTGCAGCTACACCTCCATCACCAGTCCCTTCGGCAATCGTAAATCTCCCACGGCGGGCGCTTCTTCCTACCATCAGGGCGTTGACCTGGATACCGGCACCGGCGACCCCGTGTACGCGAGCCGTGCGGGCGTCGTCACCGTAGCGGGCTGGGGCAATGCCGCCGGCAACTACGTGCAGATCAACCATCAGGACGGCTTCTCGTCCATCTACATGCACTTAAGCAGCTACTGCGTATCCGCCGGACAGATCGTCAGCGCGGGGCAGCTGATCGGCGCTACCGGCGCCACCGGCATTACCACCGGCGACCATCTGCACTTCGGCATCTCCTACAACGGCGTCTACGTCAACCCCTGCAATTACGTGCCGCTGTACTGATTTGTTCAGGAAACTCTGAACAAACCGTCTTCGACTGAGCAGCGGATCTTTTCCTCTGGCCGTGCGGCTTCCAAAGCGGGAAATACACAAAGTATTCCTCCGCTTTGGAACCCTTCGTCCAGAGAAAAATCTCTCGTTGTCAGCTCTCGCCGATTTATTCAGAGCTTCCTCAGATTGAATTATGTTCCCACAGTTCATACTATGGACTGTGGGAATCCTTTCTATGAGGTGGTTATTCCGTGAAAAAGAAAATTCTGATTTCCCTGAGCTATATCCTTGTGGCGATGCTGGCTACAGTGACGACTCTGGCGGCGATCGGCTACCCGGGGTATGCCTCCGGCACCAAGCTGGAACAGCTGGAAAGCCTGATTCTGGAACGATTCATCGGAGACGCCGACCAGA
>ERZ773241.2259-NODE-2259-length-16006-cov-5.213027_pt1 | contig 16006 bp, 31 predicted proteins | sample MGYA00580989_ERZ773241 | MGnify/ENA primary metagenome ERZ773241 (study PRJEB29015, sample SAMEA2737804) | human gut metagenome | biome: human gut; feature: human-associated habitat; material: faeces | place: China | collected 2012 ... | reverse complement strand
ATTTGAGAATAGCATTTAAGAAGACTTGTTTGTACAGATTTTGCGAAGAAGTTGTAAAGAAGTTAAGTAAGATTCTGAGATAGAAGTAAACCGAAGTTTCTTTGGAAAATCTAAGAGCAAGTCGCTCAAAAAATCACAACAATTAAGAGAATAAATACATTGAAAGGAGCAAGAGATTTGCTGCAGCATTAAATCTGGATTTGCTCTGAGTAAGAAATATGTTTGAACAAAATAATTACGAGCTGTTGCAAGGAGATTGTAGAGTATTATTAAAACAAATTCCTGATGATTTTGTAGATGTCGTCATAACAGATATTCCATATGGTATTGATTTTTCATCATGGGATATTTTACATAACAATACAAACTCAGCATTAGGTGGTGGTAGCGAACATCAATTAAAAGACACATCTTTTAAAAGAAGAAGCAAACCTTTAAATGGATGGTCAGAAGCAGATAAAAAGATCCCATACGAATATGAATATTGGTGTAAAAGTTGGTCTGATGAATTATTAAGAATTACAAAACCAGCAAGTCCAATTTTTATTTTTAGTAGTAGAAGATTTCAGCATCGTGTTTGTACGGCACTTGAAGATTCTGGTTTTACCATTAGGGATATTCTTATATGGGAGAAAAATAGGTGTAATGCAAAAGCTCAAAGAATTAATAATGTACTAAATAAACGAGGGATTTTTAATGAAAAATATGACAATTATAGAATTGGTAATTTAGCACCTTTTTATGAACCTATTATATTTGCAATGAAACCATATAAAGGAACTATTACGGATTGTGTCTTAGAAAATGGTATCGGTGGATTCTATGGAACAGATGATAAGATCCCTTCGAACATTGTCAAAATTGATGTAAATAAAAAAAATTTATACCATGAGACTGAAAAACCCGTTGAGCTTATTGAATATTTAATACAGTTATTTTCTATGAAAAATCAAGTGATTTTGGACTTTACGATGGGTTCAGGAACTACAGGTGTTGCATGTGTTAATAACAATCGTAAATTCATTGGTATTGAACTTGATGAACATTATTATAACATAGCTTGTCAGAGAGTGGGTGATGCCACTTGTTAGAGATTAACAAAATATACAATGAAGATTGCCTTGAAGGTATGAAAAAGATTGATGATAAATCAATTGATGCGATCATTACGGATCTTCCTTATGGACAAACTTCACGAAATAAATGGGATTCGGTTATTCCATTTAAACCATTATGGGAACAGTATGAAAGAATTATTAAAGACAATGGTGCAATTATTCTATTTGCGAATGGTATGTTTACTGCAGATTTAATGCAAAGCAATCGTAAGCTTTGGAAATATAATCTGATTTGGGAGAAAACACAGCCAACAGGATTTCTAAATGCTAAGAAAATGCCATTACGCTCACACGAAGATATCTGTATTTTCTATAAGAAACTTCCAACATATAATCCACAAAAAACAACTGGACATCCAAGAAAAGTTAGCAAAGCAGAACATAAGACTAACTGTAAAGAGACTACTGATTATGGAGAACATGGTTTTACTACTTATGATAGCACAGAAAGATATCCTAAGTCGGTATGGACATTTGCAAAGGATATTCAAAAGTCTGCACTTCATCCGACACAAAAGCCTGTAGCATTGATTGAAGAGTTGATCAAGACCTACACCAATCCAGGAGATTTAGTTCTTGATTCATGTGCAGGAAGTTGCACAACTGCAGTCGCAGCTTTGAATATAGGTAGAAATTACATATGTTTCGAAAAGGACAAGGATATTTTTGAGGTTGGGAGTAAAAGAGTATCTGAGTATAAAGGAGAAGTAAATGACAGAGAATGAAGCTATTGAAGAGCTAAAATACGATTGTAATGAACTTGGTAAAGCAATTCCATGTGATACTTCATGGGGATGTTCTTTTGAAAATGCTTATGGAGTGGCAATACAGGCACTTGAAAAGCAGATGCCAAAGAAAGTGAAAAATAGCGGAGAGAGAATTCCGTTTGAATGGTATTGTCCTACTTGCGGAGAAATATTGTGTGATGATGGCTACAAAGATACAGACATTAAATATTGTGATCAATGCGGTCAGGCATTAGATTGGAAAAATTAAGAGAATAAGAATAATGAAAGGAGACGAGGTTCGTGTACACAAGAAGGAATTCCTTACTCCAAGTAATTAAATGGTATATCAAGGAAGTAAAAACAGGTTGGCAAAATTTTTAGTGCCGATTATTCAGAAATATATTGATGATAATAATATTAAAACTTACATAGAGCCTATGTGTGGTGGAGCTAATCTTATTGATAAGATTAAATGTGATAAGAAAATTGGAGCTGATATTAATGAAGAGTTGATTGCTTTGTTAAAATATGCTCAGACAGACAACAGCTTATCTATCGCACCTGAAGTATGTACATTTGAACATTATGCAGAGGTTAGAGAAGATAGAAAACTTGGAACTCATCAGTATTCACCAGAATATATTGCATTGATTGGATATATGGCAAGCTATGGTGGTAGATACTTTGATGGTGGTTATGGTAGAGATTCAAAGGGTGGCAGAAGCATTTATAATGAGAGATTAAATAATTTCAAGGAACAAGCACCGAATTTGAATAACATCGAATTTATGTGTTGTGATTATCAGAATTTCTCAGATTATAAAAACTGTGTATTCTATTTTGATCCACCCTACAAAGATACAAAATAGTATTCTAAACAGTCAATTGACTACAATTCTTTTTACGATTTTCTTCGTAAACTTTCAGAGAAAAATATAGTGTTGGTAAGTGAATATAATATGCCTGATGATTTTAGGTGTATCTGGCAGAAAGAGCGTAAAGTGTTGCAGAAGTCAGATAGAGTTACAGGTGAAAAAGCAGTAGAAAAACTATTTGTAGTAGATAAAATTTAACAAGAAATTTTGGTTTCTTGGCTTGTCACGAAAACTATACAATATTCAGGACAAACAAGAGAATATAACAATGTAATTACAATTAAAGAAAGGAAAAACGTTCACATGTGAGTAAAGCTGCGCAGCTACTATTGGTGAACAAATTTGAGTAGTACAAATAGAAGTAATGCAAGAGATGAACATATTGCAGATTATTATGTCACTCCTATTAGTGATATTGAATTATTTTTAAAATCATTTCAAAAAGTTGTTCCGTTAAACTGGAACAATTCTATTATCGTTGATCCAACTTCAGGTGGTAATCCCAAAACAGACAAAGATGCATATCACCCTATGAGCTATCCAACAGCCATTAAGAATATTTATGGGGATTGTGAAATACATACATATGATTTACGAGAAGATAGTTTTGCTGAAAATAAGTGTGATTATTTAAAGGAAAAGTTACCTTACAAACCTAATATCATTATTACAAATCCACCGTTTGCTATTGCAACGGATATTATAGAAAAAGCGTTACAGGATGTAGACGATGATGGATATGTGATTATGTTACTTCGACTTAATTTCTTTGGTAGTCAATCAAGAGAATGGTTCTTTGAAAAATATATGCCTGAATGGGCTTTTGTACATCATATCAGAATTGGTTTTACAGATAAGAAAGATAAAGATGGATATACGATTTTTGATAAAGATGGAGTACCTAAACGTGGTAGTACAGATTCTATTGAATATATGCACGCTGTTTGGCACAAGAGTAATCTAAAGCCCGATTATACAAAGCTTGTATTGATTTAGGAGGGCGAATATGAAATACAAAATTAATATAGAAGAATTATTAAGCAGAATAGTAGAGGTAGAAGCTGACAACGAAGAAGATGCAGAGAACAAAGTAAGAGCAATGTACAACAAGGAAGAAATTGTGCTTAATGCCGATGATTTATCGAGCGTTGAGCTATTTGTACAGTAAATTGAAAAAGGCAAATAAAACCACGTTTCATTCGAGGAGGTGATTGAGTGGATACATCATGTGAAACTTGTAAATGTAATACCTGTAAGATGAATGAAAATGGTGGCATTTATGGTGGATGTTTTGATTGTGAAAATTGCAAAGAACAAGATTTACACTGTGAAGGTTGTTCAATGTATGAATATGACAAAGATAGAATGAGCAATTAGGAGAATAACAATTTGAAAAACACACTATTAGATGTAGCTCAGAACTTTGATAAGATGAGTGATTCAGAAAAAGCAGAAGTAAACGATAATATCAGAAAACAATTTGACAATATCATTCATGGCAATTCTCCGAAAACAGAACGAGAAAAAGAGATTGATAAACTTGCAAGAGAAGAATTAGAGGAGTACAGACGAAAGAAGAAAGCTTTTTATGACAATCCTATCCATTGGAATAATAACAAGCGTAGAAGACATGGGCTTCCTGTATTAAGAGGTAGAGTTAATAAATACCGTTTAAAAGAATATCCAGGATTCCATCCGTCTGTACGACTCTTTTGTATGATAGAGGACTTACTCGATAAGATACTGATCACAACTATGGAGGATAGTTTTAATTCTTTTGTAGAAGTAAAAGATTTGGCGGTTGGTGATGCAAATGTATTTAGAGTAAGCGAATAGGAGAAGAACAATCCTAATAAAGAAGCATTTCAAATGATTTTATCTAAGAGCGTTTCTGCTCACAATTTCCAAATAAAAGAGAGAATAATTAAATATAAGGAGGTATAAAACTTGCAGATAAGAATTGTTGGTTTTAGTGACAGATATGATGATTATAAGCTTCTTGGATACACAGAAGCAGAGAATATATCAGAAGTTTTTAAGACACTAGATTACATGAGAAAGAATGAAATTCCGCTAATAATCAACACAAACGATATCATTGATACAGATGGAGAAGAATATTACATAGATAGTATTACAATGGTATTTCCAAAAGTGAGTGGTGAGATTGGAAGTTGTATTACTGTTTATGTAGAAGATGTTTAGGAGAATAAATATGTGTAACCGTTGTAATTATGACTCGCCTGACAATCGGATATATTTAGATCCACTGACGAATGAATATTATTTAGACATAGAAACTTCTGAATGGGATGAATATGATGACGGATTTGTTCATCAGCGAGAATATATTGCATATTGTCCTTGGTGTGGAAGAAAATTAGAAGAATAAAATACAAGAGGTGATTCGATGAGATGCAGAGATTGTCCTTATGGGATTGAAGATTTTACATTAAGAACAGAAATGTATAAATCTGTATATGGTGAATATACAGATGAAGATAGAGCCAATCAATCAGAACAGTTTGTTTGGTGTGATAAAGTTGGTGGTAAAGTATATTCTTTTGGTCATTGTAGTGATTGGTATGAACAAGACGAAGAAAATTATAAGAATCATTCTAAGAAAAAGAGAATAAATAAACGTGAGAGATATTTGAAACATCAGAATCACCTCAGATATTTATATGAAACTGTTGGTGGTTATTATCCAACGCCTGTTAGATATGTGGATGAAATATGGATTAAGGGTATTGGTTATATTAAAAATCCAAAGCCATATTATCAGAGATTGTATCGTGGTAAGAAAAGTAAATATTTAAAACAGTTATCTAATAGGAAAATACGTAAATATAAAGGTAAGTTGCATAATGGCTATCAGCACGTCCATAAAATTTTTGATTGGTGGAATGAATTTTGTTAGGAGAATAAATATATGAAGATAGAGTTAATCAAATTAAAATTCAATGATACTTGTGCATATAAGTATAAGCCATTTAAGTATTGTTGTGATGAAATTCAAAATGATAAAGCTATTGTATTTACAGGTGAAGATTTGGTATGCAACGATACATTTGGATTAGTAGTAAGAGATTCAGATGACAATATAATTCCTCAATTTTGTAATTCATACACAGAAACATTTAACTCTTGGGGTGATGAGTATGAGCAGATAGATAATTATCCAATTCAATTTTGCCCTCACTGCGGAGAGAAGATTGAGATTTCAGTCGTAGATGAGATAGATGTATCTGATAAGTATAATGAATTATCTAAGCAGCGTGAGGAATTGTGGAAGAAATGTCAGAAAACAGATAGTAAAAAGAGAGAATCTGAGTTAAGAGAACAGGTTAGAAAGCTTGATAATCAGATTGACAGTTTCTATTGGTTAGATGAGTGGAAAGGAGAATATTAAGATGGCAGACAGACTATTACATGAGAGCGATGTGATTAGAGTAATTGACAAACATACAAATGATGAAGGTAAACTAGATAATGATATTAGTTGCATTCTCGAAGAATTATATCCTATATCTTTGCAAATGGTATTGGACAGAATAGAGGATAAACCAGTGCAGAAACAGAAACGAGTTCAGTTATTCGAGAATGAAGATGTCGTTTTAGAGCAGCGTGGCAACAGATATTATTTATCTCTGTACGATGATAAAGGAAAATTCCAGAGAGAAGTAACTATTGATGTGAAAGACGATTACAAAGTTGGACTTGGGAATGGCAAGTAAATTCAGGTTTCTTGGTTATAATATGGAGGTGAAAATTTGAAAGACATTTTAGGTAGAGAGATTAAAGATGGTGATATGTGTATTGGAATGGCAATAGGTAGAAATTCACCAGGAATGCATATTGGAGTTTTTCAAGGTAGCTCAGTTGTTTATTTAGGATATAGCGAAGAATATATTAATAAAAGTTGTACAAGCAATACATATCTGATCGAAAATCCAACGAAAAAGGAGTTGGAAATTAGAGATAAAATAAATATACTCCTTCAGAAAGAAACAGAAGAGCGAGAGCGAAAAGCAAATTTAAAAACAATTCCGTTAAGTAAATTAGAAGTGGGTGGAATTTATAAATCAACTCAAGGGAAAATGTATTTATATCTTGGTAAGAAAAAAGTAATTTTCGAAGATTTTGATTATGATAATACTGATATAAAAGAAGGGTACTGTTTTGCTTATGTATATAATAGTGATTATGAATCAGATGAAAAAATTTTAGAAAGAGCTTTGAAAATTAATACATATCGAAGAAGCCATTCTATTTCAGTTTTAAAAGGCAATAAAAAGTTGACAGATATTGTTAGAAAGGTTGATTTGAAGTTTCCACTAATCAAAGAGGGAAAGCAAGAAGGTAATTGGAGAAATCATGGAAGCAACATGAAATTGACCATCGAGTAGAGAATATTAAAGCAAGAATAAAATCAATGATTTTTATAATTAGGAAAGATAAAAGAGGTGAACGATTAATGTCTTTGGCATATAAAAATGACACATACAACTATAATGGCGAATATGAAATGGGTTCATTAAATAAATTTGCACGAGCAGAAAGAAGATTGTCTGCAAAGAAGCAGGCATTGGATGATATGAAGAATGAATATGACCTTATTGAACAACAGGCATTTCGCACTTATAAAGAAAATATTCAGTATATGTTACTCGATCAGACATCTACAATTAAAACGTGTAGAGAATGGTTAAATATGTTATCAAAGAATCAGGATGCTGATGGGAACAAACTTGATAAAAGAAAGAAGTATAAGGAAAAGGAAACATATGATTGGTATATTGACTATATTAAAAAGCTTCTTGACATTGAATATATGAATGATGTTAAATTCATTGACTTCAATTTTGGTCAAGCTACTAATATTCAGTTTGAATATAAAGAGCATAATTGGTATTTAGAAATTCCTCATATTAAAGCTATCAAGTTAGATGCATATAGGAATTATGGTGGCAGTGTATTTAAACTTGCGTTAGTGCACAATGATATAGAACATAGTTGTAGTTGGTCGCAGTTTGGTTCTACATATGAGGAAGATGAATTAAGAGATATTATGTCACAAGGTATTGAGAAATATTGCAATTAGTTGTGGATGGCTTCACATAAAAGTAACATATTATCCGATTTACGAAAGGACAAATACAAATGAATTTAAAGAAGATTAAAAGCGAAGATTTGATTTTTAGTAATGAAATTGAAGACGATAGAACCAATACATATCTCACATTAAATGATTACGACTGGATAAATTATAATCTGTCTACTCGTTTTAAAACAGAAGAGATGGGTGTATTAGAAGTCGAGTTTGAATTTTTTGGCTTCTCTACTTCACAAATGAATGTAAAACAGACATTAAACGGTAATGTGCAGGAAATTACATATGAATATCCAACTGACATCTTCAGTAAAAATTTGATTAAGTTCTTAGAAAAGCATATTAGATATTGGAACGAGAAGTATGCATTTAATGGCGAAGAAGAAGTCATAGAATTTTTTAATGAAGTTCTTGATAAAGGAACTGTTAAAAATGCTACTGAAATCAATGAACACGATAACAGACCACAATGCTGTATAGACCATGATAAGTATTTTTCAACATGTGACATTTGTGAGTTTGGAGAATAATACATTGGAGGTGGAATTATGGATAATTATAAGAATTATATTGTAATTGGATATAGATATAATTGGTTAGGAGAATCTGATGATACTGATAGTTGGGACAATGTAAAATATGATTTTAATACAGAAGATGAAGTAAAAGATTTTCTGAGCATGAATCCATCATATTTATTTCATTTAAAAGCAATTTACAAAGTAAAAAAATTGGATATTAGTCATTTTGTTTAAGCATTAAAGGTTAAAAACACAAGAATCCAATCTTTCATTGGAAAATTTTTAATCATATCTAAGCCATTCGGCTATGGGAATCCCAGTAACAAGAAGAATAGTATTTTCTTATAGTGGTTGCAAACATTAGGAAAATCAATGATTTTATAATACAGAAAGGTAAAAATAGTAAACCTATAGGTGATTTAGATTGCGCAATCTCTATGAAAATAAGAGATTATGGCTACAAACAACAAAAATACTAATTCATCAGAGTTTAAACACACAAAAGACGATTTGGCTCGTCTTATGAGTATGTCTCTCAATGAAAAAGTTGGTGTCACACAAGCACGAACTATGGAATGGTATGTTCATTATAATAAAAAGTGTTATGTGTCATTTTCAGGTGGCAAGGATAGTACAGTTCTTGCATACATAGCTGCACAAGTTTGTTACTTATTTAAGTGTAAGCTTGTTCTTTGGTTTTCTGATACAGGATTGGAATTTCCTGAATTAAGAGAACATGTCAAAACTTATGGAGATTGGTTGATGAAACAATTTCCTGGTTCAGAAGGTTTTCCACCATTAATAGTTGAAACAATTATAGATCCACCAAAAGACAGGAAAGGAAAGAGAATAGTATTTAAGGATGTGATTCTTAATCAAGGATATCCAATTCTTAGTAAAAATATCAGTAGACAGATTGGTGATGTTCAGAGATTAGGACAAGACTGTTGGGCTGCAAGATGTTTTGATGGCAGAGAAACAGGAATGTATGACATGAGAAAGTGGAAATTTGTCATAGATGCACCATTTAAAGTATCAAATAAATGTTGTGACATTATGAAGAAACGACCAGCTCATCGCTTTACAAAAGAGTCTGGACTTATGCCATTAGTTGCAACAATGACTTGTGAAAGTAAGCAGAGAAAAACAGAGTGGTTACATAATGGATGTAATGCATTTAATAAGAAAAATCCAAGCAGTCAGCCAATGAGTTTTTGGACTGAGCAAGATGTACTTAAATTTATAGTGAGATACGACCTTCCTTATCCGTCTGTATATGGTGAGATAAAGCAGAATGAAAAAGGAGAATATTATACTACAGGATATAGTCGTACAGGCTGTATGTTTTGTGCGTATGGGTGTCACTTAGAGAAAGAGCCAAATAGATTTCAGATGCTAAAGCAGACACATCCTAAGATTTGGGAGTATTGTATGAAACCTGTATCTGATGGTGGACTTGGAATGAAAACAGTATTGGAATTTATTGGTGTTAAGTGTGAGTAGAAAGAGGTGCAATATGAAAAGATATGAACTTTATATTACTGGTAAAAGAACTATCGACTTAGAAGATGATGAAGATATTGGCGAGTATGTAAATAATATCATTGAAGGAAATGGCGAAGAAGATGGATATCAGGATTTAGACGAACTTTTAGATGATATGGAATACGAGACATTAAATTATAGAAGAATTGTTTACTAACTAATAAAACTGATGAAATTTTTCTTTCTTTTGAACAGATTGGAGGTGCGAATATGTATCAAAAATTAAAAGGTAATGAAAATTTTTCAGATAAATACGCAACGTGGATTATAGCATATTGTTTAGATACAGATTCATTTTTTGCAACAAATAAAAGACATTTCTTTTGGGAATATAATGACGAATTCCAATGCGAAAACGATGCGGTTAATTATTTCAGAAACCATTTGGACGAATTTAGAGATGCTAGGAAAGAAATATTGAGTCATTGTGGTGGATGGAGCATTGATAAGGATTTGTTTTTAGAAAATACGAAAGAAAGGTTTTCAAATGCAGATAGGAGAATAACGACATGAAAGCATATTTAGTAGAACGACCTGCAAGAGATTGGTGTCAAGATTACGCAATGGTAATTATTGCAGAAGATGAACGACATGCTGAAAGAAAAGCAAGGGTAAGTTCAGATGATTTTAAGAAGTGTCAAGAGATTACTATTACAGAAATTGATATGAACGAAGAACAGTGTGTTTTGACGGCAAATACAGGTGCATAGGAGAATAACTATATGAATAATTTAACACATAGAGAAGAAATAAATCTTCATGAAGCAGTTCAGAAATCGTTTCCTAAAATTTTTATTAAGGATCTAACAGAATATGAAAAAATTTGTCCTGTATGCAATGGTCTTGGAATGCGAATTGAAGACAATGTTTATGGAATCAAAGGCGATAGTTCTGAAGCTGGTAGAAAATATCATTTTCCATACAAGCATCAAGCACTTTCATTCTGTCAGAGTTGTTATAACGGAGTGCAGCGATTGTGTCCTTATTGCGGAGAGCCTTATAAAAATCAGGCTTATTTACATTGCGACTGTGAAGGACAGAAGAAAGCTGACGAAGAAGAGAGAATAAAGAAGTGGAATGATAAAGTATCTAAAGCAGTTCCAGTTGATGAAAAAGATGTAAACACAATGCTTTACTGTGAGGAATTTGACGAGTATTACGATACAGTTGACGATTTCTTTGATGATTATGCATGTAATCATGAAGAAGATGGTGATGAAAGACCAGTAAGATTATGGGTATGTAGTGTAGAGAAAATTTATATTGATGCTGATAATGTAGTTGATAATGCTTGTGAAGATCTGCATGAAGATGCTTATGAACAATGCGATATTGGTAGTCTGCAAAATCTGTTAGATGATTGGTGCGAAGCTCAGACAGGAGCAACTACATATTATCCTTGTTTTAAGCAGTATGTAGAGATTGATTGGAGTAAATATGAAGATTATAGCAGGTAATTATTTTGGTAAAAATATTCAGTTTGTATGTAGAAGCTGCAATTGTGTATATGAGGTTGAATCAAAGGATGATTGGAATATTCGAATGATATTTCCTAACTATTGTAGTTTTAAATATAAAGTTCCTGAATATGAAGTAGCTTGTCCTAACTGTGGTCATAGAGAATATCTTGGTTGTGATCAAGATGACTTAATAGGAACTGAATCTGAAAATTTGCATTGTCCTTGGATTCCATTATTGAAGAAAAGAGAAGATTGGAATAAACGATATAGGGTTGAGCCAATAAGAGAATAAGTAATTGTAAACAATAATTTTTATATCATAGGAGGAAATAAATATGATGAACAATTTTTTAAATGGTATGTTTGGCAAGGTAGGAAGTGGAATGTGTAGACTTTCTATGAATGGTGGAATTGCAGTTAAGACAAATGGTGGTTATAAGACATATAACATCAAGACTGGCAAGCTCACAAACTGTAGTAACTTTGTATTTGATATTGGAGAGGAATTCTTCTTTATTATTCCAACTAATAAGGTAGAGAAGGGCGATATTATTCTTGTAAATGGCAAGCCTAGATGTGTTATTGAAGCTGATAAGACAAAGATTACGGTCATTAATTATGAGGACTCAACAATTGAAACTGTACTTCCTGAAAGACATGTATTTATGGGTAATACATATTTTTATGGCAAGATTGTTTCAATGTTTGGTAGTGACATTATCAAGGGTAAGAAAGGTACAAACAATATCTTCAAGTATATGATGCTTTCTCAGATGATGAAAGGTGACAACGGTTCTACTGGCATAATGAATGGAAACGGTGGAATGAGTTCTATGTTACCACTTATGATGATGGGTGGAAATATGGGTGATATGTTTGACGGAATGTTCGATTTTGATATGAGTAGCAATGATGACGATGATACAGAAGTAGATGAAGAGGAGGAAGTATAATATGGGATGTGGTTCATGGACAAGAGATAGTTATGTAAGTTATTCAACAACAAAGGGCATGAGTGTTTCAACGGATGGTGTGATTAGCGGTTCTTATTCTAATCAGGATATGTTTAAGGCAAAAAATATTGATTCTGCACTTGATCCTAAGAATGTTATTAGAGAGTGCTGTGATACAGAGGAACATCCAAACACAATTCCTGTCATTCTTGCTTTAGACGTTACTGGGAGCATGGGAGAGGCTGCTGTTGAGGTAGCAAAGAAGTTGAATGTAATTATGACTAAGTTATATGAAAAGGTTACAGATGTTGAGTTCCTTATCATGGGTATTGGTGATTTAGCTTGTGATAGCTGTCCAATTCAGGCTTCACAGTTTGAGTCTGATATTCGTATTGCTGAACAGCTTGACAAGATTTATTTCGAGTTTGGCGGTGGTGGAAACAGTTATGAATCCTACACAGCAGCATGGTATTTCGGCTCTCGTCACACAAAGCTTGATTGCTTAAACCGTGGAAGAAAAGGAATTATTATTACAATGGGCGATGAGCAGTTAAATCCATATCTTCCATTAAAAGGTTATAGAAGTGGCTTAATTGAAGCAACAGGTGATAATCTTCAGGCAGATGTGGAGACAAAAGATTTATATAATGAAGCTTCTCAGAAGTTTAACATCTATCATTTAGATGTTGCTCATCGTCATAGATGGGATGAGAATGAGATTGAAAAGTCTTATAAGAAGTATCTTGATGATACTCATTTTAGAAGAGTAAATATGGACAGTATTACAAATGAGATTGTAGATATTATTGTTAATGAAGCAGAGAATAATGTAACAGATACAGTTGCTACACCTTCTAACTCGGAAGGAATTACTTGGTAGGATAGGAGATTTAAAAGATGAAAGACATTAAGATTGTATGCGGATCGAATTGGGGAGACGAAGGAAAAGGTTTAATGACAGATTATTTCTCACAGAAACCTAATAGTATTGTTGTTTGTTCAAATGGTGGTGCTCAAAGAGGACATACCGTAACGACTCCTGACGGAATCAGACATGTCTTTCATCATTTTGGATCTGGAACATTCAATGATGCAAGTACATATTTATCTGAGGATTTTATTGTTAATCCAATTATTTTTAAGCAGGAATATGATGAATTGATAAAATTAGGATATATACCAAATGTTTATATCAATCAAAATTGTATGTTGACAACACCTTTTGATATGATGGCAAATCAGATTATAGAGGAGAATCGTGGGAAAAATAAACATGGTAGTTGTGGATTAGGAATTTTTGAAACTATCAAAAGATACAAAGCTGGTGTAACTGATGTAGATAATCATATCAGGGAATATTACTTAGAACAATTTGGAAGAGAGAATATTATATTAACAGATGAATGGTCAAGAATATTCTTTGACAATGGTATATTTGAACACTTTTTAGATGATTGGGATTTTATGAATAATCACTCATTGACTATATCAGATAATTATTTCTTAAATCAGTTTGACAATATTGTGTTTGAAGCTGCACAAGGTTTATTACTTGATCAGAATAATACCGAATATTTTCCACATCTAACACCGTCTAATACAGGTATAGAAAATCCCAAGAGAATAATTGAAAACGTTGAATGGAATGATGAGATAAATATTGAAACTTGTTATGTATCTCGTACTTATTTAACAAGACATGGTGCTGGCAAATTCCCATCTGAATGTAATAAGAGATTTATTAATGAGTATATGTTTGATAAAACAAATGTACCAAATCCATTCCAGGATACATTGAGATATGGAACACTTGATTTGAGAGAATTGTATAATAGATGTTCCGATGATGTAGGGAATTTTGGAGACGAAAAATCAATCGCCATTACACATTGTAATGAATATGATTGGGATAATGATAAATTGATTGAATTATTCAAGGATTGGAATATTTATTATTCAGATGGCGAAACACATAATGATGTGAACTGAAATCAAGAAAGATTCGTTTCTTGTGAAATTGAAAGGAGAATAAACATATGGAACTAATGAAACTTGGAGAACTTAGAGCATATCACGAAGAGGATATTGCAGAGGTAGTAAAAATCCTTAAAGATAATGGATTCAGTGTAGTGGATGAAGATATTGAAAGTGAGTATAAAAGATTTCACATCATGAAAGATAATGAACATGAAAAGAATTCTAATAAGCCCATAAAAAGAACTTGGAGTAATTGGAGCAATTACTACATTTTGCATTTAACAGATTTATTTGGTGCTCCTAGAAACTTGAACTGGCAGTACAGATATAATGGAAAGAAAATTCAAGTTAGAAGTGGTGCATTTAAAGTAGAAACTACATGTTATAAAGATGATACTTTTGACCTTAGTAAAGGATTGAGCCTAGCCAAGAAAAGATTAGTTGTAAAATACCTTGATAACCAGGTTAAGTCGATTGCAAAGGCGATGTAAAAGGAGAATAAGTATATGAAAACATTAAATAAAATTTTAGAAACACTTGAAAAGATTAAAACTGATATTCGATTTTTAAGTGAAGCTTCATCTAGTAGATACAAGGATATTTATAAAAGCGTAGAAGAGTATAAAAAAATTATTCAGGAACAGGATAGAATCATACAGTCGTTATTGAAATCACAGGCAAGCAATAAAGATATGGAGTGTATGGTATTTGTTCCATACAGAGGTAAGCCAGTTGTAATTAAGAATGGCGAAGTAGTCAGTACAGATAGCATGACTTCATTTGATGTTGATTGGGCTTATGATAGACGAACTGATGTAACTGTGAGAGGAGAATAAATGTATGGTTGGTAAAGAATTATGCAAAGTACAGTTCATGAAAACTTTTGAAGATAGTTATTATGATCTTGAACAGAAAAACATTATCTTAGATTCAATTAGGGTAGCAACATTAGATAATGATAAGCATTTAAAAAAAATTATCCCATTTGATATTCAAGTAGCAGGTGAAAATGGATTTCGTGTTAGACCATGCTTTTCAAAAGGAAAGTTTCTTGTAATGTATGAATGTATGATGAAAGCATATAAGGTTACAATTCCATCTAATGCATTTCCTTATAGTATGAATGAGAATGGAGATTTTGAAATTTGCATTCCGAGTGAAGAGAATAAATAAGTAGGAATTATCGGTTTCATGCGAAGTTTAGAAAGAGAGGAAAATATGAAAATTTTAGAAGGACACGAAAAAGAATACAAGGATTGGTATGATAAAAATAGTGACGGTTATGGTAAAGCTTGTTTTACATATGCTGAAAGATGGGCAGAAATGTTAGAGAACAAGATTGAATCTTCTACAGAAGATGTTATGAAAGTTATTGTTGATAATGCTGATAAGTTAAGCCATGAAGCTGATACTGAGGGCATTACAGGATATATGTATGGATGTGCAGTTAGTATTCTTTCACAGTGTTGGAAGTATGGAGAATATCTTAGAAAGTGGCACAATAAGGAATACAACTATGATGGTGATGGTGTTGTAAATCCAGCAATTTTAACAATCGGTTAAGAGAATAACTATATGTAGTTGATTAGTAAAATTTACATACTATATATATATATATATATATATAGCGATAAAAGTACCAAGAATTTTCGATTTCTTTTAGAGAATATTAAAGTGGAGGTAATTAAAATGACAAGTTACGAATTTGAAAAAGCT
>ERZ773241.2252-NODE-2252-length-16039-cov-3.968218_pt1 | contig 16039 bp, 9 predicted proteins | sample MGYA00580989_ERZ773241 | MGnify/ENA primary metagenome ERZ773241 (study PRJEB29015, sample SAMEA2737804) | human gut metagenome | biome: human gut; feature: human-associated habitat; material: faeces | place: China | collected 2012 ... | reverse complement strand
GTGCAATGGCAGGTGTAATCGTTGTTACTACAAAGAAAGGTAAAGCTGGAGTCAGCAAAATTAATTATACGGGTGAGTTTACTACGCGTATGGTGCCCTCATACAAAGAGTTCAATATTATGAATTCTCAGGAGCAAATGGGAATATATAAAGAATTGGAGCAAAAAGGTTGGTTGAATAGTGCTGATTTATTTCGTGCAAAGAATTCAGGTGTGTACGGACGTATGTATAAACTGATCGACCAGTTTAATGAAACGAATGGTCAATTTGGGCTGATGAATACTTTAGAAGCACGTAATGCTTATTTGACCGAAGCCGAAATGCGTAATACCGACTGGTTTGATGTATTATTCTCAAATAATATTTCACAGAATCACTCTGTAAGTATTACTTCAGGTTCTGATAAATCATCTTTTTATGCGTCATTGAGTGCCATGCTTGATCCGGGATGGTATAAGCAGAGTGAAGTGAAACGTTATACAGCCAATTTGAATACGACTTATAATATCTTAAAGAACCTAAGCATAAACTTGATATCAAGTGCTTCTTACCGTAAACAGAATGCACCAGGTACCATGAACTCATCATTGGACGTTGCAGCAGGTCAGGTTACACGTGATTTTGATATCAACCCCTATTCATACGCACTGAATACTTCACGTACATTAGATCCTAATACAGATTATGTGGCTAATTATGCTCCATTTAATATTCTCCGTGAATTGGACAATAATTTTATTGAGTTGAATGTTGTTGATGTAAAGTTCCAGGGGGAGTTGAAATGGAAGGTGTTGCAGGGCCTGGAAGTCAGTGCGCTGGGTGCTGTGCGTTATCAATCATCATCACAAGAACATAATATAATGGATGATTCTAATCAAGCAATTGCTTATCGTACGGGGTTGGACGATGCTACTATTCGTGATGAAAACGACTGGTTGTATAAGAATCCAGATAACCCATATGCATTACCTATTTCGATTCTTCCTGAAGGAGGTATTTATCAGCGTCAAGATCGTAAGATGTTGGGACTGGATTTCCGTGGTACTGTATCATGGAATCATCTATTTGCAGAAAAGCATATAACTAATCTTTTTGCAGGAATGGAAGTAAATGATCTTCAACGCTCTAACTCTTCATTCCAAGGATGGGGTATGCAATATTCTATGGGTGAGATTCCATCATATGTTTATCAGTACTTTAAGAAAGGTATTGAGACTGGAGAAAAGTATTATTCTATGGGGCATACTAGATATCGGAGTGTAGCTACATTTGCAAATGCTACTTATTCGTATGACGGACGTTATACGCTGAATGGTACTTTCCGCTATGAAGGAACTAATAGAATGGGGCGTAGCCGTTCTGCTCGTTGGCTGCCAACGTGGAATCTTTCTGCAGCGTGGAATGTTCATGAAGAGAAATTCTTCCAATCACTTCAACCAACGCTTTCAAATTTGACATTTAAGGCATCTTACTCATTGACAGCTGATCGTGGTCCGGCTGATGTAACAAATTCACAAGCTATTATTAAGAGTTATTCACCTTATCGTCCTTTCACTGATATTCAAGAAACGGGTCTTCATATAGTGGATTTGGAAAATAGTGAATTAACGTATGAAAAGAAGCATGAATTGAATATAGGAGTGGATGTAGGTTTTATTAATAATCGCATTAATCTTTCAGCTGACTGGTACACGCGCAATAACTATGACCTGATTGGGTTGATTCCAACACAAGGAGTGGGAGGTACTATTTATAAATATGCCAATGTAGCTACAATGAAGTCACATGGTATTGAATTTACCCTTTCAACCAGCAATATTAAAACGAAAGACTTCTCATGGAATTCTGATTTTATTTTTTCTCATGCTAAGAATGAAGTTACTGATTTGCGAGGACGTACTCGTATGATGGAACTTGTTTCGGGAAATGGATTTGCACGTGAAGGATATCCTGTGCGCGGGCTTTTCTCCATTCCTTTTGCAGGTTTGGATGAAAAAGGTATTCCTATGTTCGATATCAATGGAAATATAACATCGACTGATATTAATTTCCAGGAACGTGAGAAGTTAGATTATTTGAAATATGAAGGTCCGACAGATCCTACAATAACTGGTAGTTTCGGTAACGTTTTTGCATATAAAGGGTTTAAACTCAATGTATTCATGACTTATTCATTTGGTAATGTTGTTCGTTTGAATCCATATTTTAATTATAAATATTCCGATTTGAGTGCTATGCCTCGTGAATTCAAGAATCGTTGGACGCTTTCTGGGGATGAGGCAAAGACTAATATTCCTGCAATCTTGAGTAATCCGCAATATGAAGCAAACCGAACATTGTATAAAGCTTACAATGCTTACAATTATTCTACAGAGCGAATTGCAAAAGGTGATTTTATCCGTATGAAAGAAATCTCACTTTCTTATGAGTTTCCTAAGAGCTGGATTTCTGCTGCGAAGATTTCCAATCTTTCTTTGAAGTTACAGGCAACTAATTTATTCCTTATTTATGCAGATAAGAAATTGAATGGTCAAGATCCTGAATTCTTTAATACTGGTGGTGTAGCTTCACCGGTGCCACGTCAGTTTACATTAACTCTGCGTTTAGGATTGTAAGAGAATGATTTTAATAATAAAAAAAAAGATTAAAGATGAGACGAAATCAATTATATATTCCATTGTTCATCGCAACGCTTGCTATTGTCGGTAGCTCTTGTAATGATTTTCTTGACGAATTACCAGATAACCGGACGGAGCTGAATTCTGAGCAAAAAATAGCTAAAATGCTTGTTTCTGCTTATCCGGAAGGATCTGCGAATGAACTGTTTGAACTTTATAGTGATAATACCGACGATAACAGTGCCAGATATTCTTATTATAAGTTATCTGAGGAAGAGTGCTATAACTGGAAAGATACCCAGGAAGAATATCAGGATACGCCTACAAATCTTTGGGAAACCCATTATATAGCTATTGCTTCTGCTAACATGGCTTTGGAAGAGATTGAGAAACGGGGAAATCCGGAATCGTTGATGCCGCAGCGAGGAGAGGCTCTTGTTTGTCGGGCGTACAATCATTTTGTATTAGCAAATATTTTTTGTAATGCTTATAATACTCATGCATCACAGGAATTAGGTATTCCTTATATGACTAAAGTTGAAACAACTGTGCAACCACAATACGGGCGGGGTACTTTGCAGGAGACTTATGAGAAGATTGAGAAGGACTTATTAGATGGTATGGCTCTTATTTCCGATGATAGTTATTCTGTGCCGAAATATCATTTCACAAGGAAAGCTGCATATGCTTTTGCTGCACGTTTCTATCTTTATTATATGAAGCCTGACTTTTCTAATTGTGATGAGGTGATAAAATATGCAGATCGTGTGTTGGGAAGTGATCCTGCTGCCGAATTACGGGATTGGGAAGCGTTGGGAAAACTCTCTGCTAATGATAATGTACAGCCCGACGCATATATTGCTTCTACAAGTAAGGCTAACTTGTTGATAGGTAGTACCGTATCTAACTGGGGTATTATTCTGAGTAATTACATGACAGGAAAACGTTATCTACATAATAAGTTAATTGCTTCTTACGAAACATCACGTTCTTCCGGATTATGGGGTATCCCTGACCGCATGTATATGCAGCCTTTTACAACATCGGGCTATGAATGCAGTATGTTGAGAAAGGGCGGTTATTATGCTGGTGACTACCTGTATTATATGCCTGTGATTTTCTCTACAGACGAGACTTTGCTTTGCAGGGCTGAGGCTTATACGCTGAAAAAGAACTATCCAATGGCTGCTGCAGATCTTACTACATGGGAGAAAGCATATACTTCTAATAAGCAAACTTTAACTCCGGGGATGATAAATGAGTATTATGATAAGATGGATTATTACAATCCGACACAAAATCCGACTCCCAAGAAAAAGCTTCAGCCTGATTTTACTATTGAATCAGGTATACAGGAGAACTTTATTCACTGCATTCTGCATATGAGACGTATTGCTACTTTGCACGAAGGTCTGCGCTGGCCGGATATTAAACGTTATGGAATTGTTATCTATCGCCGTTCTATTGCTAATAACAATATAGTCGTAACAGATGAAATGCCGGTAAATGACGCAAGACGTGCTATGCAAATTCCTAAGAGTGTAGTTCTGGCAGGAATGCAACCCAATCCACGTACTGAAAATTAAAAGGAGGAAATAATATGAAGAAATATTATATTTATATACTAACGGCTGTTTTGCCCATTCTTTGGGGAGCCTGTAATAATGGCGATGATATTGACACCAAGCATAGTATTTTTTCAACAGAGCCAATGGAACATAATGGTTTTGATGAATGGTTGCTTGCTAATTATACATATCCGTATAACGTTGATTTCAAGTATCGTATGCAAGATATTGAAAGTGATCACAAATATAATCTGGTACCGGCGGATTACGATAAATCGGTTGCTTTGGCCAAGATTATCAAGCATGTATGGATGGAGGCATATACTGAACTTGCCGGACCGGCTTTTCTTCGGTCTTATGTGCCAAAAACTTTTCACTTGATAGGTTCTCCGGCTTATGATAGCAGTGGTACGAAGGTGTTGGGTACTGCCGAGGGAGGAAAGAAGATAACATTGTACGAAGTGAACAGTCTGGACTTTGAGAATGTCGATATCGAAGTTTTGAATGAGTATTACTTTAAGACGATGCACCATGAATTTGCACATATCCTGCATCAGAAGCGTAATTATGACCCATCGTTTGATCGCATTACCGAAGGAAAATATGTTGGTTCCGACTGGTATTTCTATGTTGCTGAAAATGGAAATTCATATTTGCGAGAGGATGCGGATGCATGGCCGGAAGGATTTGTGACGGCATATGCGATGAGTGAGGCAAGAGAAGATTTTGTAGAGAATATCGCCATGTATGTTACTCACGATCAGGCTTACTGGGATAATATGCTGAAGGTTGCCGGAACTGCCGGAGCGGCTATTATTAATCAGAAGTTTACTATTGTATACAATTATATGCTTGAAACTTGGGGTATTAATTTAGATGATTTGCGTGAGATTGTGTTAAGGCGTCAGCAAGAAATTCCGGAGCTGGATTTAAGTACTATTGAATAAAACAGGAAGATTATGAAAAAGAATATAATGATTTATTTGTTGATGGCTCTTGTATGCTTTGGTTTGCAATCCTGTCTTTTCCAGGAAGAGGATTATTTTGATGATTCTTCAGCGAACCGTGCAACAGAGGAAGTGAAGCAATATAGTGAGCTATTAGAATCGGCATCTAATGGTTGGAGAATGGAATATTACATAGGTCAGGACTATGCTTTGGGAGGCATAACTCTTCTGTGCAAGTTTGATGGTCAGCGAGTTACAATGGCATCTCAAGGATACGAAGGCGATGAGACTATTTCCTCTCTTTATAAGGTTGTATCGGAGGAAGCTACTATGCTTACATTCGACACTTATAATGCTTTTATTCATGCATATGCCAAGCCACAAGGCGGAGGTTCCAACCCAAATGCCAACCTGCAAGGAGATTATGAGTTTATTATAAAAGAAGCTTCAGCCGAGAAAATTGTAATGCAGGGCAAAAAGTATGGAAATACGATAGTAATGTATGCGCTTCCGGATGATTTGAACTGGGAGGCATATATAAACTCTGTGAATGACGTAGAAGAGAATGCTTTCTTTATACAATATCAGTTGTTGGTTGATGGAAATTTAGTTGGTATGACGCAGCGAAGTAATTATACTTTTGTTATAGCCTATAATGATGGTGGTAACATTGTACAAGAGCAATCTCCTTTCCTTTTTACAACCGATGGCTTTCGTTTCCGGGAACCAGTTTCACTGGCAGGAGTAACTGTGCAAAATTTTGTGTGGGACCCTTCCTCCGAGCTTTTTACTTGTACTGACGAGGGGGCAACTAACGTTAAAATGAAAGGAATTTATCCGGAGGGATATATTAAATATAATGATTATCTAGGTAATTATACTCTTACCTGCAAGATGTATAAAGATAATAATTTGACAGACGAAGAATTACCAATATCTATTATAGAGGATGTAGAAAATAAGAGTTATATTCTCAAGGGACTAATTGGTGATATAGTGCTCGATTATGATAGAGGTGAAGGAATTATGTCCTTTAAGACTCAAAAGGTAGGTTATATATCAGGATATTATTTGGGATGTACTACATATTGTTATGCCATGGGATTTTATCCTACATATATTAGTTATCAGGCAGGTCTGATGTTTGGTTTTGTGGCAAATGTACAACAGTCTCCGTTTGGATTTACATTTGAGGATGATGGGGTATTCGAAGCAGTAGGTGGTGCAAAAGCTGATTATATGGCCTTCGACCGCTATTCGGCACCTGATTATAGTCAAAGTTCATATGTTCAAGGGGTGGCACGTATGTATGGAGAGATGGTCTTTATGAAAGTTGAGGAATAAATAAAAAACTAGATTATGAAAAATATACTGAATTTATACTTAATAATATTCTGCTTATTTTTTGTTGCAGGATGTTCTTCAGATGACGATGCTGCCACTGTAAAATTGACAATTATAAAATCAGATTTGGATATGAAAGCTAGTGGTGGCACTGGAACTGTCGAATTTGCAGCAACTGGAACTGTCACGGCTACGGTGAATGCCGATTGGTGTCAGGTAATCGAAGTTGCAGATCATAAAGTTTCCATTTCTGTAGATGCTAATACGGGTTATCCGGGGCGTAGCGCACAAATCGTTTTAACTGATGGTGTGAGTACGCAGCAAGCAACCATACTGCAGGAAGGAGCTATTTGGAAATATAATAGAGATGCTACCTATTTCACATTGACAGATGCTGCAGAGGAGGTCCCTGTTGAAATGTCGAGTAATTTGCCTATTCAGGTATCTATTCCAGCAGATGCTTCTCAATGGTTATCCTATGAAATGACGAGTGATGGATTTAAGTTTATTGCAACAGAGAATCTCACTGGTAAAATTCGTTCGGCCATTGTAAAAGTGACTACTGGCATTCGTGAAATTGAATATGCTTTATTGCAGTACGATATTGATGACTTATTGGGACAATGGACAGGTGTTGTGAAAGTCGTTGCTACAGCATTTGGTATTAATCAAGTTCTTTCATTAGAGGAAAATACTCAAATTGTTAAAAATCCGGGTGGTAATGGCTATATATTCCAGCTACCAATGACAAGGCTGTTGGGAGCAACGATTGTTTTAGCGGTCACCTATCAAGATGGAGCTTTAGCTATAACCACTCCACAGCAGCAAAATTATGCTTTGTCTGATGGGCAAGGAGGAGTGATGTACGGCTCAATAATAACTAAAACTGATGATGGTTTGTATTTACAGGGAAAAATTATTCTTTCTCCTGTATTAATGAATGATGGGCAGGTTGCGTTAGCTTATATTACAGATGCATATATGTCAATGGGATTATTTAAGGGAAGAGTTCCGTCTCCTGCAAATTATGCAGGACTTTCTATTGATTTTCCTGCTATTTTGATGCAATATGCTGAATAATATTTTGCATGAAATACTATTTTTATATAGTGGTTTAACTGTTTGTTATGAGAAGAACTTGCATTAATTGATCCTAAGAGCTATTATCGTAAGGTAGTAGCTCTTAATATTTAAATATTTATTTAATAATCTTTATATTACGCATCAATCCACCATACTTAGCCCTTTTCACTGCACTACCTTTGAAAATGGTTTTATATTGCTCCTCACTCAGCGAATGCCAATCATCCTTCCTCATACTTAACAAAGAAGGAGACGGTTGAAATTCGGCTGTCCGGCAAGGAGTGGCAAAGCGATTCCAAGGGCAAGCTTTCAGGCATTCGTCACAGCCATATATTTTATTACCCATTTTTTTGCCTACATTGAGCGAAAGTTCCCCACGATACTCAATGGTAAGATAAGAAAGACATCTCTCGGAATTGAGCCTGAAAGGGGCTTCCAGCGCTTTTGTCGGGCAGGCATCCAGGCAACGTGTACACGAACCGCATTGATTTCGTTGTGGAGAGTCATAATTGTCAGCTTCCCTATCAAGAATAATTTCCCCTAAGAAGAAGCAGGAGCCGGCGTGAGGAATGATGAGATGTGTATTCTTTCCTATCCATCCCAAGCCGGTACGCCATGCCCAATAACGTTCGAGTATGGGAGCGGTATCACAGAATATGCGGCCTTGAAGCGGAGAAGCGGAGGTTTGGGATACTGGGGCTTGGGGTGCTGAGGCGTAGTTTTCAGTATATGTGCCGATATTGTTTGTCGAGGCGATAGTACTGTCTGTTTCTTCGGAGAATGAAACTTCTTTTTCTATAAACTCAAAAAGTTCCTTCAATTTCCCCTTCATCACATCGTGATAATCTTTCCCGTAGGCATACCATGCAATCTGATACTCACCTTCGGGAAGTTTTTTTGCCGGATAATAGTTTAGCGCAACGCTGATCACCGTACGTGCCCCTTCCACCAACAAGCGCGGATCGAGCCGTTTATCCTCATAATTCTGCATATACGCCATCTCTGCCTGGCAACCGTCCGCCAGCCATTGACGGAAGGCGGTAGCCACAGTTTCATCCACAGCTTCGGCAGGCGCCAGTCCGCAGGCGGAAAAGCCGAGGCGTAGTGCTTCGGCTTTAATTCGGTCTGAGGAGAGGAGCTTTTCCATTAAAATACCTTGAATTCATAGCCCTCCGCTTTCAGAAATTCGATGGCACGGGGGAGGGCATATTGCAGATTCCCGTTGTTCCACGATTTCAGAGAGTCGTGGAAGGTGATGATGGAACCGTTGCGTACGTAGCGTTTTACGTTATTCAGTACCTGTTCCGGGCGCATTCGCTTACTGTAGTCACGGGTTACGAGGTCCCACATAATGATACGGTAATGGTGGCGAAGAGTGTAATATTGCCGGAATCCCATGTGCCCATGTGGCGGGCGGAACAAGTCCGAGTGGATAATTTCGTCTACCCGTCTGGTGTTGGCCAGATAATCCGGATTGGAATATTCAAAGCCGCGGATGTGGTTGAAAGTATGGTTGCCGATGCGGTGTCCGTGTTCTACCACCATCCGGTATTCGTCCGGGTGTTTGCGGATATTGTCGCCTACCATGAAGAAGGTAGCTTTAATATCGTGTTTCTTCAGTAGCTCCAGTACCCAAGGGGTAACTTCCGGGATAGGGCCATCGTCAAAAGTCAGGTAGACTGCCCGTTCGTTTGGGTCCATCCGGAAGATGGCTTGTGGATACAGCGCTCGGAAGAACCAAGGTGGTTGTTCTATAAACATAAGAGTCTTTATTAATAAGTAACAGGTAATAAGTAATAAGTAATAACCGTGCGGCTTATGGCGCAGCTTATTACTTATTACTTAATACTTATTACTTAGTTTTTATTTCCCTTTCATTCTCGCAACATACTCATTGTATAGCTGGTCGAGTTGTTCCGAGTAATGTTTAGCCAATTCTTCTGATTTGTATTTCTCCATCAGGCGTACTTCTGCGTCAAGCAGTCCTGCGTTGTACATGAAGTTTTCGCTGGCGATAGAAAGTTGGTAATCAGTCAGGCTGAGATACCAGATCATGTATTCGAGAGACTTGTTGGCAAGTTCGTCGATGATCTTGTTCGCTTTTTCGTTTTGTCCCAGCTGGTAGTAGGCTTCCGCCATTTGGAAGGCGCCGTTTGCCCAGTCATACGGTACGTTGTATGACGGGATCATCTTCTCGGCGTAGTCGAGTGCGGCGAGTGCCTTGTCTTTTTTGCCTTCCTTGATGAGTTGTCCTACGAGCTGTGTGAAGATGCGCCGGTGTGTGTAGCACATACGCATTACGTTTTCGTCGATATAGATGCCCGGTTTCTCGATGCCGCCGAACTTGAACTTGTTCATCAGGTTGTCGTACATCTTTTCGCTGTCGATCTTGCTGTTCAGCTTGTCTGTATCGAACGGAGTGAAGCGGTATGCCAGACCTTCCTGCGTGAAGTGGTTGTCCATGCCGAGGTGGTTTTCACTGCCTACGGTGATAGCCATGTAGATGGGACGTTCCCAGTTGGCGTTGGCAAGCATTTCGAGCATCATCAGTTCGCTCTTGTAGAGGGCGCGTTTCGGGTTGCCGTTGGCGTCTCTCAGCAAGATGGTCATATATTCGGGGATGGAGTCGCCCAGTGCTTCCGGTATTTTCATGCCGGAACGGCGGACAGCTTCTTTGTCGATCTTCATTACGATGCTGTCGGTAGGGATGACGCGCAGTCCTTCCTTATCCGAACGAACCCAGTATTTGAGGATATTCTTCAGTTCATACGGGTTTTCTCCGAACTGTTCTTTCAGTTCGTTCATCGCTTCCGGATTTCCGTTTTCGAGCGCGCTGTCTGCCTGTGCATACATCTGGTCGATATTCTTCTTTACTTCCGGACGGATGGGGATGTATTCGTTCTGTCCTTCAACGTATTCCACACGGTCCCAAGTGATCGGGAGTGACGGAGAGTCGTAGGCGGGACGTTTCATCTGGTCGATGTACCAGTCGGTCTGCAGGTAACTGAGGTTACAGGTACGTGCATCGGTACGGAAACCTTCTGTCTCCTGATTGTACCACAACGGGAAAGTATCGTTGTCACCATTGGTGAAGATGATCGGATTTCCTTCTTCCTGCAAGGTCATCAGATAGTTCTGACCGAAGTCACGGGCAACAAAGCGTCCGCTACGGTCGTGGTCGTCCCATGTCTGTCCGGCCATTTGGATGGGGACAAGCAGACAGAGTACTGATGCGAGAGCGGCAGCCGGAACTTCTTTCATCTTGCAGTAATCGCGTAACATACGGATGATACCTGCGACTCCCATACCTACCCAGATGGCGAAGGCGTAGAACGAACCGGCATACGCATAGTCACGTTCACGCGGCTGCGCAGGTGTCTGGTTAAGGTAGAGCACGATGGCGATACCTGTCATAAAGAACAGGAAGAACACCACCCAGAATTGCTGGATACCCCGCTGGCTGTGGTATGCTTGCCAGAAGAGTCCGATCAGGCCGAGCAGCAGCGGCAGGCAGTAGAATACGTTGTGTCCTTTGTTGTTTTTGAGGTCCTGCGGAAGCAATTCCTGGTTGCCCACCAGCAGATTGTCGATAAACGGGATTCCGGTGATCCAGTTACCGTGTTCTATTTCTCCGCTGCTCTGAATGTCGTTCTGCCGTCCGGCAAAGTTCCACATAAAGTAGCGCCAGTACATGAAGTTGAGCTGGTAGGAGAAGAAGAACTTGATGTTTTCCCATTGGTTCGGTACGTTCACCATCACCATTTCGCCGCATTGGTCGTATGGGACGTCATGCCCCTTGATGTCTACCCACTGCTTGTAGAGTGAGGAGTGCGCGGAGCTGTACATACGGGGGAAAAGCATATTTTGCGCGTATTCGTATTCGATACGTCCCGGCAGTTCGATGTATGAGTCTTTTTCGTCCGGTGAGGTTTTTTCTTTGCGGACGTATTTGCTTCCCGTCTGTGACTGGCGGGGGACGCAGTATCCGTCTTTCACGTCGAGTGCCACTTTCGAGGAGAAAGCAGGACCGTAGAAGAGAGGACGGGTTCCGTATTGTTCACGGCTGAGGTATTCGCCCAGCGTGAAGATATCTTCCGGAGAGTTCTGGTCCATCGGTGTGTTGGCGGTAGAACGGATCACGATCAGTGCATAAGAGGAATAACCGATCACGATCATCATGGTGCACAGCAATGTCGTATTCATGGTACGGGCGGAGATGCGCCATTTCTCTTTGATCTTTTCCTGTACTTGCGGAGCAAGGTAGATGCCAAGAATTGCGATCACTACGACACCGATGAGGATGCTGCTTACGCCGTGTCCATAGAATGGAATACCCAGCAGGGCGATGGTCAGAATGAATGAGATGGCCATGCGGAGTCTGCTCTTTTCGGTGTAGCTTTCGTACACACCCCAGATAAGGGCGGCGGCGAGCAGAATGATATAGACAACGACGCCGGAGTTGAACGACATGCCGAGTCCGTTGACAAACAGCAGTTCGAACCAGCCGCCGACTTTAACGATACCGGGCACGATGCCATAAAGCACGGCTGCTACGAGTACGCCCGATCCGAGCAGGGCGAGCAATGAGCCTTTGGCAGTGGCGTTCGGAGTTTTCTTGTAGTAGTACACCAATACGATTGCCGGCAGACAGAGGAGGTTCAGCAAGTGAACACCGATACTCAGTCCGGTCAGATAAGCGATCAGGATCAGCCAGCGGTCGCTGTGGAGCTGGTTGGCTACATCTTCCCATTTCAGAATCAGCCAGAATACAATGGCTGTAAAGAGGGAGGAGAAAGCATATACTTCGCCTTCTACGGCAGAGAACCAGAAGGTGTCGCTGAATGTGTAGACCAGCGCGCCGACCAGTCCGCTACCCATGACAGTGATAAGTTGTCCTTTCGTGATGTTGTTCTCGTCGGTGATTACCAGTTTGCGTACCAGATGGGTGATGCTCCAGAAAAGGAACAGGATACAGGCACCGCTCATCAGTGCGCTCATGTAGTTTACCATCTTCGCTACGGTGGTTACATCGGAGGCGAATTGAGAGAACAGGTTCGCTACCAGCATGAAGAAAGGTGCGCCGGGCGGGTGTCCTACTTCCAGTTTATAACCGGTAGTTATAAACTCGGGACAGTCCCAAAAACTTGCGGTCGGTTCTATTGTCAGGCAGTAGACCGTTGCCGCAATGATGAATGTAATCCAACCCACGAGGTTGTTTATAGTTCTGTACTGTTTCATTAGCACTATCTAGATTTTTCGTTAAAAAACAGATTACGTGGGCGCAAAGATAGTGATTTGTAAGGATAATGAGGCAGAAAGTAAGAAATATTAAGTAACAGAAAGGTGATTTACTTTATCTTATGCCCTTTTAGTGAAACGGGGGAATCACTAAACAGTATAAACAACAGTAGGTATAAAGATATTAATTTTGTATCTTTTATATTAAGCATTGAATCATTTATTGGTCAATAATACTTGCGTTGTCAGACATTAATAGCTGACTTCTCAACTGTTAATACCTGAGATGTCAACTATTAACATCTGACATCTCAATCATTAACAGTTGAGAAGTCAGTTGTTGCTGCTTGATGTGACCGTTGTAAATGACTGATATGCGGTGCAGCCGTTCTTTGATGTAGCACCGGCAAATGAATGTTTAGTGATGATGATGATGTTCACCGAGAACGCGGTGTGGCAACGTGCCGTGTCCCAGCAGTTCGATGGGGCAGTTGAAGTTTCTTTCCAGCCATTCTGTGGAGACGCCTGTGTCAGGGTGGTAATCCAGTGTCTCGTTGACGCAGGCAATGGATTTCACTTGTTGCAGTACAGTGCCGATGTCGTGACTGACAAGGATGATGGCGCATTCTTTGTTAATCTCCGCCAGCAGTTCGTAGAGACGGGCTTCGAAGCGTTTGTCGATATACGTGCTGGGTTCGTCAAGAATCAGTACCGAAGGGTCGGAGATGATGGCACGTCCCAGCAGTGCGCGTTGCAGTTGCCCGCCGCTAAGCTGTCCGATGGAACGGTGTTCGAGTCCTTCAAGTCCCATACGGGCGATGATATGCTTGCCTTTTTCTCTTTGCTCGGGAGTGAAGCGGGAGGTGAGGGATTTCTGGATACTTAGTCCGGAAAGTATCACTTCCTCTACCGAAATCGGGAATTTCCGGTCGATGGTGTTATATTGCGGCAGATAGCCGAGGGAAAGTGAAGAATTGGAAGTGGAAAGTTGAGAGTGGGAGGATACTTCTGTAGGGGCATGGAAGATGATTTCTCCGGCTGTCGGTTTCAGCAGACCGAGGATGCACTTGATGAGTGTTGTCTTACCGCCTCCGTTCGGACCGATGATGCCCAGAAAGTCCCGTTCGTAAATGTTCAGGTTGATGTCGTGGAGTACGGTACGGCCGTCGTATCCGGCAGCAAGGTTCTTTATTTCGATAATCGGTTTCATGTTTGGAGAATTACTTCGTTTATGTATCATTCGGTCATTAACGCTATGGAGGCCCGTTGTTATTCGGGGTCCATAGGTGTGAGAGCTTTGGCTACGTTCAGCATTTCCGTTTCCCAGTCGTAGCTTAACGGGTTGATGGGGACTACCTTTGTGCCGGTTTGCTGTGCGATGGTTTCCGCGTTGCGCTTGTCGAACTCCGGTTGGACGAAGATGACGCTTACTTTCTCCGATTTGCACAGGTCTATCAGTTCTTTCAGATGGGCGGGCGAAGGTTCTTTGCCTCCTTCTTCGATTGAAATCTGATGCAGGCCGTAGTCACGGGCAAAGTAGGAGAGAGCCGGATGGTAAATCATAAAGGCTTTGGCCGATTTCGGAGCGGAAAGTTGCCGGCGGATGAGGCTGTCGGTGTGCTGGATACGTTGGCAGAGGGAGTCGTAACGTGCCAGGTAATATGCTTCGTTAGGCTTGTCGAGCATACAAAGTGCCTTGAATGTGTTTCCGGCAAGGATGAGGGCGTTGGCGGTCGAGTTCCATATATGTGGCTCTACGGCGTGGTTGTGCCCGTCGTGGTCATGATGTCCTGCTGCGTGGTTGTGCTCACCGTTGTTCAGAATCAGGTCTATGCCTTTCGAGGTGTCGAATACTTGGATATGAGGGGTGTTATTCATCAGTCGGTCCATCCAGGTCTGCTCAAAGCCGATGTAGCCGATGCGGAGATAGGCTTTGCTGTCTCCCAGAGAGACAAGTTGCTGAGGAATAGGGTCGTATGTCTCCGGACTGGAACCTTTCGGGACCATGCTGACTACCGTGAATTTATCACCGGCAATCGCTTCCGTGAAGTAGCGCTGCGGTTCGATAGTGACGGTAATGACCGGTTTCGCTTCTTCGCTGCCGCTTGCTTTGGACGTGCGACCCGTGCAGGCTGCCAACAGGAGGCAGGAGCCGAGAAGAAGGAGTGTTTTCAAATCTTTTAGTTGTTGTTTCATGACTATTGTATTAATATCGGGGGTTGATTCTGTTCCAGTTTTCGGGCACGTAGTATTTCCCGCTTTCCTCCCGGAGGACCGGGAAGGCGCTCTACGGTAAAGCCTGCGGCCTGTAACATACGTCGGATGACTCCTTTGGCACAATAAGTGGTGAGGATGCCTCCTTCATTTAATAAAACATATAAACGGTTAAATAGTTCCTGCGACCACATTTCCGGCTGCTTTTCCGGAGCGAAGGCGTCGAAATAGATAACGTCGAATGATAATGGAGAATGGCTACGCTGTGTAATCCATTCATTGACGTCGGCTTGTACTTTGCAAAGAGTGAAGTGTGGGGTAAAGGATATTTCTTCTTCCCACGGTGATGTATGAATCGCTCTGAACAGGTCGGTAGCTGCTGGTTGTTCTATATATCCCAGTTGCTCCGCCATCTGCCATTCCAACGGGTAGAGTTCAAGTCCTGTATAATGTACGTTACGTCCGCTTCTTTCTGCTTCTTCAAGTGTAAGCCAAGCATTCAGCCCCGTTCCGAAACCGATCTCCAGAATATGCGGAGAGGGGGCAGCGGAGGCTTTCAGTCCCATGTTGATGAAAATATGCTGGGACTCCGTACGTGCTCCTTTGGTCGAATGATAATGTTCATTCAATTCCGGAACAAATAGGGTGGCGCTCCCGTCATCAGTCTTTTCAATCACTCTTTTCATCTCAAAAAACTTATTACCTGTTACCTGTTACTTATTACCTATTATTTCATCCCGCAACGACGTTCCATGCGCTTTCCAGTACGTACAGAAGCAGAATGTAACGTATCAGTTTGCCGACAAACATGGAGGCGGTGGTAAGCCATATATTACTTCGCATAAATCCCAGTGCGATGGAGATCACCTCTCCGATGGCCGGCAGGAAAGCGAAGAATGCCATCAATGCTCCTTTTCCTTGCAGGAATCTTACCATCTTGTCTACTTTCTCCTTCTTTACTTTGAAGTATTTCTCAATCCAGCTTATTTTGCCCAGGCGCCCCATATAGTAGCAGGTCATTCCGCCT
>ERZ773241.2238-NODE-2238-length-16118-cov-3.337172_pt1 | contig 16118 bp, 17 predicted proteins | sample MGYA00580989_ERZ773241 | MGnify/ENA primary metagenome ERZ773241 (study PRJEB29015, sample SAMEA2737804) | human gut metagenome | biome: human gut; feature: human-associated habitat; material: faeces | place: China | collected 2012 ... | reverse complement strand
GGAGAATAGCTTTTTGTCTACAGTCTGACGGGGTAAATCGCCTTATCCCGTTGCTGATTCGTTATGCAAGCGTATTGTATCGCGGTTTCAGGGTGATGTCAAGAGAAAATTAGCACTCAATCAAAAAGAGTGCTAACAATTTTCGGGGCGGTCAGTGCGTAAACGAAAACGGAAAAATGTTATCCGTTATATCCTTGACTTGCGCGATGCGCGGGCGTATGCTTTACAAAGAAGGTTAAATCAATTTGAAGCGAGTTTTTTCGTTATGCTTCGTTTTCGTAAGGATAAAAGCTCCCTCTTTGAGGGCGTGGAGCTTGCCGCCCGCTGTGCGGGAGGCAGGCAAGCGAAATGCCGAAGGTTTGGCAGCGAAGCTGACTGAAGGAGTTCGTATATCAAGGGAGGAACGCATCCGTGAAGCGCGCGAGACAGGTTCTGGGGCTGTTTTTTCAGTTTATGAAATTTGGGCTGTTCACCTTCGGCGGCGGCTGGAGCATCGTCGCCCAGATGCAGAAGCTCTACGTCGAGCAGGAGAAGGTCATCACATCCGAAGAGCTGCTGGATTTAACCAGCGTCGGCCGCAGCCTGCCGGGGACGATGATCGGCAACGTGGCGATGCTCTACGGCTATCGCGTGGCGGGCGTAGCGGGCGGTATGGCCTGCCTGTTCGGCATGATCCTGCCGCCGCTGGCGGTGCTGGCTGTCATCACGCAGTTTTACACGGCATTCCAGAATAACCTCTGGGTGGCGGCGGCGATGCGCGGCATCCGCGCGGCGGTTGTGCCGATTATGATCAGCGCGGTGCTGGGCATGGTGGGCAGCGCGTTCCGCTATCCGCCGTGCTACGCGGTGATGCTGCTGGTGATCGCGCTGTATCTGTTCTTTAACGTCAACTGCGTCTATCTGGTGGTCATCGGCGCGGTCTGCGGGCTGCTGATTGCGGAGTTTTACGAGCGGAAGGGGGACAAGAAGCAAGATGGTGCTGCTTGAGCTGTTTATCAGCTTTTTGAAAATCGGCTTCACGAGCTTCGGCGGCCTTTCGATGATCCCGCTGATTACCTCGGAGATGACCGCCCACGGCTGGATGACCGCCTCGGAGGTTTCCGACATCGTGGCGATTGCGGAGATGACGCCCGGCCCGCTGGGGCTGAACTGCGCGACGTTCGCGGGCATGCGCACGGCCGGTCTTTTGGGCGCGATTGCGGCGAATCTGGGCACGCTGTCGCCCACGCTGACGGTGTGCCTGCTGGCGGCGATCTTCTTTGAGCGCTTCCGCAAGAGCAGCTTTATGACCCGGCTGATGACGGGCGTGCGCCCGGCCTGCGTTGGCATGATCTTCGGCGTGGTTTTTTCGCTGTGCGCGACGAACTACGCGGCGGATCTGGGCGGCGTGAGCTGGCCGGCCATCGCGATCGGCGCGCTGGGGCTGCTCCTGCTCGTCCGCTTCAAGGTCAGTATTCCGAAGGTGATCTGCCTGAGCGGCGCGCTGGGAATGCTGCTGTTCGGCGTGATGGGGCTGAATTGACGGCGGTTTCACGCAGGATTCGTTTGCATGGTTGCCACGTTTTGAAATATATGGTAAAATAAACGAAAACGTTTGAGCGCCGGGGGAAGCGCTGAGAGCGGAAGCGTATTGGAGAATCGGGAAGCCATGAAGAGACGGGAACGGGATCGGGCGACGAGGGGCGCGAAGGACTATCGGCTGCTGTGGGCGGGTCTGCTGTTGCTGGTCGCCCTGATTTTTGCCTGCGTCGGTTTCAGCTGCGGCCGCATCCGCAGGGGGCTGAAAAACGCCGCGGACGCGGAGATGGCCGAAACGACAGGCGAGAACGCGGCCATGCTCCGGCTGACGCTGGAAAGCCGCTTTGCGCTGCTGGACAACGTGGCCGAAAAAATAGCGGAAGACCCGCAAAAAGCGCGGGAAATGCTGGCGAATCTCGGGAAATACGCCAACGGCTACGGCTTCAAGCGCCTCGGCTATATGAACTCGACGGGGCGGACGGTGACCAGCGACGGCGAAACCGGCGATTTCTTCTACCGCGCCTATTTCCGCATGGGGATGGACGGGCAATACTGCATCACCGGCGAAATCAACGACCGGCTGGGCAACGGAGAGACTGTCCACATCATGAGCGCGCCCGTGCGCAACCCGAAGACGGGCAAGGTCATCGGCGTGGTTTTTGCGGATTATACGCCGGAAATGTTTCACCAGATGATGGATGTGGAAACCTTCGGCGGCGAGGGGCGCGGCTATATCGTCGAATCGAGCGGCGAAATCGTCGTCGCCTCGTCAAGCGTGCGTCTCACGGAGACGGGCAATCTGCTGGACGGGGTGGCGGATTTTTCGGAGACCGGCCGTCAGGACGCGGAGGCGCTCCGGCAGGTTCTCGCCGGGGAGCAGCCGGGCGAGGGGCGCGTGCTGGGCGCGGGGAAGCTGCGCTTCTGCTGCCGGAAGATTGAAAACGGCCGGCAGGACGACACGTGGTATCTGGTCATGGTGATGGACGCCGACGCGCTCTACGGGCGGATGCACGGCGTGTTTTCGAGCATCCGCAGCCTGCTGAGCGTGACCGTGCTGATGTGCGCGGCGTTCATCTTCGCCCTTCTGATGGCGTATCAGCGCTACAACGACGGCCTGCGCCAGGCGGCCTACACCGACGCGCTGACGGGCGGCAGCAACTTCTCCGGCTTTTTGATGAAGGTCAACAACGCAGAGGGCGGCTACATGGTCTCCTGTGATTTGGACGATTACAGGATGATCGCGAGCATGTTCGGCGCACAGAAGGGCGACGAGCTGCTGCGCGGCGTGTACGAGTGCATCAAGAGCGGGCTGACGGAGGGCGAGCCGGTGGCGCGCGTGGACGCGGATCACTTCGCCTTCCATCTGGTGGAGCGCCAGCGCTCGGCGGTGCTCGAACGGCTGCGCCAGATTGAGCGCAGGATTCGCCGCCTGTCGGATAAAATGGGCGTGATTCACCTCGTGCCGCGGTTCGGCATTTACGCGATGCGCCCGGAGGAGGACGCCCGCCGCGCGTGCGAGCTGGCGAATCTGGCGCTGGGCGCGGCGCGGAGCAGCGCCGACAACACCGTTGCGTTTTATCAGGATCTGGATCAAAACGCTTTCTTTGAAAACATGCAGCTGGAGGATCGTTTCGACGAGGCCATCGGCGAGCAGAAGCTCGTTCAGGCCTTCGGCCACGAGGCGCAGACCCTTGCCGCGTTCGACGAGGTGAACGAGCGCCTGCGCGACTGCTCGCTCAAGGCGACGTTCTTCTCCTCCCTGACCAACCCCTGCACGCGCTTCGTCAATTCGCTGGTGTACGCGGCGGTCGGCTTTGCGGGCGCGCTGGCCGCCGTCAACGGCCGCCTGACCATCGGCGGGCTGTCGAGCTTCCTCTCCTACGCCAACCAGTACACCAAGCCGTTCAACGAAATCTCCGGCGTGGTGACGGAGCTGCAAAACGCGCTGGCCTGCGCGGGGCGCGTCTTTGAATTGATCGACGAGCCCGCGCAGACGCCCGATCCGGCGGACGCGGAGCAGATCGACCGTCCCGACGGCGCGGTGTCCATCGACCACGTGTATTTCTCCTACGCCCCGGATCGTAAGCTGATCGAGGATTTCACGCTGCACGTTCAGCCCGGCCAGCGCGTCGCCATCGTCGGCCCGACCGGCTGCGGCAAGACGACGATGATCAACCTGCTGATGCGCTTTTACGATGTGGATTCCGGCGAAATCCACGTGGACGGCCACGAGACGCGCCGCCTGACACGCCGCAGCCTGCGCGAAAACATCGGCATGGTTTTGCAGGATACGTGGCTTTCTGCCGGAACCATCCGCGAGAACATCGCCATGGGCAAGCCGGACGCGACGGATGAGGAAATTATCGCCGCCGCCAAGGCTAGTCACGCGCACAGCTTCATCAAGCGCCTGCCGGATGGCTACAACACAGTCATCAGCGAATCGGGCGGCCAGCTCTCGCAGGGGCAGAAGCAGCTCCTGTGCATCGCCCGCGTGATGCTCTGCCTGCCGCCGATGCTGATTCTTGACGAGGCGACGTCCTCCATCGACACGCGCACGGAGGCGCTCGTGCAGGCCGGTATGGACGGCCTGATGAAGGGCCGCACGACGTTCGTCATCGCCCACCGGCTTTCGACGGTGCGCAACGCGGACTGCATCATGGTCCTTGAGCAGGGCCGCATCATCGAGCGCGGCACGCACGACGACCTCATTGCCCAGAAGGGCCGCTATTACCAGCTCTATACCGGCAAAAAGCCGGAGAAATAAAACCAAAGACGCTGCAGCTTTTTCGTGGCTGCAGCGTCTGAGACCGTCGAAAAAGTCCGTAACCGTCAAAATCCGGAAAACATTTTAGAGATATTCGTTGGTTTTGGACTTTCCGTATTATTTAGGATTTTCAAACTTTTTAGCGAAAAATCTCTTGATTTACATGGATTTTGACTTACTGCGCAACTCGCACCCTACCGTACCTTTGTACGCCGACGGGTGCGAGTTGCTTGCCTTCCGAACTTTTTCGCAGTCTTCCAGCGTGTCGAAAAGAGTTTTTCGACACGCTGAGACGCTGCAGCGATAAAAACCTGCAGCGTCTGCTTTACTTCTTCGGCAGGATGACGCGGAACGTCGAGCCCTGCCCGGGGGCGCTGTCGACCTCGATGACACCGTCGGACAGCTCGACGATGCGCTTGACGAGCGGCAGGCCGAGGCCGTTGCCCATAGCCTTGCGGGAGCTGTCGCCCTGATAGAATTTCTCGAAAATGCGCGCCTGCACCTCGGGCGTCATGCCGCAGCCGTGGTCCATGACGGAGACGACGGCGCATTCCGTCTGGTCGAGCAGGCGCAGGGACAGCTCCTGCCCCGGCTCACTGAATTTGATGGCGTTGCCGATGAGGTTTGTCCAGACCTGCAGCAGCAGAGGCTCACAGGCCGTCACGCTCACGGCGTCCAGCTCGGCACGAAAGCTCAGCGACTTTTCCTCCCACTGCGGCTCGAGCATCACAACGGCCTGCCGCAGCTGCTCATCGAGGCGGAACGTGCTGCGCTGGTCGGAAAGCGACTGATTCTCGAGCTTTGAGAGCATGAGGATGTTGCCGACGAGCGTGGAGAGGCGGTGTGTGTTATAGAGGATCTTGTCCAGATATTCGTCGCGCTCCGCCTGCGTCAGGCCGGTGTCCTGCAGGAGCATGGCATAGCCCTCGATGGCGGTCAGCGGCGTCTTGAATTCGTGTGAGACGCTGGAGACAAAGTCATTCGTGACGTTGTTGATCCGGTTCATCTCGCGCACGAGTGCGTTGAAGTTCCGCAGGGTCGTCTGCACCTCTTCAAGCTTACTCGGGTCTTCGACCGTGATGCTGTAGTTGCCGCGCGCGACCTCGCGCGAGGCCTTGCTCAGCTTGACCATCGGGGCCAGCACGCGCCGCCCAACGAGAAAGCTGGCGCTGCCGCTTGCGGCCGCCGCCACGAGCAGCAGAGCCACGAGCGTGGAGACGTTGATGTGGCCGATGACGCCGAGCTGCTGCAGGGCCGTCAGCGCGCCGACAACGGCTCCGAACGAAATGATGACGACGATGGCGATGATGAGCAGGTAATACGTCCGCAGACGCAGGGAAAAGCGTTTATCCTTCTTCATGCTTCCGCTCCGCCTTATAACCGATGCCCCGAACGGTTATGATCTCAAAGTCCTGATTCTCCCGGAAGCGGTCGCGCAGCCGGTTGATGTGCACGTCCACCGTGCGGGGGTCCGTGTGGGTGTCGATGCCCCAGATGTCGTCCATGAGCTGCTGCCGCGTGAAGATGTGCCCCGGCGAGGAGACGAGCTTGTATAACAGCAAAAATTCCTTTTGCGGCAGGACGGTCTGCACGCCGCCCGTCAGAACGGAGAACGAGTCGAATTCGAATGTCGTTGTGCCAAGCGTCTGCCGCCGGTCCGCGACCATCTGCGCGCGCCGCAGCAGGGCGTTGATGCGCAGCACGAGCTCGTTGACGTTGATGGGCTTGACCAGATAGTCGTCCGCCCCTGCCAGAAAGCCGAACTGCATGTCCTGAAAGCCGTCGCGCGCCGTGATCATCAGCACGGGGATGGTATTGCCGCTGTCGCGCAGGCCGCGCACCAGCGCATAGCCGTCCAGCTGCGGCATCATGATGTCCGAGACGATGAGGTCGATATAGTCGCGCTCGAGGACCTGCAGCGCCTCCACACCGTCGGCTGCGCCGATGGGCTGGAAGCCGTGGCGCGTCAGTACGCGGCAGAACAGCTGCCGCAGCTCGGCGTCGTCCTCGGCAACGAGAATCTTGAACATGGGGATCCCTCCGTTTCCGTCTTCTCAGTATACCACAGACGGCCGGATTTTGGAACGGAAAATTTCCGGTTTATGAACTGAAATTCATAATCGGTTGACGCAGAATTGATAATTCCGGGATATGATATCGGTAGAAACATGAAAAGGACGGAAACGGAATTGAAAAATAAAATGTCGCGGCAGGAGCGCCGCGAGGCGCGCCTGCGCCAGGAAAAGCTGCGCCTGCAGAAGAAGAGCAAGCTGACGCTCATCGTCTATGCCGTGATCCGGCTCATCGTGGTCGGCGTGCTCGTCCGCTCGGCCTTCAACGGCCAGATCGAAAGCGTCTACACCTGCCTCCTGACGCTCGTGCTGCTGCTCCTGCCCTCCATTCTGGAGCGGAAGCTGGGGGTACGCCTCCCGGCCGGTTTGGAGATCACGGTTGTCGTCTTCATCTTTGCAGCGGAGATCCTCGGTGAGATCGCCTGCTTTTATGTGACGGTCCCGTTCTGGGATAAGGCCCTGCATACGACGAGCGGCTTTATCTATGCGGCGGTCGGCTATTCCATGGCGGACGTTCTGAACCGCCACAAGAAGGTCAGCTTCGAGCTTTCCCCGCTGTTTCTGGCGCTCGTGGCGTTCTGTTTCTCCATGACGATCGGCGCATTGTGGGAAATTTTTGAATTCTCCGTGGATAACCTGTTCCACAAGGATATGCAGAAGGACACAGTCATCCAGCAGATCACCTCCGTGGCGCTCGACCCGACGAACCGCAACATTCCCATCACCATTTCAAACATTCAGGATGTCGTTGTGAACGGCGAGAGCCTCGGCCTCGGCGGCTATCTGGATATCGGCCTGTATGACACCATGGGCGACCTGATCGTCAACCTCATCGGCGCGGTCGTGTTCAGCGTCATCGGCTATTTCCATCAGAAGCACCGCAAAAAGTCCGTTGTGACGCAGTTGTTCGTCCCGCAGGTGGACGAAAAAGAGGAGGATGTGCAGCATGAATGACAAGGAGCACCGCAATCTGGAGCGCGCGGGAAAGGCGGATACAGACCGGATCCTGACGATCCCCAATGTGCTAAGCTTTTTCCGGCTGGCGCTCATTCCCGTGATCATCGTACTGTATGCAAAGAATGAGGTCTGGTGGGCGTTCGGCATGCTCGTGCTGTCCGGCGTGACGGACGTTGTGGACGGTTGGGTCGCGCGGACGTATCACATGGTCTCGAATTTCGGCAAGGCCATCGACCCGGTTGCCGACAAGCTGACGCAGATCGCCGTGCTGCTGTGCCTCATGCCTATGAAGTGCTGGTGGGTCGTCGGCATTCTGGTTTTGAAAGAGATCTCCATCGGCATCATGACGCTCCTGACCCTGCACCACACCGGCATGGTCTACGGCGCGGGCTGGTACGGCAAGCTGTGCACGGCCGTGATCTACCTTTCCATGTTCGTCCTGATGCTCTGGCGGACGGCGCCGGACTGGTTCCTGTATGCGGATGCCGCGCTCTGCGCCTGCCTGATCCTGCTGGCGTTTGTGAAGTATGCCATCCGCTACGGCGGCATTCTGCGGGAGGCGCGCGCAGACGGCGCGCGGAAGCAGGCATGAATGCGCCGATCCTCTCGTTTTTTGCGGCGCATGCCCCGCGGCAGGCGCTGCACCGCGGCCGCAGACGGCGCTTCTTCCGCTGCCCGGCCTGCAGAGCCGTGCAGATCGTCCCGGCCGGCTGCGGCCAGACGAAGATCGTCTGCCGCAAGTGCGGAGAGATCTTCTTAAGGAGAACCTGAATAATGACGGACCGCCTCGGAACACCCTTCGAAAGGAAGGTGCTCCGGGGCGGTTTTTCTGTAAGAGAGCTTTCAGACAGTTTAGCAAGCAGACGATTCAGTTTCCTGCACTGCGCTGATAGCCCGTTATCAGAATGTACGGGTTTTCCTGCGGGTCTAGCCACAAGAGTGTGTTTACCATATCGGCTTCGGGAAGCCCGATGCAGCCTCCCGTTGCACCCTTGCTGCAATGAAAGAATATTGCACAGCCGCGTTCCGGAATGGTATAGGGAGCAGTGTTAAAACGGATGACACAAGCATATGCATAGGCACTCTGATAGTCTTCCAGATGCTCAACATCATCGCTCCACAGATCGAGGATGGACGGGTCGTCGCGTTCCTGCCACGAATTAAAGTAAATGGAATCTTCGTCACATACCCAATCTGAGCTTGGCGTAACGTCTCGCCATGGCATCTTCAGTCCATCTGGCTTTGGAGAATTTCCGAAAGCCAAACCCAGCGACCAGAGTCCCGCAGGAGATGTGTTGCTCCCGCGTTTGCGTCCGTGCATAATGCCGTTACCTCCAACCCAGCCATGCATCCTGCTCAGACCGGATACAGGCTGCCAGGCTCCGCCCGCCTCCCGCTGATAACACACGGTTTCCGTCTGAATGCCATCCGTCTCCTGTGCTACGACCAGCACCAGTTGGTTACACTCGCGAGAGTCAAGGCCTTCCAGCGTAAGCCCCTCAACTGCCATCCATTTTTCCAACAGCTCCATCTCATTGCAATTCTGATCAGCGGGAAATGTTTCTGCCAGTTCAGGCTGCCATGTAGCCTGCGTGTCTCCCGGCTGCGGCGAAATTGGTACACCGTTTTGATAGAAGGATTCGTCCCAAACGGCGTATGTGCGCTCAGGCTCCGTGGCAATGACCGATGGCGCCTCCGGCATATGGGTGCTGTTCTCGGTATTCTGTGGCTGGGAGGGAACGTTTCCTGCCTCTGTGGCCTCCGTGGGTGCGGTACGGGGTGGAATGCTCTCCTGTTCGATGGTTGGTATATTTCCCTCAATGTCGTGAAGTATATCTGAACAGCAGGCGGAGAGATATATTGACAAAATAGTACAGCATGCACATGGAAAAAGCAGTGCAATAATGCGTTTGCGAAATCCTGCCTTCATCAAATGTAGTAGTAGCCGCCAGTAATATGAGCAGCTGCAAAGCAACTTGCAGAATAGCTGCAATACTGCGCAAGAGGCATATAGGCAGATGTCGTCGAACTCGAATTTGCTGCTATGCAAAAATTACTCACGCCGCGTGAACCAACTGTTCCTGTTGTTCGTGTAACTACCATTGCGTGATCATAGGTTCCACTGTCTACACTTCGCGTGCCAGCTGTGTCCCAGATAATTACATCGCCAACACACGCTTTGGCTAAGCCCAGCCAATAATAGCCTTGTGGACCGGATATAGTATGATCACTGAGCCAGATGATTTTGAGGAAGCCGTTTACATTATCCCATCCCCAATTTAACCAATATTTATCACCATAGTAGGTAGTGTATTGATTTCTGCACCAGACATTTGTAGAATTAGTGCCTGTCCAAGCTGTAGAAACAGCGGGGAATGCAGTTGTCGAAGTACCTGAAGCGCCATATCCAGATAGAAGTCCGGCCCAAACACATTGCGACGCGAAATTTTGGCAATTAGAACTGCTTGCACCAAATAAACTATTAGTTTTATTGTAATATTGCTTGGCGTAATTTACTGCCGCCGTCGAGCTATATGATGTTGTTTGGTATGTTGCTGTGGTTGTAGCTGTGTTATTCGTGTTGGCGGGCTTTTCCATTGTCGAAAAATCATGGTCACCGACAACGGCCAAAGCGGCTGCGTGGGCATCGAATGAGTCATAAACAAACCCGTCTGCTTGTTCATTCGGCATACTTGTCTTTGCTGTGACGATGCCCCAGTTTCCGTTGATTTTTTCCAGTGTCAGATAATAAACACAGTTTAGATAAAATGTATCCTCGAAAGCACCTTCCATTTCATAACAATAATGAACGCCTATTTCCGCGGTGCAAGTATTCCCAGTTAATACGCCCGAGAAATTTTCAAATTCAATACTATCAGAAATGATCTTAAAATCGCAAATATCAGCAATTTCACGCTGGTATTGATTCTGGCTTTCGATATATGCGATCGTGCTGTCAACCTGCTCATTCCGAATAGACTGAACAGTAAACGTAGTGCAGTTGTAATCACTATCTCGTCTGCTGGCATAGATTGAAGAAATAAAAAGCTCACAGGTCGCCTGTATTTCGGCAGCTGTTCCCGCGTTATCAGTCAGACTTGCCCAAGTGCGTTTGTACTCATCTTGTGAGAGTTGTGTCGTGCCTGCAACAGGTATAACTTGATTTTCGTTATGAAGCACAGTCGCATGGTTTGTCTCCGGGTCATAAGAGGCATTTGCTTCAACAGCGGAAGCAGAAAATGCTGTTGCAATGAGCAGAGAAACAATGGACAAGAGGGCAACCACTTTTTTGATTTTTTTCATGACACTTTCTCCTTTCAGAATCTTATCGTTATGAGCAAATGTGCTCAAATTAATGTATGTACGTCTTTATGATGGTAAATTAAATCAATCAGCACTGAACCAAGCAATGGCTATGCGTTAGCACTTTTAGAACCTCAGTAAACGTACTGGATATTTCGATGAATCAGTTATAAAAATCAACTTTTGTATGTTGCATAGCTGGTGTCGGTTATGTATTCAACCGTAGCTGCGGTTAATACAAATTGCGACGTTGCCCGATATTGCCCCACACTATCAAGCGCGACAATGTATTCTTGACTAAAAGATTGGCTCGTAGTAGAATATGTCCAAGTATTATTTGGTGCTGGAATATTCACCCGAATCCACGTACCGCTGACCTTTTTTTCAAGATACGTTGTCACATACGCTGATTTTAATCCGTTTGTCCCGTAACACTTAACAACAACTGCTTTTCCGGAGCTACTGATAGAAAGAAGGACCTCCGCCTGTCGAGCATTTGCGTATTGTGGCCGAATGCTATCTGCCCGAAGTGCTTGCACATTATATGATATTGAAATAGTAACAATAATTGCAATTAGAAAACTGAATACACGTTTCATTATTTCACCTCCTATTTCTGTATGGTGTATGCTACGCTTACCATTGCCTCTATTTTCTAAGACAGCTGCTGGGGCAAAAATGATACAACTTTTTCGCTTTTTACATACATTTTGGACAGATGGGTTGCTTGACAGTGTGCGGCGTGCGGGGTATCATGATGAATAGTTGGGAGGTGCGTTTCCTTGCTGATGCTGTATTTTGCCCTGATTGACAGCGAAGCCGACCAGCTTCGCTTTTCCGATATTTACAGCAACTATCAGAAGCAGATGCTGCTTGTGGCGAAACGTATTCTGCACAGTGATGAAGATGCGGAAGATGCTGTTCAGATCGCATTTCTGGGCATCGCACAAAGGATAAAATCCCTGCCGGTTGATGATAGGCGTTTACGGGCTTATGTACTTACCGCAGCCAAAAACGTTGCACTATCGTTGCTTCCGCAGAAGAAACGGCAGGACAATATGCTTGACATTGATGAGCTTCCAATAGCCTCTGACGAGGATTTGTTTGTGAAGGTTATGCAATCTCAGGACTATGACACATTACTGCGTGCTGCGAGAATGCTGCCCGCTCCATATCGTGAGGTATTGCTGATAATCTGCGTAGAGGGGCAGACTGTAGCTGCATCAGCGGCCATACTGCATCGCAAGCCGGGGACAGTGCGCCAGCAGCTCAATCGCGGGAAAAAACTCCTGATTGATTTTTGTCGGAAGGAGGGAATGTGCTTTGAAGAGCAGGGCTGAAACGCCGTTTGAGCGGGCGCTGATCGATGCGACGCTGGAGGAGTACTCGGATGTACCAGATTGTGAGGATAAAATTGCAATTCAATTGTCGGATCACTTTATCCGAAAGACAGAAAAGCTGAACAGGAAGACAGTATCCAAAGGTTGGAAGTATCAGAATACAGTGTGGAAGCGAGTGGCCCTTATTGCAATCCTTGCGGCAGTATTGGCGGCAAGCGCAATGGCGATTCCGGCAGTCCGTGAAGCAATTATCAAGTTCTTCCTCCATGATGAGGGCACCCATTATGAGGTTTCATTCGACCCAATACAGGCGGCTTCTGCCCCGGATTCTATCGAGACAGTGTATCTCCCAACATATATACCGGATGGATATCAGCAGGAATTCAAAACAGTCAGCATTGCAGCTGTGTCAATCGGCTGGCACAATGCGAACAATTGGTGGATTTGCTTTGATCAAGTCCCCATGCCGGAGGACTACGAGAATGCAACAAGGGGAGGCATTAATTCGGAGGGAGCAACAGCGGAATCAACCGGCATAAATGGATTTGAGGTGATCAAAATTACCGATAATGAGGTCATAACCTACATCTGGACAAATCATGAGTATATGTTTACGCTGATGTGCGAAAAAGAAATCCCGGAATCGGAGATGTTGAAGATATTCTCCAGCGTGCAGGCGGATGATCATGCGATCATTGACGGCATGCAATAGGTGCTTTATTAGAGAATGATTGTTGGAGAGCGACTGCCTCCTTTTTGCGGGAACTTCCGGTGCGCTGCTGCGTCTAACCAGCAGAACATCTGCAAAGGAGGAACCACGCATGAAGCTGAAACAACTCATCTGCCTGCTGCTGGCAGCACTGCTGCTCGGGGCCTGCGGCAGTCCCGCCGCTCCGACGGAGGCAACGGAGGAAACAAAGCCGACTGATGCCTGGCTGGACCCGGTTGTTCCGACGGATGCTGCCGAATCGTTGGGAAAGCCGGAGCCGGTCGAGGATCTGACCGTGCCGGATCAGACCGCCGCTGTGGGTGGGGCGAATTTTGCACTCGATCTGCTGCGCGGCGCAGCAAAGCCGGATGCCACAACGATCCTCTCACCGTATTCCGCCCTGCTGGCCCTCGGCATGGCCGCAAACGGTGCAGGCGGCCGAACGCTGGAGGAGATGGAATACGCGCTTGGCGCAAGGCTGGAGGATCTGAATGCCTGGCTTGCTTCCTGCCGCGCGGCGGAGGACGGCGAGGTCGTCTCGGCGAACTCACTTTGGACCAGAGAAAGTCTGCAGCTTCTTCCGGAATTTCAAAAGGCCGTTGAACAGAATTACGGCGCGGAGGTCCATGCAGGAGAAATCAGCGCGGCGGCAATCAACGAATGGGTCAGTGAGAATACGAAGGGGCGCATCAAAAAGCTCCTGGAGCAGGACGACCCGAGCATCGTGACCTATCTCATCAACGCCATGACATTCGACGCAGAGTGGGCCAGCCCCTATGAGCCGCAGAGCTGCAGCGAGGGCACGTTCCACGCGAGCGACGGCACGGAGCAGACCGTGACCTATCTGTCCGGCGAAGAGCGCGGCTATCTCGAGGTCGCGGGCGCGACGGGCTTTGTAAAGCACTATTCCGGCGGCCGCTATTCCTTTGCGGGCCTGCTCCCGGCCGAGGGCAGTACCCCGGAGGCTCTGCTGGAGGCACTTGACGGCGAGACGCTGCTGCAGGCAATCTGTAATCCGCAATCGAAAACGGTCTACACGCGTATGCCGAAATTTACCGCTGCGACCACGGCAGAGCTCAAGCCGGTGCTGGAGCGTATGGGCATGCAGGCGGCCTTTACGGACGCTGCGGATTTCTCGCTGCTGTCTGACACGCCTCTGAAGATCGACGCCGTCCAGCAGAAGACCTATCTGCAGGTCGATGAGAGCGGCACGATCGGCGCGGCCGTGACGAGCATACCGATGATGGAGGCAACGGCGGTCCAGACCGAGGAGCCCAAGACGGTCTATCTCACGCGCCCGTATCTCTGCGTGATCTTCGACCATGAGACACAGAGCATTGTGTTCCTGGGCATTGTGAATCAGGTGTCCTGACGGAAGCAAACCCGTGCACGAAAAAGATGTCGTGCACGGGTTGACTTTTTATTTCCACGGTGGTATAACTAGTAATACAAGTTATACAAATCGGAAACGGAGGAAGAACCATGGGGAACAACGGCTTTCCGGAGGGAAAATACATGACGACCGTGAAGGTCGGGCCGAAGGGGCAGATCGTCATCCCGGCCGAGGTGCGCGAAATGTTCGGCATCGAGCCGGGCGACCAGCTTTTGCTGCTGGCCGACACGGAGCAGGGCATCGCCCTGCCGCCCAAGGCGCAGGCCGGGCAGATCTTTGCAGCCATTACGGCGGCAATGCCGAAGAGAAAGGATGACAAAGCATGAATGCCATTGAGACTCATGCTCTGACGCGCCGCTTCGGGCCGCGCACGGCCGTGGACGGGCTGGACCTGACCGTCCGGCAGGGCGAGCTGTTTGCCTTGCTGGGGGTGAACGGAGCGGGCAAGACGACGACGCTGCGCATGCTCTCGGGCCTGCTGCAGCCGACGAGCGGCGAGGCGGACATCCTCGGCTTTCGCCTGACGCAGCAGCCGCAGGAGATCAAGCGGCGCATCAATCTCTCCCCGCAGGAGACGGCCGTTGCGCCGAACCTGACGGTGCGGGAGAATCTGGAGCTTATCGCCGGGATCTACGGCGCATCGCGCCGGGAGGCCGCGCAGCGCGCGGCGGAGACGATCGCGGAGTTCCATCTGGGCGAGGTAGAGCGCAGCCGGGCCAAAACGCTCTCCGGCGGCTGGCAGCGGCGGCTTTCCATCGCTATGGCGCTGATCTCGCAGCCGCAGCTCGTATTTCTGGATGAGCCGACGCTCGGGCTGGATGTGCTGGCGCGGCGGGAGCTGTGGCAGGTCATCCGAAGCCTGCGAGGCAGAGTGACTGTCATCCTCACCACGCATTATCTCGAGGAGGCGGAGGCGCTTTCCGACCGCATCGGTATCCTGTCGCACGGCAGGCTGCGTATCTGCGGCACGGCGCAGGAGCTGTGCGCCGCGGCGGGCGAGACGCGCTTTGAGGAGGCCTTTATCAAGCTGGCAGGGGAGGGAGTCCAATGAGAAGAATGCGCTTTTTTGCCTCGCGCAACGCGCGCGAAATTCTCCGCGATCCGATCAGCGTCGGCTTCGGCGTCGCGTTTCCCATCCTGCTGCTCTCACGCGACCGCTCGTCGGCCCTCATCCTGCGGCTGTATGCCTCGCCGCTGACGGGGCGGGATTTTATCCTCGGCTATCTGCTGCCCATGCTCCCCATGGCGCTGGCGCAGACGCTTGTGTGCCTGCTGGCGGCCATCCCGCTCGGCCTGCCGGTGTCGTGGCGCATTCTGGCCTGCACGGCGGTCAACGTGCCCATCGCGCTTGTGAATCTGGCGCTCGGGATGCTGTGCGGCACGCTGCTGCCGGAAAAGGCCGTCGGCGGGATGTGCGGGGCCTTGCTGACGAATGTCTCGGCGTGGCTCTCCGGCATCTGGTTCTCGCTCGATCTTGGCGGCAGGGTCTTCCGCCGCATTGCCTATGCCCTCCCGTTTGCCAACGCCGTCGACGCGGCGCGGGCCGCTCTGGCAGGGGACTGGGGCGGCATGTTCCCACAGCTCTGGATCGTTCTGGCATGGGCCTTTGGCCTGCTGACGGCGGCCATTGTGATCTTCCGCAGAAAAATGACCGCAAGATAAATTTCCGGTGCACCGATTTTCGGTGCACCGTTTTTTTCCTTGACAGGGAAAGCCGAGTATGCTACTATGAAAAAATGTTAAGACTGTCTAACTTTGGAGGGAGAAGCCATGACCTTAAAGGAGCTTCCTGTCGGAAAAAGCGGGCTCATTACGGCGGTCGGCGGCGAGGGGATCCTGCGCTGCAGACTGCTGGATATGGGCCTGATCCCCAATACGCGCGTGACGGTGCAGAAGATCGCCCCGATGGGTGACCCCATGGAGATCCGCCTGCGCAGCTATGAGCTGACGCTTCGCATGGACGATGCGGCGCAGATCGAGATCCTGCCGGAGGTGGGCGCATGATCTTTGCACTGGTCGGAAATCAGAATTGCGGCAAAACGACGCTGTTCAATCAGCTTAC
>ERZ773241.2232-NODE-2232-length-16142-cov-3.820103_pt1 | contig 16142 bp, 36 predicted proteins | sample MGYA00580989_ERZ773241 | MGnify/ENA primary metagenome ERZ773241 (study PRJEB29015, sample SAMEA2737804) | human gut metagenome | biome: human gut; feature: human-associated habitat; material: faeces | place: China | collected 2012 ... | reverse complement strand
GTCTCCAGAGACGGAATGGAGCGCAGCAGATCCCACATGACCTCGAAGTGGTTATCCATCTCGCGGCCACCGCGCATCACGTAACCGATATCGTATTTGTAGCCGTCGCAGGCACCGCCGGGGATGGGGTCTTTCTCAAACACATGCACATGCTCGCCCTTCATCTGGCCGTCACGCACCAGATAACATGCAGCTGTCAGTGCGGCCAGACCGGAACCAATGATATATGCAGATTTATGATCGACACCCTCCGGCTTTTTAGGAGTTGCAAATGCTTCATAGTTGCCACTGGAATAGTACATAGAAAAGCCTCCCTGCTTTTTATTGCTTTTTTCGGCATCCTTGCGCCGTCCTTATGGCAACAGTATACCCCGCGCCGCCGCCGCAGACAACAAACAAACTTTAGCGGGTGTATAAATTTTATACAATCATTCTGTTTTGCTGGAAATACGTACAAATTGTGACAAAAGCCGCCCTAATAGCGAATCGTTCTGTGATATAGAGTGCTTTATAAACCAGTTTCAGCAAAAAGAAAAGCACCCAGATTTCAACGAATCCAGGTGCTTTTTGTTGGTGGAGGCGATGGGAGTCGAACTGCCATCAAATCTGTCTTTTTAGTGCATATTGTCTATATAGTGCAGATAATTCAGCAAATCTTTGTTAAAAACAGGGACATATAGTCCATATTTTCCATATAGTCCATATTGTCTTTTTGGTATTATGTAACCTAAAATGTAACCTAGATGTAACCTAGTCACGACAAAGAACCCATGTCGCATCAGCAAATTTTGTCGATTGCGTTGTCTTTACACCATTGATTAAACTGGGTTACACCGACTCTATAGGAATGTCCGATTTTAACAGACGGAATAGAGCCGTCTCGAATGAGATTGTATACCGCACTCTTGCTGAGTGACAGCATCTTCTGGATGTCTTTTGGTGTGTACACCAACTTTGTTTCTTTACTTTCCATGATGTTCTCCACTTCTTATCATCTATATTATAGGATGTTCTCCATCTTATGCTCACCATATTTAGCCACACATACATTATATAAGAGCATCGCCCTGGTCATCAGTCCGACACCTCCGATACGAGGGGTCACTTTGATATTGTTCATCTTATAGACTTCATCAGCGCAGTCTCCATGTTGCTTGCCATTCTCGTCGTAATTGATGCCAACGTCAATGCAGACATCTGTGTTGAATAGATCTATACGAGAAATAAAATTGCGTTTTCCAACCGCAGAGATGACAACATTTGCTAGTTTTGTAAAGTAAGCAGTATTCTTCATGTAGCTCCCTGTACTATTCACAGAGATCACATTACAATGGCGCTTAATCAGCATATCAACCAGTGGACGACCAACAATATCAGACTGACCACATACAAGCACATTCTTACCATCCAGATCGTAACCTATGGAGTCAAAAATCTTCATAACGCCCAGTGGAGTACATGGCTGAAATTTGGATGTGGAATTAAAGCCATCAACATCAAGTTCATCTGGAATACAAATATTTTTAGGATCGATATGTTTTGGCAACGGAAGCTGAACAATGATACCGTCCATATATTCCCAATTATAATTATAATCTTCTAAGATCTTGTTGTTCAATTCATCTTCAGTAATATTTTCTGACAACTTGATAAGCTCCGCTTCGATTCCCACCTCTTCACAGTCACGCAATTTACCTCTAATATAAGCATTAGATGCAGGGTTGTCCCCTACTTGATAAATATATAAAACAGGAGCGTAGTCGGCTTCTGCGATAATATTCTTGATTTTATTTTTAATATCTTGTGCGATAGATTTGCAATCAATAATCATTGTGAACCTCCTTTATAAGAATCAAAGTTTTATAAAATTGTTTTGTAACCAAGGTCTCTTAGACACTCACAGTAGCCACGGACGACATCTGACCCCACTTTATAAATAGAGCCAATGTATTTTTCGTTTTTATCGAAAAACTCAATTTGCCATTTTCCGTCACGGACATATTTCGCTCTATAAAAGTCAAAATCCTTCATTAGCGTTCTCCTTTATAAAAGTCTAGTTCTTAAAAAATAAGCTTACGCTGATATTTATTTAAAACTTCCTGAATCTCATCAACAAAACTTTCAACAGCCGAATCTGCTTTTTCTTTCTGATATTCTTCCACAGAATCAACATCAACGTCAATATTGATTACGTCATTATGATATGGCTCACCAGTCAAATCGATTCCATAGTTGATTTCATCGAACGGAGCCTCATACCAGTTACCGTTTTCTCTATTAACAAGCCCAAAGGTCAATTCGGTATTTTCATCATAGCCTATTTCATTCAGTTTTTTGATAAGTTCTATAACTTTCATCTCATACACCATCCTTTGATTTTCTCACACGCTCTGCAAATTGCGTCAAAAAAGTCAACTCTCGTCTGCATCAGAAACAGTTTGAAGTACGCTCTCCGCTTCTTTGCGAGCCACCAATCGTTGTTTATATTCTTTGTTTGCGATTCGTTCTTGCTCATGCAAATTAAGTCCTTTCAGCCAGTAAGATGGACATTCATAAATTTTTTCGATGGCGTTTACATCGTAAAAATACTCTCGATCTCGCTTATCGTAATCGTAATATCCGATAAATGAATTACCATAATCGCTTATTACAAGGTTATCTTTTAAAGGAATCGGACGCTCATCCATGACCTTGACCCAGCCAAAGAAATTTTTGCAAGATTCGGCGCAACTATCTCTTGTTTGCTTCCTAAAAGCGCATACTTCTTTATGTAGACATTTACTGCAAATAGCCATTTTTTCTCGCTTTCCAGCAAAAATTCTCTGCCCAATCATAAAATAGTTTTGGAATGTCTCGTACACGAGAAACAACTTTCTGAAGCAAGGTGTCACTAGACTTGTCTTCATGAGGTTCTTTATAAATACATTCCCATTTATACTCCCAGAGTTCAACTGTATTATCGTCTTCTGTGCTAATCTTCACAAAAATAGAATGAAGCTTGTCGTTTACACTTACGGAAGCATGACAATGTTCTTGTTTAAGCGGCCATTCATTTATTTCTGCAAATAAATTAAATGCCCTATCGACCGCCATTTCGAATAATGGTTGCTCATCAGAGCACATACATATTCGTTCTATATCCCCATCATGCAGAAGATTTAGTTCCCAAACTTCCATTACGTTCACCACACTTTAAAACATACATTTTACACGATTTCACGTTTATTTTTATAACGTATGTGCGTTAATTTTCTTTTCTTGAAATCCTTAAATATCGAAATCCGGGAGACTCAATAAATTGCCAGAAGACTGGCCCCCATTTATGCTTGCTGAAAATACGCTTATTTTCCATAATGTCAACTGGATGAGAACACGATTTACATTCTGGGCACTCATATTTCAGTTTATCACAATCTTTGATTTTAAACTCTCCAAGAGAATCTGCATCAACCCAAAACTCGCAACCGCAGCTAGAACATCTAAACTCTACTGAGTATTTTGTTTTTTCTCTTTCTTTACCATGGACTTCAATTCGTATAGCCATTTGGCACCTCAATCCACAAAAATCTTTTCTCTTGGAACTGCAGATAAACAAGATGAAACTTCTGTGTTACATTCTGGGCAAATCGCCTGTTTAACCGGTGAGTATTCAGTCCAATCAAATTCTTTTGGAATTTTCGTATCTTCGTCATCAGCCCAAAATACGCATCCACATTTACAAAGGAATTTAACGGCATATCTTATTTTCTTTCGCTCATGTTTGTGTTCAATAATCTTAATCGCCATCTGACACCTCCACGGTAAAAATAGTTTTAGTTGCTTCTTTCCAAGAAATAAACTCAGCCCCAGCAACTTCCGCTCTACATCTATAGCACGCAATCACATTATTCTCAGGAATGTCCAAATCAGGATTTTCAAAAGAAGCCACTCGAATCTTAGTTGTGCAACCGCAATTCTTACATGGAAATACGATTACCGGATTTTTTAAACTATCAGTCTTATGCATATCTACGCCTCAATCCGCAAATACAAACGATGTATTAAAAAAATTCGATCCAACAATCATATTTTCTTCAGACAAAGCGACCTTGATAAAGACAAAGCGACCTTGATAACTTCATCGTCAGTATGCATCTCGTTGTATTCTGCCGTATCGCAGACCTTGTTATATTCGCCATCCTTCTTTGCGAATAGTGTTCCTTTACCAAGTTTGATAGGACTCTTTTCTTCTCGAATATGTGCTTTCATACAATCACCTTAATCAAATATCGTTAAACGCATCTATAATCAATCCAATAAGACTATTTAGTTTTTCTATAATCTTATAAAGGAAATCCTTCAAATGAGATTTTGGCTCAGGCATACTGCATGTAAATTCCGCTGGGCCATCTCTTTTCGGAGAACTTGTTTGCATGACATATACTTCATCGTTGCGAATGATTCCAATTTGAGTACAGTTATCACCATTACAATTGCAAGTCTGATTTATTGTGATATTCCGTTTCATATATTTATTCCTCCCACCCACCACTACTATTAGAGTTATTCGTTATCTAAAACATTAAGCACCATTGTGCCTTCTGCGCAACTTCCTTTAATTTGAATTCGACAAGGAAGGTTTGGAATATCATTGGCGTTATTGGCAAGTTCGTACTCCCACCAGTAATCCATTTCCCATCCGTTTTCGCTCATATCAATATTCTGATAGCCAAGTTTTTCAAGGATCTTCCCTACTTGATAAAGGGAAATTCGTTCAAAACTAAGATCAAGAATCTCTTCTCTATCTGCTTTACCTACCCATCCAATAATACTAATAGCTATCGGAAATAAAATATCCGTGTTTTTATCGTATCCATTTTTGCCTGCGTATGCCATAGGATCACTTCCTCCGTAAAAGTTACCTTTTACCAGAATGAATATTTCGTTCTAATTGAAGGTGTTTCTACACTTTTTGCAGGATTTCCCAACATCGCGGCTTTCGCCGTAATTTCATCGATACTATTCTGGAAATCCTGTAGCTTCTTCAATTCGCTTTTAACATCAACTTTGACTTCGACATTCTCGATAAACCCCATGTCCTCAAGGCACTTACAATATCCGGCAATCTCGTTATAGAAGATGTGGTCGTACTCTTCCAAAAGCGTGTGCCCGTCAAATAGCTTTATTTGCCATGCAATTCCAAATGGAGCTTCTTTCTCGTAATGAGATTCAATAGTGTAATACTTCATCATGTATTCTCCTTGCGTTTACTGTTTTCCAGTAGAACCAAAACCACCTGCTCCTCGCTCAGTTTCGTCCAATTCGGAAACTTCTTCAAAATCAGCCTGCCAGAACGGAACAACTGCCATCTGAGCAATACGGTCACCATGAGTAATCATCTGGGGGATGTTGGAATGATTATGTAATGCCACGATAACATTTCCACGGTAGTCTTGATCTACGATGCCAGTTTTGTTTGCAGGAGCCAAACCCTGCTTGGTCGCTAAACCACTGCGAGCATAAATAGCGATATACCAACCTTCTGGCGGGGCCATCCGCAAACCAGTGGATACCTTAACTGTCTCACCCGGCTGAATCATAATGCATCGATTACCATCTTTGTCTACTACTGTTGCCTCGTTAAAACCGATATAAGCATATAGGTCTGCACAAGCAGCGTTTTTAGAGCCATAAGTCGGCAGATGAGCATCATCATGCATCTTATTGATTTTGATGTTTGGATGATAAATTGGAGTGGCAGACTCTACGGCCCCGTGACATCCATAAAAATACTTAGCTACGTTTCCTAAATCCATATTATTTTCCTTTCTTTTCTGGAGTCCACCAAAGGACTGGTCTTCGTAAAGCAAAACTTTTATTACAGCCGATTACACGTTGATTGGAACTTCCCATGTACGGCAAAGAGATATCTCGTTTAGATTCGATATATGGGCCATCGACTAGCACGTTTATATTTCGAATAATTGTTACCGTTGTCGGAATAGTTTGATATTTCAATTCTTCTGCCGCCTGTTGAATCAATTCTTCCCATGTATATCCAGTCCACATCCAAATATCTTTGCTTCCTTCAAACTCGTGTCTGACTCTTATTAGAATTTTGCAAATTATCTCCCTGTTCTCTGGATACAGCGGATCTCCACCAGTAAGCGTAAGCCCCTGAATATAATCAGGTCGAAGTAAATCTACAATTTTATCAAGCGTTTCATCTGTGAATGGCTTACCACCATTCGGGTCCCATGTAGTAGGATTCTGACAGCCGGGACAATGATGATCACAACCCTGCACGAACAATGTGACGCGCACCCCTTCGCCATTTGCTATATCACAAGGAACGATTTTAGCGTAGTTCATTTTCCAACCTCGATTAAAAGGCCGCAGAACGGGCAACGATTATAGCCAAGGCTTTCTGGCGACTCTTGCCCTTTAATTCCGCCACCACAACAATCACATACCCATGCCGAGCTCTCACAATTATCTACGAACTCAAATACAGTTGTTGGCTGGCGATCTACTTGAAAATCAATAACTCGTTCAACATCTTTTAGAGTTTTGATATGTCCAAGATTCCCTTCCAGCAAAAGACAATCTTTTAATCTATCAGCATTAACCAGTTTCATGTAGTTCATTTAAAACACCACCGTCCACATACTTGCACATACGATTATAAAAACATTCAGCGCGACGCAGCCACACATTCCGTTCTTCTTGTCGCCTCGGAAAATATATGTAGAGGTGTCATACAAAATCTGCTCAGAGCGAATTACCGCAGCCGTAAGAACCAAAATGATATAAGCCTTAGTCATAAACCAAGAAATCTCAGTCAACATCGATTAGCACCTCCTCGATTGGAACAACCTGACCATCAACGTAGTAACACATCTGACCGTGCTCATTATAATAAGGAGACATATAGCCGTAGCCTTGATTGCCTGTACATTTAGAGAATAAGTAATACATAATGCGTGTATCCTTGTCGTATACCATAGGGGTATCACTGATACGATAGAACCAGCCATTCTCTACAGCTACATTCCCTACTGAGTCTTTCACACTTGCACTGCATCCAGTCAGTATAATCGTTGCTAGAAGTACGCATACGGCAGTATTTTTGAAAGTCTTAAACATACCTTTCCTTTCTGTTAAAAGCGGAATTCTATCAAAATTTGTTATAAATTTATTGCGATAATGCGTCAAATAATTTTACTGAAATTTGGAATTTTTTAGCTTTTTGTCAAGCTTTGCTTCTCTCTCCGTCATGTAGCGCCAATATACTACCGTATCAGCAACCTCATAATAATCAGTATCATACCACTCACCATTAAATGTGATACACGCAACGCTTTCTGTTCCGTCCTTGTATTTTATGATGACATCCTCTGAACACATTCCGTGCTCTGGGACTGGAGGAGTTACGTCTTTCGCGCAAAACCATCGTGCATCGATGCTTTCTTCTTTGTATGAAACCAACTTTATATTATGATAACAACGCTCGAGTCTATCGCAGATGTCGCCTTTAATGGGGTTGATGTCCTCGTCTCCGTTTTCATCAACCAGAAGTTCAAGTGTTACTTTCTTCATGCTCGTTCTCCGTTAAATAACGCCAATAATCAGGTGACTTCAAATACGTCATCACGCCGTCAGGCATCCAATTGCCATATTTTGAGTACCACACTTTAACTTCTCTCTCGCCGTATTTTGCCATAACGGTGCTACAAAGTTTTGGGAGATTCACCGCTGGGATATTCCAGTCATCTAACTCTACTTCCGGCCAGTCGATTCTAGCTCCGCAATTTCCGCAGTGGCCGTTTTGATTTCCATCTTCGTTATAAAGGTACTCACCATTGCCACAGCACTGGCAAGCGATAATACCGTCTTCTGTAAAAGGATTGTTAATCATTTTTAGCCTCGATTTCTTTCCATCCAATGAAATCACAAATACAAAGCTTCTCTGGATCACACCGATGAAGCAGGAATTTGTTCTGTCCAGAAAGCCTAGACCCGCTAGACACTTCAACGGGTTTACACCCATCTTCAAACATTCCTGAAAGAGTCCATTTCTCAGCAATAGATAAATCAACATCATTTTTAATGATATCGCGATTGCATCCACGGCATTTAAAGATTTTTACGTATTTCTTCTCCATATTACCTCAGTACCCTTATCATCGGCAGTGTCGTTTTTCATATCATCAAAGAAAGATTCATAATCAAACCACTTATCCTCAAGAATATTGCCGATAATTTTTACTGTACTACCCCAGCCTTTAGTTGCCACACGGACATATTTCCCCTTCATGTCCTCATATTTACTACAGCCAACCGTGTCCATAATCCGCATGATAGCCTCAATGCCGGAAGCATAACCTTTAAAGTTTTTTGCTCCAACATATCCTTTACCAAGGACGTAGCCACCATAGCAACAACAAGGGCCATGACCATCAAGACTCAGATAAGAAACAAGGCAAGCGTGATCTTCCATGCTAAGAGACACATTCTTGATTTCTGCATTCCAAATTTTGTATCCTTCAGCTTCAAGCTGCTCTTTAGTCCATTTCTTCATATATTTACCTCACAAAATGGCACTTTTATCAATATTTATTTTTCTTTTCAATAATGCCAGCAGTTTCCATAATTTCAAAGAAGTCATCCATAAGAGCTTCTGCCATTACCCCGGAAATTTTAGGAAGTTCTAAACCAAAATCCTTAAATGCACAATTGAGACAACCCCAAGGAGATAAAACATACTTCTTGCCATCGTCTTCAGGACTGATACTTTTATAAACTTCGTCCATTTTAACAACCTACCTTTTCTGCGTTGTGAATCATACAGTTCATATTTGGATGAGATTTTTCAAAACGATGATGTGCTTTGTTCATGGCATCATTTTGATCCTGCGCTTTGACCATATATGTATTGAACGCCTGATGCCCATCATCGTAATACATTACTTCAACAGACCAATAATCCATATAGCTCCTTTAATGCCACCACACCCACCCTGCTAGTTAGTTTACTTGCTTCGGCTACCTTTAATAAAACATTCAAGCAAAATCAGTACCAGCCAGATACCGGTTGCTACTTTGATGGTAAACGTAATATTCAGCAACTTAAAAATCAGCCAGATAATACCGATCGTGGTAATCCACGAGGTAAAATATGTAGCCACTAGAATCAGAACAATTTCAAGAAAAGAACCAAGTGCCTTAAAGAAACTCTTCCATGCGTTTATGTTAATCACCTTCTTCGAAATACTTACCATTCGTCACGTGAACAGACGCAATCTCTACAACGACATTATAATCAACGAATCTCATCTGTCCGTCTTCCACTTGAACGGAATTACAAAGATGATTTGCTCCAGTAGCGTCTGGATTATTGACCTTCATGCAAAGCACACCATTTAGATAAAACGGATCTCCGGCTTTAAGCCGAAAGAATAGTGTCTTGTTTCTGAAAATTTTCATTTTATAGTAATCCCACCGACCCACCACTTACACGTTATTTAATTGTCGCTCAGGTGAACTACTCGATCTCGAATCTCCTGAGTGCGACCCTGATTCCAGAATTGAGTGCCAATAAATCCGCAGGTGCGACGGGCGACATTCAGTTTAGACTGGTCTCGATTACCACAATTTGGACATTCCCAAACAAGCTTACCATTGGCCTCGACAATCTTAATCTCGCCGTCATAACCACAAACCTGACAATAATCAGACTTGATATTCAGCTCTGCGTAGATAATAGTGTCGTAGATGTATTTGATGACACTCATCACAGCAGGAATATTGTTGGTCATATTAGGGCACTCGATATACGAGATGGCTCCGCCGGGAGACAACTGCTGAAACTCAGACTCAAACTTCAGCTTCTTGAATGCATCAATATGCTCACGAACCACGACATGATAGCTATTGGTGATGTAATCATGGTCGGTTACATCTGGAATGATGCCAAACCGCTTCTGCAGGCACTTGGCGAACTTATAGGTGGTGGATTCCAGCGGGGTGCCGTAGAGACTGTAATCAATATTTTCTGCTGCCTTCCACTCACTGCACTTGTCGTTCATGTGTTGCATAATCTCAAGAGCAAAAGGTTTTGCTTCATCATCAGTATGGCTCTTACCGGTCATATACTTTACACATTCATACAGACCTGCGTAACCTAAACTGATGGTTGCATATCCGTCAAACAGCAGTTTATCAATCTTCTCGCCCTTCTTCAAACGTGCGATTGCACCATGCTGAAAATGAATTGGACTCACATCAGAAGGCGTACCCATCAATCGCTTATACCGAATCTGAAGTGCTCGATGGCACAGTTCAAGACGCTCATCAAAAATTTTCCAAAACTCAGAAACATCCTTCTTAGAGCTACAAGCAACATCTACCAGATTGATGGTGACAACACCGGCATTAAAGCGACCATAATACTTGTGGCCCTTCTCCCAATTCATGGCACCAGAAATATTCTCGGTGGTTCGATCAGGGGTCAGGAAGCTGCGGCAGCCCATGCAGGGGTAGCAAGCACCTTTGTACTCCAACATCTTCTTCTCAGAAATGTAGTCAGGTACGAATCTTTTGGCAGTACATTTAGCTGCCAGTTTAGTCAGATAGTAATACTTAGAATTGTCTCGAATGTTGTCTTCTTCCAGCACATAAATCAGCTTTGGGAAAGCCGGAGTAATCCATGCACCAGTCTCATTCTTCACACCTTTAATGCGCTGACGAAGGACTTCTTCAATGATAATTGCAAGGTCATCACGGGTCTGGCCTTCAGGAACTTCATTCAGATACATAAAAATAGTAATAAAAGGAGCCTGTCCGTTGGTGGTCATCAAAGTAATAACCTGATACTGAATAGTCTGAACGCCTGCAACGATTTCTTTATGTAAACGCTTCTCTACAATTCGATTGATAGTCTCCTGATTTGGCATTTTATCAATCTCATTGTTTTGAATCATGTCGTAAAACTCCTCATGGACTTCACCCGCAATCTTCTTTCGGGAGACATCCACAAAAGGAGCCAGATGAGACAACGTAATGCTCTGGCCACCGTACTGGTTGGATGCCACCTGCGCAATGATCTGGGTGGCAATGTTGCAGGCGGTAGAAAAGCTGTGGGGTTTATCAATGCCAGTACCAGAAATCACAGTGCCGTTCTGCAGCATATCTTCCAGATTGACCAACGAGCAGTTAAACATGTGCTGGGCAAAATAGTCGGAATCGTGGAAATGAATTCGGCCATCATAGTGAGCATCTACAATATCTTTTGGAAGAAGCAGATTAAAGCTCAGATCTTTGGAGACTTCGCCAGCCATATAGTCACGCTGTACGCTATTTACAACAGGATTTTTGTTGCTGTTCTCCTGCTTGACCTTCTCATTATCTACATCACAGATGGAAAGAATTTCGCCATATGCTCGCTGCTTCTCACGAATCTCCTGTCGAAGAATACGCCAGTGACTATAAGCGTCAGCCACATCCGAAAGAGGGCTATTTTTTAACTGGTCAATAACCACATCCTGAATCTGCTCTACAGACATCGTATCATGGATGTCTGCGATGTAGTCTGCAATAGCGTTAGACACGCGAGAATCAACTCCCCCAGTCGTATTCGTCATCGCCTTCTCAATCGCATTTACAATCTTACTCTTATCAAAAGGAACTTTCGTTCCATCGCGTTTAATTACATATTCCATGCAATCACTCCTTAATCTTCCAACCAACGATTTTCTGCCACATAGAAAGCTCCAACCGCAACTACCATCAATACGACCCAGAATACATAAAACCAAATCACTCGTGTACCAGCTGCAGAAATCATATAATCTCGTGCTTCTTCGATGCTTTTATCTCTAATGAATTGTGCATTATGTATAGTTTTATCGCTCAAATTTGCGTATAATGTACCATCATAACGGACATCTTTGACATAAAACTCGAACTTTACATGAGAACTGACTTGTACAGTGGTCAGGTACTTGCTGGATGGCATCTTGATGTCACCATACTCAAATTCTTTGCCAAGAAACGTAATATTCTTAGAATTGTGTTCTTCTGAACTGTAATAATCCCAAGTCCAGTACGTTTCGACTCTTGTTTTTGTATGGCCTTTGCTATCCGTAGTAGTGACAGTTCGTGTATGCATCGTGTAATGCTTTTCTTCGCAATAGATATACATCCACTGACCGTCGATACGCGAATCGCTTACGGTATCTACTGCTTCTAGTGTGCCTTGGCAAAATGCGTTGCCTACGTTAGTTCTTATTCCATAATCGAACATATTTTCGGATTCAATCGAAATTGCTGTATTATATTCTTTTTTCTGCTCAAGCGAATCTCTGGTGATATTTCCAGCGATAACGCTACCAAGTATCAGCATAATGAACACAATACCAACACTGACGATCAATTCACGATAAGTAATTTCGACATTACCGATTTCCAAAAAGGTTACCGACCGCCGGTGCCGCCTCATTCCCCTCATAGGACAGATACTCATAATTCTGAACCTCATATCCAGTCAGACCCAGCAGAAAGGAGTTCGGAAATTTACGAACACTCTGCCTGTATTCCTTCACGACACGATTGTAATCACCACGATAGTTTGCAATCAAATTTTCAGTGACGGATAGCTCATTCATAAGCTCCTTGTAGTTGTCGCTAGACTTCAGTTCAGGATATGCTTCCGCAATAGCTGCAATCTGAGTCGTAATCTCCTGAGCAGTCTGACCGGAAGTGCCACGAGCATTCACAACATCCATCAAAGTCTGATACTCATGTTGGTCATAAGCCTTGACGGTTTCAACCAGATTTGGAATCAGATCAGCTCTGCGCTTCTCCTGATTCCCAATGCCAGACTTAGCTTCCTGAATCTGCTCTTCATAAGAGATGGCCGTGTTCTTAGGCCCCTGCACAATAAAGGTCATGCCAAGAATGGAAATCAACACAACACAAATAACGATAATAGGTAACTTCCAGTTGTATCTCATTTATGTAAACCTCTTAAAACTTGACCTCACCGGCACAATCAGGAACTACGGCAGTTTCGATGTTGCACATCGGCTCTGCTTTTGCCAGCTTTTCTTTGAATGAATCATCAGGGCGATAAACCAAATTATAAGAATAATCGTTAATGTCCTTCTTTGGAATCGTAGCCAGCTTATCATTAACCTTATCAGGAATCTTCTTGAGCGTGTCTGCGACACTTTCAGCAACCTTCTGCTGTTCCTCTAAAAGCCGGATTTTATAATCCAAATACCAACGTGCCTTCGTCAAATCTTGAAGCTGAGAATTACCATCTTTGTGCCCTGCCCGGCTCAGATACTTACCAACATTCCAAAGATAAGCATCTTTGTCCAGTTGCCACTCTCGCAGCACTTTGATAGCCTCATAGGGATTGTCTGCACCACCGTAGTGAGCCGGATGCTCGACATTCTTCTTAATTTCGTCAAGTGTTTCCATCAATAACCTCCTTGTTCTTTTCAATAGGCTTATAAACATCTGCCAGCTTCGGGTGACGACCACAGCAACCACGACCCTCTGGGCAGAACGGATACTTCGGATTAACCTCACAAGAAGGAACCATCCAGTTTGCTACTTCAGGACAAACCTGTGCAACTTCCTTCTTCATTTCTGTAAACATCTCGCGGATTTCTTTTTGAGCCCTAGAACAAAGTCGAAGATGACTCATCTCAATCAAAGCACGAGCGTTCATCGTAATGTAAAACTCTGTACAGCAAGCATTTGGCAGAACTGCACGGGCGTCTTCGTTTTTGGCGTTGTGATACTTCTTGAGAATTTGATAATCGGTATCAATATCCGACATCATATTATCGAAAACATCGGCATCTTCACCAGTAAACGGGTTCACATACTTGAACCCATCCTCGCTACAATAACGCTGACTGCGGCAGCTCATGCTAATATGTCGATGACGACTAATCTGTGCCAGAAGTGCTCGGCTTACATCTTTGACGTAGAACGTAAAATTGATGTGCTCAAGCACAGAATAGTGACCGCTTGCCTTACATCCCTTGGCAATCTTATAATCGTCAGTCATTGAAGAGTCGTAACAAATACTCGCAGCTTCCTCCACAATACCTAAAGGATTCTTATTACTTGTAGGAACAACTCGCTGTGTGTACGCGATCAAATCAACAGTCATTCAACTCTCCTTAATATTCGTCCTGCCAGTTTTCAGGAATGTCGTTCTCACCAATTACGATGCAATTTTTAGGTGCGACATTTAAAGTATACTGACCATCTTGAACTTTAATCATTACATTCATAATGGCGACAACTTTATGAATACTCCAAAGAACTCCGCGACCTTTTCGAGTTCTAGCTCTAAGCACCGTATCGCCAGCATGAATCTCTTTATTAAGAATATCGGTTACCATTTAATCCTCCATTACTTTAGAAGTGCAAACTTAAACCAATCTGGAAAACTGGATACTGAAATCCCATATTTGATAAGGCAAGACAGCAGCCACAACGCAATCATGATTCCGACCGCAATAAGATAATCCTTAAAAATCTTAATGAAAGCGATCCACATCTTAATCCTGTCTCTCATTTACCTCACCTCTTTCAATCAACTCATCCACAGTAACCTCTCCACAGAGCATCTGTTTAAGCTGCTCTTCTGATAACTGATATGTAATCGGCTTTCCACACTCAATAGGATATCGAGCCAAGGTTCTGTAATATTCTGCAAGGGCTCGTTCCTTACGCCCCTGCTCACGATGATCAATACCAATCATATCGCCCCACCTCCTTCCTCAAGTTTTTCGCTCTTACCAGTCACGACATATACGTCATCTTCGAGATCTTCTTTATCAACAAACGATATTTCTCCTAGTCGCAGACCGCACTTGTTACTTTCTGGTCTGTTGTCAATTATATAGAAGTCGCCAGCATCACAAAGAACCTTATACCAGTGTCCTTTCTGCAAAGTGGCTTCTGCTGGACCCCACTCTTTATAATCCGTCCTGAAGTACATCTTCATTAGGACTCCTTATAGGGTTCCATATCGCCCTTCCAAATCTGGAAATAAGGATGTGCGTCAATGCCGTAAACCTGACCCTTCATGCCGGTACTAGTAATCTTGTAAGGCTTTCCGTCTTCAAGGCTATTGATAAAGTCCCGATACTGAGGACTCATCTTAAAGAAATCTTTCTTACCCTGAATTCTCTTTACCTTAATAGTGACCTCATCACCAATCTTCGGTTCCCACTCTTCAACTGGAATTCCAGCCAGAAAGTCGGGGCCACCGGCCTTTTTAATTCGCCTGGCAAGGATTCGTGCCTTACGCTGCTCTCTGCGCCGGTCTTCTCGATTCATTGAATTACTCATATTCTGTTCCTTTCAGCTTATCAAAGTAGGGATCGCCGTCTCGCTTCTCTAATAAGTTGAGCTCCCCGGCGGAGCCTACAGAATACAAACGAAAATTTTTAAAAATCTCAGCACCTTTAATAGTGGCTAGAGATGTAATTATGTACAATATATTGTGTTCTTCTGTGCCATCTGTAAGTTGAACTTCAAGTCGTTCTTTCTTTGGGATGGAGATTTTCTGAAAATCGTTCATCGTTAATCCTTCGGCATGGAATACATATCCTGCCCATGTGCATATTCGTCATAAATTTCTGCAATAACGTCATAGCACCTACTTTCGGAGTTATAACTACCAAGGATAATTCCACGCTCACCCATGCCCTGTCTTGCATAAACATTAAGGCTTGCGGTATCAATGATTGCCATACGGTCAAGATTTATGATTTCTCCGCCTTGCGTTAAAAGTAGCATTTTATTCCTCCAATATCACTGTCTATTTACTATTCTTTTGTGGATTTCTTCGAGTAACACATCGGTCGGAACTTCACTCATGTCCAATTTGTCTGCAGAGCTATCGATGATGTCTGTCTGAACCTTCAAAGCAGGGCGGATGCCGTCCGAGTTGGAACAGTAGTTGTAGCTCCAGACTCCATTGTAGTTGACGCACATGGCGAGATTACTGTCCGACTTGCCGGGATTGCTCCAACCGGTCGCCAGCCAGTACCACCGCTCCGCATTGGGGATGATGTCGGCGTACTCGCGAGCTTCATCCAGTGTAAGCGGCGCAGCCTTCACCGACAGCTTCC
>ERZ773241.2223-NODE-2223-length-16223-cov-3.724456_pt1 | contig 16223 bp, 10 predicted proteins | sample MGYA00580989_ERZ773241 | MGnify/ENA primary metagenome ERZ773241 (study PRJEB29015, sample SAMEA2737804) | human gut metagenome | biome: human gut; feature: human-associated habitat; material: faeces | place: China | collected 2012 ... | reverse complement strand
TGGAATCCCTGTATCATGCGGGCTACGAGACGGGCGCGGTGGTGCACATCAAATGGGTGGAGGCCGAGGAGGTGAACCCATACACTGCGGACGATATCCTGCGGGAGTGCGACGGCATTCTGGTTCCCGGCGGCTTTGGGGACCGTGGGATTGAGGGTATGGTCCATGCCGCCCATTATGCCCGCACGCAGGGCAAGCCCTATTTCGGCATCTGTCTGGGCATGCAGATCGCTGTCATCGAGTTTGCCCGCCACGTGGTGGGCTGGGCCGATGCACACAGCGCCGAATTCACCGCCATGACGGCCCATCCCGTCATTGATCTGATGTCCGATCAGGTGGGCGTTACCGCCAAGGGCGGCACCATGCGGCTGGGCAAGTACCCCTGCCGACTGGCGGAGGGGAGTCTGGCCCGGAGGGAGTACGGCACGGAGGATATCTCCGAGCGCCACCGGCATCGGTACGAGTTCAACAACCGCTTCCGCTGCGAGATGGAGGCGGCGGGGCTGCGGCTGTCGGGCCTGTCCCCGGATGGCAGCCTGGTGGAGATCGTGGAGGAGCCTGCCCACCGCTGGTTCGTGGGGGCGCAGTTCCACCCGGAGTTCAAGAGCCGTCCCGACCGGCCGCACCCCCTGTTCCGGGGCTTTGTGCAGGCATCGCTGGAGACGGCGGAATAAGGCGTATCCGAAAAGCGGCAGGAGGGATACCCCTCCTGCCGCTTGTGACTGTCGATAAACCCTCCGGTTTTTTCGACAAAAGGCTTGCAGTCTGCTGTGCGCATAATTTGTGTGCCATAGGCGCACAAATTCCACACTGGCAGCCTGAGAAGTATTTTCTCTCACGCACATATCGCAAGAGAAAATGATTTCAATTCTTTGCCGCCTGCGGGCGGCAAACTCTGCGAGGCTTTTTGCGGGGCCAAGGGGGGTGTGCTTTGAAGCGGGAGGGGCGGCTTTTTGTGAAAAAATCCCGGCTGTGCCTTGAAAGACGGAGGGAAATTGTGGCATAATGGAAAAAACAGCATCCATCCGGCGGGAGGTCACACCATGAACAGAAAACGCATCCGACAGATGAACACGGCCCTGCTGCGGCGGCTCACCGGCCGTCCTACGGCGGAGTATTTCAGCGGCCAGCCCCTGCTGGAGCGGCTGGAGAGCGAGAACTACATCCAGCGCTTTGCGCCCCTTTACGACGGCACCCGGCTGCGCTGCGGCGACGTGCTGGAGCTGTGCCGCCCGGAGCTGGCGGAGCTTTCCGGCGGGGAGCCGGAGGGCGGGTGGCTGCGCTTTGCCTATGACTTTGCCCGGCGGCAGCTGTTCCCGGAGAAGGAGGCCCCTGCGGCCTATGACGCCGGGGCGGTGTTTTTCCTGTCGCTTTTGCAGGTGCTTTTTGCCGCCGAACGGGAGAAGCTGCCCTTTGACCCGGCATGGGATTTCGACTTTCTATCGGAGACAGAGGCGGCGGATTGCGCCTGCGGCGCCAGCTATCGACAGATGCTGCGGCAGTGGAAGCGGGAGTACGTCTATGAGATGATGCGGCTGGGGCTGGAGGTGACCCCCTACCGCACGCTGGAACATATCGCCGGGGTGCATCACATCGCATTGACCTGCGGCCGGGCGCTGCGGCGCAGCGGCACGGCGGTGGATCTGGCACTGGTATCCGGCAGCGCCGCCGGACACGACATCGGCAAGTTCGGCTGCCATCCGGGGGAGCGGGTAGCGTATCTGCACTACTACTACACGGATCTGTGGTTCCGCCGCCACCGGCTGACGGACATCGGCCATGTGGCCGCCAACCACTCGGTGTGGGATCTGGAGCCGGAGTATCTGTCGGCGGAGGCGCTGCTGCTGATCTATGCGGACTTCCGGGTGAAGCAGACCCACGACCCGGAGGGGCATGAGATCACCCACATCTCGTCGCTGGCGGAGGCCTTTGACGTGATTTTGAACAAGTTAGACGACGTGGACGGGGAGAAGCGCCGCCGCTACACCAGAGTTTATGCCCGCTTGCAGGACTTCGAGGCGTATATGATCCGCCGGGGAGTGGACGTGACCATGCAGGGGGCGGACACGCAGCCGCTGCCGGAGCAGGCGGTGGCCCTGATGGAGGATGCGGAGGTGCTGGAGTCCCTGACCATGCAGTGTGTGGCCCACAACATGGAGCTGATGGACCGGCTTACCGGGCAGCGGAGCTTTGCCTCCCTGCTGGAGCAGGCTCGTGGTGAGACCAACTGGCGGCGGCTGCGGGCCTATCTGGGGGTGTTCGAGTCCTACTCCCTGTATCTGCACATTCCCCAGAAGGTGCAGACGCTGGCCTTTCTCTATGAGCTGCTGATGCACCGTGAGGGGGATATCCGCCGTCAGGCGGCGGCCCTCATGGGGGAGATCATCGCCGGGTTCCACGCAGGCTACGCCAAGGAGCGTCCGGCGGACAGCCGTCCCGATCTGCGGACGGTGACGGATCTGGATCAGTGGAGGCTGTATCTGGAGAAGATCATCTATCCGGATCACAAGCTGATGCCCCAGCACCGGGGGTGGATCCGGTTCACCCTGAAATTCTGCGTGAAGTCCCTGCTCTCCCGCTGCCCCGGACGGGAGGAGCGGTTTCTGGCGCCGGTGCTGGCGTATCTGCGGCGGCCGGAGCAGTTGGACGATCAGGTGGCATTGCAGCTGCTGGATGCGGCGGCGGACCTGCCGCTGGAGCTGTGTACCCGGCCCCAGCTGAATGCACTGCTCCGTGCGGCGGAGGTACTGTCTGGGCGGGAGAGCCTGACGGTGCAGGCGGCGGCCATGCTGCTGCTGGATCACGTCCACACCTCCATGCCCCGGCAGAAGAGGCCCCTGAAAATTTTGCAGGAGATGGACTGCGGCAATATGTCGCTGGCCCTGCTGCGGGAGGATATCTGCGCCGGAGGCTTGACCTTGCAGGAGACGCAGGTATCGGATATTTTTCTGGATAACCTCAAGACCGCCACGCCGTGGATCATCAAGCAGGTGAACCTGCGGCTGCTGACGGACGATGCACGGAACGACCACGGCTCGGCCCTTCACATCGCCACGCATCTTTCTAACCTCATCAAGGTCAGCGATCGGGTCACGGTGCGCCACGGCGCAGGATTGGCGCTGTTGGAGATCGCTCCCCGGCTGACGGTGGATCAGCGCAATGAGGTCTCCGTGGAGCTGTGCCGGGGGCTGGAGCTGGGGCAGCAGGAGTTCACCAAGTACATTCCCGACTATCTGGGGCGGCTTGCCCTGTGGCTGCCGCCGGAGCAGCTGGACGAGTGTCTGGCGGATCTGGGGGTGACCCTCAGCGCCTCCAGCAGCCGCATCGTGGCCCCGGTGCTGGACACCGTGGGCGTCATCTATGAGGAGTACGACATCTATCACCAGAGATTTCCGGAGGAGCCAGAGGAGGCGTGCCTACGCCGCCGGGACCGGCTGCTGGGGATGCTGATGCGGGGACTGGCGGGCATCGACGGAGAGACCCGGCAGGAGGCCATGCTGGTGCTGGGACAACGGGTGTTTGGCTCGGCACAGCTCAGCAACGGCGAGAAGAGCCGGGCCTTCCCCCTGACGGCCCGAAAACTGCTGACTACCTGCCGTCAGGAGGACGGGGATGCACTGTCCTTTTACTATCGGGCCTCCATGCTGGGGAGGCTGTACCGCTTTTTGACGGCCCAGCGGCTGCGGGGCGGCTTTACCTTTGAAGCGCCACGGCCCATCGCCTTTTTCCCCGGTACCTTCGACCCATTCACCCTGTCCCACAAGGCCATTGTCCGCACCATCCGGGATCGGGGCTTCGAGGTACTGCTGGCCATCGATGAGTTCTCGTGGTCCAAGCGCACCCAGCCCTACCGCATCCGGCGGCGCATTGCCGCCATGTCGGTGGCGGACGAATTCCATGTGCAGATCTTCCCGGAGGACTTCCCGGTGAACATCGCCAACCCGGAGAACCTCCACCGGCTACGGCAGGCCTTCCCCGGACGGAAGGTATCCATCGCCGTGGGAAGCGACGTGGTGGCTCACGCATCCTCCTATCGCAAGCCCGTGGAGCCGGATTCCATCCATACCTTTGACCACATCATCTTCCGCCGGCCCGGTCAGGAGGCCGGGGGCGGCTACGGCGGCATTTACGGCAAGGTGCTGGAGCTGACGCTGCCGGAGCCGCTGGAGGAGATCAGCTCCACCCGCATCCGGGAGGCGGTGGACGCCAACCGGGACATCAGCAATCTGGTGGACCCGGCGGTGCAGGAGTTCATCTATCGGAGGGGGCTGTATCTGCGGGAGCCGCAGGACAAGCCCCTGCTGCGGACGGAGGATCTGGATTTTACCGACTATCCCCGGCCGGATGCCTCCATGGAGGCCATGCTGGAGGGGATCTGCCCCGCCGCCATGGTGGAGAAGCTGTGGCAGTGCGGCGACAGTCTCCTGCTGCTGCGCCACGGGATGCAGGGGCAGGTGCTGGGAGCCGTCAGCTACCGGCAGCTGGAGTCCCGTGAGCTGTATGACCGGCTGGGGAGTCTGGAGCTATCCGGCTATGTGCGGCAGAAGGCCGGGGGTCGGGCGCTGCTCATCAGCGGACTGTGGGTGCCGGACGGCAGCCAGCAGCGGGAGCTGGGGCAGCTGCTGCTGACAGAGGTGTTTACCATGGCACTGGGGCGGGAGTATCCCTGCGCCCTGTACGATCCGCTGCCCGGTGCAGAGCACAGCTATGTGCTGAATTTGCTGCGACGGCAGGGCTTTGTCCCGGCTCCGGTGTCGGGGCGGCCGGTGCTGGAGGTGGATATGCGCTGCCCCATCGTGCTGAGCCACAACGTGGACACCTCCATCAAGGCTCCGCTGGCCTCCATGCCCCGTGTGACGGCGGCGGTATCCGCTGCCCACCGGCGTTTGCAGGAGGCGCTGACGGAGCTGCAGCCGGGGTCGCTGGTGCTGAGCCTGTCGGCGGGGATCATCTATCACCGGCTGCTCCAGCGCATCACCGCACGCAACGGCGTACCCGCCGAACCGGTGACGCCCCGGCGGCAGGGACCGGATATCTGCGTCCCCTATGGAAAGCTGCTGCGGGGCGTGGCGGTGCCTAACACCGTCACTAAGACCCTGCGTACCGACAAGGTATACGAGGCGGATCTGTCGGACTATGCCATCGAGGCCTACCCGGAGTATTCGCCGCTGCCGGATCAGGTGCGGACCATCCGGGCCTTTGACCGGCCCGTTATCTTGGTGGATGATCTGCTCCACGACGGAAAGCGGCTGCGGAGTCTGTCGCCGCTGCTGAAGGAGACGGGGACGCAGGTGGATCTGGTGCTGGTGGGCTATCTTACCGGCATGGGCCGGGATCTGATGGAGGAGCTGGGGTATCCGGTGGAGAGCATCTACTATCTGCCCAATCTGCGGATGCGGTTCGTGGAGTCCACCCTGTACCCCTTCATCGGCGGAGACACCGTGCGGCGGCGGGATCGGCCCACGGAGGGGCTTCAGCCCTCTGTCAACCGCATCTTGCCCTACGCCTCCCCGGAATTTGCCCCCATTGCCCCGGATGTGGCGTGGCGGCTGAGCCTGTGCTGTCTGGAAAACGCAAGGGACATCCTGCTGGCACTGGAGGCGGAGTACCGCTCCCTCTACGCCCGGAACCTGACGCTGAACCGCCTCAGCGAGGCGGTGATCCTGCCCCTGTATCCGGATAAGGGCGGGTGCATGACCTATGATTTGAGCCGTACCGCCTCCACCTATCTGGAGGAGGACATCGAGCTGCTGAAGCGGGTGCGTCCCGCAGAATAAGGAGGCTAACGTGCGATACTATGACTGCGGCGGCTATCCCCTGTGCAGCCGGGAGGTGCTGGCGCTTCCGGCGCTGCACGCTCTGCCGGAGGCGGGGGAGGTGCTGTTCGGCTTTCACCGCACCCCCGGCGCCGGGCGGGATACCTTCCCGGTGACGGCGCCGTCCCTGCTGACCGCGGAGGAGGGGGTATCGACCCTTGTGACGGCGGAGGAGCCGGAGACAGATCCGGCGCTGGCGGCGGCCATAGCCGCCGGGCGTGTGCGGGCGGTAAATCTGACCCACCCCCGGTATGAGGAGCTGCTGCCTCCCCTCCGGAGGAGGGAGCGTGTGCGGGTGAACCTGTTGGCGCTGGGCGACGTGGGCAGTACTCTTCTTATGGGGCTGCGGCTGCTGGGAGGCGACGTCATCGACTCCATCGGCATCTGCGACGTGCGGGAGAACGTTCCCCAGCGGTGGGAGATGGAACTGAACCAGATCGTCTCACCGGAGGGGGAGAGATTGCCGCCGGTGGAGATCGTCTCACCGGAGGAGGTGTTTGACGGGGATGTGTTCCTGTTCTGCGCCTCCCGGTTCGTGCCGGATACCTCCGTTACCTCCGGGGATGTCCGCATGGCCCAGTATCAGGTGAACCGGGAACTGGCGGTCCGCTATGCCCGCATGGCCCGGCAGCGGCGCTATGGGGGAATGTTCTGCGTGGTCAGCGATCCGGTGGACCCCCTGTGCCGGGCGGTGCTGGAGGAGAGCAACCGGGACGAGACGGGCCGGTGGGACGGCGGAGGGCTGTTTTCCCATCAGGTGCGGGGCTTCGGACTGGGGGTCATGCAGGCCAGAGCCATGTACTATGCCCGGAAGGAGTCACGGTTTGCCGCCTTTCTGACGGAGGGGCGCACCTACGGCCCCCACGGGGCCGATCTGGTGGCGGCCAACTCCATAGAACACTACGACGACGCACTGTCCCGTGAGCTGACGGAGCGGGTGGTCTCAGCCAATCTGGAGATGCGGCGGCTGGGGTTCAAGCCCTATGTGGCCCCGGCCCTCAGCTCCGGGGCGCTGAGCCTGCTGGCCTGTCTGCGGGGGCAGTGGCACTGCTCGTCCACCTATCTGGATGGGGTGTTTATGGGGGCCAGAAACCGGCTGCTCCCCACGGGGACGGAGCCGGAGCGGCTGCCCCTGCCGGAGGCCTTGCAGGAGCGTTTGAGAGATACCATGGAGCGCCTGCGGGCGATCCGATGAAGAAGGAGGGAGCGGGATGGCACTGACGGTGCTGCTGCCGGAGAATCCATACAGCCGGGAGCTGCTGGCGCTGCTGAGGCCGCTGCTGCCGCCGGACAGCCAGATCCGTGACCCGGATGCGGGGCTGGAGGGGCTGGCCGGGCAGCGTCTGCTGTTTGCCTTAGCACTGGACGAGGGCGGATGCAGCGAGAGCGGGTATCGGATGCTGATGGCCCTGCGGAGGAGCCGGACGCTGCTGGAGGGCTGCGTAGCGGGACTGGTGGTGACGGGGCGGGGAGAGCTCTACACCAAGGACGCCGCCCGTGATCTGGTGTTCGCCGCCAATCAGGCGGGCTGCGCCTTTCTGGGACGCCCGCTGGTGGAGGCCACCGGTTCCCTGCGGAACTTCCGGGTGCAGGCCCAGATCGGCGGCACCGACGAGGAGACGGCCTTCCGGGCCGCCGTATCGGAGCTGCTGGAGCGGCTGACGGCGTGGGAGGGGCCTGCCCCCGTGGGGCGGGTGCTGGCGCTGCACGCCTCCCAGCGCAGCACCTCCAACACGCTGGCGCTGTGGGAGATGGTGCGCCGATCCCTGCCGCCGGAGGTGCAGGTGCAGGAGATCTGCCTGCGGAACGGGACCATGGCCGACTGCAACGGATGCAGCTACACCGCCTGTATGCACTTCGGGGAGCGGGGCGGGTGCTTCTATGGCGGGCCGATGGTGGAGGAGGTGTATCCGGCGGTGCGCTCCTGCGACACGCTGGTGATGGTCTGCGCCAACTATAACGATGCCCTCTCCGCCAATCTCACCGCCTGCGTCAACCGCCTGACGGCCTTGTTCCGCCAGACCCGGTTCTATGACAAGCGGCTTTACGGACTGGTGGTGTCCGGCTACTCCGGCGGCGATCTGCTGGCCCGGCAACTGATCTCGGCGCTGAACATGAATAAGGCCTTCTATCTGCCGCCACGGTTCTGCCTGCTGGAGACAGCCAATGAGCGGGGGAGTCTGGTGCGCCTGCCGGGGATCCGGGAGAAGGCACAGCGCTTTGCCCGGCAGATGATGGAATAAGGGCCGTCTGCGGACGGCTGATGGGAAAAAGCTGCCCCGCCTGCGATGCAGGCGGGGCAGCTTTTATGCGGGATCGCAGTCCGGCGGGAGCAGGCGGCGCATATCCTCCGGCAGCGGGGCGGGGACATCCAGCCAGCGGCGGGTCACGGGGTGCAGGAGCCGGAGACGGTAGGAGTGCAGCGCCGGACGGGGGATAAGGGCGGGGGCCTCGGTGCCGTAGAGCCAGTCCCCGGCCAGCGGGTGGCCCACGGCGGAGAGGTGGAGCCGCAGCTGGTGGGTGCGGCCCGTCTGGGGCAGCAGCCGCAGCAAAGACAGCTCCCCCGGCAGAAGGGTCTCGTAGAGGGTTCGGGCGGGAAGGCCCATAGGGTCCACGGTGCGGCGGAGCAGAGAGCCGGGGTCCCGGCTGATGGGCAGATCGATGGCACCGGAGGAGGGCTGGGGCGTACCCAGACAGATGCCCCGGTACTCCCGGAGGAAGGAATCGGTGTGCAGCGACTCCATGCACAGGCGGTGGATATAGCCGGTTTTGGCCACGGCCATGACGCCGGTGGTGCCACGGTCCAGACGGTTGACGCAGTGGAAGCTGCCGGTGCGGAGGTAGTGGCACACGGCCCCGGCCACGGTGACGGTCTCCTCCGTCAGGGCGGAGGGATGGATGGCGATGCCGGCGGGCTTATTCAGCAGGAGAAGATCCTCGTCCTCCCACAGAATATCCAGCGGATAGGCCACGGGGCGGATGTGGGGGTTTTCTCCCGGCAGGTCGGAGACGTCCGCCGCCAGCACGTCTCCCGCCTCTGTGCGGGCGGAGACGATGACAGGGACGCCGTTCAGGGTGATGGCGCCGGGCCGCCACTTCAGCTTGGCCAGAAAGCTGCCGGAGATGCGGAGCTGCCGGCGCAGCAGGGTTCGTACCGGCAGGCCGGCCTCCTGCGGGGTAACGGTGTGGGTCAAGAGCCGCATGAAAAAACACCTCCTTGGGGATATTTTCAGTCTACCACATTTTCGGGAAATGTGGTAGACTGAAAATATCAATTTACAGAAAACGGGGGATCCCTATGGCATCAAAAGTTTATTGGGCAGATCTGCGGGCGGATTTCCACGAGAATCTCCAGCAGAAGCTGACCCGCCTCATGAAAACCGCCGGGATGGGCGAGATCGACTTCGACCGGAAGTTCGTGGCCATCAAAATGCACTTTGGTGAACCGGGCAATCTGGCCTTCCTGCGGCCCAACTGGGCCAAGACGGTGGCAGATTTCGTGAAAGAGCGGGGTGGCAAGCCCTTCCTCACCGACTGCAACACCCTGTATGTAGGCGGACGGAAGAACGGGCTGGATCATCTGGATACGGCGTGTCTCAACGGCTTCAATCCCATGACCACGGGATGCCAGGTCATCATCGCAGACGGCATCAAGGGCAGCGACGAGGTGGCTGTGCCGGTGGTGGGCGGCCAGCTGGTGAAGGAGGCCAAGATCGGTCGGGCCGTCATGGATGCCGACGTGTTCATTTCCCTGACCCACTTCAAGGGCCATGAGGAGGCGGGCTTCGGCGGCGCTCTGAAAAACATCGGCATGGGCTGCGGCAGTCGGGCCGGGAAGATGGAGCAGCACAACGCCGGAAAGCCCCATGTGAACCATGAACACTGCGTGGGCTGCGGGATGTGTACCAGGATCTGCGCCCACAGCGCTCTGTCCGTTGCGGAGAGAAAGGCCAACATCGATCACAGCCGCTGCGTGGGCTGCGGCCGCTGCATCGCCATCTGTCCCCGGAACGCCATCCAGATCGACTGGGATGAGACGGTGACGAATCTGAACCGAAAGATCGCAGAGTACTCCAAGGCGGTGGTGGACGGGCGGCCCTGCTTCCATATCTCGCTGGTCATCGACGTGTCGCCCAACTGCGACTGTCACGCCGAGAACGACGCCGCCATTGTTCCCAATGTGGGAATGTTCGCCTCCTTCGACCCGGTGGCACTGGATATGGCCTGTGTGGATGCCGTCAACGCTCAGCCGGTGATGCGGGGTTCTGCGGCCGACGGCGGTGACGCCCATGACCACGACCACTTCCATCGCATCCATCCGGAGACGGATTGGATGAGCTGTCTGGAGCACGCCGAGAAGATCGGCATCGGCACCAGAGCGTATGAGCTTATCAAGATCTGAAGAGTGCGATAGACGAAAGCGCCGCCCGGTGGGGCGGCGCTTTTGCTTCGGGAGGGTGTGTTGCTTACGGGCGGCGCACGCTATGGGGGTTTGCGGGTCAGTCCTCGTGGGGCTTCGTCTCCTGATAGAGCATATTCCACACCACCTGATAGGCGTGGAGGGCCTGGGGGGAGTGGCAGACCATGGTGACGGACAGCTGCGGATGAAGGCGCAGGAAGTCCGTGATGGCCTTCAGGGCTACATGAGCCGCCTGCATCAGCGGATAGTGGTAGACACCGGTGCTGATGGAGGGGAAGGCCACCGTGCGGCAGCCGTTCTCCAGTGCCAGCGTCAGGCAGCTGCGGTAGCAGGAGGCCAGTTGGGCGGCCTCCCCGCAGCTGCCGCCCCGCCAGATGGGGCCGGGGGTGTGGATGACGTATCGGCAGGGCAGGTCATAGCCGCCGGTGATGCGGGCCTCGCCGGTGGGGCAGCCGTTCAGCGTTTTGCACTCGGCCATGAGGCCCGGTCCGGCAGCCCGGTGGATGGCACCGTCTACCCCGGCGCCGCCCAGCAGGGAGGTATTGGCGGCGTTGACGATGGCGTCAGCGTGGAATTGGGTGATGTCGCCCTGTACGATGGAGAGATTCATGGCGGGGCCTCCTGAGATGATATTTGACGTTTTCCGGAGCAAAGGAAATTGCGGCCAAGGAGAAAACAATGGACAAAAGGGAGCAGGTCAAACCGATAGACGGGGATTTATCTTCCGGCCAGGGAATTGTCCCACCCCATGCACGATGGTAGGCCATGGTATCTTCATCGGCCAGCATCATTTGCCGAAACCACAAGCCCTCATATTTTGGCTCCTATAAAGCAAGCGTAATTACTTCCACAGACGCCGATTTGCCGAATGGATATTCAGTATAGCACACACGAACTTCGATCGCAAGTGATCGGCAGGGGGACGTATCCCTTATAAGCTGCATCCTGTTAAGGGACTTTACAAAAATGAACAAAACGTAAAAATCTGACGAATAACTTGGGAAATATTTACAGAGACGGGGAGATATGCTACAATGTGTCTAATAATACAAGACATGGAGGGATGACGGTGAAGAAGTTTGTACCGGTTTATGAGGGGGAGCTGCGCAAGCACAGCATTCAGGTTCCCCGCTGCATCAGCGAGTGCAGCGGCATCCGCATTTTCGGGCGGCGCATCAAGTCGCTGGTGTTTTCCACGGATGTGGCCATTATCAAGAACATCAACGCCGACGCCGTCATCGCCGTGTATCCCTTTACGCCCCAGCCGGCTATCACACAGGCCATTCTGTCGGTGTCGGAGGTGCCGGTGTTTGCCGGGGTGGGGGGTGGCCTCACCAATGGGCAGAGGTCGGCCAGCATCGCCGCCTATGCCGAGCATCAGGGGGCCTTTGGGCTGGTGTGCAACACCTTCATCACCGAGGAGGCAATCCGGGCCATCAAAGAGACGGTGGAGATCCCGCTGGTGTACACGGTGGTGTCGGAGCAGGCGGACGTGGCCGGGAAGCTGGCGGCGGGGGTGGATTTCCTCAACGTATCCGGGGCGGCCCGGACGCCGGAGATCGTGGCCCATATCAGGGAGCAGTTCCCGGAGGTTCCCATCATCGCTACCGGTGGGCCGACGGACGACACTATCCGGGCTACCATCGAGGCTGGGGCCAATGCCATCACCTACACGCCGCCCACCAGCGCCGAGCTGTTTTCCGAGAGTATGCGGAAATACCGGGGCAGGTTTGCGTAAGAGGCTGCGAAAGAGCAGAAAAATGAAAGGATCAGCACCCACCCGCTTGGCGGGTGAGTGCTGATCTTGTTTCAGCGGGCCAGATATTGGCGGCAGCAGGTCTCGGCCTCCTGTGCCAGGCGCTCCTCGTCCACCGTCATGAGATGGCCCTGGGCCACAGTGACACGGCCATGAACCACGGTGTAGTCCACCGGGCCCCGGACACCTACGGTACCCAGCACAGACTTGGGGTCGAAGCAGGAACCCACCAGCTCCAGACGGCGGCTGTCGATCATAAAGAGGTCGGCGCACTTGCCCACCGCCAGCTGGCCGATATCGTCCCGGCCCAGCAGCCGGGCGCTGCCACGGGTGGCCATTTTCAGCACGTCGTAGCCGGTGGGGGCCCGGCGGCTGGCGTTCAGGCGGTGGAGCAGGAAGGCTACCCGCAGCTCCTCCATAAGGCTGGAGCCGTCGTTGGAGGCGCTGCCGTCCACGGCCAGTCCCACGGGAACGCCCAGCTCCAGCATCTCCGGGATCCGGGCGATGCCGGAGGAGAGCTTCATGTTGCTGATGGGGCAGTGGGCCACGCCGGTGCCGGTTTTGGCCAGCACCCGCAGCTCCTCGTCGTTGAAGTGGATGCCGTGGGCGAACCACACGTCGCTGCCCGTCCAGCCCAAACGCTCCATGTACTCCAGAGGGCGGATGCCCTCCCTCTGGAGCATGAAGTTCTCCTCGTCCTTGGTCTCGCACAGGTGGGTGTGCAGCCGCACGCCGTATTGACGGGCCAGAATGGCGCTCTGGCGCAGCAGCTCCGCCGACACGGAGAAGGGAGAGCAGGGAGCCAGAGCGATGCGGTGCATGGCTCCGTAGGAGGTGTCGTGGTACTTCTCGATGAGCCGGGCGGAGTCCGTCATGATCTCATCCACCGTCTGCACCACGCTGTCCGGCGGTAGGCCGCCGTCCTTGACGCTGAGATCCATGCTGCCACGGGAGGCATACATCCGGATGCCCAGCGTGTCGGCGGCGGCAAACTGGGCGCCGATCAGGTCTCCGGCGTGGGTGGGGAACACATAGTGGTGGTCGAAGCAGGTGGTGCAGCCGTGCTTCATCAGCTCGCCCATGCCGGTGAGTGAGGAGAGGCGGATGACGTCCTCGTCCAGATTTTTCCAGATCTCATAGAGGGTTTTGAGCCAGTCGAACAGCTCCATATTCTGCACCTGCGGGAGGTTGCGGGAGAACACCTGATACAGGTGGTGGTGGGTGTTCACCAGACCGGGGTAGCACAGCATATGGCTGGCGTCGATGGTTCGGTCGGCGGCGACGTCCAGATGGGGGCCGATCTGACGGATGAAGCCGTCCTCGCAGTAGAGGTCCACGTCCTCCAGCAGTTGGTCCTTATCGTCGCAGGTCACCAGATAGCGGATGCTGCGGATCAGCAGGCTTGCCATAGATCATTACTCCTTTCAGAAGAATATCCCCCGAAGGATCGGGGGATATTCGGTCGGTTTACCGGTCTTCCCGGAAGTAGTTCAGACCCAGAGAGGTGGGGGGCTGATCCTCCCGCTTTTTCCGCAGGGACACGATGATCAGCACCACCAGCGTCACCACGTAGGGCAGGATCTTATACAGCTGCGTGGGGATGAAGGGAATCGTCAGACGCAGGTACAGGATCATCAGGGCGCCGAACAGCACGGAGCCCCAAATGGCGGACAGAGGACGCCACAGGCAGAAGATCACCAGCGCCACGGCCAGCCAGCCCACGCCGGACAGACCCTCGTGGTTCCATACGCAGCCGGCGATGGTGGTGATGTACACCATGCCGCCCACGGCAGAGATGCCGCCGCCGATGATGGCGCCCAGATAGCGATAGCGGCTGACGTTGATGCCGGCGGCATCGGCAGTAGCCGGGGACTCGCCCACGGAGCGCAGCTGCAGGCCGGTGCGGCTCTTGTTGAGGAACAGGTGCATGACGATGGCCAGCACCACCCCCAGATAGAAGAAGATGCTGTTGCCGAAGAGGATCTTGCCCACGTAGGGGATATCCTGCATGGCCTGAGGGAAGGGGGAGCTGATGAATACGGCCTTCAGGTCGTTGCCCACGGCCACGAAGCCGCCCTCACGGATCCGCATGATCTCGCCAATATACTGGCCCACGCCGGTGCCGAAGATGGTCAGCGCCAGACCGGTGACGTTCTGGTTGGCCCGGAGGGTGATGGTCAGGAAGCTGAAGATCAGAGAGGCGATGCCGCCGGCGATGAAGGCGCACAGCAGGCCGATGAGCACCGCCAGAAAGGCACTGGGGGATTCCACGGCCTTTTCGTAGTAGAACACACCGCCAAGGCCGATGGCACCGCCCATGAACATGATGCCCTCCACGCCCAGGTTCAAGCTGCCGGATTTCTCCGTCAGCACTTCGCCCAGCGTACCGAACAGCAGAGGCGTGCCGTAGGTGATGGCGGCCACCACCAATGCGATGAACAGATTCACGGTATTCAGCATGACGCATCCTCCTTACTCTCGGTCTGATCAGACTCCGCAGCGGCGGGGGCGGCGGGAGCCTCCGCCTGCTTGCGGCGAAAGATCATGCGGTAGTTGATGAAGAACTCGCAGCCCAGCATACAGAACAGCAGGATGCCGGTGACGATGTCACTGATGGAGGTAGGCACCTGCATGGCGGTCTGGAGGGTCTCAGCGCCCTTTTCCAGAATGGCCAGCAGGGCGGAGATGACGATCATGGCGAAGGCGTTCAGCTGGCTCAGCCATGCCACCGTGATGGAGGTGAAGCCCACGCCGTTGGCCACGCCGTCATACAGGGTGTTGTTGGCACCGGAGGCCACGATGAAGCCCACCAGACCGCTGATGGCACCGGAGAGGAACATGGTACGCATCATGACGTGGCCCACGTTCATACCGGCGTAGCGGGCGGTGTTCAGGGAGTCACCGATGACGGCGATCTCGTAGCCGTGCTTGGTGTAGTTCATGTAGAGGTGCATTACTACCACCAGCACCAGCACAATGATCCAGCCGCAGTGGACACCGAAAACCTCCGGCAGCCAAGCGGACTGATCGAACATGGGGATGATCTGAGAGCCGGGACGACCCTCCCACGGGCCGCCCTGCAGCCAGCGGACCACGCCGATGATGATGTAGTTCATCATCAGGGTGAACAGAGTCTCGTTGGTGTTCCAGCGGGCCTTGAAGAAGGCGGGGATCAGCGCCCAAATGCCGCCGGCCACGGCGCCCGCAGCGCCCATGATGAGCAGCAGCACGGCGCTGGGGACCTTACCGACCCAGTAGAGGGCGAAGTAGGAGGCGGCGATGGCGCCGGCCGTGATCTGGCCCTCGGCGCCGATGTTCCAGAAGCGCATCTTGAAGCATGGAGCGATGGCCAGGGCGCAGCCCAACAGGGGGACGGCGATCTTCACCGTCTGGCGGATGGCGGTCTTTTTACCCAAAGCGCCGGTGATGATGGTGCCGTAGGCTTTGAAGGGGTTCACACCGGAGATGGCGATGACCAGTGCGCCCAGCAGCAGCGCCAGCAGGATGGAGCCCACACGGATGGCCCACACCGTCCGCTTGTCCATGCCCTCTCGCTTGGCCAGACGGATCAGGGGCGTTTTCATCGAGTTATTCATGAGCGGCTTTCTCCTTTCCGCCGACACGGGTCATCAGCAGGCCTACCTCTTCCTTGGTGGTGGTGCGACCGTCTACGATGCCGCTGACCTTACCGCCGCACAGCACCAGAATACGGTCGCACAGCTCCAGCAGCACGTCCAGATCCTCGCCGACGTAAATGACGGCGGAGCCCTGCATCTTCTCCTTGGTGAGGAGGTTATAGATGGTGTAGGAGGTGTTGATATCCAGACCACGCACGGCGTAGGCGGTCATCAGCACGGAGGGGGCGGTGGCGATCTCACGGCCTACCAGCACCTTCTGCACGTTGCCGCCGGACATCCGGCGCACGGGGAAGTCGGTGCTGGGGGTGACCACCTCCAGCTCCTTCCAGACCTGCATGGCCAGCTCGTTGGGGTCCTTGCGGTTGACGAAGATGCCCTTGCCCTTTCGCCAGGAGCGGAGCATCATGTTGTCCGTCATGCCCATGGAGCCAACCAGACCCATGCCCAGACGGTCCTCCGGCACGAAGGCCATGGCCACGCCGGCCTTTTTGATCTGCATGGGGGTCTTGCCTACCAGTTCAGAGGCGGGCTTACCCTCCGGAGTGAACTGGATGGAGCCTTCAGCCACGGGGTGCAGGCCGGCCATGGCCTCC
>ERZ773241.2222-NODE-2222-length-16223-cov-66.536368_pt1 | contig 16223 bp, 12 predicted proteins | sample MGYA00580989_ERZ773241 | MGnify/ENA primary metagenome ERZ773241 (study PRJEB29015, sample SAMEA2737804) | human gut metagenome | biome: human gut; feature: human-associated habitat; material: faeces | place: China | collected 2012 ... | reverse complement strand
GTCTGCGACCTTGGACGTGGATAGCTGAAAGGCTGTAGTTCCAACTAACGTGTTCTGAGAGGGAGCGAGGTATGTTTTGAGTTACTCAAAACCTTTCGGGTTACTCCCGAAAGACCTTGCCCTAATCGGGATGGTAGCCCTCCAAAGTCGGGCTGCCTCAACCCAACCTTTCGATGTAAAGAGATTTTTCACAGCATTGTCAAATCAACTAAAAAAACAGAAGGTGACAAACCCATTATTATGGATATAGCCACCTACCTTTATCGTTTGTATTCTTTTGAAGAAGCTTTCGTCTTCATCATACAAGATTTTCCAAATGCCATTTTTACGACCTCCTCTTTTTACGACATGAGAGTTGTCTTTTACAACATCTGCTCCATAAGATAACTTCTTAGAGACTGTTCTTATTTGCAAACTTATTAGCAATCTTTACCAATACCAACATCACTGGCACTTCCACCAACAACTCCTACTACCGTTGCCATGGATGCACCAGAGTTGAGACCAAATAGCGAGATAGCTACCGCTACAGCCAACTCAAAAAAAATGCTGGCACCTATCAAGCCTGCTGGTGCGGAGACACTCTGAGGAAGCCCCCACTTCTTTGCCCAACCGAAAGCCAAGAAGAAGATGAGAAAAGTCTGGGCAATCAATGGAACAGCAATCATCATGATATGGAACGGATTGACCACAATAATTTCTCCCTGAAAAGAAAAGAGTATAATCAAAGTGAGTAATAGTCCCACTGGCGTAATCTTATCAAACTGGTGAATGAACACATTGTAGAAATATTCCTTGCCTTTTTTGGCTATTATCAAACAACGGGAAAGGATACCTGCCACCAAAGGTATTACCACAAATAGGACTACCGACAACACCAACGTATTCCAAGGAATAGAAATACCACCCACACCCAAGAGAAAAGCCACCGTAGGCACGAAAGCCACCAAGAGGATGAGGTTGTTCACCGCCACTTGCACCAAGGTATAAGCCGCATCGCCCTTGGTAAGATAGCTCCAAACAAACACCATCGCCGTACAAGGAGCTGCCCCTAACAACACACATCCTGCCAGATACTGGTTAGCAAGGTCACTTGGAATAAACTTGCCGAAGACGAACATCAAGAACAACCAAGCAATGCCAAACATGGTAAATGGCTTGATGAGCCAGTTACTCACACAAGTTACAACCAATCCCTTCGGATTCTTACCCCACATTCTTGATACTCTGGAAATCAATCTTCAGCATCATTGGATAAATCATCAACCATATCAATACCGCCACGGGTAATGATACATTAGCATACTCCAACTTGCCCAATGCCGCAGGGAAAGCTGGAAGATACTTACCTATGGCAATACCTGCGATAATGCAAGCAGCCACCCACAAAGTAAGGTATTTTTCAAAAACACCCAATCCATATTTTTCTCCATATTATTCTGTGTTATAACTGATTTCGAATCTTATTAGAATACAATTCATAGAACTTTTCCTTGATTTCATCTCGCACTCTTCGGAATTCTGAGAGTACAAAACCTTCTGTTCCATTCACCTTGGATGGGTCATCAAATCCAATATGCAAACGATGCTTCACATCCCCGATGAAAGCAGGGCAACTCTCATTGGCTCCTCCGCAAACCGTTATCACATAGTCCCAAGAATCTCCAAGATACCCATTCACGCTCTTTGGCACATGATGGGAAATGTCTATCCCCACCTCCTTCATCACTTTCATCGCCAAGGGGTTCACACATTCCGCCGGTTCCGTGCCGGCAGAATGAACCTCCAAAGTTTCAGTAAATGATTGCATCCAACCATGCCCCATTTGGCTTCGGCAACTATTGCCTGTACATAAAATCAATATTCGCATTACTTATCAAAACAAAAAATTGAACAAATATCCAGAAAGGATGATAAATAGCGTGACCGTAGTAAAGAACACGGCAATGAGTCGCCACGTCATCACTTTCTTTAGCAGGGTGGCCTCAGGAAGTGACAAGCCTACCACCGCCATCATAAAGGCGATAGCCGTTCCCAAAGGAATTCCTTTCGCCACAAAGACCTCTATGACAGGAACGATACCAGCAGCATTGGCATACATCGGCACCGCCAACATCACACTCAGGGGAACTGCATACCAATTATCGCGTGACATATATTGCTCGAAGAATCCCTCTGGCACAAAGCCATGCATGAAAGCACCTATGCCAATACCAATGAAGATATAAAGCAAGACACCTCGCACAATTCGCCAAGAACCACGGATGACAATAGGCAATCTTTGCATGAATGAAGTTCTTTCCTGTTCCCATTCTGCTGTCTGCTTCTCAGATTGCAGTTGCACTTGCTTCACCCAATCACTAAGATAAGGTTCAAGATGCATACGCCCAAGCACAAATCCACCAACACATCCCAAAAGAATGCCACTTATCACATAAACCAGCGTTGCCTTAATTCCAAACGACCCCAAGAACATAGCCACTGCCACCTCATTGACAAGCGGTGATGTAATAAGAAACGAGAGAGTTACCCCAAGCGGTATTCCTCCCTTTACGAATCCTATAAACAGCGGAATGGACGAACAAGAGCAGAATGGCGTTATCGCTCCAAAGAGAGAAGCCAACAGATACTGCAATCCATACAACCTATGAGAGGACAGGTAATTACGCAATCGCTCAACAGGAAAATAAGCATTCACTATTCCCATAAGAGCACTGATAAGAAAGAGCAATAGTAAAATCTTGATGCTGTCATAAACGAAAAAATTGACTGCACTTCCCAAAGCTGTCTCATTATCCAATCCTATTATAGAAAAAACAAGCCAATCGGCAAAATTTTGAATCATATCTTTTTACCTTTTGTATTCCCAAATCATAGACCCAACAAATTTCTAACCTCAGCTTCGGAAGGAACTTTGCCTTTCATCACAACGGTCTCATTAATAACAATAGCTGGGGTTGACATGATGTTATAGCGCATAATCTCTCCGATGTCATCCACCTTGGTCACGGTTATGTCCAGTCCGCTATTCTTCACTACCTTCTCCACCACGGCATAAGTACTCTTACACTTGGCGCAACCAGGTCCAAGCACCTTTATCTCCTTCACCTTAGAAGCATCGACAATAGGAGCAACAGTACTTTCCTTTTCTGTAGGAATCGTATATCCAGCACTACATGAACACTTGTTGGACTTTGATGAGAATAGGGAAGCCCAGAAACCCTTCTTTTCTTTATTTTCCATAATTATTATAGATAAAATGTATACGCATAATATAGCCCCACGGTAATGAACAAGATGGCAACTAACCTATTCAACCATTGTTGGCATACCTGCATCTTCTTATAAAAGCCTGCAATGTTAGCAACACTATAAGCTATCATCCATGCCACACCCACCACAGGCAATCCTGTAGCCAGAGCATAAATGACAGGTAGAACATAGCCTCCGGAAGCTGAAGCAGACATGGGAATGAGCATTCCAAAGTAAAACAATCCACTCGTTGGACAAAATGCCATTGCAAACAGCATTCCCAAAAGCAAAGCACCGCACTTGCCACGTAGCCGCTCCGCCCTATCCGAAACACCAAAGCCCAATTTAGACAAAGGCATTCTTACATCCACCAACATCAGCACACCGATAATCAGCAACAAGGGAGCTACCAACAATTCCCCCCATCGACTTATCGAGGATTGCAGATTAAACGTGTCTATGCCTCCCCTCAACATATAAATCAACAATATACCTAACAACGAGTAAGCTACAATCCGCCCTATGGCATACAGGATGCCATGAAGAAGTATTCGTTGCTTATCCTCTATATCCTTGCTGATAAAGCCTATAGCTGTTATGTTGGTAGCAAGAGGACAAGGGCTTGTCGCCGTGAGTAATCCTAAAAGAAATGCTGTTATTGCAGGCATATCGCTGGCATCAAGCCATGCTTGTAAAATTTCCATAACATCATCACTTCAAAAGTTTCTTTATCATTGTACTTACCCCCTTTTTAAACTCGCCTGTATTGGAACGAGCATTCTTAAATGCAAAAGCAGTCATGTCATTACGAGTTTCTTTGCTTTTTTTCCAACCATTGATATAAAGCGAAGACCAAGTGACACGATAATCTTTAGCTATCTTTTCTCCCTCGCTGGTCGAAATATCTACCACCCTGAATACGACTCTGCCTTTCTTTCGTTCATCCGCAAAATCTTTTTCCACCACTTCTCTCGCATACTTTTCGATTGCGATACAAGTTGCACAACGTTGCTTACCATGGAAATACAAGACCTCCACATAATTCTTGCCTTTACCTTGCGCCATTGTCAGCAAGGCAAAAAGACTAAGCACTACTAATAATAAGTTTCTTTTCATCATAGTTATATATATTAATTGTAATTCGTAAAACAACGAACAGTATGGTTATAAAAAAGGGTTAGCAACACCCACCCTTTTTACACAGGCATTGCTCCAAGAAACCATCAAACAGTTCCTTGGCCAATAGCCAATTATCACGATTGATGCAATATTTCACTTTAGGAGCCTCCACCTCTCCCTGTATGAGTCCTGCATCTTTCAATTCTTTCAGATGCTGAGAAACAGTAGCCTTTGCAATAGGAAGTTCCTCATGAATATCGCCAAAATAACAAGTCTCTTGCTTAGCAAGAAATTGCAAAATTGCAATGCGAGCAGGATGCCCCATCGCCTTCGCAAATCGGGCAAGCTGCTCTTGTCTGATACTATAATCTTTATTTGCCATATATATTTGCATTAAATCCGTTCGCAAATATACGAACAGATTTCTAATTGGCAAAATATAGGAGGTTAAAGAAACTTAAATACAGATTTATTTGGCAATATTAACATCTCTAAAGGAATAAACACCAACTTTATGTCACAACCTACCAATTCATAAATAACTGCAAAAAGAATATAATATAAAACCGTTTTTCAGAAATTATATTTATCTTTGTACACGAAATCAAAGCGTTCTTTGTATATTGTAAAGTTGTGAAAGAAAAAGAATATAGCTCGTTTCAAATCGTTAGCAGTTACATTCCTTAAAACACTTAACTCACAGATATTCAGTCGATAAAAGATTTTGTTATGACTCAGGAGGTGCAACATCTTCAATTATCAATCTCCTATTTTGTAGTAAGACTAATTGTTCAATATATATCAGTTGTTTGTCGTAGCTCATATATCCAAATAAAAAGTAAAGCCTCATCTTAGTACACATCGTTGAGAGGAGTGGTGGGATTTATAGCTACAAAAATGTGGTTTTAATTCGCCTTCTCCAAATATTTTCTAAGAAACCAGCTTATCGGGTAGAGAATTTTACGCAAAAGTTCTAAATTCCATAAATTTCTCCTAGATAGTCATGGGATATTTAGAAAAATATCGTATCTTTGTCCCCGAATTGAGGCGTTCTTTGCATATTGCAAAATACAGAAACGAGCAGAAGTCCGCTCGTTTCCATATTGTTACCTATATAATATAGGCAAACGCCCAACTTCTTGATTTTCAATCAAAGTCCAATTTAGAGCGAGTTAGATTCGTTAACTTTTTAGCCCATTTTCTATCTTTTTTACGCCTAAACGGCTCAAAACAGAGACTTTTAAATCTTCTTCTTATAGCAGCGATGACGGCGATGCTGTTCGCTCTCCAGATACTGCCACTGGCTCTGAACACCGGTATTGGTCTCCATCTGCGGCATTGCCTCAGCCCATTTAAAGCCATAACGGCGATACTGCTCTATCAGATCGGCAAAAATAAGCGCGTTGGCTCCCTTTTTGCGATATTCCGGAAGAACACCAATCAAGAGCAAATCTACCGTATCCGTCTTGTGCCACTTCAGAGCCTTCAGCACCTTCAGCCAACCCGTAGGGAAAAGCTTGCCATTGCCTATCTCGCGCAGCGCATCGGTAAACGAAGGGAAGGAAACACCAAAGGCTACCAGTTTGTTACCAGCGTTGCCATCCACCACACCCGTTACCAGGTTCAAGTCAGCCTTCTTGATATAAGAGTTTACATATTCATCTATCTGCTTCTCCGTAAGCTGCTGGAAATCATAGAGATTCTTGTAAGTTTCGTTCACGATTTCGAACACCTTCCTGCCCATTCCTCCCGAGGTCAGTTCCCGGCGGGTGAACTTATGAACATGCAGATTATATCGGCTCTCTATCATCTGGGCAGTCTTGGCAAACTTAGCCGGCGTCTCCTTCGGAACCCTGATGCGGTACTCCAGCCAGTCGTTATCCTTCTCATAGAGCGGATAACTCTCCAGATGCGTCTTATAATAAGGATAATTGTAATTGATATACATCGTAGACTTCCGGTCGAAGCCCTCGATGAGCAAGCCTTCACGGTCCATATCCGTAAATCCGAGCGGACCTACGCATTCGTTCATTCCCCTGCTCTTGCCCCAGTTTTCTACCGCACGCAACAAGGCACAGGAAACCGCAACATTATCCACGAAATCGAACCAGCCGAAGCGAACCTGCTTCTTATTCCAATGTGCGTTGGCACGATGGTTGATAATGGCAGCAATTCTACCTACGATACGAGCCTCGCTGTCAACCGCCAGGAAGTATTGAGCCTCGCAGAATTCGAAGGCAGGATTCTTCTTCGGGTCCAGCGTATTCATCTCGTCGAAACGCAAAAAAGGAATGGCAAACTTATGGCCTCTGTAGAGATCATAATGAAACTGAATGAAGGTTTTCAGCCCTTTTTTTGTCGTTATCGGTATGATTCTTATCTCATCATTCATTAGTATATTGTTTTATGTATATATATTCAATTGCAGTGCAAAAATACAATAAATTTATGAATAATGCAACTCTTTTCTTATAAATTTATAAAAGTTTGTTCATAATTGTCCAACTTTGTGGATATTTATGTACCTTTGCAGGTTGAAATGCCCCAAAAGAGCATCATAAAGTTATGAAGAAAGAGAAAAGAGACAACTATACGTTCCTCACACATGCCCCTGTGCATCATGTGATTTTTACGATGGCCATACCAACGATTATCAGTATGCTGTCGACGAGCATGTACAATCTCGCCGACACTTATTTCGTGGGCAGCATCAACACGCAGAGTGTGGCAGCGGTAGGCGTTTCCTTTGCAGCAATGGCTGTGATTCAGGCAATAGGTTTCTTCTTCGGTCACGGAGCAGGCAATTATGTTTCGCGACAGTTGGGCGCCAAGCATACGGAAGAGGCACAGAAGATGGCAACCACGGGTTTTGTGCTGAGTTTTCTTACCGGTCTCCTCATCGCCATCCTGGGTCATCTTTTCCTCACACCGCTCTGCCTTCTGATGGGTTCTACGCCCACCATTCTTCCTTATACAGAGCGCTATCTGGGCATTATCCTGCTGGGTGCTCCCTTTATGACCACCTCGCTTACGCTGAATAATCTGATGCGATTTCAGGGCAATACGATGTATGCGATGAAAGGCATCATGTCGGGTGTGCTGCTCAATCTGATTCTGGCTCCTCTGCTCATTCTCTACTTCCAGCTGGGCATTACCGGAGCCGCCGTAGCCACCCTCATCAGCCAGTGTTTCGGCTGCGCCATGCTCTTCAGGATGACGCATAAAGGCGAGAACATCCGCATCCGTCTCAGCAATTTCACCCCTACTCGCGCCTTTGCCAAGGAGATTATCTTCGGCGGAACCCCTTCGCTGTCAAGACAGGGACTGGGAAGTATAGCTACGCTGATGCTCAATGTGGCAGCAGGTGCGTTTGGCGATGCAGCCATTGCGGGCATGAGCATCGTTACCCGCATCTCCTTCTTCACCTATGCGATGGTCATCGGTCTTGGACAGGGATTCCAGCCGCTCTGCGGATTCTGCTACGGCGCCAAACTCTATGGGCGCGTAAAGGAAGCCTTCTTTTTCTGCATCAAATGCGGCACGGTTTTCCTCTGCGTCTGTGCCATTCTCGGCTTCATCTTCTCAACTTCCATCATCAGTATCTTCCGCGATGATGCAGCAGTTGTAGCCGTAGGTTCTGCAGCTTTGAGATGGCAGGTGCTCAGTTTTCCGCTCATAGCCAGCATCGTGCTCACCAACATGCTGATGCAGACCATCCGCAAACCGGTGAGAGCCAACATCGTAGCGGCAGCACGCAGCGGACTTTTCTTCATTCCGCTCATCTTCATCCTGCCCTATTTCTTCGGACTGCTGGGCGTGGAGATGTGTCAGATGTGGGCAGATTGCTGCTCGTTTGCCGTTGCGGTTCCGATAGCCTGGAGCGCTTTCAGGGATATGAGAAGAGAGCAGATGGAACTCGGGGAAAAACACTAGAATAAAAGAAAATACTTGAGATAAGAGAAATGAAGAAGACTTATTACATAGGATTGGACGTTGGCTCTACGACAGCCAAAATAGCCATTATCGACAGCGATAATCGGGTAATTTACTCAAAATACGAACGCCACAACGCTCGTGTCAACGAACTTGTGTCACAATATTTCGATGAGATTTTAGCCCTTGTGGGCGATGCAGAGGCAAGAATCTGCGTAACGGGAAGCGTAGGAATGGCTACTGCCGAACAGCTCCAGGCGGAGTTTGTACAGGAGGTGGTGGCTGCATCAGTCTATGCCCGTACTGCCCATCCTGAGGCGAAGGCGCTCATCGATATTGGTGGCGAGGATGCGAAGGTTATCTTCTTCAAGGAAAACGGAAATATGGAACTGCGCATGAACGGCAACTGTGCCGGCGGAACGGGTGCTTTCATCGACCAGATGAGTGTGCTGATGGGCGTAGAGAACCAGAAGATGAGCGAGTTGGCGATGAAGGCAGAGCACGTTTATCCGATGGCTGCCCGCTGCGGCGTATTCGCCAAGACCGACATCCAGAACCTGATGGCGCGCAATCTGCCCGAAGCCGATATTGCAGCCAGCATCTTCCATTCCATCGCCGTACAGACGGTGGTAACGCTTTCTCACGGCATCAGTTTCGAGGCTCCTATCCTGCTCTGCGGCGGTCCGCTTACCTTTCTTCCGGCTCTCCGCAAGGCTTTCTGCGATTATCTCCATCTCTCTCCAAACGATTTCATCGTATCCGGAAACAGCAATCTCATTCCGGCTCTGGGCTGTGCTTATCGGGCTAAATCGGCTGATTCTGCAGCCTCAGTATCTGTTCTCAGAAGTCGGATGAAGAAAGAAATACAAACGGAATGGACCAGCAGTCTGCTGCCCCTGTTCAAGAATGAGAAAGAGCACCAGGAATGGCTCAAATCCAAGGCGAAATTCGCTACGGAAACCAAACCGCTGAATAAAGGAAAACAGCAGGTTGTGATTGGTATTGACTCGGGCTCTACTACGACGAAGATTGTTGCGGTAAGGGTGAATACGGAGACGCCTACGGGAGATATTGTCTTTACCAATTACCGCCTGAACCTGGGAAATCCGATCAAGGCAGTAGCGGATGGACTGAACGCCCTGAAGCAGGAAGCTGCATTGCGAGGCGCTGAACTGGAAATCGTAGGCTCCTGCTCTACAGGTTACGGCGAAGAACTCATCAAGGCGGCTTTCGGCCTCGACAGCGGCATCATCGAAACAATGGCGCACGAAAGAGCTGCTGCCTCACTCATGCCTGACGTGAGTTTTATCCTGGACATCGGCGGACAGGACATGAAGGCTATCTTCGTTGAGAAAGGGGCTGTGGTGCGCATGGAACTCAACGAGGCGTGCAGTTCGGGCTGCGGAACATTCATCCAGACCTTTGCCAACAATATGGGTTATTCTGTAGGCGATTTTGCCCAACTCGCCTGCCAGTCGAAGGCTCCCTGCGACCTGGGAACCCGCTGCACCGTCTTCATGAACTCAAAGGTGAAGCAGGTGCTCAGAGAGGGCGCATCTGTAGCTGATATTTCTGCCGGAATCTCTTATTCGGTCATCAAGAACTGTCTTTATAAGGTATTGAAACTCCATGGCAATGAGAACCTTGGAGGCAAAATCGTTGTACAGGGTGGTACGATGAGAAACGATGCGGTGGTAAGATCATTTGAGTTGCTCACCCATACCGAAGTGGCACGAAGCAACATGCCTGAACTGATGGGCGCCTACGGCTGTGCCCTTCATGCGGCGGCAGATTATAAACATCGCACTTCTGCAGAAGATTCGCACCCTGCCTCATCAAGAACCATCGATGATCTCCAGAATCTGGCTCATTATGAAACCAAACAGCTGCAATGCAAAGGCTGCGAAAACCATTGTTATGTTTCCCGCTACACCTTTGCCGGCGGCAACCGATTCTACTCCGGAAACAAGTGTGAGCGTGTGTTCAACAACAAGGGAGCAAACGGGATAAAAGGCAAAAATATTTACGAATACAAATATAGTTTACTCTTTGATAGAGAAGAAGTTAACCCACTTGACGTTGCAAAACACAACGTCAAAGTAGGCATTCCTCGCATCCTCAACATGTACGAGGAATATCAGTTCTGGAATGCGCTGCTCCGGGCAGCCGGATTGGGCGTGATTCTCTCTTCCGATTCCACATTCAGCCAGTATGAAGGAGCCTTGAATACGGTGATGAGCGACAATATCTGCTTCCCGGCTAAACTGGCTCACAGTCATCTGAAGGAACTCAACGAGAACCCGAAGGTTGACCGCATCCTCATGCCATACGTGGTTTATGAGCATAATGACGACCCGAAGAATACGCTGAACAGCTTCAACTGTCCAGTCGTTTCGGGCTACAGCGATGTCATCAAGTCGGTCATCAATCTGAAGAAACCAATCGATACGCCCGTCATCAACTTTGCCCAGCCTAAGGCGCTGGAAAAACAGATTACCGATTATCTCAAGCAACTGGGAGTAAGCAAGAAGACTGCCCGTAAAGCGCTGAGAGAGGCCCTCTATGCTCAGGCAGTATATGCAGCTGAGATTAAGAAACAGGGCTGGGAGATTCTGAAGCCGAACAAGGGACTTACGATTCTGCTGGCGGGCCGTCCTTATCATACTGACCCGCTGATTCAGCACAAGCTGAGCGAGATGATAGCCAATCTGGGAGTCAACGTCATCAGCGAAGACATCGCCCGGGGCAATCTCTTTGCAGATTTCAAAGACTTCAATCTGGAGAACCTGGCGGCAGAAAGAAATGAGGCAGCATTAGCCAGCCAAGACAACAACGAAGCATACAACTGTCAGCCAGAGACTTATCTCGTGAAGCAATGGGCGTATATGAACCGCATTCTGAAGGCAGCGCAATGGGCAGCCGAACAGGGCGATGAGGTTCATTTCGTCCAGATGACCAGCTTCGGCTGCGGTCCTGACAGTTTTATCCAGGACGAGATTCGCGACATCATGAAGCGCCACAACAAGCCGTTCACGCTGCTGAAGATAGATGATGTGAGCAATATCGGCTCACTGAAGCTCCGTGTCCGCTCGCTCATAGAAAGCCTGAAGGGAGTAAAGGAAGTGAAGAGTGAAGAACGAAGAGTGAAAAATTCAACAGCAGAAGAAATTCAACATTCAACACTCAACATTCAACATTTACAACAGACCAAGGTATTCACCAAGCAGGATATTCATCGCAAGATTCTCGCTCCTTTCATGACCGAATACCTCACCCCTATCATTCCGCCTATCCTGAAACTGATAGGCTATGATGTAGAGGTTCTTCCGATGAGCGATGAGGTGAGCGCCGAACTCGGCTTGAAGTTTGCCAACAACGAAGTCTGCTATCCGGCAACACTCATCGTCGGCGACATCATCAAAGCCTTGAAATCAGGCAGATACGACCTGAATAATACGGCAGTAGTGATGAGTCAGACGGGCGGTCAGTGTCGCGCAACCAACTACGCCGGTCTCATCAAGCGTGCGATGATTTCCAATGGATTCCAGGACATTCCGCTGCTCACTCTCGGTGTAACAGCCTCAACAGGCGAAGCATCAGGCTCAACAGACGACAAGCAAGACTACAACGAGCAGGACGGCTTCAATGTGCCTTGGCTGAAATACAGTCAGATTATCGTTACCGCCATTTTCTATGGCGATGCAATCAACGAGATGTACAACGCCTGCATCGTAAGAGAGCGTAAACCGGGCATTGCCAGAGAGTTGCGCGATAAATACATGCAGCTGATAGACGGACCTATCGCCCGCAATTCAGCCAAGGAACTCATCCGACTCCTGGAACAGGCAGCCGAAGAATTCGACCAGATGACCCTCGACAGAACGTTGCCGAAGGTAGGAATCGTAGGCGAAATCTTCCTGAAGTTCAATCCTTTCGCCCACCAGTTCCTGGAGCAGAACATCATATCCCGCGGCATTGAGGTGGTTCCGCCTCTGCTTGCCCCTTTCTTCCTGCAGGAATTTGTGAATGTAGAGATACAGAAACACATGCGGCTGAGTTGCACCAAAGTGCCCGATTTCATCATCAAGGGCGCTTATCAGGCGCTGATAGGCAGAAGATTGCGCCAGGTTAACAAGGCTGCCGGCAAGTTCCGCTACTTCCGTCCGTTCACCAACATCTATGATGATGCGAAGGACGTACAGGGACTGGTTTCGCTCGCAGCCCAGTTTGGCGAAGGCTGGCTTCTGCCTGCCGACATCGTAGGTTACATCCGTGATGGCGTGAACAACATCATCTCGCTCCAGCCTTTCGGTTGCATCGCTAACCACGTGATTTCCAAGGGCATCGAGAAACGTCTCCACGACCGTTTCCCTACACTCAACCTTGTATCGCTCGACTTCGATTCCGGTGTTTCAGAGGTAAACGTCACCAACCGACTGCTCCTCTTTCTGGACAGCATCGCAAAATAAGACAGAGGGTGTGGCATAAACTTTTTCATAGTTTTTAGGCACGGATTACACGGATTTTTCATGAGGCTATAATTGCTTTATTTACATGAGCGGCATAAATCCGTATAATCCGTGTAATCCGTGCCTTATCTATCCCCTAGGCAAACTACTTATGACACACATCTTCTTTCATCCCCCAAAGAATCACTAAAAAAAATACAAAAAACCGTAGCTATTTCTTTGTCATTCAAGAAAATAATCGTATCTTTGCACTCAAATTTTATTGAGACATTAAGAAAATGAGTAAAGATACATTAACTCATCAGCTGACAGAGACCATCGAGGAGCTTTCGAGCGCCGAATCTTTGAAGGGTCTCTTCCATCAGCATCGAGACGGGAATCCACTTCCTTCGGGCAAGGCGCTCGAAGAAATCATCAGTTTGTCCCGTTCTATCCTCTTTCCGGGATATTTCGGCAATTCTTCGGTAAATATCTCAACCATCAAATATCACATTGGAGTAAGAGTAGAGAAACTCTATGAGATGCTGTCAGAGCAGATTCTCGCCGGTCTCTGCTTCGCCAACGACTGCGAAACGGAAACCCAGGCAGAACTGCAGCACCAGCGCGCCAAGGCAGGCGTGATTGCAGCCAAGGCAATCATGGAATTCCCGAGACTGCGCAAGATTCTGGCTACCGATGTAGAGGCTGCCTACGAGGGCGACCCGGCTGCCATGAGTCACGGAGAAATCATCTCCTGCTACCCGGTCATCAAGGCGATTACCAACTACCGCATCGCCCACGTACTGCACGAACTGGGAGTGCCGCTCATTCCGAGAATGATGACTGAACTGGCGCATTCGGAAACCGGTATTGACATCAACCCAGAGGCTACCATCGGCAAGCACTTCACCATCGACCACGGTACGGGTGTGGTGATTGGAGCTACCTGCATCATCGGCGATAATGTGAAACTCTACCAGGGTGTAACCCTCGGAGCCAAGAGTTTCCCACTCGATAAGGACGGCAACCCTATCAAGGGAATCCCTCGCCACCCTATCCTCGAAAATGATGTCATCGTCTACGCCAATGCCACCATCCTCGGTCGCATCACCATCGGAGAAGGCTGCGTAGTGGGAGCCAACGTATGGGTTACCAAGGATATGAAACCGAAAACAAAGAAATATAAAAAAGAAAAACAAAGTTTATTAGATATAGAATTCAATAATGGAACAGGAATTTGAACTCATTGCCAAGACCTTCATGGGCCTCGAGCCTGTCTTGGCTGAAGAGCTCACCCAGTTGGGTGCCAATAATGTACAGATCGGTCGCCGCATGGTGTCTTTCACAGGCGACAAGGAAATGATGTATCGTGCTAACTTCCAGTTGCACACAGCCATCCGTATCTTAAAGCCTATCAAGCACTTCAAGGCTAGAAGCGCTGAAGAGGTGTATGATCAGATCCAGAAGATCAAGTGGGATGACATCTTAGACGTGAAGAAGACTTTCTCTGTTGACTCAGTAGTCTACTCAGAGGAGTTCCGCAACTCACGCTTCGTAACCTACAAGGTAAAGGATGCGATTGTAGACTGGTTCCGCGAGAAGCAGGGTACACGTCCAAATATCAGCGTATCTAACCCGGATATCCGCCTCAACATCCACATTGCAGAAGACAATGCCACCTTGAGTCTCGATTCGAGTGGTGAGAGTCTGCACCGCCGTGGCTACCGCCAGGAGCAGGTAGAGGCTCCTCTGAACGAGGTTCTCGCTGCAGGTATGATTCTGATGACCGGCTGGAAGGGCGAATGCGATTTCATCGACCCGATGTGTGGTTCAGGTACCATCGCCATCGAAGCTGCCCTCATCACCCGCAATATCTCTCCAGGTGTATTCCGCAAGGAGTTTGCCTTCGAGAAGTGGAACGATTTCGACCAGGATCTCTTCGATACGATTTATAACGACGACTCTCAGGAGCGCGAGTTCGAGCACCATATCTATGGTTACGATGTTGACATGAAGGCTGTAAACACAGCTAACCTCAACGTTCGTGCTGCCGGTCTTAGCAAGGACATCACCATCTCACAGGCTGATTTCAAGGACTTCACCCAGCCAGCAGAGAAGAGCATCATCGTGATGAACCCTCCATACGGTGAGCGCATCTCTACCCCTAACCTCCTGAACACCTACAAGATGATAGGTGAGCGTTTCAAGAAGGCTTTTGCCGGCAACGAGGCTTGGGTATTGAGCTACCGCGAGGAGTGCTTCGAGCAGATTGGTCTGAAACCATCTATCAAGATTCCTGTATTCAACGGAAGCTTGGAGTGCGAATTCCGCAAGTATGTGATGTTCGACGGCAAGATGAAGGACTTCCGTTCTGAAGGCGGTATTGTGAAGACTGAACGCGAGAAGAGCGAGATGGCTCAGAAGCACCGTTTCAAGAAGGAACGTGAATTTAAGAAGCGTGTAAGCGAGGAGACAGAAAACGAGGAGGACGATATCCGTTCTTTCAAGTTCCATACTCACCGTCTGGAAGACTTCGAGAAGAAGCGTGCTGAGTTCCACAAGGGCGGTCGTTCACGTATCGGTGGCGGTCGACGCAATAATGACGACGATGACAAGCGTGGCAGCCGCAGCTTCAAGGACGACCGCAAGGGTGGCCGTGACTTCGGTGGCAAGCGCGACGGAAAGCGTTTCGAGAAAGGCGACAAGCGTGGTGGCTTCAAGGGCGACAAACGTGGTGGCCGTGATTTCGGAGGCAAGCGCGGAGGCAAGAAGAACTTCAGCGTTGACTTCGACGACGAGGATTAAAGAGAGATACTACCCATACGTCGTGTTTCACGACGCATGGGTGGTAAACCCGATAAAGTAAAATAAAGAATATAATGAATCTGAAGAATTCAATTTATAAATTATCTTTTGCTGCTATGATCATGATGGCTATGAATGCAACCGACTTACAGGCTCAGGGCGTGGTTCCTGCTCAGAAAGGCGAGAAAACCTTTACATTGGAAGACCTGAACTTCGGCGGCAACAACTATCGTAACATGGTGGCTAAGAACCGCTGGTGCACCTGGTGGGGCAATGAACTCGTTCGCCAGGATGTGGATGCCTGCTATCTCGTCAACAAGACGACAGGCAAGGAGACCAGACTCTTCGGCATCAATGACATCAACCAGTGGATTGCTCCTACCAAAGACATCAAGGTAAGAGCCCTCTACAATGCTCTCTTCCCTTTTGCAGGCAAGAGCATCGTGATGGTAAGCAATGGCAGCAAGACTTATACCGTAGACTTCAAGAAGCATAAGCTGCTGAGTGAGATGGATTTTGCTGACGGCGAGAACCTCCTGGAGGCTAACGCCCAGCAGAACGCCTTCGCCTATCTGAAGGGCAGCAACCTCTATGTGCGTACCTTCGATGTAACCAGCAACGCCCTGACAAAAGAAAAGAAATCTCACGATTTCCAGCTCTCAAAGG
>ERZ773241.2216-NODE-2216-length-16266-cov-3.091481_pt1 | contig 16266 bp, 10 predicted proteins | sample MGYA00580989_ERZ773241 | MGnify/ENA primary metagenome ERZ773241 (study PRJEB29015, sample SAMEA2737804) | human gut metagenome | biome: human gut; feature: human-associated habitat; material: faeces | place: China | collected 2012 ... | reverse complement strand
TGGCGTTGGCCGGATGGGCCTTGGCCAAGCGGCGTGGGTGAAACGGGATCGGGCTACGCCCGATGGATGGTTGGCGGCTTCGCCGGGGTCTCTCCCTCAGTCCGCTTCGCGTCCAGCTCGAACGCAATTAATGATGGCTTTCAGCCAACTGAATTATTGCTCACTGTCGTTCGCCCTCACCTAAAAACGCCTCCGGCGTTTTCTTCACGGTTCGGCTCATCAGAGGGAGCTCGACTTCACGGTTCGGCTCGTCAGAGGGAGCTTGATTCTGTGGACGTGGTATTGGCGTGAGGGGCCTGCGGTGATAGGCTGATTGCCGATTGGAAAACGTCCCGGGTACATTGCCGGGCAGGTACGGGTAGACAGGGAAGAAGACATGATCAAGGTTTCGGTGGTCGGAGCAAAGGGCCGCATGGGCTCGCACGTGGTCGAAGCGGTGAACAACGCCGAGGATACGCAGCTGGCGCTCGCATTGGATGCCGGCGACGACCTGACCCAGATCACCACCGACAACACCGATGTGGTCGTCGAATTCACCGTGCCGTCCGTCAGCCTGAACAACGTGCTGACCCTGATCGGCCAAGGCGTGGACGTGGTGGTCGGCACCACCGGCTGGACCGACGAGAAACTCGCCCAGGTCAAATCCGCCATCGCCAACGGTCCGAAGCCCGAAACCCAGAAGGTCTTCATCGCACCTAACTTCGCGATCTCCGCCGTACTGGCCGACTACTTTGCCACCAAGGCCGCGAAATACTTCGAATCCGCCGAAGTCATCGAACTGCACCACCCCACCAAGGTGGACGCCCCCTCCGGCACTGCCATCCACACCGCCCACGGCATCGCCGAAGCGCGCAAGGCCGCAGGACTCGCCCCCGTGCCGGACGCCACCGAAACCGATGGCGGCTCACGCGGCCAGGTGGTCGACGGCATCCACGTGCACGCCGTGCGTCTGCGCGGCCTCAACGCCCACGAGGAAGTGCTCTTCGGCAACGCCGGCGAGCAGCTGACCATTCGGGCCGACAGCTTCGACCGCACCAGCTTCATGCCCGGCGTCCTGCTTGCCGTGCGCAAGCTCGCCGGCGACGCTCCGGCTGGCCTGACCATCGGCCTCGACCACTTCCTCGACCTGTAATCGACCCGCAGTCGACCAGTAGTTGCCCCCGCATTTCAGGCAGGGAAGCGCGCCGGGACGCGCATCACGGCATTGCCACCGGCTCCGGCCATAATGCCACGCATTCAGCAACAATCAAGGTACGTAGTATAAGAGTCCACAATGGGAAGTACGGTAAACACTATGAGCGAGCATGACATGCACCTTCTTGATTCAGCACCTTTCGGCCGCATTCTGCCGGCTATGGTCACCCCGATGAAATCCGACGGCAGCGTCGATTTCGCCGCCGCGCAGAAGCTCGCCAAATACCTCGTCGCCGATGGCGCGGATGGTCTGGTGGTCAATGGCACCACCGGCGAATCGCCCGTCACCCATATGGATGAGAAGGTCGAGCTGGTCAGGGCCGTCAAGGAGGTCGTCGACGTTCCGGTGATTTCCGGCGCCGGCTCCAACGACACCGCACACACCGTGCGTATGGTCGAACAGACTCAGGAAGCGGGTGCCGACGCGGTGCTCGTCGTCATGCCTTACTATTCCCGCCCCTCGCAGGACGGTATCGTCGGCCACTACAAGGCCGTCGACGAATCCGCCGAAAAGCCGATCATCGTCTACGATGTTCCCGGCCGTACCGGCTTGAAGGTCAAGGTCGGGTGCCTGGGAAAGCTTTACAGGAGACCGTTGTCCTGGAGGACCTTCTTAATAGCCTCGACGTTCTCGCCAGTCATGGCCTTCACCGGGCGCGGCATGGTCGGGCTGTCGAAGATGCCCATGAGGTTCATAGCGGTCTTGAAGGCGCCGACGCCACCGGCATAGCCCTGGACGCCCGAGGTGACATCCCAGATGTGGGAGATCTCGTTGAGGCGATCCTGCTCGGCCTTGACGGTAGCCCAGTCACCAGCCTGGGCGGCCTTCCACTGACGCACGTAGCCCTCGGGCTCAACGTTGGCAAGGCCCGGGACAGAACCGTCGGCGCCACCGAGGTAAGCGCCGTCGACAACAACCTCGTGACCGGTGAGGATGCTCATCGGATGGCCGTTCTTCTCGTTCTCCTGAACGAGATAGCGGAACGAGATGTCATCACCCGAGGAATCCTTGACGCCAGCAAGGACGCCCTCGGCGCCGAGCTTGGCAAGGAGCTTCCAGGGGAGCTTGGTGTGAACGCAGACGGGAATGTCATAGGCAAAGATGGGCAGGTCAAGCTCCTCGTGCAGGATGCGGAAGTGCTCCTCGACCTCGGTCATGCCCTGCAGGGCATAGAACGGGCAGGTGGCGACGAGGGCATTGGCGCCCAGCTCCTGAGCGACCTTGCCGTGCTCAATCATGCGCTCGGTCTCGGTATCGATGATGCCGACCAGAACAGGCACGCGGTGGTCGACGATGCGGACGGCCTCGGCGATGATCTGGCGACGACGCTCGTCGGTGGAGAAAACGACCTCACCCGAAGAGCCCAAGAAGAACAGGCCATCGACGCCGGCATCGATCATGCGGTTGATGCTGCGCTCAAAGGAGGCAACATCGAGCTGGTGATCTTCGGTATCGGGAACAACGACGGGAGGGATAACGCCGGTGAATTTCTGAGTTGCCACAAGAATCTCCTTAGCTGTCTGGCGGGCAGCCCTATGCCGCCCACTCTTGTTGGCAGTGTCCAGGCCGTCTAGGCCAAAGAACACGAGTGGAACGTTTGGTTAAAAAAGTCTACGACTTCGTTTTCGAACGCATTGATGCGCTCGTGAGCGTATTTTGCATAGATGACATGCCTCCGGTCACACTCAAGACCGTTGAATACGGCAAACTGATCCTTGGGATCGCTCACGGTATCCATAAGCGATGTGCCCATGAGCACCGATCCGCGCACCCGAGACGACAGCACCTCGAGGCCGCCAGGAAGCGGATTGGCAACCGCCGTGCGGGCGAGGCCCCGCTCGTCCAGAGCAGAAACCGCCAGCGCGACTCCGCCGCCAAGTCCCTCGCCCCATGCAAAGATGCGGTCGGGGTCCATGCCCTCAAGATTGCGCGCGACCTCCGCCAACGCGCAGCCCCAACGGACGCGCCTGACAAAAGCAGGCGAGGTAATCCCCTGCCGCAGATCGCTGGGTCCAATCGCCTCATCGTCCAGCGCAAGCACGGCATATCCCATGGCCGCAAACCTCGTCATGTGATGCCATCCCCGCACGGGTCGGTCGATGTCGTGAAACATCAGACATAGCGGCACAAGCTCGGATGCTCGGGCGCGACCGGCAGGCTCGATCAAACGTGCGTGGACCACATCGCCACCAAGCTCAAAGGAAACCTCGGAGTAGCGGGCATACGGATTGGCGAAATCGATCGCCGTAATGGCCAGGCCTTGAATCTCAAGATCCATAGCACATGTCTCCAAATCAGAAACATCTGCCTGAACATCACCGTGCCAGTCCCGATATTCAGAGAGCCTTGACGAGACCGTTCCGGGAATCCCCACAAGGTCGGAGACAATCAGCTCATTGACATTGCTCTCGCACTTAGACATAAGCCTCCCCTCCCTTGCAGAAAAACGGAATGATCAGATCGTCAAAATCCACGGCATTCGCCATGGCCAGACGGTACTGGTACTCCGCATACATCACGGCGACCAGCTCGTCGACGTCGCCGGCCGAAACCTGATATCCGCGCTGGCCTGGCTTGTAGTCGCAGTTCACGCTTTTCAGCTGGTCCTGCCATGAAATCAACGAATTCTTGCAATCCGAGATCTTGCCCAATAGCATGCGCGGCGTATACCGCTTCGTATCGATGTTCAAATCGCCGCTGATGAGCTTGACCAAGCGTTCGCAATCAGCCGTGTCATAAATGGAAAATCCTGAGGTAAGACCGATTTCCTTGCCGTCACGTCGGAGGATGCGCACGCACGCGGAATGGAAGGTGGAGATCCACATGTGTTCGGCTTCAGGCCCTACGAGGGCCGCAAGGCGTTCGCGCATTTCGGCCGCGGCCTTGTTCGTAAAGGTGATGGCGAGAATGCTGCTCGCCCAAAAACCGTGTGCCAGCAGCCATGCGATGCGTCTGGTGAGCACGCGGGTCTTACCGGATCCGGCACCAGCTCCGATGAGCAGGGCTTGTCCGTAGTACTTCACCGCTTCCATTTGCTGCGGATTGAGGTCCTTGATCAGACTTTGCGGATCGCACAGGACTGGTCCCATATTCTGCTCCACCGGTTCCTCTTTCCATGAAGATTCGAAGTCGATTACTGCGAAATTCATGTCTATCACACATGCAGGTCAGCGCAACACTCGCATGGTCAATTGACGCGCGTATGCTGAACGTTTATATGCGGTTCACCGTATGTCAACATCAACGCCGCCTTATGCGGCCAACAATCTAAGGGGATTCATGAAGGAGCTCGAAGAGCGCATTCGCCTGCAGGGTACCGTCAAGCCAGGTAATGTGCTGAAAGTGGATGCTTTCCTCAACCACCAGTGCGATGTCGAATTGTTCGACCACATGGGTGCCGCTTGGGCGGAACATTTTGCCGGTAAAACCATCAACAAGATCCTGACCATTGAAGCTTCCGGCATTGGTATCGCCTGTGTTGCCGCACGTCATTTCGGCAATGCGCCTGTGGTGTTCGCCAAGAAGGCGCAGTCCATCAATCTCGATGGCGACCAGTACACCACCACCGTCTACTCCTTCACCAAGCAGAAGGAATTCCCCGTCATCGTGTCCAAGAGGTATCTCAACGAGGGCGACCATGTGCTGTTGCTTGATGACTTCCTGGCCAACGGCAAGGCTCTGAAGGGCCTGATCAATCTGTGCCATGATGCCGGAGCGACGGTCGAGGGCATCGGCATCGCGGTGGAGAAGGGTTTCCAGGGCGGCGGCGATGAGCTGCGCGCAGCGGGATACGACGTTGATTCCCTGGCAATCGTGGAGTCGATGGATCCGGAAACCGGTACCATCGAATTCCGCTCCTGATCGTCGCATCTCACGGGCGCGCATCAGAAACCATTACAACCTGTTACTCATCACAGCATGAATGAGAGAGGATTCATTGTGAGAGAAGAGAAGAAGAAAGACAACACGAACGAGAAGAAGGGCGTTTCCTTTGAAGCGCTTAGCAGCTTGGACGCGCCTGTTTCGTTCTGGAAGGGCATCCCGTTCGGCCTGCAGCATGTCATGGCGATGTTCGTGGCCAATCTGGCTCCGATTTTCTTGGTGGCTTCCGCCGCCAACATGAGTGCCGAGCAGTCTGCCACGATTATTCAGGCCGGTCTGCTGGTGGCAGGTCTGGGCACCTGCCTTCAGCTGTATGGCGTGTGGCTGATCGGCTCCCGCCTGCCGATGGTCACGGGCATTTCCTTCACCTATGTGGCTGCTGCCATGTCGATCGCCCAGAACCAAGGCTACGGCGCGGTCGCCGGCGCGGTTGTGCTTGGTGGCCTGTTGGAGGTTGCGCTTGGTTTGACGGCCAAGTATTGGCGTCGCTTCGTGCCGCCGATCGTATCCGCGATTGTGGTTACGTCGATTGGTTTCTCACTGCTTTCCGTTGGTGCCACCAGTTTCGGCGGCGGTTCCGGCGCTGAGGATTTCGGAAGCTGGCAGAATCTCACGCTCGGTCTGATTTCGCTGGTCGCCTGCTTGGCGTTCCAGCTGCTGATGAAGGGTACTGCCAAGCAGCTTTCCGTGCTGTTCGGCTTGGTTGTCGGCTATGTTGTCGCGATTTTCATGGGCAAGGTCGATTTCTCTGGTTTCGCGAATCTGCAGGTTGTGTCCGTGCCGCATTTCATGCCGTTCCAGCTTGAATTCGATCCGGGCGCGATCATCTCCTTCGCCCTGCTGTATGTCGTGTCTTCCGTTGAGGTGCTGGGTGATACCGCTGCGCTCACCAAGGTTGGTCTCGACCGTCAGCCTACCGATAAGGAGACTGCGGGCGCCATTGCAGGCGACGGTCTCATCTCCTCCGTCTCCGGCCTGTTCGGCTGCTTGCCGTTGACGTCGTTCGCACAGAATATCGGCTTGGTCGCCATGACCAAGGTCGTCAACCGTAAGGTGATTCTTTCCGGTGGTCTGATTCTGGTGATAGCCAGCTTCGTGCCTGCCGTGGCGGAAGTGTTCAATTCCCTGCCGCAGGCCGTGCTTGGCGGCTGCACCATCATGATGTTCGGTAACATCGTCCTGTCTGGCTTCCAGATGATTTCCGAGGCCGGCTATACGCAGCGCAACATCACCATTGCGGCGTTGAGTCTCACCATCGGTATCGGTTTCACGCAGGTCGGCGACATTTTCGTCAGCTTCCCGCCGCTGTTCCAGTCCATCTTCGCATCCAATTGCATCGCCGTGGCGTTCGTTGTGGCCGTGCTGTTGAATGCCCTGCTGCCGAGTGAAGAGCATTTTCTGTCGGCTCCGCAGCATCAGGAAGACTGAGTCCGTTCAGATCCTAAAAGGTTATGAGGAATCCCCCTGCTCAAACGAGTCAGGGGGATTCCTCATATTCATCGCAAAACTGCTTTGCCGCGATTCGCAAGAAGGATGTTTCAGTGTCCTTGCTTGATCCAGTTCGCAATCGCATCCTTGACAGCCTGGGCGTACAGCGTATTGGACATGCCAGGGTGAATACCATCTCCGGCAAGCTCATCAGGATACGCCGAAATCGTAGCGTCCCAGTCAACGAGAACAACGTTGTCGGAATGGGCGGCCGCGAAGTTGCTCAACGCGTCGTTCGTTCCGGGGACCCAAGACACGGGGGCATGCGCATTAATCAGCACAAGCACATGATCCGGTCCAATGTCGTTCAGTATGTCATTGAGTTGGCCATCGGTCACCGCTGAATTCGTAGCCAAGCCGACCAGCACCCATTGGCGCAATCCTTCCGGCTGGCTTTTGGCTTGGTCTATAAGTCCCAATGCCTTGGTCATCGAGCGTGAGGTTTCCGCATCAACAGTGATTCCGGGAAAAACGGATTGCAAACCTTTACTGGAGGCAAGCATCACCGAGTCACCGAATGCGACCATCTGCTGCCCGTCAGGCATGGTGTATGCGGGTTTCTTGGGCGCTGGCGGATGCTTCCTATCGAAGTCGAGGTGCATGCCCTGCTGCTCTTTCAGCATTTTCGCATTCTCTTCCAACGCGCGTTCCACACTGGTCTGCTTTGGTGCGTTGGCTACCGCGTATCCGGACATCAAGCATGTACTCAATACCACGGCGATCGTAATCCAGCATCTGGTTACATCCCACATTCCGTTTTCTGGCAGCGGGCGAATCATGGCGATAAATCCGCCACGGGCGACGGGCTGTTCTACCAACTTCCACGACATGGCGGTACAACATGCGGTAAGAGCGAGTGTGATTAGCAGCATCCATCCCAGATGCCGAGCACCCCACTGGGGGAACATCGCCTTGGTGAACAACCATAAAGGCCAATGCCACAGGTAAATGCCGTATGAATATCGGCCGGCCACATCAAATGGTTTGAACACCAGCAGATCCTGCATCCAAGATCCGAAAGGAATGGAACCGGCGACCAGAACCACTGAAAGTAGCGAAGCCGCGAAAATCCCTCCATAGAAGGCAGCAGGACCCTGCTCAACGTGCTGCATCATCCATAACAGAATCAGTAATGCCACAGAAGCCGCCGCAGGGCCGATCTTGCTCCAGACCAGACGAGCGCGTTCCATGATCGCCGTTTCTTCCGGACGACCGTTGCCACGCCGTATGATCATCAGCAGCCATGCCAGCATGGCACCCAGCCAAAGTCCCATGGCATGTGTGTCCGAACCGAAATACACTCTGGTTGGATCGGTTCCCGGGTGATACTGCAATCCCATGGAAAGCGCACTGCACACGGCAAGTCCGGCAAGTACCGCCACCGGCACCCAACGTACCAGAATTTTTCGAAGCAGGTAGATCAGCAAAGGAGCCAACAGATAGAACTGCATCAGCACCGACATGAACCACAGATGACGGAACATGTCTGGATTCATCTGCGAGAAATAGCTGGCGCCACTGCCGATGGCATACCAGTTGTAACAACCCAGCATAGCCGTCACTATCTGGTTGTTAATGTCCACCAACATGTCTTGGTTGATGAACCATGCCAACGATACGGTGACGGGAATCATCAGAATCAACGCCGGGTATATTCTGCGCAGACGCTTGAGGTAATATTCCTTGAAACCTATTCCCTTGCCGGAATCAATATGATTCAGCAACGACGAGAAAATCAGAAAACCTGAAATGGTGAAGAATATGTCAACACCTAGGAATCCGCCCCGCAGAGTGCCCTGGTCGCAGTGATACAACACTATCGCGATCAAGGCGATGCCCTTGAGGCCATTCAGACCGACAAAACGACGTCTTATCACAACAATCAACCGCTTCTCTCAACATGCGACGTATGTGCGTAATAGGAACAACGTTTCGTATCGTACTACCAGCCCCTCCCCCATTATGCGGACCATGAACGGATATGGAAAGTCGTTGTCTGGGACGATTGGAAACGTTCGGCGATCGAAACCTTAAAAGCGGTGAAACATAAGGATTATTCGAAAAAGAAAGGACCGTACGTCCCATTTTCCAATGGAACGTACGGTCCTCTTCATACGGTCCCGTCAATCATTTGACTGCGGGATCTCCTCGCTCACTTGGAGAAGACGTTGCCGTAAGTGTCTTCGCCTGCTTCTGCGATTGCCGCGGACTTGCGGGCGATTGCCAGCTCCTCGTTGGTCGGAATGACGCAGATGGTGATCTTGGAATCCGGGGTGGAGATGATGCGCGGTTCCTTGGAACGGGTGGCGTTCTTCTCTTCGTCCAGCTTGACGCCGAACGGGGCGAGCTTGTCGCACACCATCTTGCGGACTACGTCATCGTTCTCGCCGACGCCTGCGGTGAAGGTGATCACGTCTACGCCGCCCATCTGAGCGGTGTAGTTGCCGATGTAGCCGACGATGCGGTGTACGTAGACGTCGAGAGCCAGCTTGGCGTCCTCGTTGCCTTCGGCGACCAGACGGTGAACCTCACGGAGGTCGCCGAAGCCGGTCATGCCCATCATGCCGGAACGCTTGTTGAACAGAGCGTCGAGCTCGTCCACGTTCATGTGGGCGTTGCGGATCAGGTGGAAGACGACGGCCGGATCGATATCGCCGGTACGTCCACCCATCATGAGGCCTTCGAGCGGGGTCAGGCCCATGGAGGTCTCGACTGGCTTGCCGGAAACTTCGGCGGAGGCGGAAGCGCCGTTGCCGATATGCAGCACGATCTGCTTGAGGCCTTCAGCCGGCTTACCGATGACGCTCGGCACCACGGAGGAGATGAACTCGTGGGAGGTGCCGTGGGCGCCGTAACGGCGGATGTGGTACTGGTCGGCGATTTCCTTGTTCAGCGCGTAGGTGCTTGCGGCCTTCGGCAGCTGGAAGAAGAAGGAGGAATCGAACACGAAGATCTGCGGGACGTCCGGCAGGAGCGCGCGCATGACTTCAGCACCCTTGGCTTCCGGACCGTTGTGCAGCGGCGCGAGCACGGCGAGGTCCTTGACCTGGTTGATGGTCTTGTTGGTCACGAGGGCCGGCTTCGGGAAGATGGAGCCACCCTGCACCACACGGTGGCCGACGGCGACAATGCCAGCCTCAGACAGGTTCGGGCCGTACTCCTCGAAGAAGCCGAGCACGCGCTTCAGACCCTGCTCGTGGTCGTGGATCGGCTCTTCCAGCTCATGCTTCTCGCCGTTGAACTCGTGCTTGTAGTGGCCGTCAACCGGCTCGCCGATCTTCTCGACCAGGCCGGAAGCAATACCTTCACCGGTTTCAAGATCAACCAGCTGATACTTGATAGAGCTGGAACCGGAATTGATGACAAGGACGGTTTTCGCCATTGTGGGCATCCTCCATGTGTTAATCGATGTGCCGCTTGCGCGACTTTCCAAACTTTAGATTACTCTTTGCTTGCTACAAAATAGCGTTTTACTGGGCTTCGATGGCGGTCAGGGCAACCGTGTTGATGATGTCCTGCACGGTTGCGCCTCGGCTCAGGTCGTTGACCGGTCGGTTCAGTCCCTGCAGCACAGGTCCGACGGCCACTGCGCCGGAGGAACGCTGGACGGCCTTGTACCCGATGTTGCCCGCGCACAGATCCGGGAACACGAACACATTGACATGGCCCGCCACATCGTTGCCCTTGGCCTTGGTGGCTGCAACGGTCGGCGACCAAGCCGCGTCGAACTGGATGGGACCGACGACCGCGAGGTCCGGAGCCTTCTCCTTCACGAGTGCGGTTGCTTCCTCCACGAGATCAACGTCCGGTCCCTTGCCGGATCCCAGCGTGGAGTACGACAGCATGCCGACCTTCGGATCGAGGCCGAACGCCTTTGCCGTTTCGGCGGACTGGATGGCGATTTCCGCAAGCTGCTCAGCGGACGGGTTCAGGTTGATGGCGCAATCGGAGAACACTGCGACATGGTCCTTGAAGCACATGAGGAACGCGCCGGACACGAGGGAAGTTCCCGGCTTGGTCTTAATGACCTGCAGGGCCGGGCGTACGGTGTTGGCCGTGGAGTTGATGGATCCGGAAACCAGACCGTCAGCCTTGCCGAGCACCACAAGCATGGTGCCGAAATAGCTGTCGTCGGTGAGCTGCTTGCGAGCCTGTTCTTCGGTCATGCCCTTCTTGGCGCGCAGTTCGCACAGCTTGGCGACCATCGGAGCGAGCACTTCCTCGTCGTCCTTGGCCTGGAACTGCGCCTTTTCGAGGGATTTGAGACCAAGCTCCTCGCCGCGGGCGAGAATGCCTTCCCTGTCTCCGACGATGATCAGATCGACGATGTCGCGCTCAAGCAGGTAGTCGGCGGCCTTGATGATGCGGTCTTCGGATCCTTCCGGAAGCACGATGGTTTTCTTGTCCGCCTTGGCCTTGCCCAGCAGACTGTACTGGAATGCGTATGGCGTGGTCGGCGCCTCGAATGGAGCCTCAACAGCGGAGATAAGCTCTTCGGCGTTGACATTCGCCTCGAATGCCTCCGTGGCCTTGGTCACGGCGTCTTCCTCGTCAAAATCAACGGCGGGTAACGTCCACACCGGCACCTCGTAAGCTGCGAACTCCTCCTTGAGAGGTTCCACCTGTTCGTCTTTGCATCCGGTGATGAACACGCCGGCGACCTTGCTGCCTGCATTCTCGATGATGGTCTTCGACGCCTCGACAGTGCCCAGGACCTGTTCCGGAGTGCGGTTGATGGTGCATACGGCAAGAAGCACGACGGACTTGAGATCAGCGGCTACGTCAGCATTGAACGCAAAGATGGACGGGTCGTTGATGGCGGATTTGTCCGTTCCGACAACAACCACGGCTTCAGGCTGGGCGGTTTCGATGGCTTCCGTGTAGGCGGCCACGATATCGGCCCGGGAACCTTCCTTGTCGGTGCGTGCACGCTTCGGGCAAACGCCTACGGATTGTTCACGGCTCAGCCCCGAGTTGCTTGCTTCAAGAAGAACGTCGGTGAAGGTTTCCTTGCGACAAACCGCCGGACGGAACACGGCCGTCTTCTTGGCAGCTGCGAATGCCTTGGTGACGCCAAGGGCCACGACGTTGCGGCCGTTTGCTGCTTCAGGGCTGATAATGGTGACGCTGGTTAGACTCACGATGCCTGCTCCTATTCGTTGTTTTTAAGGTGTGTGACTGCGCTGTTTCGCACCATGTGCCATTGTAATGCGTGAACGGTAACAGACACGCATTTCATGACATGGTGTCACAACGCATTACAAAGTTACGGATATGGCAAAAGCCCCAAGGGAAAATCCCTTGGGGCTTTGTTCAAGCAATCAGCCTATAGAGGCTAGACTCACTCGTTATCGCCAGCGGTTGCGGCGGTAGCGGAGACAGCACCCTGCTTGGTGGTGTTGACGCCGGAGTAGACCCAATCGGTGTAATCCGGGTGATCGTAGCCGTTGTCGACTGCGAACTGGAAGGCTTCCTGACGGAAGGCTTCGAGCTCGTTGATCTTGTCGGCGTACTTGTCAGCATCAATCATGCGCAGAGCTTCGGCAACGAGCTCGTAGCGGTCGATGTTGTTCACGCGAACCATGTCGTACGGGGTGGTGGTGGAGCCCTCCTCCTCGTAGCCGTGGACGTTGAAGTTGTCGTGGTTCGGGCGATCGTAGATCAGACCACGCACGTCGCGAGCGTAGGAGTGGTAAGCGAACAGGACCGGCTTGTCTTCGGTGAACAGGTCAGCGAAGTCAGCGTCGGAGATAGCCTGATCGTTCTCCTTGGTGGACTGCAGCTTGACCAGATCCACAACGTTGACGACCTTGAACTTGATGCCGAGCTCGTTGAGCTTGTCGGCAGCAGCCATGATCTCCTGAGCCGGAACGTCGCCAGCGGAGGCGAGCACGATCTGGGCTTCGTCGTTGGACTTGGCGGTGGAAGCCCACTCCCACTCGGCAGCGCCCTTCTCGAGCTCAGCGCGAGCTTCGTCCAGGGTCAGCCAAGTAGCGGCCGGCTGCTTACCAGCAATGATCGCGTTGATCATGTTGGTGGACTTGTAGCACTTCTCAGCCACAGCGAGCAGCATGTTGGAATCCACCGGGAAGTAGATGCCGATCACGTGATCGTTGTTGAAGCACTTGTTCAGCAGGACGGAGGTGACACCCGGATCCTGGTGGGAGAAGCCGTTGTGATCCTGACGCCACACGTGGGAGGAGACGAGCAGGTTCATGGAGGAGATCGGCTTGCGCCACGGGATCTCGCGGACGGTAGCCTCGAGCCACTTGGCGTGCTGGTTCAGCATGGAGTCGATCACGTGCACGAAGGACTCATAGGAGCTCCAGATGCCGTGACGGCCGGTGAGCAGGTAGGCCTCGAGGAAGCCTTCCATCTGGTGCTCGGAGAGCTGCTCAGTGACCTGGCCGGTGACAGCCATGTGCTCGTCAACCTGGGAGGACAGGTAGCCGGCGTCCCACTGCTTGTTGGTGACGTCGTAAGCGGCCTGCAGACGGTTGGAAGCGGTCTCGTCCGGTCCGAAGATGCGGAAGGAGTCCGGGTTGTTCTTGATGATGTCGCGAGTGTAGACGCCCAGACGACGGGTGGCTTCGAGCTGGCCCCAGCCGTGGCCGTACTCGGCGACTTCCTTGACCTCGTAGTCTTCGAGGGCCGGCAGGTTCAGCTCTTCGCGGATCACACCACCGTTGGCATTCGGGTTGGCACCGATGCGCAGTTCGCCGGTCGGCATGAAGGCGGTGACTTCCGGCTTCACGGCACCGTTCTCGTCGAACAGTTCTTCCGGCTTGTAGGACTCGAGCCAGTTCTTGAGGACTTCGAAGTGAGCCTCGGTATCGCGGGCGGAAGCCAGCGGGACCTGGTGGGAACGCCAGGAGCCTTCGGTCTTCTTGCCGTCGATGAACTTCGGGCAGGTCCAGCCCTTCGGGGTGCGGAAGATGATCATCGGGTAGAACGGACGAGTCATGTCGTCGGTCTGGGCTGCGGCCTTGATGTCGCAGATCTCGTCGAAGACGGTCTCGAACAGCTCGGCGAAACGACGGTGGATCGACAGGTGATCCTCGTTGTCGAAGCCAGCGACGAACTCGTACGGCTCATAGCCCATGCCGTGGAAGAACTCGTGGAGCTCTTCGTCGGAGATGCGGGACAGGATGGTCGGGTTGGCGATCTTGTAGCCGTTGAGGTGCAGGATCGGCAGCACGATACCGTCGGTGCGCGGGTTGACGAGCTTGTTGGACTGCCAGCCGGTGGCCAGCGGGCCGGTCTCAGCTTCGCCGTCGCCGACGATGGCCGGAACGAACAGGCTCGGGTTGTTCATCACAGCACCGTAGGCGTGAGACAGGGCGTAACCCAGCTCGCCACCTTCGTGGATGGAGCCCGGAGTCTCCGGAGCGTAGTGGGACGGGATGCCGCCCGGGTAGGAGAACTGGCGGAAGAACTTCTGCAGACCAGCTTCGTCCTTGGTGATCTTCGGGAAGGTCTCAGTGTAGGTGCCGTCCAGGTAGGACTGAGCGGTACCAGCCGGGCCGCCGTGGCCCGGGCCCATGATGATCACAGTGTTCTGCTGGTGATCAGCGATGAGACGGTTGATGTGGCCGATGAGGAAGTTCAGGCCCGGGGTGGTGCCCCAGTGACCGACCAGACGGTGCTTGACGTCTTCGCGGGTGAAAGGCTCCTTCATCAGCGGGTTGCTACGCAGATAGATCTGGCCGATGGAGAGGTAGTTGGCTGCACGCCAGTACTTATCCACGCCTTCGATAGCTTCCTCGGAAACCGGAGCGTTCAGCTTCTTCCAAGGGGTGCCAATAACAGGACTCGTCATGTGTACTCCTGTACTCCTGCACTGTGTTGTGCGATTGTTTATTTTCATTCGGTCCTGAATCTCGCAAAACCTTGCGGTTCCGCGGAACGATTCATTCCCAATCACTTGAGCATATTACGAGCGAGGTGCGACTTTTTGCTGTTTTTTTGCGACTGTGTGCGCAAGTGTGTCGTTTCTGTTAGAAAATGAGAGCTTTTATCGGGAGATTTGTGAATACTTCACATGCTATCAAAAAGATTGATAAACGGCTCAATATCAACGATTTCAAGCCATCCTTACACCTTTTTCACGTTCGTTTTGCAATACTTGCATGCGGCGTGTTGAACCATGCGTAGTAAGCAATTGTGAGGTTTGTTCACTTTCTGTTCACAGCGTTTCCAATGTCTGCTCGCGTCGCCACAATAGAACAGTTAATATTGTTGCTTCTTCATACCTCATATCAAAAGGGAGAGTGTTATGGCTGCAGGTCCTGTGCTCGTTGTTGATTTCGGAGCCCAGTACGCCCAGCTGATCGCACGTCGCGTGCGTGAAGCCAATGTTTATTCGGAGCTTGTGCCGCATTCCATGCCGGTCGACGAGATGCTGGCCAAGGATCCGCAGGCCATCATCCTTTCCGGTGGTCCGGCTTCGGTGTTCGAACCGGGCGCGCCGCGTGTGGACAAGAAACTGTTCGAGGCCGGCGTTCCCGTACTGGGCATCTGCTACGGCTTCCAGGCCATGGCCTATGCCTTGGGCGCGAATGTCGACAAGGCCGCCCTTGGCGAATATGGCAAGACCGAGACCTTCATCGACAAGTCGGAAGGTCTGCTCGACGGCTCCCCCGCCGATCAGAACACGTGGATGAGCCATGGCGTGGCCGTCAAGACCGCGCCGGAGGGCTTTGAAGTGCTGGCGCATACCGAGGGCGCGCCCGTTGCCGCCATGCAGGACGAATCCCGCAAACTGTACGGCGTGCAGTGGCATCCTGAAGTCAAGCACACCCCGATGGGCCAGCAGCTCATCGAGACCTTCCTGCACAAGTGCGCAGGGCTCGGCAACAACTGGGATGCCTCCAGCATCATCGAGGATCAGGTCGCGAAGATCCGCGAGAAGGTCGGCGACGCACAGGTGATTTGCGGCCTGTCCGGCGGCGTTGATTCCGCAGTCGCGGCGGCTCTCGTGCACAAGGCCATCGGCGATCAGCTCACCTGCGTGTTCGTGGACCACGGTCTGCTGCGCAAGGGCGAGGCCGAGCAGGTCAAGCATGATTTCGTCGAGGCGACCGGCATCAAGCTCATCGCCGTGGACGCCTCCGAAGACTTCCTCACCGCCCTGAAGGGTGTGAGCGAGCCGGAGAAGAAGCGCAAGATCATCGGCGAAAAGTTCATTCGCACGTTCGAGAAGGCTCAGCGCCAGGTCATCGAAGAGGCGGGTGCTTCCGGCAAGGAAGTCAAGTTCCTCGTTCAGGGCACCCTCTACCCGGATGTTGTGGAATCCGGCGGTGGCGACGGCGCAGCCAACATCAAGTCGCACCACAATGTGGGTGGCCTGCCGGACGACATCAAGTTCCAGCTCGTCGAGCCACTGCGTACCTTGTTCAAGGATGAGGTTCGTGCCATCGGTACCGAGCTTGGATTGCCGGACGAAATCGTCTGGCGTCAGCCGTTCCCTGGCCCGGGTCTCGGCATCCGCATCATCGGCGAAATCACCAAGGAGCGCCTGGATCTGCTTCGCGAGGCCGACGCCATCGCTCGCGAGGAGCTTTCCAAGGCTGGTCTTGACCGCGATATCTGGCAGTGCCCGGTCGTGCTCCTTGCCGATGTGCATTCCGTGGGTGTGCAGGGCGACGAGCGCACGTATGGTTCGCCGATCGTGCTTCGTCCGGTTTCTTCCGAAGACGCCA
>ERZ773241.2208-NODE-2208-length-16355-cov-53.815521_pt1 | contig 16355 bp, 20 predicted proteins | sample MGYA00580989_ERZ773241 | MGnify/ENA primary metagenome ERZ773241 (study PRJEB29015, sample SAMEA2737804) | human gut metagenome | biome: human gut; feature: human-associated habitat; material: faeces | place: China | collected 2012 ... | reverse complement strand
GCGTGTCGGAGTGCAACCGCCGTAGGCGGCACTTGGCACGGAGACTGAAGCTGTCCGCGAAGCGGACTGAGGAGGGCAGAGCTTTCGTGATTTCCCGTTTGTGGGCAACACCCGGCCACCCACCCCTCATCCGGCCCTGCGGGGCCACCTTCCCCCGCGGGTGAAGGCAGGGAGTGCATCACGCCGCTGCGTAAAATTTTCTGAAAATAGAAAGTTTGAAAACATGAGAAAACAAGAGCATTTGAGAGAATTCGAGAGCAAGCACAGTATAAATTAAAATTCTTGCCAAAACCCGTTGACTCCACTGCCCTTTTCTGCTATAATCACACTTGCGCGAAAAAGCGTCCTGCGGGGCGCTGTTAAATACCGTTATAAGACGGACGTGTTAATTTCTCAATGGAGGTTCCTACTATGAGCACGACTCTCGCTAAGCCCGCTGAAATGGCTGACCGCAAGTGGTATGTGATCGACGCCGCCGGCAAGCCCCTCGGCCGCGTTGCTGCCAAGGCTGCTGTCATCCTGCGCGGCAAGAACAAGACCACTTTCACCCCCAACGTTGACTGCGGTGACCACGTCATCATCATCAACTGCGATGAGGCTGTCCTGACCGGCAAGAAGCTGGAGAAGAAGTTCCATCGCACTCATTCCGGCTGGATCGGCGGCCTGAAGGAGACCCAGTACAAGACCCTGATGGCTGAGAACAGCGACAAGGCCATGACCTACGCTGTCAAGGGCATGATCCCCTCTAACACCATCGGCGCCAAGGCTATGACCCGCCTGCACTGCTACAAGGCTGCTGACCATGCTCATGCTGCTCAGAAGCCCGAAGCTGTTGAGATTTGAGTGAGGAGGCAATAGAAGATGTACGAAACCAAACCTTATTTCTACGGCACTGGCCGTCGTAAGCATTCCGTTGCCCGCGTTCGCGTTTACAACGGCACCGGCAAAATGACCATCAATGGCCGCGACATCAACGATTACTTTGGTCTGGAGACCCTGAAGCTGCTCGCCAACAGCCCGCTCGTTCTGACTGAGAACGAGGGCAAGTTCGACGTTGTCGTCAACGTCGTCGGCGGTGGCTGTGCCGGCCAGGCTGGCGCTATCCGCCACGGCCTGTCCCGCGCCCTGCTGCAGTTCAACCCCGAGCTGCGCTCCACCCTGAAGAAGGCTGGCTTCCTGACCCGCGATCCTCGTATGAAGGAACGTAAGAAGTACGGCCTCAAAGCCGCTCGTCGCGCACCGCAGTTCAGCAAGCGATAATCGACAACTTCAAAATGCTAAAAAAGCCCGGAAATACGCCATTTTCCGGGCTTTTTCTATACCCAAAATTCTGTCTGGACTGTTCGGCTTTGATGGAATTTGAACGGAAATTTATGGGTTTATAGTGGTCAAATTACTGGTGGACAAGCCCATTTTGACCTCTTATGGGTTAAATTACTGGTGGACAATAGGAGCAAATGAAGTCCAATTTTGCCATCGACGGACGAACACATACTTGACTGATTTACATAGAGCCTTGGCTCATTCTTTGAAAACGAGAATGGGTCGAGGCTCTATTTTTTTTTTCGCCTGAAATCCGGCGAGACAAATTTGAGTAGGAGGTAACAGGTATGACGGATTTCAATCAGAAGACCCATGATACCGATGTGGGCAGTCATGGCGGACAGTCGAGGCAAATGATGGAGGTGTTTGAGAACCAGGAGTTTGGTTCGATCCGCGTGTTGCAGGAGGCGGGAAAGACATTCTTCTGTGCAAGTGACGTGGCGAAAGCGTTGGGGTATGTGAATCCCTATGCCGCAGTGAAACGCCATTGCAGAGGCCCCCTAACGAAACGCGAGGGGGTCGTTCAGAAGGTGAATCAGTATGGGGATGCTGGAGAGCAGGTCGTTGAAATCGCCTTTATCACAGAAGGCGATGTTTACCGGCTGATCGTTCACAGCAAGCTGCCATCGGCAGAACGATTTGAACACTGGGTGTTTGATGAAGTTCTCCCTTCTATCCGCAAGCATGGAGTGTATATGAGCGATTCCATTTTGGATCAGGTGATTCAGCATCCGGAGGTCATCTACACCCTGGCGCAGGAGCTTGTAGCCGAGAGAGAGCAGCTTGAGGGTATCCGCAAACAGCTGGATGCAGCGCAGCCTAAGGCAGACTACTTCGATACCTTTGTGAATTCGGAGGATTGCACCTGCATCCGGAATTTCTGTAAGGAAATCGGAATCCCAGAGAAGACGGCAGTGGCTCTCTTGCTGGATCATCGCTATCTGTACCGCAGTCCAAGTGGCTGGCTGATGCCTTTTGCAGACAAATCTGCAAGGGGCTATTTTATTGTCCGGGATTGCTACGGCAGAAGCGGAAAACTGGTGCAGCAGACGAGAGTGACCTGCAAGGGAAAGAATCATCTCTTCAAGTTGTTTAAGAAATGGGGTGTGATCGAATGACGCTTTTTACAGAGGGAAGACTTCAGGCGTTTGAACGCATGATGCAGGATACCGACAAATACCATCGCCGGGAGGACAGCGAAGATCGTCCGCGCAAATGTCCGAAGAAAAAAGCGGAGCCTGCGAAAAAGGATGGTGAGCACCATGCCGGTATTCAGGGTTGAGAAGAACAGCAATTACACAACGATGTGCAATTACCACCTGCGCGATCAGGGTCTCAGCCTGAAAGGGAAAGGACTTCTCTCTATGCTGCTCAGTTTGCCGGACACATGGAACTATTCGGTACGGGGGTTATCTTCGATTACGCCGGATGGCGTAGATGGGGTGCTTACGGCTTTAAAAGAGCTGGAGCGTCTTGGGTATCTGGAAAGGAACCAGCAGCGTGAGAGTAACGGTCGGATGGGCAGAGCGGAGTATGTGATTTATGAGATGCCAAGGAAAAAGCCGTGTTCGGAATCACCGTGTACGGAAAAGCCGTATACGGTAAATCCGGATACGGACACACCGGTTACGGAAAATCCCGCGCAATTAAGTACTAATAGAACAAGTACTGAAACAATCAATAAAAGAGAGAAGAAAGAAATCCAGCACCGGTATGGCTCATACGAAAATGTTCTTCTCTCTGACACGGAATACGGCAAGCTCCGGCAGGAGTTCCCAGGAGATTATCAGATGCGGGTGGAACGGCTCTCTGAGTATATGGCTTCCACCGGCAGGAGCTACAAAAATCACCTTGCCACAATCCGGAGTTGGGCAAGGAGAGAAAAGCCGAAGTATAACCCGGCAGACTACACATTTGAGGAAGGAGACAGCCTATGAGCGACATGGTGCCTGAAGTTTTGAATGCGGCGTTGGATTCGCTCTTTACGCCGAAAGAACCCGGAGAGCTGGAATACCAGGGCGATGACGGACTGTTGTATTGCAGAAACTGCCATACGCCGGTGCAGTGCAGGGTAAAGCTCTGGGGCAGAGACAAGATTGTTCCCTGCCTTTGCAGATGCCAGCAGGAAGCGATGGCGGAAAAGAAACGCCAGGATGAGCTGGTGGAGCGGCAGCGTAAAATCAGGCAGCTGAAAGCAACGGGAATTCAGGAAAAGCATCTTCTGGAATGGAATTTTGCCGTTGCAGAAGACAACAAGGATATCCAAATGGCAAAACGCTATGTGGAGCAGTGGAAAAAGGTCAAGGCTGAAAACCTTGGCCTTTTGTTATGGGGAGATGTCGGAACCGGAAAGTCCTTTGTGGCGTCATGTATTGCCAATGCGCTGCTGGAGCAGGGCATTCCGGTTTTGATGACGAACTTCTCCAAGATCCTGAACCAGATGGGTGCCATGTATTCGGAAGAGCGATACCGGTATATCGCTTCGTTTTCCAATTATTCTTTGCTGATTCTGGATGATCTGGGAATTGAGCGCAGCACCGAATATGCGCTGGAGCAGGTCTACGCTGTCATTGATGAGCGGTATAAGTCCGGGCTTCCGGTCATTATCACAACCAATCTGAAGATTGCTGAAATCCGCAATCCGCAGGATGTGGCATACGCCCGGATTTACAGCCGGATTTTGGAAATGTGTACGCCGGTGCGAATCAGCGGAGAGGACCGCAGAAAGAGCATTGGAAAAGAAAAACAGCAGGTCGTTAAGGAGGTACTTGATCTATGAAGTGCAAGGCAAAAAAGGCGTTTTTCGCAGGTAAGAATGACATCTATCACCGCTGGAAGGAGGTTAAGAAGCTGAATGGCAAAAGCAAAAACCAGTATTACAACAGAAAACCGCAGTGGCTCAGCTGCCGACGCTGCGGCTAAGGAGCAGCGGACGGAGATGTCGCTTTCTGACCTGCATCCCTTTGAGGGTCATCCCTTTAAGGTGCTGGACGATGAGCTGATGGAACAGACCGTGGAGAGCATCAAGCAGATAGGGGTGGTATCCCCGTTGATTGTCCGGCCTGACCCGGAAGGTGGATTTGAAATTCTTTCGGGACACCGCAGACTTCATGCAGCGCAGCTGGCAGGTTTGGAGACAGTGCCGGTCATCGTCAAGGAAATGGACGATGATGCGGCAATCATCTTTATGGTGGACAGCAACTTACAGCGGGAAAATATCCTTCCCAGCGAGAGAGCGTTTTCCTACAAGATGAAGCTGGAGGCGATGAAACATCAGGGACAACGCGGAGATTTAACTTCTGACCAAGTTGGTCAGAAGTCGTGGGCTGTAAACCAATTAGCTGATGATGCGAATGAAAGTAAAACGCAAGTTCAGAGGTTTATTCGCCTTACAAACCTGATTCCCGAAATTTTGGATATGGTGGATGAGAAGAAAATCGCCTTTAATCCGGCGGTAGAACTGTCTTACCTGAAACCGTCCGAACAGAAGGAGTTTCTGGAGGCAATGGACTATGCACAGGCATCCCCATCCCTGTCGCAGGCACAGCGGCTGAAAAAGCTCTCGCAGGAGGGCGGCTGCACCTTGGATGCCATGTGTGAAGTGATGAATGAAATCAAAAAGGATGAGCTTGACCATGTGACGATTAAAAACGAGGTTTTACGGAAGTATTTCCCGAAATCCTATACGCCGAAGCAGATGCAGGACACGATTATCCGGCTGCTGGAAAAGTGGCAGCGAAGTAAACAACGAGATATGGAACGATAAGGAGATTTTTATGATGATGAACTTTAAGAAGAATCAGAACAACGCGGTGTGTAGCATGGACTGCAAGAACTGCCCGAACGGTGCATCGCAGCCGAATCCGATGGATGATCCCATGTTCGAGAAGTCCATTGCGATGCTTCATAACTGGGTGATGCTGGAGGCAATCCGTGAAGATCACCCGAAGGAGCGCATTGTGATGGTGATCCTGCCGGGAGCAGGCGGCGAACTTCTGACCGAGGATGGTAGTCGAGACATCTTTGAGGATGTTTACGATGAGATGGAGGCTGATCTGGTGGCAGATGGGGAACTGCTTCTCCATTATGATAAGAGCGATGTGATCGAGACAGACAGAACCCGCTATCTGCTGGGAGCTGCGGAAGTTTCGGAAATCGACCAGAACGGCAACGAATGCAGCATCAATTTGTTTACGCTGGAACGCACCATCGACTATGTGAACGAAAATCTGACGGTGGTTTCCATTGGCGGCGAGTTGGTTCCGGCACTGCGCCTGATTTAAGGAGGTGCCTATGAAGAAATTTGATGTGGAGATTACAGAAACTCTCCAGAGAAAGGTTTCCGTGGAAGCTGCCTCACAAGAAGATGCGGAACGCATGGTGACGCAGGCTTGGAACAATCAGGACTATGTTCTGGATTCCGGCGATTTCACCGGTGTGGATTTCAAGACCGTGGGAGAACATGAATTGGCAGAGACCAGGACAATGGATGTGCTGCTGGTACAGCCCAATGCCTACCCGAAGAAAATCAGTGTTGGCACAGAGCTGGAAGATTTGCAGGCTATGGTCGGCGGGGATATTGAAGTAACCTATCCATTTGAGGATGAAGTAGCCATTATTCTGAACGAATCCGGTAAAATCAATGGATTGCCGCTGAACCGTGCGATTTACACCGAAGACGGGGATATGCAGGACATTTATGCCGGTGATTTTCTGGTGGTAGGGCTGACAGAGGATGACTTTGGTTCTCTGACTTCGGAGCAGATGCAGAAATTTGAGGAGCAGTTCCATCAGCCCCAGATGTTCGTTCGTATGGGGCGCAGCATCATGGCAATTCCGGTCCCAGATGACATGGTGAAGAAGATGGAGGAAAAGGCTGCAAAGCCCCAGGAAAAGAGCAAACCGGCACCGGACCGGGACAGTCTGTAAGGAAGGAGGCGGAGATTCATGCAGGAAGAAGTTGAAAATCGTACCGTCAATCTGGCAATCAGCACCACGAAACTGACCTTTCGCACCATTGTGAATGGCTATAATGCGTGGAAACGGCACCATCAGGCAAAGGTGGCTCAGAAAACAGCGCAGTTGCCGGTTGGAAAGCAGAGCATCAAAGAACTGATCGGTCAGAATCAGGGAGTCAGCAGTATCCCCATTGAGAAAACAGATTTGAAAGGCTTTGAACAGGTAGCACGGAAATACGGTGTGGACTATGCCATTACGAAAGACCAAAATGTGATGCCACCCAAGTACACGGTGTTCTTTAAGGCGAAAGATGCGGATGCACTGACTTCTGCTTTTGAGGAATTCACCAACCGCAAGCTGAAAGCAAAGGAAAAACCGAGTGTTCTGGAGCAGCTTAACAAGCTCAAAGAGCTGGTTGCTGCAATTCTGCCGGATAAGGTTCGCCACAAAAGTCAGGAGCGTGATCTATGAGTAATAAGACCAAAAAGCTGCTGATCCTGAACCTGCCGTATTTCATTGCCGGTCTTGTATGTACCAATCTGGGAGAAGCGTGGAGAATTGCCGAGGGCGCAGATATGTCTGAGAAGCTCCTCGGCTTTCTTTCTGCCCTGGGTGCAGCCTTTTCCAATCCGATGCCAAGTCTGCATCCGATGGATTTGCTAATTGGTGTGTGCTGTGGAGCAGGTCTGCGGCTTGCCGTGTACCTGAAAGGCAAAAATGCCAAGAAATATCGCCATGGCATGGAGTACGGCTCTGCCCGGTGGGGTACGCAGAAAGACATCGAACCGTTTGAAGATCCGGTGTTTGCAAACAATGTGATTCTGACCCGGACGGAGCGGCTGATGATGGGCAATCGCCCGAAGAATCCGGCTAATGCGAGAAACAAAAATGTACTGGTGGTCGGTGGTTCCGGCAGCGGTAAGACCCGATTTTGGCTCAAACCCAACCTTTTACAATGTCACAGTTCCTATGTGGTCACTGACCCGAAAGGCGATATCGTAATCGACTGCGGCCAAGCCCTTTTGAAGAACGGATACAGCATCCGGATTTTCAACACCATCAATTTTAGAAAGTCGATGCATTATAATCCCTTCGCGTATATTCACAGCGAAAAGGATATTTTGAAGCTGACCACAACCCTCATTGCCAACACCAAGGGAGACGGCAAGGCCGGTGATGAATTCTGGACGAAGGCAGAGACCCTGCTTTATTGTGCTTTGATTGGTTATATCCACTATGAGGCACCGCTGGAAGAGCAGAACTTTGCAACGCTGATTGAATTTCTGAATGCGATGGAAGTGCGCGAGGATGATGAAACCTTTCAGAATCCAGTGGATCAGATGTTTGAAGCACTGAAAAAGAAGAAGCCGAACCACTTTGCTGTCCGTCAATATGCCAAGTTCAAGCTGGCGGCGGGCAAAACCTTAAAGTCGATTCTTGTGAGCTGTGGTGCACGTCTGGCTCCCTTCGATATTGAGGAAGTCCGCGATATCACCATGTACGATGAGCTGTCGCTGGATACGGTGGGAGATAAGAAAACGGCTCTGTTCCTCATTATGAGCGATACAGACCCAACTTTTAATTTCCTGATTTCGATGATCTATACACAGCTGTTTAACCTGCTGTGCGAGAAAGCGGATGATGTCTACGGCGGCAGATTGCCGGTGCATGTGCGCTGCCTGATTGATGAGTGTGCGAACATTGGTCAGATTCCGAACCTGGAAAAGCTGGTAGCCACCATCCGATCAAGAGAAATCTCGGCATGTCTGGTACTTCAGGCACAGAGCCAGTTGAAGGCAATCTACAAGGACAATGCCGATACTATCATCGGCAATATGGATTCTCGTATTTTCCTTGGCGGTTCGGAGCCGACTACGCTGAAAGAGCTGAATCAGGCACTGGGAAAAGAAACGATTGATCTGTACAACACTTCCGATACCAGAGGCAACAGCCCATCTTACGGCACTAATTATCAGAAGGTCGGGCATGATTTGGCTTCGGTGGATGAATTGGCTGTGTTGGATGGCGGAAAGTGCATTTTGCAGCTGCGCGGTGTCAGACCGTTCAAGTCAGATAAATATGATCTGACCCAGCATCCGAACTACAAGCTCACTGCCGGTGCTGATAAGAAAAACACGTTCAGCATCGAGGCGTTTCTTGACCATCGGCTGAAGCTCAAGCCCGGTGATAAGTACGAAGTGGTTGATGCAGATCATGCCAAGTAAGTTTGTTTCGGTGACGAAGAGGTCATGGGTGCGCTGCTGACAACAGAATAAGAAGGGGCGGCGAGCTGCCGCCTCTTTACATAGCCAGGTTTCTAATTGGGATTGGAGACCTGGCTATATGTTTGTCCATTTGCAGGTGCACATGCAAATGGAAAATCACTATTCATCCGCCTACAAGGGCGCATTGTACAAGGAGGTACACATTTATGGCATTTTTCAATAGCGCAGTAACCGTTCTTCAGACTCTCGTTATCGCACTGGGTGCCGGTCTCGGCATCTGGGGAGCCATCAACCTGCTGGAGGGTTACGGCAACGACAACCCCGGTGCCAAGTCTCAGGGTATGAAACAGCTGATGGCTGGCGGCGGCGTGGCACTGATCGGCACGACTCTGGTGCCGTTGCTTTCCGGTCTGTTCGGTTAAGCAAAAGCTGTCGGAGCGAAGATTCCGACCGGGCGGCGAAAGCTGCCTGTTACATAGTCAGGTGCAGGCAATCTCCGCAGCTGGCTATTTTCTGTGCTCTCCGGCAGGTGCACATGTTGGTGGTATGGCGCAGAACCGCAGTTTAGAATCGCACCGGCTGATAGGCCGGACAAGTTACAGGAGGACAAATCTATGGCGTTTCTTACTACAACTGCATCGGCACTGTCTCTTTTCTCCCAGCTGTTCATGCTTCTGTCCCGTATGGCGAAGCTGTTCGGCGTGTTTGCGTAAGGAAGGAGGCGGCTCATGCAGAGTATCCTTGAACAGATCACAGATTGGCTCAAGAGCATGATCATCAGCGGCATCATGGGAAATCTTTCAGGGATGTTCGATTCAGTCAACCAGCAGGTTGGACAGATCGCAGGCGATGTGGGAACCACACCGGCGAACTTTTCACCTGCGGTCTTTTCTATGATCCGCAACATCTCGGAATCCGTGATCCTGCCCATTGCCGGAATGGTGCTGACTTTCATCGCCTGTTATGAGCTGATCCAGATGCTCATCGAGCATAACAATCTGGCAAATTTCGAGACATGGACATTTTTCAAATGGGTCTTTAAGACCTTTTTGGCAGTGACCCTGATCTCGAACACATTCAATATCACGATGGCTGTCTTTGATGTAGCGCAGCAAGTGATCTCCCGAAGCGGCGGTCTGATTTCCGGCAGTACGTCCGTCAGCGATGCGACCCTGACAGCGATGCAGGCCACACTGGAAGGCATGGACTTGGGACCGCTGCTGGGACTGTATTTGCAGACATTTGTGGTTCAGGTCACGATGCTGGCATTGTCGGCTATCATCTTTGTTATCGTGTATGGCCGAATGGTGGAAATATATCTCATGGTGAGCCTTGCGCCGATTCCATTCGCAACCTTTGGAAACCATGAGCAGAGCCATACCGGTCAAAATTACCTGCGCTCCCTGTTTGCACTGGGATTCCAAGGCTTTCTTATCATGATCTGTGTAGGCATCTATGCAGTTCTGATTCAGAACCTGTCCTTTTCGGATAACATTATCAGCAGCATTTGGGGCGTTTTGGGATATACGATTTTGCTGGCATTTACGCTGTTTAAGACGGGAAGCCTCGCGAAATCCGTGTTTGCAGCGCACTAAGAGAGGAGGAATGATTCATGGCATCTTATATTTCTGTGCCGCGAGACCTTTCAAAGGTCAAAACCAAGGTCTTTATGAACCTGACCAAACGGCAGATTCTCTGCTTCGGAGCCGGTGCGCTGATTGGCGTTCCGGTTTTCTTTTTGCTCAAATCCAGCGGGAATCTGAGCCTTGCCGCACTTGGCATGATGGCAGTAATGCTGCCGCTTTTCTTTCTTGCCATGTACGAGAAAGACGGTCAGCCGCTGGAAGTGGTGGCAAAGCACTTCTATGAGGCAAAGTTCAAGAGGCCGAAAACGCGGCCTTACAAAACAAAAAATTACTATGCACTGCTGGTACAGCAGGCAGACGTGGAAATGGAGGTAAATCGCATTGTTCAAAATTCTCGAAAAGCTGACAGCGAAGAATAAAAAGCAGGATGACATCCGAATGCCGTCTCATCTGTCAGCCGCAGAGCAGAAACAAGTGCAGACGGTGATCGACCGTGCAAGGGGTGACCGCACGGTTCCGCACTCGGCACAGGAGAGCATTCCCTTTCAGCGGATGTTCCCGGATGGTATCTGCCGTGTGACGGACAACTACTATACCAAAACCATTCAGTTTCAGGACATCAATTACCAGCTGGCACAACAGGAAGATCAGACAGCTATCTTTGAGGAATGGTGCAGCTTCCTGAACTTCTTTGATTCCAGCATCCGCTTCGAGCTTTCTTTTATGAATATGGCTACGGATGCCTCGAATTTTGAGAAGATGGTGCGTATCCCGTACCAGAAGGATCATTTTAATCCGGTACGCACAGAGTACAGCACCATGCTCCGCCGTCAACTTGCCCAGGGCAACAACGGCCTGACCAAGACGAAGTACCTGACGTTTGGCATTGAGGCGGAATCAATGAAGCAGGCAAAGCCGAGGCTCATTCACATCGAGATCGACCTGATGAACAACTTCAAACGCTTGGGTGTCCGGGCAAAATTGCTTAACGGCAAGGAACGGCTTCATTTGATGCACGATATGTTCCACATGGGTGACCATGACCGATTCAATTTCGATTGGAAGTGGCTGCCGGAGAGCGGGCTGTCGGTAAAGGACTTTATTGCACCGACCGGTTTTGCCTTTCCGAAGAACCGTGTTTTTCAGATGGGTGGGATGTATGGTTCCATGTCCTATCTCCAGATTACGGCTTCCGACCTGTCGGATCAGCTGCTGAAGGACTTTCTGGATATGGAATCCAGCCAGATTGTAACCATGCACATTCAGTCGGTAGACCAGAACAAAGCAATCAAGTCTATTAAGCACACCATCACGGAGCTGGATCGTTCCAAGATTGAGGAACAGAAGAAAGCTGTACGTTCCGGATACGATATGGACATCATTCCGTCCGATTTGGCAACTTACGGTAAGGACGCAAAGGCACTGCTGAAGGAATTGCAGAGCCAGAATGAGCGTATGTTCCTGCTGACCTTTCTGGTGATGAACACCGGCGAAACGGAGCAGGAGCTGGAAACCAATGTGTTTCAGGCTTCCAGCATTGCACAAAAGTACAACTGCAACCTGCGCCGTCTGGACTTCCAGCAGGAGCAGGGGCTGATGAGCTGCCTGCCGCTGGCACAGAACCTGATTGAGATTCAGCGCAGCATGACTACCAGCAGCACGGCAATTTTCGTGCCGTTTACCACCCAGGAACTGTTTCAGACCGGGAAAGAGGCTCTGTACTATGGGCTGAATGCTTTGTCCAACAACCTGATTATGGTTGACCGGAAAAAGCTCAAAAACCCCAACGGGCTGATTCTGGGTACCCCCGGTTCCGGTAAATCCTTCTCTGCCAAGAGAGAAATCGCCAATGCGTTCCTGGTGACGGATGACGATGTAATCGTGTGCGATCCCGAAGCTGAGTACACAGCACTGGTGCAGAAATTTGAGGGGCAGGTCATTAAAATCAGCCCTTCCAGCACGCAGTATATCAACCCAATGGACATCAATGCGAACTATTCGGAAGAGGATAATCCGATTGCCCTGAAAGCAGATTTCATCCTGTCCCTGTGTGAGCTGATCGTGGGCGGAAAAGAAGGCTTGCAGCCGGTAGAAAAGACGGTCATCGACCGCTGTGTTCATCAGATTTACCAGACCTATTTTGAACACCCGGTGCCGGAGAACATGCCCGTTTTGCAGGATTTGTACGAAGCTCTGCTCCGGCAGGATGAAAAGGAGGCACACCATGTGGCAACGGCACTGGAAATCTATGTAACCGGTTCTCTGAACCTGTTCAACCACCGCACCAACGTAGATATCAATAACCGGCTGGTCTGCTATGACATCAAGGAGCTGGGCAAGCAGCTGAAAAAGATCGGGATGCTGGTGGTGCAGGATCAGGTCTGGGGGCGTGTGACCGCCAACCGTAATGCCGGTAAAGCCACCCGCTACTATATGGACGAGTTCCATCTGCTTTTGAAAGAAGAGCAGACAGCGGCCTACAGCGTGGAAATCTGGAAGCGATTCCGTAAATGGGGCGGTATTCCCACCGGCATCACCCAGAATGTGAAAGACCTGCTTTCTTCCCGCGAAGTGACGAACATTTTTGAAAACAGCGACTTCATTTATATGCTGAATCAGGCAGCCGGTGACCGTCAGATTCTGGCGGATCAGCTGAACATCAGCCCGCACCAGCTGTCCTATGTGACCCACTCCGGCGAAGGCGAAGGACTGTTGTTCTACGGAAATGTGATTTTGCCGTTCGTTGATCGTTTCCCGACCGATCTGGAACTGTACCGGATTATGACGACAAAATTAACCGAAGTGCAGGAAGTAAAGGGGGTGTAAGCGATGGCTGGCAAGAAAAATCCGAATCTCGGAGACAAGCTGCGGCAGGAGCGCGAGGGTGCGGAGAACACCCTTCGCGATTCCAGGAACAAAGCCGCCGATAACAGTACGGGAGACAGCAACAAGAAAAAAGCGGAACACCGAAGGCAGATTCGTCACGAGGCCGATCTTGCCAAGATGCGCAGCAAGAAGCTGAAATCGGAGCAAGAGGTAAAGACGAAGAAGAATGCGGCCGCTTCCGGGAAAAAGGACGGAAAGCCTAAGAAGCCGGGAAATCTTGCGGCAGATGCACTTTCAGCCAAAGCGCATCAGAGTGTGCGCAATGCCGACCAGGATAATAATTCCGGTGTGGAGGCAGCGCATTTTACCGAAGGTTCAGCGGAAAGTGCAGCCCGTGCCGGTTCTCGGTTCCAATATGGTCGAAAGCTGCGGCAGTACAAAAAGTTGGAGCGGCTGGAGAAAAAGGCAGATAAAGATGCCGTAGATTCCATCTTTGCGGAACGCATGAAGTCTGATCCGCAGGCTGGCTCGAATTTCTTTTCCCGATGGCGGCAGAAGCAGGCCATCAAAAAAGAGTATGCCGCTGCGAAGGCAGGTGCGGCCGCTGCGGAGAACACAGCAGCTGGCACAGCCAAAGCTGCGCAGGGTACTGCCAGTATAACGGAGAAGGCATTTCAGTTTGTGCAGAGCCACTCGCATATCATCATCGGTATCGCAGCCGTGGGACTGCTTGTTTTGGTGATTGCCGGGTCGGTTTCGTCATGCTCCGTCTTGATCAATGGCGGCGGCAATGTGGTGCTGGGGACTTCCTACACGGCAGAAGATGAAGATTTGAAAGGCGTGGAGACGGATTATACCAGGCTGGAAGATAAACTTCGCAAACAAATCGACCGCATTGAAACCGACCATCCGGGCTATGACGAGTATCGCTACAATCTGGCAGAGATCGGACACAATCCCTATGAACTTGCATCTCTGCTGACCGTAGAATTTGAAAACTACACGAGAAGCCAGGTACAGGCGCGGCTCCAGAGTATTTTTGATGCACAGTATGAGCTGAAGTTGGAGGAAAAGGTGGAAATCCGGACGAGGAAAGAAACCCGTGTGGGTTATAGTTACAATCCGATCACCGGAACCGGACACACCTACACCTATCAGGTGACGGTACAGTATGAGTATAAAATCCTTAATGTAACGCTGCTCAATCGGGGTGTGGACTATGTTGCCAGAAATTCCGGTCTTACAGATGACCAGCTGCAACGCTACGAAGTCACACTGGAGTGCCGGGGCAATCGGGATGACCTGTTTGCAGGCATAGCCTTTGCAACGCCGGATGGCGCGGGCTCCAGCGGAGAATATCAGGATTACGACATTCCGGGCGAAGCTCTGACGGATGAAAAATTCCGGAAGATGATTACCGAAGCTGAGAAATATCTCGGTTATCCCTATGTTTGGGGCGGCAGCTCGCCGAGTACCAGTTTTGACTGTTCTGGTTTTGTAAGCTGGGTCATCAACCACTGCGGAAATGGCTGGAATGTGGGCAGGCAGACGGCCAACGGTCTGATGGGAAAATGCGACATTATCCCGAAAAGTGAAGCAAAGCCCGGAGACCTGATCTTCTTCCAGAAAACCTACAACACAAGCGGAGCGTCCCATGTGGGCATTTATGTCGGCAACGGGATGATGATTCACTGCGGCAACCCAATTTCCTATGCTTCCATTGAGACGAACTACTGGCGGCAGCACTACTACTGCATGGGAAGAATTCGATAAAAATAGGGCGTTTATTCGCTCGGAAAGGAAACGATATGAGCTTGAAACTGGAAAAGATTGCTGCGGAGCGTGAGAAAGCCCGCAGAAAACGTGATGAGTGGGAGGAGCGCAGAAAGGAATGGGACAGAAAGTACCACGAGCAGGAAAACAGCGAAATCTGTGAAATGGTACATGCCCAGAGCCTGACCCCGGAACAGCTGGCAGTCATCATTCAGATGGCGCAGGCTGCGGTTCCCAACCCGGAGAACCTGAAACTGGATGAGAAAGAAACGGAGGATATGGAATGAAAAAGATGATGGCAATGCTGCTTGCCAGTGTGATGGCGGCAGGAACCTTTACGACTACTGCGTTTGCCTATACGGGCGATGATGTGCAGAAGAACACATCTGTCAGTACCGCTGCGCAGGAAGCGGATGCAGCAGAAAGCGCAAATGCAGGGAAAACGGACAATACCGACAGGATCGAAATCGACCCGGATATGCAGGTGCTGCCGGATGGCTATGAGGTCGCTACGGATGCGGATGGGAACCTGATTGTTACGGTGGGCGGCAAGGAATACAACATCGGCAGCGAAAAGTCACGAAAGCAGATTGGTACAGTGGTGCCGGGGATCACCAGCCTGCATTTCCGTTCCGGCCCCGGCATGGATCAAGAGATTATCGGATATCTGCATTCCGGTGATACGGTGGAGATTGTCGAAAAATGCGGTGACTGGTATAAGGTAAACTTCAACGGCAAAACCGGGTATGCACATGGAAAGTACCTGAATGTCACGGATTCTGCAAAAGACAGCAGCATGTTCAGTGAAGATGCGCTGAAGCTGTTTCTGGATCTGATGCAGAGTGGAATGTCATACGAGGATGAGACGAAATCCAGTGCAGCTTTGACTCCGGAAGGAAATATGACGCTGGTGGACGATATCGGTGAGGAAGAAGATAAATCCAGCCAGCAGTTCATTACGCTGGTGACAAAGGCGGGCAACACCTTTTATCTGATCATCGACCGCGATAAAGGCGGCAACCAGAATGTGCATTTCCTGAACATGGTGGACGAGGCCGATCTGCTTGCGCTGATGGATGAAGAGGAAGCTGCCAAGTATCGGGAGAAGGAGCCGGAAGTCACGGAACCTGCGGAAACCGAAAAGCCGCAGGAGACGGAACCGGCACCGGAAGAGCAGAAAACAGAGAGCGAGCAGAAGAAATCGTCTCCGCTTCCGATGATTATGCTGCTTCTGTTTGTGATCGGTGCAGCCGGTGTCGGCGGTTATCTCTATATCAAGATGAAGGGCGTAAAGCCTGCGTCCAAGAAAAATCAGCCGGACCCGGATGCGGATTATCACGATGAGGATGAAGATACGCTCCAGCTGCCGGAGGATGATGGTGACGAGGACGAAGAAGTGGATGTCAACGAGGATTATGAAGCGGAATCGGACGATGAACCTGTCTGATTAACGCAGCGTTGACCGGTGGGGCGGCTGAAAAGCCGTCCCCTTTACATAGCCAAATGGTTGGTGGGTGAACTGTTTTGAGCTATGAAGCTATGGACTCTGTAGGCGATATCTGATAAAATAGAAAGTAAGAACAGCTCAACAACTCGGAATTTTACCATTCAGATTTCCGTGCTCTGCCACTTTTATGAGCGTTCTTTTCAGTATTTTGCCACT
>ERZ773241.2207-NODE-2207-length-16358-cov-5.302828_pt1 | contig 16358 bp, 14 predicted proteins | sample MGYA00580989_ERZ773241 | MGnify/ENA primary metagenome ERZ773241 (study PRJEB29015, sample SAMEA2737804) | human gut metagenome | biome: human gut; feature: human-associated habitat; material: faeces | place: China | collected 2012 ... | reverse complement strand
TTCATTTCTAATTTTATTTTGATTACAAACAATGTATCTTTGCATCATGAAAACGGAGAGTTGCAAGTATCCAGTAATCCAAACTTTGTAGGGACATATTTATCATGGACTGTAAGTAAAGAAAATTTTATATCATGGAAGAATTCAAAATAACAATAGCTGAAGATTTTAGCAACACCCCTGGCGGACGTTGGGAAAGACTTGGTCCCCACTCCGGCGAAGAATTTTACAACACATTACTTTTCCCTCGATACCAAGAAGCTATCAAGGCTGGCAAACAATTACACATCTATCTGGATGGGGTCAAATCATATCCATCCTCATTCTTGGACCAGTCATTTGGAGAATTAGGACGTGCTGAAGGAGAGAATAATGTAAACAGTATCATATGTTTTCACACCAGCAATTTTGAATGGGTAATAGATTACATCAAAAATCAGATATGGTTCAAAAAATAAAATATATTATTTTGATTCTATTATTGATAGTGACTCTACTATCGTTTTTATATTTTATACATATATTATTTTCCAATGCTTGGCTGGAGTATATAAAAGTGGATTACAATCTTGTTCCTGTAGATGTTTTCAGTCTCTTTATATCATCAGCCATCACTATATGGGTAGGATATTACGTTGTCAAGAATTTGTCGGAACAAAGGTTTGAAAAGGAAATGCTCATTAATGATTTAAGAGCTATAGAGAAAGAAATCGAACAAGTTGAATTGGCTTTTAGAACATCAAGAATGGTAGATTTGGCCTATGTGTCAGGAAAAATGAATACAATAAAACGCTTGATTGATAGATTTGCTTTTACAGCTGAGATGTCAAACAATTTTATAAACAAAGAAGTCTCATCAATCAATGATACGTTTTTCTCTCTATATTCTGCTTCTACTGACTTTGATGCATCATCAATGAATTCTAATGACATAGATTGCACATCCATCTATCAACTTACAGATGATCTTGTAAGAAAACTTAGAACAGCTACAATCCATTTAAATAAGAAGTAACTTTTTTCTTCCCCATCCCCTTGCCATTCCGGAAAGTTTTCCCCATATTTGCAGTGCTAAACATTTTAAACAGGGCGAGTGATCGCCGACCGCTTTGCCGTTGGCTTTTTTTATGCCAACCGGTAAACTACATATGATATTATTATAATACAAAGGTTCCGACCCCCGTGTGGAGCGTTAATGCGCCCACAGCCCTGTTTAAGGTGTTTAGCGACGGGAAAGCGGGACCTTTTTTTATTCCCCTCCCTCTTGATTTATTAATGTTTCATTTTAATTCGCTAAACAAAAATGAAGACAAACGTATTGAACGTAGCCGGAACAACTATCGGCACTGTAAGAACCAGTCTTGCTCGCCTCACAAATAAGGTGAGCAGCCAAGTGAAGAACCTCCTGGAAGCCTTGGACTGCCCTATCGAGACGGCAGCCGACGCTCACTATGTGAAGTGCACCCTGGCTTGCCTCCTATCCCCCATCTTCCCGCCCCTCCTGGCAGTGGCTGCCTACCAACTGTATCAAGCCCAAACGAAGAAAGGAGGTACGATATGACAAGAAAAGGAACATATAATTGCACCGACTTATACATCGAGAAAAAAATACGCTACGAAGAAGGAGGCTTCTTTGATGGGGATTTCTACACCTTGCACATAGGCGGAGATACGATTTCCTGCCTTATCATGGAGCAACTGAAATATATGCATAAGTTACTGGGACAAGTCATTGAAGCCGAAACCAAACGCCGAAAAGCTTTGGAAAAAATCTCGGAATCATTTCCTGTACCGGTCTTTTTCGGATTAGACGAAGAAAGATGAATGCTGCAAGCTCTGCACGAGTTCCTCTGGGTAAATTCATCGAAGCCGAGAATAAACGGCGCAAAGTATTGGATAAGCTCCCGGAAACACTACCTTTACCGGTGTTTAACGGATTGGATATATGATAGAATTATTGTTACTGTTTATATTGGTTTACGTGCTTCCCTGCCTGATGGTAGGGGCATTGGGATACGGGTTGAATGATCACTTCAGATTCTATTTCTGGGTGTCGTTCTTCTTGACCCCCATTATCGGACTGATAGTGGTCCTATATGACAAACTCCACAAAGGGCCAGGCAATTCGAACGATCAATCCCACTACGATGCCATTTATCCGGGATACCGCCCGGGTAAAAACGAGTGATGGTGAAATAACAGGAAAAGGGGGCTGTGTCAAAACTAAAATGACTACTCCTCAAAGTTACAGATTATAACTATAATATTTAAAAGGGTCGTATCAAACTCTGTATTGAGTAATGATACGGCCCTTTCTTTAGTCTTTCAAGATGCTCAAATTTCAAATTATAAGTTCATATTTTCAAAAAATGAGTTTTGACACACCTTCTCTTTTTTATTGTCTTTTCCACTGCCATCGTCTCGGTTTACCTTAGCCGGAAAAACGAAAGGCTATGGCAAAACTGACACCCGATTATATCCAATTCGTCTTATCGCTTAGCACTGATCAGGCACAACAGGAAATCCACAAACTCGAAAAAGCGTCATCCGAGCTGAAGAGCGAAAACAAGGAACTGCGCAAATCGATGGCCGAACTCACCGCAACCGGACGGCGCAACAGTGACGAATATCGCAACCTCGAAGAACAGTACAAGCGTAACAACCGTGCCATCGCGGAGAACACCGCCAAGACCAACGAACTGCTCCGCTCTATCAATATCCAGAACAAATCCTACAAACAGCTCTCGCAAGAGGCGAAACGCTTGCAACGCGAACTGGATAACACCGTCAAGGCGTTGGAGCCGGAACGGTACGCTGAACTCTCTGATCAGCTAGAGGACGTAAAAAAACGGATGAATGAACTAAGGGGAACATCAACAAACCTCAAAGACTCCTTCTTTTCTCTTAATAAAATAAAAACAACCCTGGCCGGAGCTTTCGCCCAAGTAGGCTACGCCGTCACACAGTCGATCGGCGAAGCCATCGGAAAGGTCAAAGAGTTTGCCCGTGAAAGCATAAATCTGGCGGTGAGTGCCGATGGCGTGACACACGCTTTCGAGCAGCTGGGACGTAGCGATCTCCTGGCAAGTCTCAGGGAACAGACCAAGGGGACAGTATCCGACCTACAGCTAATGACCGCACTGGTCAAGGCGCGCGACTTCCGCATCCCCTTGGATGAAATGGGTAAATTCCTAGCCTTTGCCCAACTGAAGGCACAGCAGACCGGGCAGAGCATCGACTATATGGTCGATTCCATCGTTACCGGTCTAGGTCGCCAAAGCCTCCTGATACTGGACAACCTCGGGCTGAGTGCCGCTGAAATCAAAGAGAAGATCGCCGAAACGGGCGACTTCATGCAAGGTGTGGGTGTCATCGTGGAGAAGCAGCTGCAACAAGCCGGAATGTACATCAGCGAAGCCGACAAAGTAGCTGCCGCCGATGTCCGGATGCAAAACGCCAAGTTGAAACTGGGTAAGGCGTTGTCGTGGCTGGGCGATCTCCAGCTGAAGTTCAAGAACAGCATGGCAGAGCTGATCAACTCCACTCTCTCCACCGCCAACGATAAATACGAAGAACAAAAAGCCAAGGTCATAGCCCTTGCCACCGAGACCGAACCGCTGGTCGACCGCTACGAGGAACTACGCTCGAAGATCAGCCTGACCGCCACCGAGCAGGACGAACTGAACGGCATCATCGCCCGGATCGCGCAGACCATCCCCAGCGCCGTTTCACAGATCGGGGCCTATGGGAAAGCCCTTGACATCAACAGTGAGCAGGCACGCAAGTTCATCGAGACACAGAAGCAGCTCATGCTCTACGACAATCGCAAGGCCATCGCCGAGGCTGAAAAGAACATCCGGGAATACCAAAAGAAATTCGCCCGTGCCAACTCCGTCATCCAGAACCAAGGGCGCAGCATCTACACTCCTACTTCCACTTTCGGTACGGGGCAGTACATTTGGGACAATTCTCCCGAAACCCTCGAACGCGCCACCGCAGAGGCCTCTCAGTACCGGGCACTGATCGACCGTGAGAACGACCGTCTGAAGGAACTGCGGGGCGAGAACCTCGAATCGCTGATCGAGAACCAGCAGAAGCAGCGTGAAGCCCGCGAGGAGTTCCTCCGGATGAACCGCGCGCAGCTCGAAGCCTGGCTCAAGGATGAGAAGAACGCCCAAAGCGAATACCGCGACATGGCGCAATCGTTCCTCGCCACCAAGGCCACCCCAACACCGGATAGTGGCGATAAATCCAAGAAGAAAGGCAAGAAATCATCAAAAAAATTTGATGTTACCGAACGGTATCCCCAATACAAAGGGACGTTCACCACCATCCAGGACGATATAGAAATCGTCTCCACCGAATTATTCAATATGTACCAGGAGCAAGACCGTTTGGCCGACTATGTCTGCAGGCAAGTCATCGGAAGCAGCTCCCTGATCGCCGACCTGTTCGCCAACGCTTCAGAAAAGAGCATGAGCGAGATACAGGCGATCATCGACAAAACCGAACAGCTCTTCTACTATCTGCGCGGCGGCTCCGGGATAACACGCGGGCAAATCCTTTCCCTTGGCATCAGCGAAAAGCAATTGGAGCTACTGGAAAAATCCCCCGAAGAAGTCAAGGCGTTAGGAGACGCGCTGAAGAAGATACGGGGTGAACTGGGCAGCCGTTCCCCTTTCCTCTTGCTGGAAGACCAGTTGGGCAAGGCAATAGAAAAACTCCGCAGCGGTGACCTGGCAGGTGGAATCGAAGGTATCGGGAACGCCGTCCAAGATTTTGCTCCCGCCTTGACAGAATTTGGCGAAAGCATCGGTGCCCTCTTTGGCAACGATGATGTATCCAACAAGATAAAAGGCATAACCGATGCTTTCGGCGGTATGGGCCAAACCGCAGCAGGCGTAGGGCGCATTATGGCCGGTGATATTGCAGGCGGAGCAATGTCAGCAGCAGGCGGTATCTCTAAACTTGTAGGGGCCATCTCCAGCTTGTTCGGTGCCGACTATTCCGAATACAACGAGATGGTCGAAAAGTACGAAGAACTGCTCGGTATTTGGGACGAACTGCTGGACGCCAAAAGGGCTTACATACAGGAAAGCTACGGCGCGGAAGCCATCAAAGCCGGTGAAGAGGCATTGAACATAACAAAGAACCAACTGGAAGTGGAAAAGAAGCTGGCGGAAATACGCCTGTCGTCCGGTAAATCCATCGGCAGCCACTCGCTTTGGTATCGCATGTGGAAAGGCTCCTACAAGTGGGAAGGCCAAAACTGGCGCGACGTGGCCGGAGAGGTCGAAAACGGACTAGCGAACGCAGGCCTGGGTAACGTATCCTTTACGCAGATGGAAAGTTTTCTCCAGATGTCATCCGAGCAGCTCCAGTGGATCAAGGAGAACTACGCCGGATTATGGTCTGTTATGGACGGGGAATTCCGGGAGCACCTGGAGAATATCATCGAGTTTGGCAACACAGAGCAGGAGATCCTGGAAGCCGTCAAGGCACAAATGACCGGCATCACATTCGAAGAGTTCGAAAATTCCTATATAGACATGTTACTGGACCTTGATTCAAGTAACGAGGACTTCGCCAACGACTTCGAAAAGAAACTGCAACAAGCCATCCTGCGATCGGTCATCGCCTCCAAATACAAAAATGAAATCAAGAAGCTCTACGACACTTGGGCGGGCTACGGGGAAGACGGGTACACGCCGAACGAAGTGGACCAGCTGAAGGAAATGCAACAGAACCTGACGGAATCCATGTTACAGGAACGGGAGCAGCTGGCATCCCTGTTTGGCTGGAGCGCGGATGCCAACGGAAACGACAGCAGCACCCAGACAGCCAGCCGGGGTAGCTTCGAGAGCATGCGCCAGGAAACCGGCGAAGAACTGAACGGGCGGTTTACGGCAGTACAGCAATCCGCTGTAAACTTGGAAAGGCTGGTTGAATCGTTACTTCAGGAAAACGGGGCTAACCTAGAGTGCATCACCGAAATACGCGACATACTCTACGAAAGCAACGGTTACCTCGGCAAGATTGAGACCTACGCCCGGTCGCTCAGCTCCATGAGGGAATCACTGGACAGCATCAAAGAAAACATCAAAAACATATAAACAATGATCAAAAACGCTACAATCAACGGAAACCCGCTATCGGTTTGGGGTGCCGCCCTGATGTCAGGCACAGTCGAAGTGTTACTCACCCCCGCACCGGTGAAAGAATATATCAAAGGTGAAAGCCGCCTGGAGCATGGATCGCGTATTGTGATGGCAAACGTCAAAACCGCATCGCGCGAAGTTTCCCTACCGTTCCTGATCGAGGGAGGCGGAAGGGAGGATTTCCTTCATAAATACATGTCCTTTGTCGACGAACTGTATAAAGGTAATATTGCACTGCATATACCAGAGTTGGACAAAACGTTCAGTCTGGCTTACCTCTCGTGTGGAAAATACGGGAGCTACGGCGATTGCCGGGCAAAACTGGTAGTCAAGTTCTTGGAGGCAATCCCGGTTGAAAACAAGGAAAAGAAATGATCGAAATCAAAGACATATCAGGTAGAACAAAACTGTACACCCTTCCGGGGAAAGAATCGGCTAGACGGTTTTCGCTGATGACAGAAGACAGCGTTCGGCTCGTATTCACGCTGGCTGAACCCGCCACGCTCTCCATCGGTGACCATATCGAGGTGGACGGCACCCCCTATTACCTGACTGAAACCGCCTATCCCAAGTACAACCCGACGACAGGCGGATATGATTACGACATCCGTTTCGATTCCCACTACTACAGGTGGAAGAACCATATCCTGTTTTATGACCGGCAGGGAAATCGTGAAGTCTCTTGGAGCCTTACACGCTCACCGGAGGCACATCTGGGTATAATCGTTTCAAACCTGCGTTCCTTGGGATTCACCTATAACGGGAAGGAATACACAGCCATCGTGGGCAGCGAGGTCAAGGCAGAAGCCAAGCCAGTCACTTACGACAGCACCAATATCATCGACGCACTTACCAAGATCGCCGAGGCGTGGGAGTGCGAATGGTGGGTTGTGGGAGAAAACATCTACCTGGGCAGACTGGAACTGCCCGGAGAACCCGTGACGCTGGAGATAGGCAAGGAAGCCAGCACGATGAGCCGGACGAAAAGTCGGGATCTCTATGCCACCCGCCTGTACGTGTTCGGCGGCGAGCGCAACATCCCCGACGACTACCGCGGGGGAGAAGCCGGAACAGTGGTGGAAGGGATCGTGAAGAAACGCTTGATGCTACCGGAAGGGACACCCTACATCGACGTGGTAGAAGGGCAAAAAGAAGGCGAAGTGGTGGAAACGGTGGTCGTGCTGGACGACATCTATCCACGGATTACCGGTGTAATGTCCTGCGTAACGGAAAAGGAGATTGAAGAAAAAGACGAAGGAACAAGCGAAACAACCCGGTTCACGGTATACCGCTTCAAAGACGCGGGGCTTCCGTTCTCCGAGAAATACATCCTGCCGGGCGAAGAGCTGAAGATCGTGTTTGAGAGTGGCACGCTGTCGGGCATGGAGTTCACTGTAACATTCAACCCGGACGGGCTGAACGAAAATAACCCCGAAGCACAAGTATTCGAGATCGTCCGCAACCAGGACTACGGGCAGTGGCTGCCCGAAGAACCGCTCGTGCCGCACGAGGGCGACCGCTACGTGCTGAGCGGTTTCGACACCTCATATGTCAGCGACGAACTGGTGCCAAAAGCCGAACAGGAACTCCTGACCCGTGCACTGGAGCTGAAGGAAAAGGCGACAGCCGACCCTTCCACCTATACCGTGCAGGTCGATTCATACCAGGCTTCCGGCTACGATGAACGCAACGGACTGTTGAACCCTGAAAAGGCGATAGACCTTCAACCCGGACAACGGGTGGAGCTGGTCAACCCAGGCTACTTCAAAGCGGGGCGCACCTCGCGGGTGATCGGCTACGAAAAGAAGCTCGATATCCCTTACGACTCCCCCTCCTACACCATTGGCGAAACTGCTGCCTATTCCCGCCTCGGGGAACTGGAGCAGAGGATCGACAATATCCAATATAAAGGCAATACCTACGTCAACCAAGGCAGTAACAGTAGTGGCTTCGGCGCGTATATCATAAAGAAAGACGACACGACCGCCGCCAGCGATGAAAACGTTTTCTCCTCCCTGCGCACGCTGAAGGAGATCAACAAACAGAAGCTCGATATCGACGGGATGTACCTGCGCAAGGACATAAACGACACGGCGCACGGCGATATCACATTCGACCGTACTATCGGCAGTACCATATACATTAACGGTATCGAAGGCGGTAAAGGTTGGAAGATTACATCTGATGGTGATATCGAAAGTGAATCGGCCGTGATCCGTTCGGATGCGGTTATAGGGAGTTCCATAGGCAGCCGTGATTTTGCCTCCGGCATGTTCGGTTATGGCTGGCGTATCGATTCGCCTACAGCTTCCGGCACGGTGGACAACTGGACGGTGCGGAAAACATTCAAAGTCTACGAGCTGGTTTATTCCCAGGTGTTGGGCCTGAACGGTTCCCATATCGTGGCGGACTTTAACAAGATAAAGACAGTCACTCCGCTCGGAACACACCGTTATCGCTGCGAGATGGACGACATGGGCGGCGAGATGTTCATGAATCTTCGAGATGGTGACCTGGTCCGTATCCAACAGCGGGACGGAAGGGGTGGAATCCGTTATCTGTTTGCCGAAGTGGAAAACGTGACATCGGAGAGGTTCGACCTTAAAGTGGTCGAAGGCAGTGACGAGCCAAAAGCCGGCGACACGGCATTCCGTATGGGTAATCTTAGAGACGGGAATCGCCAGGGGCTTATCTATTTGACTTCTTCCGACGATTATGCGCCTTACATAGATGTGCTTGATGAAGTGAGCAGCCCGCAACTCACAGCCGATAATACGAAGGTCCGCATCGGGAATCTGGGGGGGCTGACGGTCAACGGACGTACCCTTACAGGGCATGGCATCTATATCAACGGCGGTATCTTTCAGCATAGCACCTATTACCTGGAAGACGGAAGTACCATCGAGCAGACGTTCGAAGTGATGGAAGGCAGGCTCCGCAGTGAGATAGAAGGTGTACGAAGTGACATCTCCGGGGAAAAGGGAAATATCCTCCGGAATCCCTCGTTTGCATCCGACACCTATTATTGGGATGCGAAGAGCCTGGTGCATTACATTCCGGTCAAGGGTGGATGGCTTTGGCTGCCGTCCTCTTTCTATGTGGACAAAGAGACGTATGCGGGTATGTACCGTGACGGGAACCGCCGTGTCCTGAGAATCCTAAACAGCAGTGTCAGCCAGGCAAACGACCTGATGGATATCCCGGTGCATTCCCATCCGAGCGAGAATGGAAAATATACCTATTCTTTCTCCTTTCATTACCGGGTACTAAGGGCAGGTACATTGCGTGCCGGGGTGTCCGGATCGGAACTTTTCAAAGAAGAGAGTTTGTCGCCTTCGGATGGTTATAGCCTTTACTACCATACCGGTATGTGGGATGAGAAAGGCGATTTTGGCATTGCTTTCACCGGCGAGATACTGATATACGGTGTGACGCTCCGTAGCGATAGTGCGGCTGACGCATTCCTCTACCTTGCCACCGGCATAGAGCAGAGCGAGGAGCGGATCAAGCTATGGGCCACGAAACAGATCAAGGATTCCGAAGGAGTGATCACGAGCCGCTATGACAGCCAGCTTAGTATCATGGCGGACGATATCAATGCCCGTGTGACCTATTCAGAATACCAAAACGGGACTAACAGTCTTAAACAACAACTGCAAAGCCAGATCGACATCCAGGCGGATAGTATTGAGGCGGTAACGACTGACGTGAACAATTTGGACCGATATGTAAAGACCTCTGGTTTCATCACCAAGTCGGGATTCGCTTCGCTTTTTGCGGAAGAAGTTAACGATAGGGGGCTGGTGACTCAGGCTTATGTTTCCACATATGTAGGCAAACAGTTAAGCACGGTCGCAATAGGTGCAGACCAGATACATTTGGAAGGTTATACTACTGTTAATAGTGGCTTCAGCATAGACGGATCTGGAAATATGACTGCCAAAAACGGGACGTTTAGCGGGACAATTACGGCGAACGGTGGCCAGATTGGCCTTTTCAAGATAATAAATAATCGTCTTGTATGGGAAGGTTTGGATTATTTCGGGGATAAATCCCGCACTATAAAAATGGGTTATGGTAATAATAATGACGGATTGGTTGATATCGCATTTGGAGCGTCCACACAAGGCCGTTTTGGAGTGAAAGCGATAGGACGTGCTCCCGGTTCAGCAGCGATTTATGGTTCTAGCAAACAATCTCCTTCTTACCCATCCGGAGACACTGTTTGGGCTGCTTGGTTTGATGGCTATATCTATTCAGATGGATATTTCACCAAGAGTCCGAAAGGGAATGTGAGAGGGGGCTTAAAAGGGGCTTATAGAATAGATAACAGCGATACTTGGTTTGTATTTGACAATGGCATAGCCGTTGCTTGTACAAAGCCACGTTCGGTTGATTTTAATACAGATAATTTTTAATCTCAAAAAAATAGAAATTTATGAAACTGAATTTGCATGTGCCGTTCAAAGCTTGGAACGGGGAAGAGATAAAAGAAAGAAAAGGCGAGGAAGAAAAAGCCAAGATGATAGATGAAACGGTAAGCCTGCTTCTTTTCAGCGGGGATTTTATCCGTCCGTCGTCGGATGCCGAGATGGTCGCGAAACAGAAGCTTGCCTCCTATGAATTGTATTGCAAGATATCCAAGGCAAAAGGCGTAGTGGAGCTGACGGCCGAGGAAGCAGCTTTGGTCAAGCAGGCCGCTGCGGTGCTCAATCCGGGGGGATATGGACAGATTGTAGAACTGATAGAAAAAAAGTAGGCATATGGAAACACAGGTATTGACATCAAACGGAACAGTCCAATCCGGTAATGTGTCGGCCGAATATATGGCAACCCATGACCTCTCGGAAAACAAACATTCGTTTGTCTCTTACATAAAGAAGGACGGCAAACAGGTAGGGTATATGAACTACTCGGAAGGAAAACGTCTGACCTTGTCGCTTTCTGATCCGGATGCATTGACGGGTGAAGAACAAAAAAGTATTGTTGCTATTCTGATAGAGAAGCTCCAGGAAAAGAAGCAAATGACGGTACAGGTTTCGGATGCGGAATGAACTTTAAATAAAAAATGGAACATGTATGGCAGTAGGCGATATAATTACATCGGACGGTAAGACACTCACGATAGAAGACTTACGAAAGATCGCGGTCGAGGTCGAAAAGCTCATATCGAGCAATTCGAAGGATCCGGGCGAATGGGAGGAAGTAAAGAGCCTTTCCGGTATAACGTCACTTCCCGTCCTGCAATCCCTGGGAGCAAGTTACAAGCTGGTCCGCGTAGCCGTTGAGATATTGAAAGGTGTGGACGGTCATGATGTCGAGTTCCAGGTTGATGCGGACCGAACGGCCATCCAGTGGCGTAAGGTGAGTGTTTCCGGTGGCGAACCGTCCGAATGGAAGACGTTGATACAATTGTCCTATTTGAAAGGTGACGCGGGCGAAACCCCGGAGTTTCGCAAAGGTGACACCGGTTTGGAGTGGAAATATAAGAGCGAGGAAGATACGGCCTGGCGGTCGTTAATTGCCATTGATGATCTTCGCTGGCACTTTACGGACTTGACGAAAGACCAGATTGCAGAACTTTGGCATGAATTGCCGGATGATGTACTGACCGAGTTCCAGGCTCCGGCACTGGAAGCTGCCGAGGTAGCCAATGCCGGGGCGGACCGGGCCAATGCGGCCGCCGAGGCTACCGAACAAACGAACGTGGAAGTCTGTGAACAGGAGGCGGAGCGAATCAAGGCGGAAGCAGCACGTATAGAAGCGGAGATCGAAAGGGTTGCCGCTGAGCAGGAACGTTCCACTTCCGAGATTGCCCGTAAGAATTCCGAGACGAAACGGACCGAGGCGGAAGCTCTTCGCAGAAGCAATGAATCAGAGCGACAAACCGCCGAAACAGAACGCAAGGAATCGGAAACGGTCCGTAAGGAGGCTGAAACCATACGCAAAACAAGTGAGAGTGAGCGAAATACATCTGAAAACTTGCGCAAGGAAGCCGAAACAGCAAGGATAGAATCTGAATCGTCTCGCGTTCAGGTAGAAGCCAGTCGGGTAAGGGCGGAACAGACAAGAACGGAAACAGAAGTTGAAAGGACGAAGGCCGAGAGCAAACGCAAAGAGTCGGAATCAGTCCGTGTCGAGGCTGAATCGCTTCGTACTTTATCCGAAGAGCAACGTATCAAGGCCGAAGCCGTACGGGAAGCGGCTGAAATAGTCCGTGGAGTATCAGAAGAAGAGCGGGAAGCGGCGGAAGTGGTTCGCCAGAACCAGGAGGAAATTCGTCAAAGTCAAGAAACCAAACGGGAAACAAGTACAGAGATTTCTATTCAAAAAGCCAATGAGGCAGCTGATCGGGCCAACACTGCCGCCGAGGCTGCAGAAGGGATCGTTTCCGGTATTCGCCCTGATTGGCTCTCAGGAAAGGAATCGCCCAATTATATCAAGAACAAACCGGAGATCCCGACGTTGGAGGCTATCCCGGACGAAAATACATTGAGCTATGTCAATACCGACGGTACAACCATCAATTTTCGTATCGGTGATGATGTGCGTGTAGCGGAAGATGGCGAATATGTATTCTACCGGCTTTATGATCTTGCCGGGGGAAAAGCCTCGTGGCAGGAATCCGGCAGCGGTACAGCCTTGCCCGGTAATGTTTATCTGACAGGAGCCAATTATTACAATGAATCAGTACGAACGATAAAACAAGGATATTTAAGCAATGAGTAAGAAAGGTGCATTTATTTATCAACAGATCGAACTGACGACGGCTGAATGGGCCGATAACGCAACCGTCTACCCCACATCAGTCTGGTTATTTGAACGTTTGGAAAACGGTAAATTCAACATGAAGCTGGCTGATGGCGTTCATACGTTTGCCCAGTTGCCGGCCGTCATGCAGGAGGTGAAGGTCACAGTTAAAACGAATGATGCCACGACCTATATCCTGACGATCACGACGGCTGAAGGTAAGTTTGACACCCCGAACCTTCGGGGAAACAATGCTCCGGTTCCTTCGATCGATCCGGCAACGAAGCACTGGAAAATCGGCGACGAAGATACGGGGGTGGTAGCCGAAGGACAGGACGGGGAAAGCTACGACGACACGGAAATCAGGAACGCGCTGACAGCCTTGCAGCAGCAAGTCAACACGCTCGTTTCGGGTGACGCATCGAGTGCCATCGAGTCATTTAACGAGATCATCGCTTTCCTTGCCAACGTAGAGGACACACAGACGTTGCAAGGGATCATCGCCGGGCTGAACCAGAGCATCACAAACGTCCAGCAGGCGATTCCGACAAGGCTATCCCAGTTACAGAATGACGACCATACGGTCAAGGACGCTGCTTATGTCCATACGGATAATAATTACAGCAATGAAGAGAAAACGAAGGTATCGGACTCTTTGAGGCTGAAAGAGTATGTCGATGTCGGTACCTTAAAGTCGCTTCCTTCATCACCGTATAACTTGCGTTTTACCTATTCGAGTACATCTGTGCAGGCGATCAACTTTGCGAATATAGGAAGCGTTCCCGAGATGCAGGAGTTTTATCTGTCCATTAAGAACAACACCGGATCAACGATTAACCAACCGATCCCAAACGGTTCGGGCTGGCAATCGGAGGAAACAAGCGTTGAACTGCCAGCTGGTAAAGCCACAGGGGTATCGCTGAAAAAAGAACATGGGATAATTGTCGTGAGAGTATAATGAAAGGAGGTGAGAGATGAAGAGAAGGGTGATGATGGGAAAAAATGTTGGTATGCCTGATGATAATACGGTCTTTCTATTAAACTTTGATAAAGAGCCTATTCACGATATGTTGGGAAAATCTGTCTCTAAAGAAGGATCAGTAACTATCCTTTCTAATGGAAGATTCAAGTCCTGTGGCCAGTTTGGAAATGGAGTATTATTGTTGGACCGGTCTTGGTATGCTAATCTTATATCTACAGGGTATTTTACTATTGATTTTTGGATATATCCTAATGAAAGAAATGAATCATTATTATTCGGTTGCACCCAAGCAGGAGACAGTATAAGACAATGTGGAGCACTATTTTTATATATTTATAATGGTTTGGGTATAACCTTTCATGCCGATAATACATCTGAATCCTTTATTTCCACGTACACATATCCAACTTTAAAAAAATGGTCACATATAGCAGTGGTATGTCATAATTGGAATGTTATGATCTTTATCGATGGATATTTGAAAGGGGAAGGTCTTTTGAAAAGTTCTATTCTTCCGAGTTATAGTTTAAGATTAGGAGGACAAAACAGGAGAGATGGTGATCCTCTATATTCTATAAAATCAAAAATAGATGAATTCAGAGTAAGTGATATCGCCCGTTGGACATCAAACTTCACTCCTCCTACTAAACCGTATGTGTAATTTAAAAACGAACAATATCATGCTATACATTCAAAAACAAATAAACTTTTGGCCTATAGAAGAAGTCTTACCTGCTTCCTATAAGACAGGCACAACTCTTGAAGAGTTTGAAGATGGCGCTTATCTCTTGCTTAACGAAGAACAGGAGAAGTATCATAACGACTATCCGGAAGCTTCACCGTTGGAATGCTGGTACATGGCACTGACACCGGAACCACAGCCGACACCGGAAGAACTGCTCTGGCGTGCCCGTGATGCCAAACGGCAGGAAATCTACGACAAAGACATCCATCATTATTATATTGATGAACAGGACGCATATGTCTCGAACACCCTGCAAGTGAAGGATAAGTGTGGCCGGCAGGAAGAAGTCGAAGTAGGCGGTCATCTTTACGCCTCGAATATCTTAACAGTTGCTCTTGACGAAATAGCGGACTATTCGGAGCAATGCGGCAAGGTGACAGACAGCTTGCTATCCCGTATCGATGCCGCCCAAACAGCCGAGGAGGTCGAAGCTATCGTGGTGGAAGGCTATCCTGAAATGATCCATACAACAACGGCAGCCTTGCAAACTAAAGCAGATAAGGCAATCGCTAAATCCCCGGAAGTGCAGGCAGTGACCTTTGCCCGTACGATGATGAACAGCGTGTCTCTCACAGCCAGCCAAGCGTTGGAGATGCAGGTCTTATTCCCCATTTGGGGTGAGAAAGATGCGGAGTTTGGCAAGGAAGTTGAAATAGGCTTCCGGCTTCGAGTAGTGGAAGGAGAAAGCGACACTTTGTTTGAAGTGATACAAAAGCACAAGCTGCAAGCCGATTGGAAACCGGGCATAGAAACTGCTTCACTGTATAAGATCGTTGAAGCTGAGCACGCAGGCACGCTTGATGATCCTATTCCATACGTGCAGGGTATGGCATTCGAGAAAGACAAATATTATGAACAATACGGTGTGATCTATCTCTGCATTCTGACAACCGTTACAGGTTATCCGAACGACTTGAAAGACTTGCCCACAATTGTACAGGAGGTAAAGCAATGAAACAGGTTATGTTATTAAAAGTTAAATGGGGCGCTCTCTAAATAAACAATTTACAACTTCTAATCGCAAGAAAGGAGGTTGTATATGATCAGGTCGATGATGGGGAAAAAGAAGTTGCAATTATTTACGAAGAGGTTCTTTCCTGCCGGAAATTACACCTGGGTTGTTCCGCGAGGCTGCAAGGAGGTCGATGTGTTTCTTGTCGGTGGTGTCGGTGGTGGAAGTGGCGATGCTGGAGGTGGTGGATATACCAAGACCTTCAAATCTAATAATATAGGGTGGAAAGATGGAAATTCTATTCCAGTGGTTTCTGGTCAAACAATTCCGATTACGGTGGGAAGAGGTGGAAATGGCGTCGTATCAGGGTTTGCTTATGACGGAGGATTTTCCCAATTCATGAGTTCTACTTATAGAGCTAACGGAGGGAAAGGAGGCTCTCAATCATCTGGCGGTAATGGAGGTTCTGGAGGAGGTCCAGGTAACGGTGGATCTGACGGAGGAGATGGAGATTTAGGCGAATGGACGGGAGATACGGCAGGAAAAGGACAAGGACATACAACTCGTGATTTTGGTGAGTCTTTCGGTAAACGAAATGCTGGAGGAGGATCGGGACAAGGAGGAAAGTATTTACCGGGAATTTCCGATTACAATGAAGGAAAAGGTATGGACGGAGAAGGAGGAAGTAACGCCGGTAAAGGAGGAGGTGGTGGTGCATATCGTGGCCCATCTTCTATTGGAGGTGATGGCGGTGATGGCACTGTCCTGATC
>ERZ773241.2206-NODE-2206-length-16368-cov-6.142892_pt1 | contig 16368 bp, 20 predicted proteins | sample MGYA00580989_ERZ773241 | MGnify/ENA primary metagenome ERZ773241 (study PRJEB29015, sample SAMEA2737804) | human gut metagenome | biome: human gut; feature: human-associated habitat; material: faeces | place: China | collected 2012 ... | reverse complement strand
TCTTCAAGGAACGCTATCCCGACGGGAGTCTGGGCGTTGTCGGCGGATTGGTTTATCATGGATGTCCGGATCGGTCGTGCTGTTTTATCGACCGTCCCTTTCACGGCTGGGCGACCCACACCTGAAAAACCGGTTATTTATGCGTATGAAAATTTTGCGCTATGCTGCAGACAGGGACAATCGGTTCGGAGATGTCCGTACCACCGTATCCGACCTTCGTCGGGGAGTGTATATCCGATTTGTCCCATGTTTGCTGCGGCGAATGACGAGCGATAAGACACAACTCTTGAAGGCGTATGCCGGACAAAGCACGGAAATTGCATATCATCAGGATAATTCGTATATTTGGCTTCGCCGAAGATACTCCGCCTCGGTAAACTCAAAACAAGTTTTGGTTTACTCTCGGCTTATCCGTATCTTTGTAAAACGAAACGAACTCCGGCCCATGACCATATTCGATGACTATATCCGAAATAAAGGCTGCTGCAAGGTCTCAAAGACATTACTTTGGGACTATGACTTGACGCAGTTCGACTGGCAGCGTTCGCGTAAGGTCGTCGTGCAGCGCATCATAGAACGGGGATGGCTCCGGGACTACTTCGCGGCGTTCGACCTCTACGGAGGCATCGAAGGCTTCCGGGAAATTATCAAAGAGGTTCCGACACTCTCGGCGCAGGATATGAATTTCGTATGTACGGCTTTCGGCCTTAAAAAAGAGGAATTGAGATGTTACACACGCAGACAGTTGCGCCGCAGACACTTGGGTTGTTGAAACAGTTGGAGGCCGAGCCCCGGCTTGCGGCGTTCAATCTGGCCGGAGGTACGGCTTTGGCCTTATATCTGGGGCATCGTGTGAGTGTCGATCTGGATCTGTTCACTCCGGAGTCGTTCGACGCCGGGGAACTCGAAGCGTTTCTTTCGCAGCGATACGGATTCCAAACGGCCTTCAGGCGTCCCGACACGCTGAAAGGCATGATCGACGGCGTTAAGATCGACTGCATAGCTCACAAATATGCATATCTCCGGCAGCCCTATGCGGAATCCGGAATCCGTTTATACAGCATCGAGGATATCGTCGCCATGAAGCTGTCTGCGATAGCCGACGACGGTTCGCGGCTCAAAGATTTCGTGGATATCGCCTGTCTGTCCACCCGCATCCCGTTTTATGAGATGCTCAAATGCTACGAACGAAAATTTCCGCAGGCAAATGTCATCCGCCCGTTCAAGGCACTCACATATTTCGATGACATCGATTTCGGTGAGGATATCGTCATGCTGAATTTCGAATACGACTGGAAACAGATCGCCCGACGACTGAAAGAGATGACAGTCCGCCAAGAGCATATTTTTTCGCAGTGGCCGTTAAAAGAACAGAAACGTCCCGTAGCGGAGGACAAGGATATGACCTCTATGAAACGGGGTCGGAAGAGATGAATCCGTATCCATGTTAAAAATGTCCGAACCCGGATTTTTATTTTCTAATATCACGATGCGCCGTTCTGCGGCAATACAATAAACCTGTTGGTATAATCGTTGGACTGCCGATGAGTTTTTTAAGCTCAAAGTTTGTTTACTTTTATCGGATAAAAACTTACAAAACATGACTAAAGCAGATATCGTAAAGCAGATCGCCCGGGAAACGGGCGTCGAGGCCGTAACCGTTTCGGCCGTTGTCGAGGAATTTATGGAACAGGTGCGTGCAGCCCAGATTCGTAAGGAAAACGTTTACCTCCGCGGCTTCGGAACCTTCCTGATTAAAAGCCGCAAGGAGAAAAAGGGTCGTGATATCATGAAGAACACGACGATTGTAATTCCTGCACACGACATTCCTGCATTCAAGCCTTCTCCCGCCTTCCAGCGGCTTTTGGAAAAGAAATGATTGCCACAACGCCCCGATTCGGATGTTCGAATCGGGGCGTTGCCGTTTTATCGCTGCCGGTGACCCGTCAGGCATTCAGGCGTGCATGGTCTGCGAGGAACTTCTCCAGCCCGCTGTCCGTCAGCGGATGTCTGAGCAGCCCTTCGATTGCCGCAAGGGGGCATGTCGCCACATCGGCTCCCGCATCGAGGCACTGGATAATATGCTGCGTATGACGGATCGAAGCGGCCAGCACCCGCGTCTTGTAACCATAGGTGCGGTAGACCTTCACGATGTGGGCTACCAATGCCACGCCGTCTTCGGAGATGTCGTCGAGACGTCCCACGAACGGAGATACATAGGTCGCTCCGGCCTTTGCCGCCAACAGCGCCTGCCCCACGGAGAATACCAGCGTGCAGTTCGTCCGGATATTCTTCGCCGCGAAGTATTTTACGGCCCGTATTCCTGCGGCCGTGCAGGGCAGTTTCACGACGATGCGGGGATGCAGTGCCGCCAGCGCCTCACCCTCTCGCACCATTCCTTCGAAGTCGGTGGCTATGACCTCGGCGCTCACGTCCCCTTCGACGATGTTGCAGATTTCAACGTAATGACGGTTGCAGTTCTCCGTACCCCGGATGTTCTCTTTGGCCATCAGAGAAGGATTGGTCGTTACGCCGTCCAGAACGCCCAGTTCATGCGCCTTGCGAATCTGCTCCAAATTGGCTGTGTCGATGAAGAATTTCATGGTTCGATAGGTTTTAGGTTTCCATAAAGATACGAAAATTCCATATAGGTTATACCGGATAATATCCGATTTTACATTGCGGAAATTCTTTACGACGCTGTCAGTGTCTGGAAAAAGTCCGTCGGCGGCTTTACGGCAGCATGCTGTCTTCCCGGATACCTCGGGCGGCGACATATCTCCGGTTCGGATTCACGAACCTTTGCGGGGATCGGAATTCTCGTTGCGATTTTCGGTTCTTCTCCCCGGGATACCGCATAGTCCTATACGCCGGACACATCCGTAGAAATCGGATGTTAGGACATTCGAACGTCCGGAATGTAGGCCGTGGGGATCGTTCCGTTTGCGGGCATCGTTTTTTTGCTTTACCTTTGCATCCCTGTAAGGAAAAGCCTTGTTTTTCCGGAAAATTCAGAGAGATAAAACTTTACCGAATCATGTATTGGACACTTGAACTGGCATCGAAACTCGAAGATGCCCCCTGGCCCGCCACCAAAGATGAATTGATAGACTACGCCAATCGCTCGGGACTTCCCGAAGCGGTTCTGGAGAACCTGCAGGAGATCGAAGAGGAAGAAGAGATTTTCGAATCGATCGAGGACCTTTGGCCGGACTATCCTTCGAAAGAGGATTTTCTGTTCAACGAAGATGAATATTGAGTTTCCTCAAGCTGCATGAAAGACACCCCGGTACGGTCTGAAAACCGTACCGGGGTGTCTGATTGTTCGGAAACGAACAGCCTTTCAGAGCCGCAGCGTGCGGAACCACGTCTGAATATCCTCTTGCAAAGTGCTCCTGTAAGATCGCCGCACGGATTCGAAACATTCCCACTGCTGCATAAAAACTTCCGCATCGGGTTCGACCGCCTGTCTCTTTACAGGAGTTTCGCATCCAACCATTCCCCTGCGGGTATCTCCACCGTCTGATGGCGGGCTCCGTTTTTCTCGACGATTTCCAGCAAAAGCACCTTGTCGTCGGGGATCGTAAGCTTGGGCAGCGCGAATACCGTCCGCTGACGCTGGTGCCCCCTTACAACTGCCGGATCGTTGCATACGCGCAGGATTTCGAGCGATGTCTGCTGTTGTGCCGTACGCTTGGCGAGTTTGCGATCCGCTACGATGAACCGCCGCGCATCCACCTCGAAGGAGATGTTCGTGTCGTTCGAGATGCAGGTGTGAATGTATATCACGTCATTGAACACGTAAATCCCCAACACTTCGACTTCAATGCCGTACTTCTTCGCACGAATGCCCTTCACGTCCGTACGGTTTTGGCGGTATATGTCGCTCAACATGCGTTTTACGGTCGCGGGCTTCTCACGTCCGACCTCGCGCAGCAGCACCCGTCCCTCGGATGCTGGGGCCGTCGGCTGCGGATAGCCCGCGGCAGCCGGTTTCTTCATACTTTCTGGTTGCGGTTCCTGCACTGTAAGATTGAGGGTCGAGACAGCCGGATTCTCGGCATAGTGGACATCGAAAGTGAAAAATCCGCCGTCCTCGGTGATAACCGTCAGGTTGGTCTCGGCGGTGAAATTCCGCACGGCGGCTTTCACGCGCACGACGTTCTCGGCTCCGTCGGCTTTTCCGGCGATGATGTCCATCGAGCCGATGTCGATATACGTGACGGGCGACGGGAAAAGGATATGCACGGTTTTCGTAAATCCCGCTTCGATACGCTGGGGACGAATTTCCGCCGGCGTTTCCTGTGTCGTCTGTGCCGTGACTTTTGCCGCGGCGGTTGCTGCGACAATCAGGAACAGATAAATAAGGTCTCTTTTCATTTTACTGCTGTTTTGAAATCAATAATAGCTGATGGTTGGCTTTGAGGGTTATCTTCACCTCGCGGAGTTTCCCGGCGACATACTGCGACGAAGCCTGCAATCCTCCGCGCGCCAGCTCGGACAATACCTGCTGCCCGGCCGAACGGGTGACGTTTACACTCGTTCCGGCGGTCTGCCCGACGGATGCCAGCGCCTCTTTGAGGGCCGTCCGCTCGCGGGAGTTCGGGACGTTCAGCCCCAGCTGGCCGTCGAGGTCGTAAGCTGCGGCTTCGACGGCGAAGATCCGCCCGCCGTATTCGACGGACGACACCGTGACTTGCAGCCGCATTCCGGCAATCGTCGCAAGACCGTATAACGGAGTGTTGCGGGGAATTAGCACTCCGTCGATGCGCACGGCTTCCAGCAGCCGCAGCTGTACCGTGCTTCCGGCACGTATGACCTGTGTCTGAGCTACGCAGGCTTTGACGGTCGGTACCTGATTCTCCGCCGCACGTCCCGTCGCGGTCAGAAATCCGAGGTTGCGCTCGATGGTGAAATCCGCCCGCGTGTCGAGCGTCGAGGCTTCGACCTCACCCTCCCGAACGGGCCGCATGACGGACAGGCGCGAATCCCTTCGCTGCTTCGTCGGCCCGGCCTCTTCGCCCGCGGCCGTTCCGCCGCCGAGATATTTCCGGGCAAGCTTGTACTGCTCCTCGGCCATTTCCAACGGGTCGGGCTGCTGCCGCTCGGCATCGAGCTGGGATTGCAGGGCCGTGACCTGCTCTTTCAGGGCTTCGACCTCGGCATTGCGCTGCGGAGCGGCGTAGAAGCCCTGCACCTGCTGCTGCATGGCCCGGTTGGCCTCGGCGGCCCGCTGTGCGGGGTTGTCCGCCGGGGCAGACTCCTCGGCGGGTTTGAGCCCGTCGTCCAGCAGCGAGAACGAGTTGTCGCCGAGTGTCATCATGCGTTTCTGCTGCTGTTCTTCGCTGCGGAACTGTTCCGCGGCTTTGCGTTTGTCGCCGACGGTAGCCTGCGCTTTGCCGTCCGGAACCGACGTATTGATCCCCGCAGCTCCTTCCTGGGACTTGACGGGCGCAGGCCGGAATATGAACCACAGCACGACGAGGAATATGCATCCGAGGATCGCCGCGAAGAGCAGCACCTTGCGCTTGCGCTGCCGCTCGAACTCCGCCGAGGGGTCGTTTCCCGGATTCTTGTTTTCTGTCATAACGTTTACGGTTTTGGATGTAATAATTCGGGATGCCCGATCTCCAGCTCCGGTACCATGTCCATAGCGAACAGGAGCCAGAGGTAAAGGAGCAGCAGCAGGACGAGCGCCGCAAGTACGATCCGCTCCCGGATGCGGGGTGCGAGTGCGTCGTGCCGGCGCCGCAGCGACCGCCGCGCCCAACGGATGCGGCAGCTCAGGGAGTGCGGTTTAGCGGTCATAGGTCGCGAGGTCTTTGTTCTCGACGATGTTCAGCGCCTCGACCATGAAGCCCTGCGGATTGTTGTCCGAGCGGGAGACGTTCACCAGACGGCATGTCGTGACGAGCGACCGCTCCGTGACGGTGCTCTCGCGCAGGATACGCTGCCGTGCAAAGGTCGTAACCTCGTAAGGATAATGGTTGAAATCGCAGCGGATGCTGTCCACTTTGACCATCTGCGAGACATTGCCCGCGATCAGGCGGTTGAAGAATCCCTTCTCCTGCAAGACCTTGTAGTAGGACAAGGCGCTTTTGTCGGCCATCTGCAGGGCGCGTCCGACATTGGACTCGATGGCCGCCTTGTCGGGCGAGAGGGTGAAAAAGAGTTCGTGGAAGCGCCGCACATGCTCGCGGGCCTCTACGGGACGGTTCTGTGCGAGGTCCTGCGAGAGCGCCACCATCAGCGAGCGCCCGTTGTCCAGTACGTAGATCTTCTGCCGTTGCCGTTCGGCGAAGGAGTAGGACAACCAGACCGCCGCCACGGTTACGACGGCGCAGATTCCGACGAAGACGAAAGCGTACATGCGCAGTTGCCGAAACGATGTTTCGATGTTCGTTAAACACTTGAATTCCATAACAGCGAATTATTTTATTTTCTGAAAATAAGCCGGGCGCCGTTCATGATACCACGCCCTACGGCCTTACCGCCCGATAATGCCGCCGAGCCGGCGCCTTTGGCCCCGGCCCATGCTTTGCCGGCCGTCCATCCGGCCCCGGCGCTTACGAGCGAAGTCATCTTCGAGACGGTCTTGTTGTAGGCGGCGAATCCGTTCGCCTGCACGACCCACGAGGCGATCGAGGGGATGCAGAGGTATCCGCATACGGCCACGAGCATGAAGATCAGGTTCAGGCTGCTTGACCAGTCCACATACCAGTTGTATCCCTGCTCCATGAGTTCGGTATCATGCCGCATGGCGAGGCTTTGCAGACGTGCGATGATCGCCGAGAAAAGATCCGAGATCGGCAGCCACAGGTAGATCGAGACATACTTCGTGAGCCATTGCGTCAGCGTGGACTGAAATCCGTCGAACACGGAGATGGCGAAGGCGATCGGCCCCAGCAGGCTCAATACGACCAGATAAAAAGTCCTCAGCACGTCGAGTATGACGCTCGCGGCCGCGAAGAGCAGTTCGAGTATCCATGCCAAGCCTTTGAAGATAAGTCCTTTTACAGACCATGAGGAGCGTTCCTCGTTCATGCGGTCGAGTGTCTGCTGTGTCTGGTCGTCCACGCCCAGCTCGCTGAGCTCGCGCTCCATCTCCTCGTCCTCGGCGTAGTAGCTGTCCGGAGGCATCTGCTCGCGGCCTTCGAGTTCGAGCCGCTCACGCCGCTCCTGCCATTGTTCCATGTCGAGCGTCTGCCCGGCCATAAGTGAATGCGTGGCCTTTACCAGCGGCGAGAGAATGCCGTTCAAGGAGCCCAGCACGAGCGTCGGAAAGAATAGGATGCAGATGCCGACGGCGAAGGGCCGCATAAGGGGAAAGAGGTCGATAGGTTCGGCTTGGGCCATCGACTGCCAGATGCGGTAAGCGATGTAGAGCAGCGCCCCGATTCCTGCGATGGCCATTGCGACCTGCGACATCGGGTAGCACAGCGCCATCATATCGTCGTATAACACCCGGAGAATCGTGTGCAGATTCTCCGTAAGGGAAAGCATGCGTACCATCGTCGGCTACCAGTAGCGTTGTTCGTCGGTTCCGTACAATGAGAGCACACCCTCCATGTCCCGCTTCCGGGCGGCCCGCAGCAGGGATATGGAGATGTTCTTGCGCGTGTAGTAGCGTGCCAGATCGCGGTGGCGCCGCAACACGCCGTAGACGCGCTGCACTACGTCGATACGGTCCTTGTCCGTCAGGGACATGTCCGTAGGGTTCACGATGTCCTGCAGCTCCTTCAATTCCCCGGCCGACTCCTCGATGATGCGGGCGTAGCCTGCGGCGATGGCCGCGAGCTCCGCGGGCGTGAAGTTCTCGTCGCCGACCATGCGGCGATAACCGTCGACGTAGATGTCCGAGATTTCGCCCACGAGCAGGATGCACTGCTGCACCTTGCGGGCCGAGCGGACGAGGTTGCTGACGGATTTCAGGGCGTCGTAGTATCGCTTCCCCTGCTCATAAATCTTCACGGTTTCCTGAAAACTTTGCAGCATGGTGGAGCCGTTCTTGGCGGCTTCGACGATCTGCTTGGTGGAGTTGACGATGCCCTGCGCGAGGTTCGTGGGGTCCGAGACGACCCACTGGGCGTATGTGCTGCGGCCTGTGCAGACGAGGCACAGACACAGCAGAATGATTTTCTGTTTCATGCTCGAATTGATTGTGTTATTGAGGATATTCACCCGAAGACGGGCATCACCGCTTTATCCGCCGACCCGAAGCCGGTTGTCCGGTTTGCTCTTTCCTTGCAGAATCGATCTCTTTCTGCCGCACCCCGGAGGCATGTTTCTCCGGCTTCGGCCCTTTCCGTCGCAGGGACTCGAACAGATCGTCGGCGTAGGACTGCCGTCCGGTCATGCGTACGAGCCGTGCGTCCAGCTCGCGGAAGGCTTTTTCGGCCTGCCGGGACTGCTCTTCGCGGGGGATGCCCGGCTCGATACCGTATTTGTCGAGCAGCTGCCGGTTAATACGGCTGTCGTCGATTCGCTCCGGGAAGCGTGCAAGCCATCCCAATGTCTGCAACTCGGCATCGAGTTTCTCGATGTAGGTTTGCCGCAGGGGAATTTCCGGATCGCTCTCCAATATCCTCTCGGCTTCCCGTACCATGCGGTTCTCGGCCTTCCAGATTCGCTCCCGGAGCTGGTACACCTGCTGCGGATCGTCCGGACATGCCGGGCCGTCCAGCTGCCCGCGCATCTCCTGCAACTGGCCCATATCGGTATCCCAATCGTAGAGTCGCACGACGTAACAGGAGGGCATATAACGTCCACTTGTTTCTGCCAGATGGCGCAGCTCGCGGAACGTCTCGGCGCGGAACTGCCGGTCTACGATATGCGCTGCTGCCTGCACCTCGTCCATCGGAGGCTGCCGGAGCTTGCTGTCGGGATGCTGCTCCAGATAAGCATCCAAGAGAAAGGTGTGCATGGCCAGCAGGCCGTGCAGGGAGTGGGCGGAGTCTACCGGAACATCCGCGAGGTGCCGCCCGATCTTTTTTGCGAACGGCGTCCTGCGCAGGGCCTCCATCAGCTCCAGCATATCTTTTCCTGCTGCATCTTCGGGCGTCTTGAGAAAGCGGGATATTGCTGTATTCATTGTCAGCCCGATTCCGGCAATGGTCAGATCCAATTTCCGGTGCTGTCGCACAAGATCTGTAACATTGCTTATATCCCGTTCCCGGAGCAGGTTCTCAGCATGATGTGCAATGAACGTGCGTCGGTGCTCCCTTTCCCACTCCGGCTTGCGGCGGAATAGCCGTGCAATCCTATCTTTCCATTCCATAGCCGTCGGATTTGAGGACGTATAATTGTAGGCGGAGTCCGCCGAAGGGCTGCCCCGACAAGCAGGGGCAGCCCGGAAATACCGAACGTGGTCCCATTATTCGGCCGGTTCGTTGAAATCGCACGATTCGGAAACTATGGCATCGTCTTCCTGCCGTCGGATGCTGTCCTCCGGAACGAATCGTCCGTAACAGCCGACGGTAAGCGTATCGGCGGCAGCATCGTAGATCACGCGGTTGCCGTCGTCGGCGCCGAGCCACAGACGGTGGCGGTGCAGCGCGATGATGCCGTCCTGTACGATACGTTTGTAGCAGAGCGCGTGGTCGAAAACGAGGATGCGCCACGTCCCCTCGCCGATGCGGCGTACCGAGGCCGAGAGGTTGTTTTCCGCCGAGAGCCACGAGCCGCAGATGCGGTCGGCGTCGAGTTGTTCCCGAAAGTCCGCCAAAGTGCGGATGACCTCGGTGCGGGTTCTGATCTCCTGCTGAAGGGCCGCTACGGCCGACGCAGGTGTCGATTGATTATTGTTCATTGTCTTGTGGTTTTGAGATTCGTTTGAAAGCGCCGCCCGGCACGAGGAGCAGCGTATCGGCCGTGGGCGTGTAAAAGAGGTCGACCCGGTGTCCGCCGTAGGTCGTATAATAGACGCAATCCTTGTAGTGCAGGAGGTGCGTTTCGGACGTGCCGCGGCGCGTGATGGTGATCCGGAATTTATCACCGCACGGCTCGATCACCAGCCGCGTATCGTCGAGCGTCGAATGCCATTCGCCGCACAAGGGACGGATTTTGCGGTATTCGTAATCGTAGAAGAGGCGGAAAGCTCCGAGCACGGCGGCCAATGTCAGCAGGATACCGGCGCATATCCAAAGCAACTGTTTCATAACAGGAAGAATTAAGATTCGGTGTTCGTTTTACGCTCGCGTGCCAGCTGGCGGATGGCGGCTTCGATGTCGCCGCCGAGCTTCCCGGCAAGCTCCATTACCTGCATCTTTTCCGACTCTTCGGTGGTGTAACACAGGTACTCTGCCGCGCTCGTTTCAGTGGCATAGACCGCCGACTGCACGCCTCCGAGTCCGATCCAGACCTCTTTATAGCGGCGTTTAGGATCGTTCGAGAGGTTGATAGAGAGAATCTGCGCCCGCTCCTTGTCCGTCAGCCCCAGCAGACGTTGTATGCCGTCGAATTTCGAGAGGTATTTGCGCTGGTCCAAAAGGATTTTGCAGTTGGCGTTGTTGATGATCGACTCCTTGACGATGGGCGACGAGATGATGTCGTCCACCTCCTGCGTCACCACGACCGCCTCGCCGAAATACTTGCGAACGGTTTTAAACAAATACCTAATATATGCACTCATATTGGCCGAGGTGAGGGCCTTCCAGCACTCCTCGATCAGGATCATCTTGCGGACGCCTTTCAGCCGCCGCATCTTCGAGATGAAGGTCTCCATGATGATGAGCGTCACCACCGGCAGCAGCGTCCGGTTCGAGGAGATGTTGTCCAGCTCGAAGACGATGAAACGTTTGTCCAGCAAATCCAGCTGCCTGTCGGAGTTCAGGAGATAATCGTACTCGCCGCCCTTATAGTAAAGTTCCAGCACGTTCAGGAAATTTTCGAGGTCGAAATCCTTCTCGCGCACGCGCTTCTGCTCCAGAAGCCGCCGGTAGTCGGTTTCGACGAACTCGTAAAAGGTATCGAACGAGGGGACGATGGAGCGGTCGGCGCGGAGCTTCGAGAGGTAGAGGTTCACGGCGTTCGAGAGCGCTACCTCCTCCGAGCGTGTCGGCTCCTCGGATTCCCGTTTCCAAAGGGTCAGCAGCAGCGTCTTGAGCGACTCGCGCTTTTCCACGTCGTACACCCCGTCTTCGACATAAAAGGGATTGAAGGCGATGGGCGCCTCCTCGGTGTAGGTGAAATACACCCCGTCGCGGCCTTTAGTCTTGGCGTGAATCAGCGAGCAGAGCCCTTGGTAGGAGTTGCCCGTATCGACCAGCAGGATATGCGCTCCTTGCTCCCAGTACTGACGAACCAGATGGTTCGTCAGATAACTCTTGCCCGAGCCCGACGGCCCGAGGATAAATTTATTCCGATTCGTAATGACGCCGCGCTTCATCGGAAGGTCCGAGATATCCAGATGAATCGGAATGCCCGACAGGCGGTCGGACATCTTGATTCCGAAGGGCGACAATGACGAGCGGTAGTTGGTCTCCTCGTTGAAAAGGCAGAGCGCCTGATCGAGGAAGGTGTAGAAACTCTCTTCGGCAGGGAAGTCGGCCTCGTTGCCGGGAATCGCGGCCCAGAACAGCACCGGCATGTCCACCGTGTCGTGATGCGGCGTGCAGCCCATCAGCGCGAGCTGCGAGCCCACGTCGTTGCGAATGCGCTTCAACTCCGATTCGCTCTCGGCCCATGCCATGACGTTGCAGTGGCACCTTACGGAGCGCACCCCCTGCGAGTGCGCCTCATTGAGATACATTTCGATCCACTCCCGGTTGATGGCGTTCGAGCGCGAATAGGCCGCCAGCGAGTTCATGTTCCGGGCCGAGGCTTCGAGACGCTTGAGCGTTTCGTCGTGGTCGTCGAGGAAGATCACCTGATTGTAGACATGGTTGCAGGAGAGCAGCAGCCCCACGGGCGCCGCGAACGAGAGGCGGCAGTCCGAGCGGTCGGTCGAGAGGCGTTCGTAGCGGAAATCCGTCGCCACGCTCTGCGGCAGCATGTCCAGATCGGAGAGCGTGTGCATCGAGAGGTACTTGTCCCCGATGCGCATCACACCCGGGTCGAGACGGATATCCTCGTTTACGACCGGAAGCCGTTCGTCCGAGAGGGCGAAGTAACGGGCCAGCAGCCCCGCATCATCCGCCGTGCCGACGATCTCCGCTTCCGTAAGCCGCTCGACGTGCACGAGGCCCGAATCGTTCAGAATGCGCTCCATCTGCTCCGCAGCTTCCAGAAAGCGCGTCACGGCATCCGTGTCGCGCATCTCCCGCGGGACGATGAAGCCCCGGCACAGCACGGACGAGGCACTGGTCTGTCGCATCCGCTCGGGCGTGGTCTTCGTAACGAACAGGTAGCACGTGTGGCGCAGGTAGGGCCGCTCGTTGAAATGACGCTCGTAGGAACGGGCGAGAAAGCTCCGCTCGGAGCCCTCCTCCGGTGCCATGTATCGCTCCTCGATGAAGAAATCCTGCTTGTGGACGACGGTGTAGTCCGGCAGCACCTTCAGGGCTTTGAGCCATGCGCCGTGCAGCGCTTCGTACTCCTCGCCCGTGAGGGTGAAGAGTTCGGGCAGCGAGACGCGGTAAGCCGCGGTGATGTCGGCGAACTTGGAGATGATGCAGTTGTTCTCGACGCGCAGCAAAGGGAATTTCGATTCCAAGGTCGAGGTTTTCAAGGTTCCGCGCATAGGATTACGGTTTTACGGTTCGAGGGATACGAATGCGTAGCAGCCGCCGGATGGCCCGACGATGGATGATGCGCCGCGGATGCCGGCGCGAGGCCATGAGCTTTTGAAGTCCGTGGGGGCCGAAGCGGCGGCTCAGGTAGAAGGTGCCGCCCGTGACGGCAAGGCCGGCCGTGAGGGCGAAGAGGATGCACAGGCCCTGCGGGACGCCGCTCATGTACATTCCGGCAAAGCAGATAAAGACACCCAGAAGCCCTGCGACGAACAGCACGAGGTATTGCGCCGTGAGACCCTGAAACTCGACCTGACGGCCCACGCCCTTGTTCACTTGGTATTCCGCCATCGTTTAGAGGAAGAATGAACGTAAGACCGTACCGACGATCACTAGAAAGACGCATGAGAGAAACAGCGCCGTGGCGGATTTCGAAGCGTCCGGGTCACCCGACGAGAATTTCGAGTAGACACGCACGCCGCCGACCAGTCCGAGGATCGCCGCCACGGCGAAGATCAGTTTCGTAAGCGGGTCGAAATAGGACGTTACCATATTCGTGGCCTCGCTGATGCCGGCCATGCCGTTGCCCTGCGCAAAGGATGCGAGTGCGGAGCACAGGGACAGAATCATGAAAATTGCTCTTTTTTTCATAAAACAGATAGTTTGGTTAAGGGTGTGAAAAAGGCCGCAGCCTGCCTTTGGGGCATTCTGCGACCGGATACATCGTATTTCCTGCTGCGGAAAAGACGTCAGCCGTATTCGTTATTCCATTTCATGGCGTCTCTCGTTTACGTGTCAGGCAAAGGCCCGGATGTCGAAGTTGGCGATGGCCTGCCGTTCCTCGGCCGTGGCATCGCCCATGACGGCGCTCTCTCCGAAGTCCAGCTCTCCGAGCATCGCATGAACCTCCGCATCGCGGAGTTCTGCTCTGGCGGGGAGAGCCGGAAGCGGGAATCGGGCGCCGGCGGGCGCTTCGGGCTCCGAGAGTTCGCCGTCTTCGCCGATCGAGGGCCGCACGACAAGGGTGTTCCACCCCTGCATCGCGGACTTCTCTTCCGAAACCGGGGCAAATATAGCATCTCCGTCTGCCGGGGCGGTGCCGATGTCCGCTCCAGTCCGCTCCAGTCCGCACCGATAGGATTTTGACACGAGAATTTCAGGAGTTTGACGGGGTGCAGTACCGGCATTCGGCGTGTGAGGGGCAGCGTTATGCCCGGTGTGTTTTTTCTTCGGGCCTTTCAGATTGTCGACGACATATGACGCGAGCCGCCTCCGGAAAAACAACTGATCCAGACATACGGCGCAGGCGGCAATAAGAATTATGCTGTTCATGGCAGAAAGAATTTAGACGATGTTATGGTAATTCTGTTCTTGATGTATGCAGTTGATCTCGTCGCGGAACATTTCGAGATGGTGCCGTAGGATATTATCTACATAAGATGTTGCGGTCAGTCGCTCGCCGCCGATTTTTTTCAGGACTTCAAGGATTTTCCGTTTCGTAGGGGCACTGACATAAAGCGAGGCGCGGAGGTCGTAATCCACCCGGACAAGAAATGTTTTTTTGTAGTCGGGCAATGTCATCGAACGTCGCCATCGTATGTCCGGTACGGGAACACACTCCGGCTTCACATCCTGCTTTTCGGATACGACCGTTTCGGAAGGCGGAGAATCGGGATTTGAAGAATCTTCAGGTGCAGCGACAACGGATACAAGTTCAGTTGTCTGAGGTTGTTCCATCGAGGGCCATCCATCGCTATTTTCCGTTTGCACGGCAGGCATTGCACAATCGTCAGGTTGCTCCGAAAAGTGTCCGGCTTTATTATGACCTCGTCGCTTCCCGAGGTGCAGCAGCCCTAAGATTGACAAAACGATAATGCCTGTGCCAAGAGCGAGTAATGAAATGTCGAGGACACCGGACTCGGATAAAAAGCTGTAAAGCATAATTAGAAATTTTTAAGTCATTGTTAAACAAGTTTTTCAAAATTCCGCTTACGATCGAGCCGGTTTATATCGTCACGGAAAGTTTCGATGTGGTGCTGTAGAATATTATCCACATATGATGTCGCGGATAATCGTTCACCTCCGATTCTTTTAAGTATCTCCAGAATCTTACGCTTCGTCGATGCATTGACATAAAGTGTGGCTCGGATGCCGTATTCCACAGGAGTGAGAAACATTCGTTCATAATCGGACAAGGGTGGTGTTCTCCGACGGCGTGGCTCTTGTGCTGCGGGCACAGACGGGGTTTCATCCGGAATCTTTTCTGTGTCGATCTCCGGAACAGAGGGCGGTTCGGCGGGAATTGCGTCCGTAGCGGTTCCGGATGGGATCTGTTCCGGAATTACCCGTGTGACCTTTGTAGTGATAGGTAACTGCCCTGCGATCACCTGTTTTACAAGACTTTCGTCTACTTCGATTTTGGGTTTCTTGGCCATTGTTATCGGATTTTGAGGAGTGTAAGAATTTCTTCTGTGAGGATTTCGAGTTGCGCCTCACACGCAAAGGTTCGCGCCGGAGCCAGAAGTGTCGAGCGGCCGACTCCTGTATTGTCCGCAAGCAGCTCCTTGTTGAACTTCGAGCGGTAAGGAATGTGAGTTGTCATAAGCGACAACCCGAGCTTGCGGATAACGGCCTCGTATCGATCGTAAAGCGGCGTTCGTTCACGACGGTCTATCATCGTCCAGAAAAGATAGACGCTTTGTAAAGTAAGGGTCGGATCTTGGGCAAGGTTAGTGGTGAGACTCCGGGCAAAGGAGAGCGTACTTTCCATGACGACCTTGTCGGCTTTCATGGGCACAAAGACAGCGTCCAGCGACGCGAGCAGCCGAATGACACCTTCGGCATTGACCGTTCCCGGCAAGTCGTAGAGAATGATACGGGGATGGTAGCCGCTTTGCAGCAGCCGCTCGACTTCTTCGGGGGCTTCAGGCGGCATACATTTCAGCACAGGCCAGAGCTTGCGGCCCGTCGCTTTGAATTGACGTACCAGCAACAGCTTGTGGTAATCGTCATGCTCGATGAGCGACAGTTCCCGCTCACGTTGCGCCTGAACGGACCATTGGGGATAGTCGCAGTCTACGACCAGCACGTCATAGCCTAATGTGTAGTGCAGATGACTGGCGAGTAACATCGTAAATGTCGATTTCCCGATGCCCCCTTTTTGATTGCAGATCGAAATGCTTGCTTGTTTCATTGCTTGTGTGTTTAAATGGTTGTTTGGGTAACTATGCGTCTGTCAAATCATTTATATATACTACCTTATATTTGGACGAATAATTGGATGATTATTCGGTCTGCCGCCCTTTCGTTCCTTTGCGCAGATACTCGGTTAAAGATTCGGGTATCCGTCTGAACCGATACTTATTTTGCGATTCGCGCAGTTGCCCGAATAATCAATCCTGCCGCAATATACAACAGGGTAAAACGCTTCGGTTCCGATGTCCGCTCCAGTCCGCTCCAGTCCGCACCGATGGCTTTTTTTTGCCCCGAAACGGTTGTAATATTGCACCGGGAACAGACCCGGCTATGGAAACCGTAACGGAGGATTTTCAAAACTTCTCTCAGAGATTCTCCGGCGCGGATTTTTGTTGTCGCCAGACAACAGCGAGCTGTACCTTTGTATGCCGAAAAGTTTTTCGGCATACGAAAGGTGCTCGCTCTGCGAGGCCGGGTGGCGTTCCCGAGTCACGCCACTTAAACT
>ERZ773241.2197-NODE-2197-length-16405-cov-3.026239_pt1 | contig 16405 bp, 7 predicted proteins | sample MGYA00580989_ERZ773241 | MGnify/ENA primary metagenome ERZ773241 (study PRJEB29015, sample SAMEA2737804) | human gut metagenome | biome: human gut; feature: human-associated habitat; material: faeces | place: China | collected 2012 ... | reverse complement strand
AGAGATCAATGCCACTCCCGTTGTCCTCTATCGAAATGGCCTGTTGTGAGTCGCTGTATTGCCAGGTTTGAATGCGAATTTTCCCTCGTGCGCTGATAGCCTGGACGGCATTGATCAGGATATTCAGTAGTACCTGTTTGAGCAGTTCACGATCGGCGTTAATCGGGCTTAATTCATTATCCAGTTCGCTTATGAAGTCGACCCGCGCTTGTACGCCGGCGGTTTGTACCAGTACCAGAGTTTCTTCAACCAATGCATTGAGGCTGACTTGTTGCCATTGACTGTGGCGTGGACGTGAAAATTTGAGCAATTGCTGAATAACTTTGTTAATTGAATCGATTTCTTTGAGTACTACGGACAGATATTCCTGATGTATTGGGTCACTGGTTTGTTGGCGCAAGATCTGTACATAACCACGAATAGCCGTTAACGGATTACGTACTTCATGCGCGACGCCAGCCATCAGCTCACCCAGTGTGGCGAGGCGTTCTGCTTGCGCCATGCGGCGCTGGGTTTCTTTGCGGGCAGTTAAATCAGAGAAAATCACCAAAGCACCTATCATTTCACCGTGCGTGTTATGAATACGACTGGTAGTGACACTGAGTTCAATGGTGCGGTCACGACCTGGAAAACTGATCTCCAGCGCCACATGTTCGGTGCCATGTTCCAGCGTATCCAGTACTGGACTGTAGAACTGAGTATTGTCGAACAACATGGAGTAAGGCTGCCCTACCAGTTCATGGCGTTGATAGCCAGTGATAACTTCTGCTGCTGGGTTCATGGTGGTTACATCACCCTGGCGGTCAATGGCAATGACGCCATCGGCAGCGTTTTCAATAATCAGATCGTTAAGTGTCCGCGTTTCACGCAGTGCCTGGGCGAGGTTATTAACACTCTGACTGATTTGCCCCATTTCACCGGGCAATTGTGGTAATCGAGTGGGAATATTTTGTGCCAGAGTCGAGAGGCCATCGGTGATGATATCAATATTGGCGCTCAGGCGACGGGAGAAAAGGACAATCAACAGCAGGCTTATCAGCAAACCAGCGGTGAGCACAATGATAATCCTCACATCCATTTTCCAGGCCTGGCGGCGAATATCTTCGGTTAATTCATTGGCCCAGATATAGCCGAGGATTTCACCATTACGCTCAATGGGGAGCATTGAATTCAAAATATCGCCGCGCACCTGCCTGCCTGAATAAACCAAAGGGGTATTTGTACGCATGACTTCGCGACCAGGGTGATCTGCGGCAATGGTAACGCCGACATTATTCTGATATAGCGCTGAAGGCGCGTAGGTGATTATCGCATCCAGCATTTTGTTGTAATAACCAGCACCGATGCCAGGGAAGGCGTGAGTGATATTTTCGGTAATGGGGGCAAGTTCTGCATTTAATGCGCGGATACGCTCCTCACGTGGTAAGTCGATGTAGAGATCATAGCGATCGCCTAGTGCCTGATTAAGCAGGTTGACCACGGCAGAAAGTTTTTTCTCTTTTTCAGATAAGACTGCTGAACGTCCTTCCGTTTCTACGATATAACCAATAGTAAGCGTTGGGACAATGACCATCAGGATTGCCATCAGGATCATTTGATTGCGTAAGCGGCGTGGATAAATCCACTTCATATAATGCATGCTGAAATCCACTAGTCTTGTCCGGTATATGACGATTATCAGAGGTTAAGGTGATGATTTCTCGGCGGTGTATCATATTCCAGAGAAGAGAGAACATTGCGGTAACACGCTTTTACCGCTACCTTAACCACACTCCATCGGTCACCTGAGGCGGAGCTTCGCCCCTTTGAAATACCTTGCTTCTTTTCGTACAACCCTGAAAGCCTCGCGCTACATGTTCAGAGCATTGGCGTTAGTGCTCTGGCTGTTGATTGCTTTTTCATCCGTTTTTTACATCGTTAATGCGTTACATCAGCGAGAATCGGAAATTCGTCAGGAATTTAATCTGAGTTCCGATCAGGCTCAGCGCTTTATTCAACGCACCTCTGATGTGATGAAAGAGCTGAAGTACATCGCCGAAAATCGCTTATCGGCAGAAAACGGTGTGCTTTCCCCGCGTGGACGAGAAACGCAGGCGGATGTGCCTGCGTTTGAACCGCTGTTTGCCGACTCCGATTGTTCCGCAATGAGTAACACCTGGCGAGGTTCTCTGGAGTCATTGGCGTGGTTTATGCGCTACTGGCGCGATAATTTTTCTGCGGCTTACGATCTAAACCGGGTATTTTTAATCGGCAGCGATAACCTCTGCATGGCCAATTTCGGTCTGCGTGATATGCCAGTGGAACGCGATACCGCGTTGAAAGCTTTGCATGAACGCATCAATAAATATCGAAATGCACCACAAGATGATAGCGGCAGTAACCTCTACTGGATCAGCGAAGGTCCGCGCCCTTGCGTCGGGTATTTTTACGCGTTGACGCCAGTTTATCTGGCGAACCGGTTGCAGGCGCTTTTAGGTGTCGAGCAGACTATCAGGATGGAGAACTTCTTCTTACCTGGTACATTGCCGATGGGGGTAACCATTCTTGATGAAAATGGTCATACCCTGATTTCGCTTACCGGACCAGAAAGTAAAATTAAGGGCGATCCTCGCTGGATGCAGGAACGTTCCTGGTTTGGCTATACGGAAGGGTTCCGGGAGCTGGTGCTGAAGAAAAATCTGCCACCCTCATCGCTAAGCATCGTGTATTCGGTGCCGGTTGATAAGGTGCTGGAACGCATTCGCATGTTGATCCTTAACGCAATTTTGCTGAATGTGCTTGCCGGAGCTGCATTGTTTACTCTCGCACGGATGTACGAGCGACGTATTTTCATTCCGGCGGAAAGCGACGCCCTGCGACTGGAAGAACATGAGCAGTTCAATCGCAAGATTGTCGCCTCCGCGCCAGTGGGTATCTGCATTTTGCGTACCGCTGATGGCGTCAATATTTTAAGTAACGAACTGGCGCATACCTATCTCAATATGCTTACGCATGAGGACCGCCAACGACTGACGCAAATTATCTGTGGGCAGCAGGTCAATTTTGTTGATGTCCTGACCAGCAACAATACCAATCTGCAAATCAGCTTCGTCCATTCGCGCTATCGTAATGAAAACGTGGCCATTTGTGTGCTGGTGGATGTTTCTTCGCGCGTGAAGATGGAAGAGTCGTTGCAGGAGATGGCACAAGCAGCGGAACAGGCGAGCCAGTCAAAATCGATGTTCCTTGCCACCGTCAGTCATGAGCTGCGAACGCCGCTGTATGGCATTATCGGTAACCTGGATCTGTTGCAAACCAAAGAGTTACCGAAAGGCGTCGATCGGCTGGTGACGGCAATGAACAACTCTTCCAGCCTGTTGTTGAAAATTATCAGCGATATTCTCGATTTCTCGAAGATTGAATCGGAACAGTTGAAGATCGAACCGCGTGAGTTTTCACCGCGTGAAGTGATGAACCACATCACCGCCAACTATTTACCGCTGGTGGTACGCAAGCAGTTAGGCTTGTACTGCTTTATTGAACCGGATGTGCCAGTGGCCTTAAATGGCGACCCGATGCGTTTACAGCAGGTCATCTCCAACCTGTTGAGTAACGCCATAAAATTCACCGATACCGGCTGTATAGTTTTGCATGTTCGCGCGGATGGCGATAATCTCTCTATCCGTGTTCGCGATACCGGCGTGGGGATACCGGCGAAAGAAGTGGTGCGCTTGTTTGATCCCTTCTTCCAGGTCGGAACGGGCGTACAGCGAAACTTCCAGGGGACCGGTCTGGGTCTGGCGATTTGTGAAAAACTGATCAGCATGATGGACGGCGATATCTCGGTAGATTCAGAACCGGGAATGGGCAGCCAGTTTACCGTGCGTATTCCGTTGTACGGCGCTCAGTACCCGCAGAAAAAAGGCGTGGAAGGGTTGAGTGGTAAACGCTGCTGGCTGGCGGTCCGCAATGCGTCGCTCTGTCAGTTCCTGGAAACCAGTTTGCAGCGCAGCGGCATCGTCGTTACAACATACGAAGGGCAGGAACCGACTCCCGAAGATGTGTTGATCACTGACGAGGTAGTGAGTAAAAAATGGCAGGGCAGAGCGGTAGTGACCTTCTGTCGTCGCCATATTGGTATTCCGCTGGAGAAAGCGCCAGGGGAGTGGGTACACAGTGTGGCTGCTCCGCATGAGCTACCGGCATTGTTGGCGCGTATTTATTTGATCGAGATGGAGAGCGACGATCCTGCTAACGCTCTGCCGTCAACGGACAAAGCGGTCAGCGATAATGACGATATGATGATTCTGGTCGTGGATGATCATCCGATTAACCGGCGTTTGCTGGCAGATCAGTTGGGATCGTTGGGCTATCAATGTAAAACCGCGAATGATGGCGTCGATGCGCTTAATGTACTTAGCAAGAATCATATTGATATCGTGCTTAGCGACGTCAACATGCCAAATATGGATGGTTACCGCTTGACGCAACGCATTCGTCAGTTGGGACTGACGTTGCCGGTAATCGGAGTAACTGCTAATGCGTTGGCTGAAGAGAAGCAGCGGTGTCTGGAGTCCGGTATGGACAGCTGCCTGTCGAAGCCGGTAACGCTGGATGTGATAAAACAGACGCTGACGTTATATGCCGAGAGGGTCAGGAAATCGCGGGATTCGTAGGACGGATAAGGCGTTTACGCCGCATCCGGCATTCAGTGCAAATGCCAGATGCGACGCTGACGCGTCTTATCTGGCCTACTTTAATGTAATTTGTTGAAATAATGGGAATCGTAGGCCGGATAAGGCGTTTACGCCGCATCCGGCAATCGGTGCAAATGCCAGATAAGACACTAACGCGTCTTATCTGGCCTACAGGTGATTAGTCTTTATCTGCCGGACTTAAGGTCACTGAAGAGAGATAATTCAGCAGGGCGATATCGTTCTCGACACCCAGCTTCATCATCGCAGATTTCTTCTGGCTACTGATGGTTTTAATACTGCGGTTCAGCTTTTTAGCGATCTCGGTCACCAGGAAGCCTTCCGCAAACAGGCGCAGAACTTCACTCTCTTTTGGCGAGAGACGCTTGTCACCGTAACCACCAGCACTGATTTTTTCCAACAGGCGAGAAACGCTTTCCGGGGTAAATTTCTTCCCTTTCTGCAGCGCGGCGAGAGCTTTCGGCAGATCGGTCGGTGCACCTTGTTTCAGCACGATCCCTTCGATATCCAGATCCAATACCGCACTAAGAATCGCCGGGTTGTTGTTCATAGTCAGAACAATGATCGACAGGCTTGGGAAATGGCGCTTGATGTACTTGATTAAGGTAATGCCATCGCCGTACTTATCGCCAGGCATGGAGAGATCGGTAATCAACACATGCGCATCCAGTTTCGGCAGGTTGTTGATCAGTGCTGTAGAGTCTTCAAATTCGCCGACAACATTCACCCACTCAATTTGCTCAAGTGATTTGCGAATACCGAACAAGACTATCGGATGGTCATCGGCAATAATTACGTTCATATTGTTCATGTAATAGGCTACCTTGCTACAGCAAGCTCTTGACATAACTGTCAATGTCGCTGATGTATTTTTCTATTCCTGGAACATCCTTCTCACGAATCAGATGTTCCAGCGTTTCACATAACTGCTTGCCGGGTACCAGATTTAGCATGGCAAATACGCCTTTAAGACGATGAGCCGTTTGGGCTAACGCAGCAAAGTCACTGGTTGCTGCTTCAGTATACAGCCTCTTAACATCATCCGGTACTGTGTCTACAAAGAGCGCATAATAGCCGCTGGCATGGAGTTGCGCATTTTCATCTCCGCCCAGAGGCGATTCTGTCACCTCTTCCTGCGCCAGTTGCACTTCAATTAATTGTAAGACCGCTTCCTGCATAGCGTTGCTCATATTGAAGTTGACGCACAATTGACCAGGCCCAATTTCCCGTACGCCAGACTCATCATCGCTTAAAAGCAAGCCAGAGGCAGTAAGATTAGACGGATTATCCGTTAAAAAGATATCATAATCTTGACTAATTAATCTTTCATCGGGTGTGATACAGGTTGCACCCCAATTTTCTAACTGGCGAGTGACAATATTCCGAATTTCTGCCGAAGTAACATCCACCATTACGCAGACATCATCCAGTAAACGCTCTTCTTCCTCTTCAACTTCCGGGTCAGCTGCGAGCATTTTGATATGCACAGAGTAGCGTGTACCAAGCCCATCCCGCGTTTTGATGTTTAAATGACCGCCCAGTTTACGTGCCAGTTGATCGCTCAGCCAGAATGCCAGCGGGTCCGCCTTGCCATAGCGATCGTTTTGGGTCTGGTTGATAAACGGGAAGTGCAAATTATCCATTTCATGAATACTTACGCCTTCTCCCGTGTCCAGAATGCGGAACGTCAGGCGGTCTTCGGAGGACTCATCCTGATCAACCTCAAGGGTGATTTTTCCCAATTGCGTTGAGGTCACGGCATATTGCATCAGTAGCAGCAAAATACGTCGTAAGGCATCGCGATCGCCGCGGCGCATATCGTGTGCTTTCAGATGATTGTTAATCAGCAGTTGCAGACCTTTACGCTTGATGGCAGGCAACACTGAAGGCACAACTTCATCAATTAAATCCTGCACGGAGAACAGCACCGTCTCACTTTTCCAGCTATCATCCGCAAGCATGTTCGCTAACTGTATTTCATCAACCAGCCGCACCAGCACATCTGCCTGATTCGCCAGTTGTTTGCTTTCCGGGGCGTTGAGTTTAGCCGCGCTCTCCGCCAGGGACTGTGCGGGTTCTTTCAGCGCATCGCCAATGTTTTTCATAAAGATCATCCGCCCCTGCTGGTTTTTCTCATACAGACGCTGCGCCTGCTTGAGTTTCTTGTTTACCAGCACTTCGCGATCCTGATCGCGAATAATGAAAATTTGTGTGCGCGGCGCGACCTGGCTGCGGAACATGCGGATCTCATACAGCTCGTTATTGATCGTCGCCTGAATAATCCCCTGATGCTGTTCCGCCATGGTGGTGATGTTTTGCAGATTCAAATGCGGCAGCAAATGATCGGCAATTTTGTTACTTATGACAGTGCGGTTCGATTCCTGATCGTGAACCAGCAGGCCGAGCGGCAGCAGTGAGACTATCTCTTCATTGATTGCCCGTAAAATGCGCAATTCGTTATTGACCGCCGTGCTGGGGACGTTTTCTGTACTGCGGCTGGAGAAATGGCGGAATGTGGTATAGCCAAATAACGCCAGCGCCAGCAAACCGATGTTCAGCAGCAGTGGCAGCAGAATGTTTTGCAACGTATCCAGCAATAAGGTGCCATAAGGAACCTGCCAGACCAGGCGCATATCGGTAGAGTTGAGTGCCGAGGAGATTTCAATCTTCGTACTGTTAAAGTGGATACTGACGCTATCCGTCCCTTCTTTCTCATTATCATTGTTTCCCGTTGCCGTCGCGTCTGGCTCAAGGCGGAAACTGTCCAGCGGCATACCCGGTGGGATCAAATCATTAATCGGCAGATCAAAAGCCACGACCGTTGCCAGATGTCCTGGCTGGTTAAAGGTAGTACGCAATGTAAAGTAATGACCGTTCTGCCAGGCCAGGCGGCGCATGTTAGAAAAGCTTTCGCGTTCATCGAGGGCGTTGGCCTGTTGCAACATCTCTGCACGACGTGAATCAACAATGTCGCTGACGGTCGATTCTTTAAATCCGGAGGTGAGATCTTTAAGGGGTAGGGTTGAGATCAGCACCAGACTGTTATCCTGACCATTCAGGTAATACATCGACCACGGTACATTTTCTGCGCCCCACAATGTATCCAGATAAGTGGACATCCGCTGAGTCATCTCAAGCGTTGAGTTGTCGTGAGAGCCAAAGATTAACGCTTCCGTTTTGCGGCGTGGTTTCTCCAGATAGTAGACATCCTGTTTCAGGCGCGTCTCTTGTAAACCTTCGCCGGAGGAGGGGGAGGTCGTCGCGGCAATGTTGTCGTAGATCTGCCAGGTCACGTAACGCCAGGTATCGACGCGCTTTTGGATTGCGTGGGTAATGTCGACAATCTGGTAACTTTTATCTTTCAGCCAGGCGTTAACGGCGCTTTGTACCATTACACCCATCGTCACCAGTAACACAATGATCAACAGTAAAAAGAAGCGGGTAATGCTCCCCGGTAGGAGTGAAAAGCGGGTCGTGGCCGTTGTCTCTTTCTGACGCATTCGTGTTTATGACCTGTTAAAACTTCGCGAAGTGATAGGGCAGTATAAAGGGTACAGTGTGAAATTCCAGACTCTTACCTGATTGATGATTCTCTATTCTCCCGTGATATTTATCATCCTGCATTGGGGGAAATAGATGTACAAGCGCCATTTTGCTGTACAAATAACCTACAAAAAGCCCAACAAAAATAATTGCAAATAAACAAAGATTGCTGGAAATTATGCGGATGTTAATTATTTGTGAAATAGTTAACAAGCGTTATAGTTTTTCTGTGGTAGCACAGAATAATGAAAAGTGTGTAAAGAAGGGTAAAAAAAACCGAATGCGAGGCATCCGGTTGAAATAGGGGTAAACAGACATTCAGAAATGAATGACGGTAATAAATAAAGTTAATGATGATAGCGGGAGTTATTCTAGTTGCGAGTGAAGGTTTTGTTTTGACATTCAGTGCTGTCAAATACTTAAGAATAAGTTATTGATTTTAACCTTGAATTATTATTGCTTGATGTTAGGTGCTTATTTCGCCATTCCGCAATAATCTTAAAAAGTTCCCTTGCATTTACATTTTGAAACATCTATAGCGATAAATGAAACATCTTAAAAGTTTTAGTATCATATTCGTGTTGGATTATTCTGCATTTTTGGGGAGAATGGACTTGCCGACTGATTAATGAGGGTTAATCAGTATGCAGTGGCATAAAAAAGCAAATAAAGGCATATAACAGAGGGTTAATAACATGAAAGTTAAAGTACTGTCCCTCCTGGTCCCAGCTCTGCTGGTAGCAGGCGCAGCAAACGCTGCTGAAGTTTACAACAAAGACGGCAACAAATTAGATCTGTACGGTAAAGTAGACGGCCTGCACTATTTCTCTGACAACAAAGATGTAGATGGCGACCAGACCTACATGCGTCTTGGCTTCAAAGGTGAAACTCAGGTTACTGACCAGCTGACCGGTTACGGCCAGTGGGAATATCAGATCCAGGGCAACAGCGCTGAAAACGAAAACAACTCCTGGACCCGTGTGGCATTCGCAGGTCTGAAATTCCAGGATGTGGGTTCTTTCGACTACGGTCGTAACTACGGCGTTGTTTATGACGTAACTTCCTGGACCGACGTACTGCCAGAATTCGGTGGTGACACCTACGGTTCTGACAACTTCATGCAGCAGCGTGGTAACGGCTTCGCGACCTACCGTAACACTGACTTCTTCGGTCTGGTTGACGGCCTGAACTTTGCTGTTCAGTACCAGGGTAAAAACGGCAACCCATCTGGTGAAGGCTTTACTAGTGGCGTAACTAACAACGGTCGTGACGCACTGCGTCAAAACGGCGACGGCGTCGGCGGTTCTATCACTTATGATTACGAAGGTTTCGGTATCGGTGGTGCGATCTCCAGCTCCAAACGTACTGATGCTCAGAACACCGCTGCTTACATCGGTAACGGCGACCGTGCTGAAACCTACACTGGTGGTCTGAAATACGACGCTAACAACATCTACCTGGCTGCTCAGTACACCCAGACCTACAACGCAACTCGCGTAGGTTCCCTGGGTTGGGCGAACAAAGCACAGAACTTCGAAGCTGTTGCTCAGTACCAGTTCGACTTCGGTCTGCGTCCGTCCCTGGCTTACCTGCAGTCTAAAGGTAAAAACCTGGGTCGTGGCTACGACGACGAAGATATCCTGAAATATGTTGATGTTGGTGCTACCTACTACTTCAACAAAAACATGTCCACCTACGTTGACTACAAAATCAACCTGCTGGACGACAACCAGTTCACTCGTGACGCTGGCATCAACACTGATAACATCGTAGCTCTGGGTCTGGTTTACCAGTTCTAATCTCGATTGATATCGAACAAAGGGCCTGCGGGCCCTTTTTTCATTGTTTTCAGCGTACAAACTCAGTTTTTTGGTGTACTCTTGCGACCGTTCGCATGAGGATAATCACGTATGGAAATAAGCTTTACCCGCGTGGCACTGCTGGCTGCCGCGCTCTTCTTTGTTGGTTGCGATCAAAAACCACAACCCGCCAAAACCCACGCTACTGAAGTTACCGTTCTTGAAGGCAAAACTATGGGTACCTTCTGGCGTGCCAGCATCCCGGGCATTGACGCCAAACGCAGCGCCGAACTTAAAGAAAAGATTCAGACCCAACTGGACGCCGACGATCAGCTGCTTTCGACCTATAAAAAAGATTCCGCGCTGATGCGCTTTAACGACTCGCAAAGTTTATCGCCGTGGCCGGTAAGTGAAGCGATGGCCGATATCGTCACCACCTCGCTGCGCATTGGCGCGAAGACCGATGGCGCGATGGATATAACCGTCGGGCCGCTGGTGAATCTGTGGGGCTTTGGCCCGGAACAACAGCCGGTTCAAATTCCGAGCCAGGAACAGATCGATGCGATGAAAGCCAAAACCGGCTTACAGCACCTGACGGTCATTAATCAGTCGCATCAGCAATATCTGCAAAAAGACCTGCCGGATTTATATGTCGATCTCTCCACCGTCGGCGAAGGCTATGCGGCCGATCATTTGGCACGCTTGATGGAGCAGGAAGGGATTTCCCGCTATCTGGTGTCGGTGGGCGGCGCGCTGAACAGCCGTGGTATGAACGGTGAAGGCCTGCCGTGGCGGGTAGCGATTCAAAAACCAACCGATAAAGAAAACGCGGTTCAGGCTGTGGTGGATATCAACGGTCATGGGATTAGCACCTCTGGCAGCTACCGTAACTATTACGAACTGGACGGCAAACGTCTTTCCCATGTTATCGATCCGCAAACCGGGCGTCCCATCGAACACAATCTGGTATCCGTGACGGTGATTGCTCCGACGGCGCTGGAAGCCGATGCCTGGGATACTGGCTTGATGGTACTCGGGCCGGAGAAAGCTAAAGAGGTTGTTCGCCGGGAAGGGCTGGCGGTTTATATGATCACCAAAGAAGGCGATAGCTTTAAAACCTGGATGTCACCACAGTTTAAAAGCTTCCTTGTCAGCGAAAAAAATTAAAGCGCAAGATTGTTGGTTTTTGCGTGATGGTGACCGGGCAGCCTAAAGGCTATCCTTAACCAGGGAGCTGATTATGAAAAAAGCCACATGCTTAACTGACGATCAACGCTGGCAATCTGTCTTAGCCCGCGACCCGAATGCCGACGGCGAATTCGTTTTCGCCGTGCGTACCACAGGCATCTTTTGCCGTCCGTCTTGCCGCGCCAGACATGCTTTGCGGGAAAACGTCTCCTTCTACGCAAATGCCAGCGAGGCACTCGCCGCTGGCTTTCGCCCCTGCAAACGTTGTCAGCCAGAAAAAGCCCATGCCCAGCAACATCGGTTGGATAAAATCACCCACGCGTGTCGACTGCTGGAACAGGAAACGCCTGTAACGCTGGAAGCCTTAGCCGACCAGGTGGCGATGAGTCCATTTCATCTACATCGGTTGTTTAAAGCGACTACCGGAATGACGCCTAAAGCCTGGCAACAGGCCTGGCGCGCTCGCCGTTTGCGCGAATCGCTGGCGAAAGGGGAGAGCGTGACGACGTCTATTCTTAACGCCGGATTCCCCGACAGCTGCAGTTACTATCGCAAAGCTGACGAAACGCTGGGCATGACGGCTAAACAATTCCGTCACGGTGGCGAAAATCTGGCGGTGCGTTACGCGCTGGCTGATTGTGAGCTGGGTCGTTGCCTGGTGGCAGAAAGCGAGCGGGGGATTTGCGCGATATTGCTGGGCGATGATGACGCGACACTAATCAGCGAGTTGCAGCAGATGTTTCCCGCTGCCGACAACGCGCCTGCCGATCTGATGTTTCAGCAACATGTGCGTGAAGTGATCGCCAGCCTCAATCAACGCGATACGCCGCTGACGTTACCGCTGGACATTCGCGGCACTGCTTTTCAGCAACAAGTCTGGCAGGCACTGCGCACGATACCTTGCGGTGAAACCGTCAGTTATCAGCAACTGGCTAACGCCATCGGCAAACCGAAAGCGGTACGGGCCGTTGCCAGCGCCTGTGCCGCCAACAAGCTGGCTATCATAATACCCTGTCATCGGGTGGTCCGTGGTGATGGCACACTTTCCGGTTACCGCTGGGGCGTGTCGCGTAAAGCGCAACTGCTGCGCCGCGAAGCTGAAAATGAGGAGAGGTAATGTTGGATCTGTTTGCCGATGCTGAACCGTGGCAAGAGCCACTGGCGGCTGGTGCGGTAATTTTACGGCGTTTTGCTTTTAACGCTGCGGAGCAACTGATCCGCGATATTAATGACGTTGCCAGCCAGTCGCCGTTTCGCCAGATGGTCACCCCCGGGGGATATACCATGTCGGTGGCGATGACCAACTGTGGGCATCTGGGCTGGACGACCAATCGGCAAGGTTATCTCTATTCGCCCATTGATCCGCAAACAAATAAACCGTGGCCCGCCATGCCGCAGAGTTTTCATAATTTATGTCAACGTGCGGCTACGGCGGCGGGCTATCCAGATTTCCAACCTGATGCTTGCCTCATCAACCGCTACGCTCCTGGCGCGAAACTGTCGCTGCATCAGGATAAAGACGAACCGGATCTGCGCGCGCCAATTGTTTCTGTTTCTCTGGGCTTACCCGCGATTTTTCAATTTGGCGGCCTGAAACGTAATGATCCGCTCAAACGTTTGTTGTTGGAACATGGCGATGTGGTGGTATGGGGCGGTGAATCGCGGCTGTTTTATCACGGTATTCAACCGTTGAAAGCGGGGTTTCATCCACTCACCATCGACTGCCGCTACAACCTGACATTCCGTCAGGCAGGTAAAAAAGAATAAAAATAAGAATTATTATTGCTGTGCGCGCGAAGATGTTTAAACTGCGGGCTGTAATTCATTGTCCGGGTTTTCTGCATGGAACTTCTTGTACTTGTCTGGCGGCAGTATCGCTGGCCATTTATCAGTGTGATGGCGCTAAGCCTCGCCAGTGCGGCATTAGGCATTGGCTTAATTGCTTTTATCAATCAGCGCCTTATCGAAACGGCGGATACCAGTCTGCTGGTGTTGATGGCAGTCACTCTCGGATCGCAACTGGCGCTCACCACTTTGGGGCATCACTTCGTTTACCGACTGCGTAGTGAATTTATCAAGCGGATTCTGGATACTCACGTCGAGCGCATTGAACAACTCGGTAGCGCCTCGTTGCTGGCGGGGTTAACCAGCGATGTGCGCAATATCACTATTGCGTTTGTTCGTCTGCCAGAACTGGTGCAGGGGATCATTCTCACTATCGGTTCGGCGGCGTATCTGTGGATGCTGTCGGGCAAAATGTTGCTGGTAACGGCTATCTGGATGGCGATCACCATCTGGGGCGGTTTTGTGCTGGTGGCGCGGGTGTACAAACATATGGCGACCCTGCGTGAAACCGAAGACAAGCTGTACACGGATTTTCAAACTGTACTTGAAGGGCGCAAAGAGCTGACTCTGAACCGGGAACGCGCCGAGTATGTGTTTAACAACCTCTACATTCCTGATGCGCAAGAGTATCGCCACCATATTATTCGCGCAGACACCTTCCATCTTAGTGCCGTGAACTGGTCAAACATCATGATGCTGGGCGCAATCGGCCTGGTGTTCTGGATGGCGAACAGCCTCGGTTGGGCTGATACCAACGTTGCCGCGACCTATTCGTTGACGCTTTTATTCCTGCGTACGCCGCTGCTTTCGGCGGTTGGCGCATTGCCGACGCTGCTGACGGCGCAGGTGGCGTTTAACAAGCTGAACAAATTCGCGCTCGCGCCTTTCAAAGCAGAGTTTCCGCGCCCGCAGGCGTTTCCCAACTGGCAAACGCTGGAGCTGCGTAACGTGACGTTTGCTTATCAGGATAACGCGTTTTCCGTTGGTCCGATTAATCTCACCATCAAACGTGGCGAGCTGCTGTTTCTGATTGGCGGCAACGGTAGCGGAAAATCGACGCTGGCGATGTTGTTGACGGGCTTGTATCAGCCACAAAGCGGCGAAATCTTGCTGGATGGCAAACCTGTCAGCGGCGAACAACCGGAAGATTATCGCAAACTGTTTTCGGCAGTGTTTACCGATGTCTGGCTGTTTGATCAACTGCTGGGGCCGGAGGGTAAACCCGCTAACCCGCAACTGGTTGAGAAGTGGCTGGCGCAGCTGAAAATGGCTCATAAGCTTGAGTTAAGCAACGGGCGTATTGTTAACCTGAAGTTATCAAAAGGGCAGAAAAAACGCGTGGCGCTGTTGCTGGCGCTGGCAGAAGAACGCGATATTATCCTGCTGGATGAATGGGCGGCGGATCAGGATCCACACTTCCGTCGTGAGTTTTATCAGGTGTTGCTGCCGCTGATGCAGGAGATGGGTAAAACTATTTTCGCTATCAGTCATGATGATCATTACTTTATCCACGCCGACCGCCTGCTGGAAATGCGCAATGGGCAACTTAGCGAGCTGACGGGCGAAGAGCGCGATGCCGCTTCGCGTGATGCCGTTGCCCGGACGGCATAATATTACGACGCTGACCTGGCGGACTGCTGCCGTCAGGTCAATATGCTAAAAATCCCTTCATTTCTAATAACCCTATAATTAATCAACGAAATTATAATGTTTCTAAAATTAGAATATAATTTATAAACATTATTTAAATGTTGTTACTTAAGTGTTACCGTTGATGCCGCGCAAATCTCACCTGCAATAAAGCGACTAAAAGTAAGGCATTAACAAGATGAAAAAAGTGACTGCCATGCTCTTCTCGATGGCCGTGGGGCTTAATGCCGTTTCGATGGCGGCAAAAGCGAAAGCGTCCGAGGAGCAGGAAACTGATGTACTGTTGATTGGCGGCGGCATTATGAGCGCCACGTTGGGGACCTATTTACGCGAGCTGGAGCCTGAATGGTCGATGACCATGGTGGAGCGCCTGGAGGGTGTCGCGCAGGAGAGTTCGAACGGCTGGAACAACGCCGGAACCGGGCATTCTGCACTGATGGAACTGAACTACACCCCGCAAAACGCCGATGGCAGCATCAGTATTGAAAAAGCAGTCGCCATTAACGAAGCATTTCAGATTTCCCGCCAGTTCTGGGCGCACCAGGTTGAGCGCGGCGTGCTGCGTACTCCGCGTTCATTTATCAATACCGTTCCGCATATGAGCTTTGTCTGGGGCGAGGATAACGTCAATTTCCTGCGCGCCCGTTACGCCGCATTGCAACAAAGCTCGCTGTTTCGTGGCATGCGTTACTCTGAAGATCACGCGCAGATCAAAGAGTGGGCACCGTTAGTGATGGAAGGGCGCGATCCGCAACAGAAAGTGGCAGCCACGCGTACGGAAATTGGTACCGATGTGAACTACGGCGAGATCACCCGCCAGTTAATTGCTTCCTTGCAGAAGAAATCTAACTTCTCGCTGCAACTCAGCAGCGAAGTCCGCGCCCTAAAGCGTAATGACGATAACACCTGGACCGTTACCGTTGCCGATCTGAAAAATGGCACTGCACAGAACATTCGTGCCAAATTTGTCTTTATCGGCGCGGGCGGTGCGGCGCTGAAGCTGTTACAGGAATCGGGGATTCCGGAAGCGAAAGACTACGCCGGTTTCCCGGTGGGCGGACAGTTCCTTGTTTCGGAAAACCCGGACGTGGTTAATCACCATCTGGCGAAGGTTTACGGTAAAGCATCCGTTGGCGCACCACCGATGTCGGTTCCGCATATCGATACCCGCGTTCTGGACGGTAAACGCGTAGTGCTGTTTGGGCCATTTGCCACCTTCTCAACCAAATTCCTCAAAAACGGTTCATTGTGGGATCTAATGAGTTCCACCACCACCTCTAACGTGATGCCGATGATGCACGTCGGGCTGGATAATTTCGATCTGGTGAAATATCTGGTGAGTCAGGTGATGTTGAGTGAAGAGGATCGTTTTGAAGCGTTGAAAGAGTACTATCCGCAGGCGAAAAAAGAGGACTGGCGTTTGTGGCAAGCGGGGCAGCGCGTGCAGATTATCAAGCGTGATGCCGAGAAAGGTGGCGTACTGCGTCTGGGTACTGAAGTCGTCAGTGACCAGCAAGGAACCATTGCCGCGCTCCTGGGGGCATCGCCAGGGGCGTCAACCGCCGCGCCGATTATGTTGAATCTGCTGGAAAAAGTATTTGGCGATCGTGTTTCCAGCCCGCAATGGCAGGCTACGTTGAAAGCGATCGTTCCGTCTTATGGACGCAAGCTGAACGGTGATGTAGC
>ERZ773241.2185-NODE-2185-length-16507-cov-4.319292_pt1 | contig 16507 bp, 18 predicted proteins | sample MGYA00580989_ERZ773241 | MGnify/ENA primary metagenome ERZ773241 (study PRJEB29015, sample SAMEA2737804) | human gut metagenome | biome: human gut; feature: human-associated habitat; material: faeces | place: China | collected 2012 ... | reverse complement strand
CAGCGGAACTCGCGCTCTGCGTGAAGCCCATCGGCGTGCGTGCGCAGGGAGAGGGAGAGATCGATCTTCCGGCGCTTCTTTCGCGGCAGCTTGGGTGCAGCATTTACCCCGTGCACCGGCTCGATCAGGCGGTGGGCGGCGTGATGGTCTTCGCGAAGACGGAAAAGATGGCGGCAAAGCTCTCAAAGGCGATTCAGGAAGGGAAGCTTCAAAAAGAATATCTGGCCGTGCTCACAAAACGGCCGGAGGAGGATTCCGGGGAGCTTCACGATCTACTGTTCCACGACCGGTTCAAAAACAAAACCTTCGTCGTTTCAAAAGAGCGCAAGGGCGTCAAAAAAGCGTCGCTGTCCTACCGCGTATTGGCGGAATCTGATGGGCGCTGTCTTGCGCATGTGCGGCTTTATACCGGCCGAACGCATCAGATTCGCGTCCAGTTTTCCTCTCGCGGCTGCCCGCTGGTGGGGGACGGAAAATATGGGAGCCGGGTGAACGCCGCGTCTCCGGCGCTCTGGTCCTACGCGCTGACGCTTCCGGGCGTGGGAGGCAAGGAAGAGCGCTTTTGCGCGCTGCCGGAAATGCAGGGCGCATGGGAGCCGTTCTCTGACGCGCTTTCCAGGCTTGATACCCTTATTTAAATAGGATCAGCGAGAACCAGACGACGATGTTGCCGTTCATAAAATCCAGACCGTGCTTTTCGGCAAGGCGGCGGATGATGGCAAGGCTCTCCTGCTCACCCTGATGCGGGATGAAGCGCATGTTCGCACCCAGCGTTGCCTCCTGCGGCAGGACGTTGTACGCGTCCGCACCGGACTGCATCGTAAAGGCGATCGTCGTGTGCAGCATCGCGCCTGCCTGCGCCGATACGCGCGGCAGCACGATCTTCATCAGCGGCTGGAACAGCCAGAGGTTGCCCATCACGAGCCGCAGGCCGAACGGCGCATAGGGCGCAAGGCGCGCGAACATGGCCGAGACCTCCGGCAGGAACTTTCTGCGGAACGGATCGTGCTTTTCCACGTCCGTCACGAACGCGGACAGGCGCGCGATGGGGCTGTTCGCCATCGGCGCACTGGCGTGGCCGCCGTTGCTGCGGGCGGTGAATTTCACGTCCGCCTTGCCCTTTTCAAACACGCCCACCATGGCAAAGTTGCCGGGGATGCCGCCGATCGGTTCGGTGATGATGCCGCCGCCCTCGTCGCAGACGAGAAACGGGCGCACACCGCGGCGCTTGAGCTCGGCGACGAGCTTCGGCGCGCCGTCGCCCGCCCACTCCTCCGTGCAGGACGAGGAGAGATAGACGTCGTTGGCGGGCTCATACCCGGCGGCAAGCAGCTCCTCGACTGCCTGGAAAAACGCCATGAGCGAGGCCTTGGTGTCCGACGCCCCGCGTCCCCAGACCTTGCCGTCGGCAATGTCGCCGGAAAACGGCGCGTGCGACCACGTGCCCTCGGCGGGCACAACGTCCTGATGGCTCATGAGCACGATCGGGCGGTCGTGTGCCTTGCCCTTCCAGTAGAAGAGCAGGTTGCCGTCGATAACCGTGCGCTCGAGCTTTTCGTGCACGAGCGGGAACAGCTGCGCAAGCTGCGCATGGAAGCGCTCGAAGCGCTCCGGGGCGTAGACGTTGGCATACGACGTGGTGTCGCAGCGGATCATGGCGGCGAGCTTTTCAGCGTAAGCCATGGCGCGGTCTGCGTCCGGCTGCGGCTGATAGGCGGATTTTTTCTTCGGCATGAGCACGGCGTGCGCCACTGCCGCTCCCAGCGGGGCCAGCGGTGCGAGTGCGAGATATCCGGGACGGAATTTCATTTTGTTTCACCCTCCTGATTCTGTTTGCGGTAGAGCGCGTAGGCGATGCCGATGGCCAGCGCGCCGCTCGGAACGATCATGAAGCTGGTCGAGCCCGTCAGCGACGGGACGAGCATGAACAGCACGCTCATCATGACCAGCGGTGCAATGGCAACGCGGATGTTCTTGCGGAAATACTGATACGCCATCGCGCCGAAGAGCGCGGGGACGACGTTTGCAAACGCCGGCTGGAGCACGGGGCTCTGCAGCACGGGCTGCAGCGGCACGAGCAGCGCCACGCCGAGCGCGAGCACGACGATGGTCACGAGCGAGCTTGTCGCGATCGAGAGCGTCGAGATGATCTCGTTTTCCGCAGTGCCGGTCTTGGTGCCGGCAATGTCGCGCGCATTGACCGCGCACGGGATCTTCATGTTGATGAGGTTGCCGGTGATGAAGGCGAGGTAGCCGCCGCCCGCGCCGAGCATGGGCGTGTAGATGAGAAACTCCGCCACGCTTGCGACCGCCCACACGACGCCGACGGACAAAAAGCCCTTGCCGACGGCGCCCATGTCGGGCATCGCGCCGAGAAACGTGCCGATGAGAAACGGCGCGCCGACGAGCAGCAGCAGCGTGATCACGCACACGGCGCGGCCGAGCACGTGCGTGCGGCGGTTAAACTGTTCCAGATATACTTTGCGTTCGGTTTCGTTCATGATGTCCCCTCCTTACAGGCGCACGAGCACGGCCGCCGCCATGCCGATGAGCATACTGCCGGCGATGGAAAAGCTCTCGAGCCATGCCATATTCTTCTTCTCGGCCAGATACACGAACAGCGCCATCGCCGCCGCCGACACGGCCACGACCACCAGCGGCGTCCAGTCACCGACGCAGGTGAACAGCCCCTCGCCGGACACGAACGCGCCGATGTAGCTGCCGATGTACGCGCAGACGAGGCCGATGAACATGGCCGTCATGGCGCTGTCGCCGAAGCCGACGCCGGAGGCGGATTTCGCCCCGTCGTTGCCGAGGCGCCTGAGGTAGCGCTTGTTGAAGAAGATGGACAGGAGCATGCCCCAGATGATGCAGAAGCTCATCAGCAGGGCGATCGTCGTGAAGGCCTGCGGCGTCATTTCGGCGGCGGACAGCGCGTGCATGCCGACCTGCTCGGCGGCAGCCTGCGCGACCTGCGTCTCATAATGCAGCGCGCCGATGACGGACAGGCGCAGCCACGGCCACGGTGTGCCGAGGCTGCCGGACAGGGCGATGACGCCGAGCAGGATGCCGACGCTCGGCAGGACCGAGAATGTGGCGCTCGACGTGATGGCGCGCTTCATGCGTGCGGGGTCCATGCCGATGGCCAGACCCGCGCGGTACGAGCGCACAAGGAACACGACGCACACCGCCGCGACGAACGCGATGATGCCGCCGCAGATCGCGTACATAGGTGCGCTGTTGAGCTGGGCTAAGATGTTGTTCATAAATGTTCTCCTCCCCGGTAACGGCCGGTATCCGTATATGAAAAGGCCCGCATGGCATACACCGTGCAGGCTTTTTTCACAGCTTATTGCGCGCCGCCGGCCGGCCCGGATACAGCCGGGCGGATGTTGGACGCGGTCAGGTAAGACTGAAACAGCAGCATGCCCGCAATGGCGACCAGCATGAGCTGCTGCGCGCCGGCGCGGTCATCCGGCAGGGCGGTGATGCACAGGAACGCCGCAAACTGGCTCCAAAAAATGCTCTTGACGGCTTTCGGGCGGCCATAGGCAAAGCCCGCAAGCTCATAAAACGCGATCAGCGCGGCGCACAGCGCCAGGATCTCGACCGCGTAGGCAGAGATGGTGGGGTTGATGATGTTGACCTTGTAGCTCACGATCAGCCAGAACACGAGCAGCACCATCGGCATGGACGCACACACGAGCGCGCCGGCGTCATTCTCCCGTTCACCGGGGGCGAGCATCTGGCGCGCGAACACCACACCCGTCACGACCGCGAGCACGGCAAGCACACGCTGCAGGCCGGGCTCGGAGAGCGCGCCGCTGCTCAGCAGCAGCCAAAGGCCGCCGAGCGCGAGCATCGCGCCGAGCAGGACACCGCCGACCGCGCGCGCACGCTTTGACGCCGCGAACGCCGCGGGAAGCGAGTCCGGAAAGCTGGTGTGCGGCTGATTCTTTATCCGGAAGCACACGACGGCCAGCACCGCCGCGGCAACGGCGATCATCAGCGCGACGACGTACGGCCAGATGCTTCCGTGTACGGCAAGGCCGGTCTCGGCCTCAAAGCAGGCCTGATCCTGCAGCCAGCGAAAAAAGATCCCGAATGCCGACAGCACAGCTGTACAGCAGCAGATCACCCAAGCATTTTTGCGCATAACAAACTACCTGTCCCAATACATATTTAACAGAGCTATTTTATACTGATTTCCCCGCTGCGTCAAGGCACAAAACGCCCCGCGCGGCAGAAAGGAGGCGGTGCGGATGCGCAGGGTTTTTCTGCTGTCGCTGCTGCTCGTGGCGCTGTCGCTGCTGATCCCGTGGCTTGCGGTCACGCTCGCCCCGGCCGGAGAGGAGGCTTCACCGCCCGCCCCGTCCGTACCGGTGTCGGACACCGTCGCGCCCGACGGCGCAACGCCCATCACGGCACTGTGCGGTGATGCGCTCATCGAAACGACCATGGCCGACTGGCTGCCCGGCGTGGTAGCCGCCGAGATGCCCGCCTCCTTCGCGCCCGAGGCGCTGCGGGCACAGGCCGTCGCCGCGCGCACCTACATCCTCCAGCGCGTGCGCGGCGGCGGCGCAAACCATCCGGAGGCCGGTATCTGTGACCGGTACACCTGCTGCTGCGCGCACAAGGACGACGAGGCACTGCGCGCGCAGTGGGGCAAGGATTATGCGCACAACATGGCGCGCATCCGGAAGGCCGTTGCCGACACGGACGGGCAGTATCTCGTCTACGACGGGCAGCTCATCCGCGCGGTGTTTCACGCCGCGTCCGCCGGGTCGACCGAGTGCAGCGCCGCACTCTGGGGCGGTGATGCGCCGTATCTTGTGAGCGTGTCCTCCCCGGAGACGGCGCAGGACGTGCCGAACTACGTCTCCACGGCCGAGATCGCAGCCGACGCCGTGCAGGATGCCGTGCTGGACCGTTATCCGGACTGTGTGCTCGGCGACGATCCGAGCGCGTGGTTCGGCACGCCGGTACTCGATGACAGCGGCCGCGTGGCGAGCATCCCCGTCGGCTCGGAGACACTCACGGGTGCGCAGGTGCGCGCGCTCTTTTCCCTGCGCTCGGCGGCGTTTTCCGTCGCATACGGCGGCGGGATATTCACCTTCACCGTCACCGGCAGCGGCCACGGCGTCGGCATGAGCCAGTACGGCGCGAACGTCATGGCGGCGCAGGGCAGCGGCTACGCCGACATTCTCGCGCACTACTACCCCGGCACGGCGCTCATCCGCGCCGAAGGCTGAACAAAAAAGAGACGTCTCCAGACGTCTCTTTTTCTTATTCCGTGCTTACTTTTGTGCCGCGGTGTCCGTGTATGTGTTCTCGTCCACATAGTAAACCGTCATATCTGCGGTTGCGATGAGCTTGTCCGTATCGTCGAACACCTCCGCCGTGACAAGGCCGGTCGTGCGGCCCTCCTTGACGACACGGCCGTGCGCCACGAGCTTGGATGTGTCCTTGCCCGGACGCAGAAACTGGATGCTGCTGTCGAGCGTCACGGTGATGCGCCCGCCGGTGCGCGCGGCGACGCCGGTCGCCACGTCGCAGAGCGTGAAGATCAGCCCGCCGTGCGCCATACCGAGCGGGTTGAGACTCTCCTGCACGAGCTTGACCTCGACAACGCTGGTGCCGTCGCCGACCTCGGTGACGACGATGTGGTTATGGGAATTGAAGCCCTCGAATTCATTATAACGAAACGGGTCGAGATAGACCGCCTTGTTTTCCGTCTGCATATTCTGTGCCATATTGGGGTACGCCTCCGTCCAGATTACATTCAGGGCGTTATCATACCACGTTCGCACGTTTTCGTCAAAACAATTTTTCCTTCCCGCACCTGCGCCGTGACCACATCGCCGCGCCGGAGCGAGCCGTCGAGCAGCATCCCCGCCGCCTGATCGGCGATCGTGCTCTGGATCGCCCGGCGCAGCGGCCGCGCCCCGTACACGGGGTCGTAGCCCGTCGCCGAGAGCGCATCGAGCGCCGCATCCGGCACGCGCAGCTCCACGCCCGCGCGCTCCATGCGCCGGTTGACCGTGCCGAGGAGCTTTTGCGCGATCCGGCGGGTATCGGCGCGCGTGAGCTTGTGAAAGACGATGATCTCATCGACGCGGTTGAGAAACTCCGGCCGGAACGTCTTTTTCAGATCGGACATGACCATGCTGCGGATCTCGGCATCCGTGCGCCCCGCATCCGCGCCCGTCTGCTGTGCAAAGCCGAGACTGCGGCGGCTGTCGGTGATGGCCTTCGCCCCGACGTTCGAGGTCATGACCACGACCGCGTTGCGGAAGTTCACCTTGCGCCCGAGCGAGTCCGTGAGCTGCCCGTCCTCCATCACCTGCAGCAGGAGATTGAAGACGTCCTCGTGCGCCTTTTCGATCTCGTCGAAGAGCACGACGGAATACGGCTTGCGCCGCACCTTCTCCGTGAGCTGACCGCCCTCCTCGTGTCCGACATACCCCGGCGGCGAACCGATGAGCCGCGAGACGCTGTGCCGCTCCATATACTCCGACATATCCACGCGGATGAGCGCCTGCTCATCGCCGAAGAGCGCCTCGGCAAGCGCGCGGCAGAGCTCCGTCTTGCCGACGCCGGTCGGGCCGAGGAACAGAAAGCTGCCGATCGGGCGGTTCGGGTCGCCAAGACCGACGCGGCTGCGGCGGATGGCGTTCGAGACCGCGCACACCGCCTCCTCCTGCCCGACGACGCGGCGGCGCAGCGACGCCTCCATCTGCAGCAGCTGCTGGCTCTCGCTCGACGTGATGCCCGCGACCGGGATGCCCGTCCAGAGCGAGACGATCTCGGCCACGTCCTCGCCCGTCACGGCGCGCGCAGAGCCGGAATTGGCCTGCTCCCAGCGGCTGCGCTGCATGCGCAGCTCCGCACGCAGCTTCTGTTCACGTTCCCGCAGGGCGGCCGCACGCGCAAAGTCCTGCGCACGCACGGCGTGTTCCATCTCCGCCGCAGCGGCGGCGAGCTGCGTCTCGAGCGTGTGCACCCGCTCGGGCTGTACCAGCGCCTGCATCCGCACACGTGAGGCCGCCTCGTCAACGAGGTCAATGGCTTTGTCCGGCAGCCAGCGGTCGCCGATATAGCGCACCGAGAGTGCGACCGCTTTGTCGAGCGCCTCGTCCGTGATCTTCAGGCGGTGGTGCGCCTCGAGCCGCGCGCGCAGGCCGCGCAGGATCTGCAGGCTCTGCTCGGGCGTTGGCTCTGCAATACGCACGGGCTGAAAGCGCCGCTCGAGCGCCGCGTCCTTTTCAATATACTTGCGGTACTCCTCAAGCGTCGTCGCGCCGATGATCTGCAGCTCGCCGCGCCCGAGCGCGGGCTTGAGGATGTTCGCCGCGTCGATCGCGCCCTCGGCAGAGCCCGCGCCGACGATCGTGTGCAGCTCGTCGATGAAGAGGATGACGCTGCCTGAGCGCTGCACCTCCTGCAGGACGCATTTGACGCGCTCCTCAAAATCGCCGCGGTACTTTGTGCCTGCAAGCATGGCCGTCAGATCCACGCTCACGATGCGCTTGCACTTCAGGTCCTCGGGCACACTGCCGTCGGCGATGCGCTGCGCGAGCCCCTCGGCCACCGCCGTCTTGCCGACGCCGGGCTCGCCGATGAGCACGGGATTATTCTTGCTGCGGCGCGAGAGGATCTGGATGGCGCGCTCGATCTCGCGGTCGCGGCCGATGACCGGATCCATACGTCCGGCCGCGGCAAGCTCCGTGAGGTCACGGCCGTACTGGTCGAGCGTTTTCGTCTCGGCAGCGCGGCGCGGCTGTGCGCGCGGCGCGCCCTGCTGTGGCCGGGGCTTATACTCCGGGCGGCCGAAGACGTCCATGATGTCCGTATAGATCTTGTTGAGGTCGCCGCCCGCCGCCACGAGAATACGCGCCCCGGCGCTGTCCGCCTCGCGGAGGATGCCCATGAGCAGGTGCTCCGTGCCGACATAGCAGTGACCGAGGCGGTTGGAATCCTCGGCGGCCAGCTCGATGACGTGCCGCGCGCGGGGGCTGAGTCCCTGCTCGGGCGTGCCGGGCACGCCGCGCCCGACCGTCTCCGTGACCATGCGCGTGAGCACGGAATCGGTAAGCGCGTTGTCCGCCAGAATGCGCGCGCCGAGCCCCTCCCCCTCCCGGATGATCCCGAGCAGGATATGCTCCGTGCCCACATAACTGTGCCCCATTCCCGCCGCCGCATCGTGTGCCTTGCGGATTGCCGTGGATGCCCGCTGTGTAAACCTTTCGCTGCCGCGCATAGATCGTTTGCCTCCTTCGCCGGTCATACGCCTCTATTATCCTCCGGCCGGCGCAAGGAATGTGCCGAATCCGGGAAACTGATTTGTATTATTTCCACGTCTTCCCGGGTTTTAATCAGCACACATTTTCAAATTTCGAAAAACGCGGTTGATTTTTCAGATTTTTGTGCTACAATGACTCTCATACCAGTGGTAGCGATACCCGGTGAAAAACATAGGAGGTAACGACAATGGCTTTTGTTATCAGCGATGATTGCATCATGTGCGGCACCTGCGCTGCCAACTGCCCGGCTGAGGCAATTACCGAGGGCAACGGCAAGTACGTCATCAGCGCGGACAGCTGCATGGAGTGCGGCACCTGCGCTGCGAACTGCCCGGTGGGCGCGATCTCCGTCGACTAAGTTCCGCTCGGAGAACAACGCAAACGAATGAGGCGATATGCAAGCTGCATATCGCCTCTGTCTATATGACGGCAACGGAAGGAGCGTGCGCCATGACCCAACCGGAATATGACGACCTGTGGCCCGGCGGACCGCGCTTTGTGCGCTCCGGCGCGGGGTTTGCCCTCGGCACGGACAGCGTGCTGCTGGCCGATTTTGCGGCGCAGCGCCGCGCACGGCGCATTGCCGACCTCGGCTGCGGCGCGGGCGTGCTGACGGTGCTGCTGCTGCGCGCACTGGAGCAGGCGACCGCCGTCGGCATTGAACTGCAGCCGGACGCGGCGCAGCTCGCGCGCAACAACATCAGAGCAAACGGCCTGAGCGACCGGGCGCAGATCCTCTGCGCCGACCTGCGCGCGCACCGCACGCTGCTCCCCGCCGGGAGCTTCGACCTCGTCGTTGCAAACCCGCCGTATTTCGCCGCCGGAAGCGGCTACACTTCGCCCGACCCCATGCGGGCGCACGCGCGCGACGAGCGCACCTGCACCATGCAGGACATCTGCACCGCCATGGCCTATCTCACGCGCTGGGGCGGCTCGGCTGCGCTCGTACACCGGCCGGAGCGGCTCAGCGAGCTGCTGTGCGCGCTCACGGCCGCGGGGCTCGAGCCCAAGCGCCTGCGCACCGTGGCATACAAGGCCGACACCGCGCCCAACCTCGTACTGGTCGAGGCGCGCCGCGGCGGAAAGCCGGGTCTCACCGTTTCGCCGCCGCTGGCGCTGTGCACGCCCGACGGCGCGGACTCGGACGAGATCCGCAGAATTTATCACAGGAGGACGCAACTATGAGCGGAACACTGTATCTGGTCGGCACGCCGATCGGCAACCTCGGCGACCTGTCCGTGCGCGCGCTGGAGACGCTGCGCAGTGCCGACTTCATCGCCGCCGAGGACACGCGCGTGACCGCAAAGCTGCTCAACCACTTTGAGATCAGAAAGCCGTGCGTGAGCTACTACGAGCACAACAAGTACGCCAGCGGCGAGAAGATCGTCGCGCGGCTGCTCGCGGGCGAGACGTGCGCGCTCGTGACCGACGCCGGCATGCCCGCCATCTCCGACCCCGGCGAGGACATCGTGCGCCAGTGCGCCGAGCAGGGCATCGACGTGCAGGTCATCCCCGGCCCCTGCGCCGCCATCGCCGCGCTGGCCGTGTCCGGCTTGCCGACGCAGCAGTTTTGCTTCGAGGGCTTTCTCGCCGTGAGCGGCAAGACCCGCCGCGAGCACCTGCAGCGGCTGCGGGGCGAGACGCGCACCATGATCTTCTACGAAGCGCCGCACAAGCTGCTGCGCACGCTCAGCGACCTGCGCGATACGTTCGGCGGCGAGCGGGAGATCACGCTTGCGCGCGAGCTGACAAAGCTGCACGAGCAGACGCTGCGCACGACGCTCGACGGCGCCGTGGCGCACTTCACCGAAAACGCGCCGAAGGGCGAATTCGTGCTCGTGCTGCGCGGTGCGCCCGAGCGCTCCGAGCCCGAGGTCACGGCCGAGCAGGCGCTGCAGATCGTGGCGCGCTACCGCAGCGAGGGCCGCGCGCTCAAGGAGGCGTGCAAGCTCGCCGCCGCCGACACCGGCTTCGGCAAAAACGAATTGTATCAGATGGCGCTCAACATCTGAGCATGATGGAATCGGTTTCTATCTCAAAATTATTTTGATTTTGGCGAAAAAAAGTCCCCTGACCTGAGGTCAGGGGACTTTTTTCAGCTCCGCTCAGAGCTTTTCGGTCATGGCGCGGATGCAGTCGGGGCAGATGTTCTTGCCCTTGTAGTTGATGATGTCCTTCGCGTTGTCGCAGAAGATGCAGGCCGGCTGATACTTGCGCAGGATGATGGACTCACCATCCACAAAGATCTCGATGCGGTCCTTCTCCTCGATGCCGAGCGTTCTTCTCAGCTCAATGGGAAGCACGATACGGCCGAGCTCGTCAACTTTTCTAACAATACCGGTAGATTTCATAAATGTGTCCTCCAATACGTATGGGATAAGGGAAAGGATGACTCAAAAATCATTCATTTCAACAACTGCATTATACCAAAGGTTGTCAAAATGTCAACGGATTCGACAAACGTTCACAGCTAATTTACGTTTTTCTACCATTTGCATATTTTGGTTCCCTTGCGCATAATATGTTTTTGTGAATAATCACCGAAAACTTAAAATTTTTTATAGAAAGGAGCGACCACGATGGCACTGTCCCGGATATGGGTCAGTATGATATGCGTCGCGCTGGCCTTCGGCGCGGCCTCCGGACGCGGTGCGCAGCTCGGTGCTGCGGCGGCGCAGGGCGTGCAGCAGGCTGTGGATTTTTGCCTGACGGTGGGCGGTATGATCTGCCTGTGGTCGGGCGTGATGGAGCTCATGCGGCGCTGCGGCATCGCAGGCGGACTGTCGCGGCTGCTGCGGCCTGTGCTGCGGCGGCTGTTCCCGCACGCTGCGCGTGATGCGCAGGCGCTCGATGCGCTGAGCATGAACGTGAGCGCAAACCTGCTCGGACTCGGCAATGCGGCAACACCGGCCGGTGTGCGCGCGGCGCAGGCAATGGCGCGCGAGCTGCGCGGCGACGCCGCCAGCGACGAGCTGTGCCTGCTGGTGGTGCTCAACACGGCCTCGATCCAGCTGCTGCCGGTCACGATCGCCGCCGTGCGCGAGGCAGCGGGCGCTGCCGTGCCGTTCGACATTCTGCCCGCCGTGTGGGTGAGCTCGCTCTGCTCGGTCACGGCGGGGCTGCTGACCGGAAAGGTGCTCGCGCGCATATGGCCGTGAGCGACCTGCTGACGCTGACCGTGCCGCTGCTGCTGGCGGGAGTCGGGCTCTGCGGCGTGCTGACCGGGACGGATGTGTTCTCTGCGCTGACTGACGGCGCGCGCGACGGGCTAAAAACCGTCATGCGCATCTTCCCTGCGCTTGTAGCGCTGCTGACCGCCGTGAGCATGCTGCGCGCATCCGGCGCGCTCGAGGCGCTCACGCGGCTGTGTGCGCCCGTGCTGGCTTGGCTCGGCATCCCGCCCGAGACAGCGATGCTGTTGCTCGTGCGGCCGATCAGCGGCAGCGGTGCGCTGGCCGCCGCAAGCGACATCATCCAGACCTACGGCGCAGATTCCCGCATCGGGCGCACCGCCGCCGTCATGCTCGGTTCCACCGAGACGACGTTCTACGTGCTGGCGGTCTATTTCGGCGCATGCGGCATCCGGCACAGCCGCTGGGCGATCCCCGCCGCCATCGTCGCCGACGTGACCGGCTTTGTCACGGCCGCGGCGCTGGTGCGCTGTCTCTGGGGTACATAGGCGGACGACAAAGTGCACAAAAGCAGACGGCGAGGTTGATATTTTCTTGACAAAACGCCTATTTTGCAAAAATACGCACTTTTTGCTTTACAAAGCTGACGGAATGTGTTATAAAATAATCACGTTAGTTAATAAATTAACTCAACGTTCTTCCGATTTCTTTTCTTTTCTCTTCTTATTTTTGCTCTCTCGACAGCAACGTGTCGCCACTCTCCGGCGGCACGTTGTTGCCGTTTTCGGGCCTATACGAACAAGCTGCCCTCCCCCGCATACGCGGGAGAGGGCAGCTTGTGTTTGTACGAATCACATTTTTTCCGGTGCAGTCACGCCGATGATGCCCAGACCGATCTCGAGCACGCGGCGCGTCGTGTCGGCCAGCTTCAGGCGCGCGTCGCGCACGGCAGGCTCCGCGTCCTTGATGCGGCAGACATTGTAGAAGCGGTGGAAACGCGCGGCCAGCTCCGTCACATAGCGGTTGATGCGGCTGGGATCGTAATCGCGCGCAGCGAGGTGGATCTCCTCCGGGAGCATGGCGAGCTGCTTGATGAGCTCGCGCTCCTGCGGCGTCGAGAGCAGCGCTGCGTCGACATCCGCCGCGGCGGGCACGGTGCAGCCGCTCTCCGCCATGGCAGCCAGCAGCGTGCAGATGCGCGCGTGCGCATACTGGACGTAGTAGACGGGGTTTTCGCTGTCCTGCCGCACTGCGAGGTCGAGGTCGAACTCGAGGTGCGTGTCCGGCTTGGCGTTGAAGAAGAAGCGGCAGGCGTCCACGCCGATCTCGTCCATGAGGTCGGCGAGCGAGAGCGCCTTGCCCGTGCGCTTGGAGACCTTGACGATCTCGTCGCCGCGCATCAGGCGCACCATCTGCATGATGAGGAAATCGAGCTTGCGTCCCTCAAGGCCGAGCGCGGGCGCGCGCATGGTCGCGGCAAAACGGATGGCGTGGCCGTGATGGTCAGCGCCCCAGACATCGATGACGCGGTCAAAGCCGCGCTCGATGAACTTGTTGCGGTGATAGGCGATGTCGACCGCGTAGTAGGTATAAAAGCCGTTCGAGCGGCGCAGGACCTCGTCCTTATCGGCGCCGAGGTCGGTGTTGCGCAGCCAGAGCGCGCCGTCCTTTTCATACGTCAGGCCGGCATCCGTGAGCAGCTGCACAGTCTCGGCCACGTAGCCGGAGCTGTGCAGGCTGCTCTCGAGGAACCACTGGTCAAAGTGGATGCGGTAGCGCTCAAGGTCGCGCTGCATGCGCGCGATATTGTACGGCAGACCGAAGGCCACGAACGCCGCGCAGCGCTCGGCGCTCGGCACGGTGAGGTACTTGTCGCCGTCACGCTCGTAGATGAGCTTGGCGAGCGCCTTGATGTCGTCGCCGTGGTAGCCGTTGTCCGGGAATTCGACCGCGTCCTCACCCTCGATGAGCTGGAGGTAGCGCGCCTCGATGGACTTGCCGAACAGGTCGACCTGATTGCCGGCGTCATTGACATAGAACTCACGCCAGACATTATAGCCCGCGCGCTCGAGCACGGACGCGAGCGCGTCGCCGAGCACGCCGCCGCGCGCGTTGCCGATCGTCATGGGGCCGGTGGGGTTGGCGGACACGAACTCCACCATGACCTTCTCCCCGTGACCGTCGTCCACGCGGCCGTAGTCCGCGCCGGAGCTCTCGACGGCGGACAGCACGTCCTGATACCACTTGTCGGACAGGCGGAAGTTCAAAAAGCCCGGGCCTGCCGCCTCAACGCCGGAAAACCATGAGCCGCCGAGCTCCATGTGCGCGATGAGCGCCTCGGCGATCTTGCGCGGCGCCATGTGCATGGTCTTGGCAGATGCCATGGCATGGTTTGCGGCAAAGTCGCCGTTGGCGGTGTCCTTCGGCTGCTCAACGCTGCCGCGGATCTCCGCGCCCTCGGGCAGCTCGCCCGCGGCGACGGCACGCAGATATGCTTCCCGGATGCACGCATCCACAGCGGCGCGTGCCTGTTCGATTCGATTGGCCATAATCAGTTACCCTCTATTCTATAATCTTTATTGTTCTCTGACGGTGATCTTAAGCTGGTTGCGGTTGGCGCAGGCGTGGTCAAAATCCACAACGTACAGCAGCTCCAGCACGCCGCCTCGCTCACCGAGCGTGGAGCGGTAGCGCTGCGTCTCCAGTCCGACCGTGCTCGTGCCGTACGGCGTCTGGTACAAAAACGTGTTGCGCGTGCCGGGGGCAAAAACCATCCGGCTCGTGACAGTGCCGGTGCGCTTGAGCACGGCGTTTGACGGCGTAAAGGTGATGGTGGTGAGCGTACCGGCCATGCCGGTCAGCTCGCTCTCGGGATAGGTGAGCATGCCGCAGCCGTCGACGCAGGTATATTCCCCGTCGGTCGAAAACTGCACCCGTTCGTCCGGCTCCTGCTCCAGAACATCCGCCTGAGCGCCCTCGATCGTGATAACGACCCGCATACGCCGCCTCCTTTGCATAATTGTGCGATTCTATTACTATATACTGTTTTGTCCAACTTCGCAACAGAAAAATGGTGTAGAATTTCCCGTCACCGTTTGCTATAATGGTAGCACAAGCGCATCCGCCGCCGTCCGCTGCGGATGCCAGCCATTTTTCGGGGGCGCTGCTCCCGTCGGGAGGGATGACCGGATGAACATTGAGCTCACCGACAAGGAGTTCCGGCGGCTGCTGGATCTCGTCTATATCGGCAACTGGATCCTCAACTCCACGCGCGAGAAAGACCGGTTTGAGGACTATGATATTTTGCAGGAGAAGATCTTTGCGCTGTGCGCCAGAAACGGCATGAGCGCGCTCATCTCCCGCTGGCAGGGGCATATCTTCCCCTCGCAGGCATACGAAAACGGCGGCATCCATGAGGCCATCGCCGACTATGAGGACGCCGTGTTTTTCGACATTCTGGCCGAGGAGCTCGCGCGGCGCGATCTCGGCTGTCTCGACGGCGAGCCCGCCGATCTGACCGAGCTCAACGCGCGCATGGATGAATACATGGATGAGTTTGAAAAGTCCGGCGTGGAAAATCTGGTGATCGAGGCGTGAGCACGCGCACGATCGAGACGCCCATCGGCGCGCTGACGCTCACCGCGTCGGCGGACGCTGTCACGGCCGTCCGCTTCGGCGCGCAGGGCGCGCGGGACGCTTCGGCACTGCTTGACGCGGCCGAGGCGCAGCTGCACGAATACTTTGCACGCACGCGGCGCACGTTCGATCTGCCGCTCGATCCGCGCGGCACGGCGTTCGAGCTGCGCGTGTGGGCGGCGCTGCGCACGATCCCCTACGGCGAGACGCGCAGCTACGGCGCGATCGCCGCCGCCATCGGCAGCCCGCGGGCAGCGCGCGCCGTCGGCATGGCAAACCACCGCAACCCGCTGCCGATCCTCATCCCCTGCCACCGCGTCATCGGCGCGGACGGATCGCTCACCGGCTATGCCGGCGGGATGGCAGCAAAGCGCCGTCTGCTGGTGCTGGAAGGGATCACACAATTCAAATAAGAGACCGATCGAAAACACGGCCGCCGAAAAAAATCCGGCGGCCGCGTTTTTTGCATAGATTTCGTGCATCGAGCCATACTGTGCGCAGGAGATGAGGACAATGCGCATGAGCAGCGAGGAATATGCGGCCTTTGTCGACTCGCTCTCGCCGCGCTCGCCCATCTGGGGCGATCTGCTGCGCGCGGGGCTGGTCGGCGGCGTGATCTGCACGCTCGGGCAGGCGCTGACAGACCTGTACACAGCCTGCGGCGCTGCGGCGGACACAGCATCGGCATGGTGCTCGATCACGCTGGTGTTTCTCGGCGCGCTGCTGACGGGGCTGGGCGTTTACGACGATCTGGCGCGCTTTGCCGGGGCGGGGTCGCTCGTACCGATCACGGGGTTTGCAAACGCCGTCGTATCCCCGGCGCTGGAATTTAAGACCGAGGGGCTCGTCACAGGCACGGCGGTGAAGGTCTTCACGATCGCAGGACCGGTGATCGTCTACGGCATCGGCGCAAGCGTGATCTACGGGCTGATCCTGGCCGTCTTTGGGCTGGCCTGATAAGGAGGAACGCAAGATGAAAGAAGACAAACGCGGCGGGCGCAAGCCCGCGCCGGTGCCGACCGGGCACGATCAGCGCGCGGCGGCGCGCGACCACAGCGTCCCGCACGGCAACCGGAAAAACGACGCCGTCCCGCCGAGCAAGGCGCACGCGCCGGACGGCATCTCCGGCTACTGGGAATAAGGACGCCCGCCTTGAATGGGAGCGTTTGCTTTTTCCTGCACATGGCGCAAACCGGAAGGCCGTCGATGATCGGCAGTCACTTCCAATTACCGCCCCAGCTTCCGTGGAAAACTTCTGGGCAGCGGGGGAGCTCGAGGGGGCGAAGCGCCCGCCTCGAATGGGATCGTTTGCTTTTGTCTATGCCCTGCATAGACAAAAGCGGCCGCTGAGTGATCAGCGGCCGCTTCGGTTTTCTATGGTATGGCTTACTTCTTGGCAAGACCCTTCTGACGGGCATACTCGGCAGCGCCCAGAGC
>ERZ773241.2171-NODE-2171-length-16581-cov-3.633426_pt1 | contig 16581 bp, 6 predicted proteins | sample MGYA00580989_ERZ773241 | MGnify/ENA primary metagenome ERZ773241 (study PRJEB29015, sample SAMEA2737804) | human gut metagenome | biome: human gut; feature: human-associated habitat; material: faeces | place: China | collected 2012 ... | reverse complement strand
GTGCCTCCCCGAGATTGCCACGTCGGCCGTTGGCCTCCTCGCAATGACAAATCGGGGGCCCTACCGTTTTTACGATAGCCGGTTCGAATCGGCGGTTTACCGCCGGGCCTGGCTGTCCCCTCCCCTACAAAACAAATCATATCCGAAATTCTGACGGAAAGTGGGAAAATTCCTGCTTTCCGCATTTTGACATGCTCGAAATCCCCTTTTCCGGAGGTGTATCATGGAACTGATCCTCGATCTTCTGCGGCGGCTGCCCGATTATCCCCGTCTGCGGGCCGCGCTCGAGGGCGCGCAGGCCGTCGGCGTGTCCGGCGCGGCGCAGATCAACCGTTCCCATCTCATCGCGGCCCTCTGCCGCGACACGGCCCGGCCCGCCGTGGTCGTCTGCCAGGATGAAATGGCCGCACGGCGCACACAGAGTGAGCTTGCCGCCTTCCTCGGCGCGGAGGCCCCCATTCTGCCGACGCGCGACCTGATGTTTTATGACGCCTCCGCCATCTCGCGCGGCTGGGAGCAGCAGCGCCTGCGCTGCCTTTACGATCTGGCGCGCGGCAAAACGCCCCTGCTCCTGACGACGCTCGAGGCGTTTTCCCTGCGCACGATGCCGAAGGCGCAGCTGTTCTCCGCCGCGATGCGCCTGCTGCCCGGCGCGCAGCTCGAGCTGGAGGAGCTGATCTCCCGCCTGCTGCACGCGGGCTACTCCCGCTGCTCCCTCGTGGAGGGCGCGGGCCAGTTCAGCGTGCGCGGCGGCATCGTGGATATCTTCTCCCCGGCGGAGGAGCGCCCGGTGCGTCTGGAATTCTTCGGCGACGAGATCGACACCATGGGCTATTTTGACCCCGTCACGCAGCGGCGCGTCGAAAATGCCGACGAGCTCGTCATCCTGCCCGTGGCCGAGACGCTGCCTGCCCTGCACCCCGGCGGCATCGAGGGGCTGGCGCGGGAGCTGGACGGCCTGCTGGCCCGCCAGCGCCGCCGCAAAACGCCGAACGAGGCTCTGATGCGCACGCTGCAGGCCGACGCCGACGCGCTGCGGGGCGGCCTTGCCTTCTCGGCGGCCGACCGCTATCAGGCCCTCATCTATCCGGAGTTTGCCTGCGCAGCCGACTACCTGCCCGCCGAGGCGCTGGTGTTCTTCTGCGACCACGGCAACCTGCGCCGCAGCGCGCAGCGCGCGCAGGAGGAGCTGGGCATGATGCTCGACAGCCTGCTGCAGTCCGGCCTGCTGTGCGGCGAGCTGTGCGATTTTTCCGCAGACTGGGAGCAGCTGTGCGGCCGCGTGGCCGGGCACGGCGCGGCGTTCTTCGACTCGTTCCTCGCCGCGAGCTACCCGCAGAGCCTGCAGCCGTCGCTGCTCGTGAATGTCACGGCCAAGCAGCTGCCGTCCTACGGCGGCAATCTGGATGCGGCAGCCTCGGACCTCGCGTTCTATCAGAAAAATGACTATGCCTCCCTTGTGCTGTGCGGCAACCGCCGCCGCGGTGAGATCCTCGCCCAGCAGCTGCGGGAGAAGCATCTTTCCGCCTTCCTCGCCTTCCCGCTGGCAAAGCTCCCCGCGCCGGGACAGATCCTGCTGACGGACGGCGCGCTTCCGTTCGGCATGGAATACCCCGACCTGCGCTTTGCCATCCTGACGGAAGGCCAGCTGTTGGCGCAGGCCGCTCAAAAACCGCGCAAAAAGCATCAAAAAGCGACCAACCGGCAGAAACTCAGCTCGTTTACGGACCTTTCGCCGGGCGACCTCATCGTGCATGAGTACCACGGCATCGGCCGCTATGTCGGCATGGAGCAGATCCGCGTCGACGGCATCATCAAGGACTATGTCAAGATCGCCTATCAGGGCACGGACACGCTGTATGTCCCGGCGACGCAGCTTGATCTCATCTCCAAATACATTGGCGGCGGCGAGGACACGGTCGTCAGGCTCAACAAGCTCAGCGGCGACCAGTGGCAGAAGACGAAGGCCCGCGCAAAATCCGCGGCCAAGGACCTTGCCGCCGGGCTCATCCAGCTCTATGCCGAGCGCAGGCGCCGCATGGGCTACGCCTTCGCGGCCGACACGCCGTGGCAGGCGGAGTTCGAGGATAACTTCCCCTACGCCGAGACGGACGACCAGCTGCGCTGCATCGAGGAGATCAAGGCGGACATGGAGTCGCCGCAGCCTATGGACCGCCTGCTGTGCGGCGACGTCGGCTTCGGCAAGACCGAGGTCGCGCTGCGCGCGGCCATGAAGGCCGTGCTCGACGGAAAGCAGGTCGCCATCCTCGTGCCGACGACCGTGCTGGCGCAGCAGCATTACACGACGGCCCTCAACCGCTTCCGCGGCTTCCCCGTAAACATCGGCGCGCTTTCGCGCTTTTCCACCCCGCAGCAGCAGCGCAAGGTCCTGTCCGATCTGCGCACGGGCACGCTCGACCTCGTAGTCGGCACGCACAAGCTGCTGCAGAAGGACGTGGAGTTCCACGACCTCGGCCTTCTCATCGTGGACGAGGAGCAGCGCTTCGGCGTGACGCACAAGGAAAAGCTCAAGGAGCTGGCCCGCGGCGTCGACGTGCTCACGCTTTCGGCCACGCCCATCCCGCGCACGCTCAACATGGCCCTGTCCGGCCTGCGCGACATGTCCACCATTGAGGAGCCGCCGCACGACCGCTACCCCGTGCAGACGTTCGTGCTGGAATATGCCGAGCCGGTGCTGATCGACGCCGTGCGGCGCGAGATCGAGCGCGGCGGGCAGGTGTATTATCTGCACAACCGCGTCGAGAGCATCGAGCAGTGCGCCGCGCGCATCAAGCGCGCCCTGCCGGATGCCGAGATCGCCGTCGCCCACGGCAAAATGAGCGAGGAGGAGCTCAGCGACGTCATGCAGCGCATGGATGAGGGCGAGGTGCAGATCCTCGTCTGCACGACCATCATCGAAACGGGCATCGACATTCCGAATGTCAATACCTTGATCATTGAGGACGCCGATAAGCTCGGCCTTGCCCAGCTGCATCAGATCCGCGGGCGCGTCGGCCGCAGCAGCCGCCATGCCTATGCCTACCTGACGTTCCGCCGCGGCAAGGTCCTCACGGAGATCGCCGAAAAGCGGCTGAACGCCATCCGCGACTATGCGGAGTTCGGCTCCGGCTTCAAGATCGCCATGCGCGACCTCGAAATTCGCGGCGCGGGCAACCTGCTCGGCGCGGCGCAGTCCGGCCACATGATCTCCGTCGGCTATGACCTCTACCTCAAGCTGCTTGAGGAGGCCGTGCTTGAGGAGCGCGGCGAGCCGTCGCCGGAGGAGAGCGCCTGCACGGCCGACCTCGACGTCACGGCGAACATCGACAAGGCCTATGTGACCTCGGGCGAGCAGCGCATGGACCTCTACCGCCGCATGGCGGGCATCCGCTCGCAGAGCGATGCCGACGAGCTGCTCGACGAGATCGTCGACCGCTACGGCGACCCGCCCAGGGGCGTCATGAACCTCATTTCCATTGCGCTGCTGCGCGCCCGCGCCAGCGCCGCCGGCATCCGCGACATCGCCCAGAAGGGCCGCACGCTCCGCTTCCGGCTGGCGCAGTTCGACTTTGCCGTCGTCTCCCGCGTGGCCGGGCAGTACCAGAAGCGCATGTTCGTCGAGCCGAAGAGCGAAGAGCCTGCCATCACGCTCCAGCTGACCGCGAAGGAGGATCCCCTGCAGGCCGCGGAAAGGTTCGTGAAGACCTATCAGGGAGAGTAGACGCTGCACGCTTTGTAGCACCGAGGCATGCGGCAAGAGCAACACGGGATACAGCGGTGTACGGACATGGGACACAATTCACAGCCTTGCGATAGCTCGATGAATCATAACGTGCCTCGGTCGTCCGGAATGGTGAGTGGACAGCCGTAATTGCCGTCCTCCCTCCGGAACCCGCCCTTGAGATCCGCCTGCCATATGTCGTTGCAGGCATCCTTCCCGGACCGCGTGAGCGCCCTGCACCTCCGGGACTCCTCAATGCTGATGCAGCCGTACCGACGCAGGATGCTGTATACATTGTTTTTGCATATATGCTAACCATATTGCTGCATTGTACATGACATTTTCTTGCTTACCGCCCCGAAGATTTTCTCAAAAAATTCTTCGCCTTCCCCTCTTGACAAAGGCAAAAAATATGATTATAATGCACTTAATTTCAAACGACAAACCTGTGAGGAAGAAGAGTAGCACAGCACAGGGCATCCCAAGAGAGCTTCGGGTGGTGAGATCGGAGCGGTGCGCAGCGGTGTGAATGGCCTTCCGAGGGCGGCTTGAACGGGAAATTTTCCCAAGTAGGGTCCGACGGGAACCCTCCCGTTATCCATGGGGTACGCATGATGGTGCGTAAAAGCGAGTGGACATCGCAAGATGTCAATTTGGGTGGTATCGCAGAAGCAAAGGCTTTTGTCCCATATGGGGCAAAAGCCTTTTTTGTTTTTAAAATCCAGGCCGCCGGCACCGGTCCCTCCATCCGCCACCCAAAATACCGATACAAAATTTTGGAGGAAAACAAAAATGAAAAAGAACATTCTGAGCCGTGTGCTGACTCTGGCCCTGGCAGCCCTGCTGGCCCTGTCTCTCTTCGCCTGCGGCAAAAAAAGCGATGACAATTCCACCGGCTCCTCCGGTGCCGCATCCTATCAGGTCGGCATCTGCAGCTATGCGGACGATGCATCCCTGAACCAGATCGTGGACAGCATCGAGTCCCGGCTCAAGGCCATCGGCCAGGAGAAGGGCGTCACCTTCGAGATCAGCTATGATAACTGCAACACCGATTCCGCCGTGCTGAATCAGATCATCGCCAACTTCATGGCCGACAAGGTGGACCTGATGATCGGCGTAGCCACTCCCGTGGCCGTGGCCATGCAGGCTGCCACCGAGGGTACTGACATTCCCGTGGTCTTTGCCGCCGTGTCCGACCCTGTGGGTGCGGGTCTGGTGGAGAGCCTGGAGGCCCCCGGCGCCAACATCACCGGCACCTCCGACTATCTGGACACCGATGCCATTCTGGACCTGATTTTCGCCGCCGATCCTGACGCCAAGAGCATCGCCCTGCTGTATGACCTGGGGCAGGACTCCTCTGCCGCTCCCATCAAGAATGCCAAGGCGTACTTGGACAAGAGGGGCGTGCCCTACAAGGAGTATAACGGCACCACCACCGACGAGATCAGTCTGGCCGTCAGCAGCATCGTGGCCGACAAGGCCGACGCCGTGTTCACCCCCACCGACAACACCGTGATGACCGCAGAGCTGGCCATTTACGAGGCTCTGGCCGGGGCCGGCATCCCCCACTATACCGGCGCTGACTCCTTCGCCCTGAACGGTGCGTTCCTGGGCTACGGCGTGGACTATGCCAACCTGGGCGTGGAAACCGCCAACATGGTCTCCGGCATTCTTCTGGACGGCAGCAAGCCCTCCGCCACCCCCGTGCTGACCTTCGACAATGGCACCGCCACCATCAACACCGACATCTGCAGGGAGCTGGGCCTGAACTATGACGAGCTGGCCAAGACCTTCGCCCCTCTGTGCACCAAGGTCCAGTCTATCGTCACCGCCGAGAGCTTCGACGATTTGAATGAATAAGAAATCAAGCATCCATCAGCGGGCCTCCGCTGATGACCCCCGCACCGCCCACTCGGGAAACAAACCCATTCTGCATGAAAGGAGAAGTCTCTCATGAACATTTTTTCTCTGGTCCAAACCGCCCTGGAGCTGGGCCTCATCTGCTCGCTGACCGTGCTGGCACTGTTTTTGAGCTACTCCATGCTCAATGTATGCGACCTTTCCACCGACGGCTGCTTCACTCTGGGTGCCGCTGTGGGTGCTATGGTAGCCATTGCCGGGCATCCCTATCTGGCCCTCCTGGCCGCCATGGCCGCCGGAGTCCTCTCCGGCTTCATCACCGCCCTGCTGCAAACGAAAATGGGCATTGACAGCCTCCTGGCGGGCATCATCGTCAACACCGGGCTCTACTCCATCAATATCGCCGTCATGGGCGGCTCCTCCCTGCTGAACATGAACAAAACCGAGACCGTGTTCACCAAGGCCCGGGCTCTGCTGCAGGACACCTTCCTGGCTGAGCAGTATAAGCTGCTTGTGGCGGCCATCGCCGTGATTGCCGTGATCGTTTTTTTGGTCCTGTTTCTGCGCACCCGCTTGGGTCTGGCTATCCGCGCCACCGGCGACAATCCCGACATGGTCCGCTCCTCCTCTATCAATCCCACCTTTACCACCATCGTAGGCCTGTGCGTGGCCAATGCCTTCACGGGGCTGTCCGGCTGCCTGCTGGCCCAAAGTCAAAAATCCGTCAGCATCGACATCGGCACCGGCATGGTGACCATTGTCCTGGCCTCCCTGCTCATGGGACAGGTGCTGCTGGGCAAGGGCAGCATTCTCAAGCGGGCCGTCGGCATGGTGGTGGGCGCCTTTGCCTTCCGCATGGTGTATACCATCGCCCTGCGGCTGGATATGCCCGCCTTCATGCTGAAGCTGGTGTCCTCGGTGATCGTGGTGCTGGCCATCGCCACCCCCTATTTCAAAAAGCAGCTGCCCATGCTGCGCCGCCGCATGGCTGCGCGAAAGGAGGCCCGCCTTCATGCTGAAGATTGAAAAAATATCCAAGACCTTCAACCCCGGCACCATCCATGAAAAGGCAGCCCTGCAGGGCCTGAGCCTGCACCTGCTCCCAGGAGATGTCGTCACCGTCATCGGCTCCAACGGCGCAGGCAAATCCACCCTCCTTAACGCCATCAGCGGCAGCTTTTTCCCCGACAGCGGCAGCATTTATCTGGACGGAAGAAATATCACCTTCCTGCCGGAATATCAGCGCTCCCGCCAAATCGGCCGTCTGTTCCAGGATCCTATGCGCGGCAGCGCCCCCCACATGACCATTGAGGAAAACCTCTCTCTGGCGGCGGCCTCCGGCGGCTGGCTCAGCCATGTGACCCGGGCGGAAAAAGCCGCCTTCCGGGAAAAGCTGGCTCAGCTGGACATGGGCCTGGAGGACCGGATGAAGCAGCCCGTGGGGCTGCTTTCCGGCGGCCAGCGTCAGGCGCTGACGCTGGTGATGGCCACCTTCAAGCCGCCGAAGCTCCTGCTGCTGGATGAGCATACCGCTGCTCTGGACCCCGCCACGGCAGAAAAGGTGCTGGAAATCACCCGTCAGACCGTCTCGGAGAACCGTATCACCACCCTCATGGTCACCCACAATATGCACCAGGCCCTGGAGCTTGGCAACCGCACATTGATGATGGACAGAGGCCATATCATTCTGGATGTTGCCGGAGCGGAACGGGCGGGCATGACCGTGGAGGACCTGCTGGCTAAGTTCAAAAGCGGTGCTGGCAAGGCCCTGGACAATGACCGTATTCTCTTGTCGGAACAAACAAAATCGAATAAAAAAGGCGCATCGAATGCCGCGGACTGATCACGAAGCATGGAACAAAACAGTCTGTCCAGCGTGGCAAGGGCAAATAACATCACCGGGAGAAGCAAAAAGCTCTTATGATATGAGGCGCTGGAACGGCAGCTTTTCGGATTTTTATCATGACGGCAAGCCTTTGCCGGCCGGTGCCGGCGTTTCTGCAGTAACGATTGAATATTTCCAGAATTTGTAAATAATGGAAAAAATCAGACATGTTTCCGGCCGATATTTAGAACTGCACGGCATCTCTGTATGTGTATTTTTAATTGCATATACCGGATGTTTGTGATAATATATATAGAACACCATTGGTGTGGAAGCGGCCGCATGCCCGGCTTGTGGACATACCAAAATAAAGAAAGAAGGCAGGTTTATGAAAAGCACACACTTAAGAAAACGCATTGTGGCTGCATTGCTGGCCGTGGTGTTAGCTGTAAGTTTAGCTGCGCCATCTCTGGCAATTGAGGAAACAGGCGTCTCGAAATCAGGCAGCAACGGGCTGACTTGGGAGGAAATAGACAGCAGCTCTGTTCAGGTAGAGTCCCCCATTCAGGCGAATACCGGCGTAGTGGAAAAGACGGTAGAACACAAAGACACCGATATGGTTCGTGTCTCCATTATTCTAAAGGACGCCTCTACCCTGGAAAAGGGCTTTACCTCTGATGAGATTGCAGCTGCTGATCGCAGCGCCATGCAATATCGGCGGAAGCTGGAGAAGCAGCAGGACAGCATGGCTGCCGCCATCTCCAAGCAGGCACTGAATGGTGCAACGCTGGATGTTGTTTGGAATTTGACATTGGCAGCCAATATCATTTCTGCAAATGTCCAATATGGGCAGATCGAGAAAATCAAGGAAGTTGCCGGTGTGCAGGAGGTCATTCTTGAGAACCGGTATGAGCCCTGCGTGGTGAAGCAGGAGGAGACGGCGGATCCCAATATGGCTACCTCCGATAAGATGATCGGCTCCAGCGCTGCGTGGGCGGCAGGCTATACCGGCGCAGGAAGCCGGATCGCAATTATCGACACGGGCGCCGATGTGGATCATCCCTCTCTGGATCCGGATGCGCTGAAATATGCCTTGCAGGGGAGTAATGCGACGATCATGACGGAGGCTGACTTGACCGATGAGGTGCTGAATCAGCTAAATGCATATACTCGCAAGGCCGGACTGACCGCAGCAGATTTTTATGTCAACGAGAAAATCCCGTTCGGCTTTAACTATGTGGATGCGGACACGGATATCACGCATGATAATGATACGCAGGGCGATCACGGCTCGCACGTGACCGGCATCGCGGCGGGAAACCGTTTTGTTAAGGACGAAGCCGGAAACTATGTCGCAGCGTTGGACTCCGTCATGACGCAGGGCGTGGCGCCCGATGCGCAGATCCTGACGATGAAGGTCTTCGGCAAGCGCGGCGGCGCCTATGATTCAGACTACATGGTCGCGATTGAAGACGCCATGGTGCTGGGCGCGGACGCAGCGAACCTCTCTCTGGGCGGAAGCTTCCCGGGCTACTCCGAGTATACGGAAGAGAAATACCGTCATATTCTTGATGAAATCGTTGGCAGCGGCATGGTTGTCACAATTTCTGCAGGTAATTCCGGCAGCTGGTTTGACCAGACTGCGTTTGGCCTTCCCTATGCGGGCAGCGTGAACTGGGCTACAAACGGCAGCCCCGGCTCCTATGTTAACTCGCTGTGTGTAGCCTCCGTCGATAACGCGGGCGTTACAGACAATTATCTGAAGGTCAAAGGTCATAACATGACCTACACGGAAAAAAGCTATCAGAACAAACCGATCTATACCATCGGCGGAAGCCATGAGTATATTTATCTGGACAAGATCGGTACCGCGGAAGAGTTTGCAGCAGTCAAGGATGTCCTGGCAGGAAAAATTGCAATTTGCAATCGAGGCGATACCTCATTTTACGAGAAGGCAGAAGCCGCGGTTGCCAATGGCGCAATTGCGACCATTATCGTCAATAATCAGCCGGGCTCCAATTATATGGATCTGACCGATTATAAAAAAACGGAGCCCTGCGTCTCTATTTCTCAGACGGATGGCGCATTCCTGCGTGAAAGCTCCACGAAGGTGACGAGCGAGGATGGCAGTGTTCTGTATTATAGCGGTGAGATGTTTGTGAGCTCCGAGCGGGAGTCCTGGGATTTGGGAGAAGACTACTATACGATGAGCAGCTTCTCCAGCTGGGGCATTCCCGGCGCCCTGACGATGAAGCCGGAGATCACGGCGCCCGGCGGCCGGATCTACTCCCTGAAGGACGGCGGAGAGTATCAGAATATGTCCGGTACCTCTATGGCTTCTCCGCAGGTAGCCGGAATGGCGGCGCTGGTCGCTGAGTACATCAAGCAGAACGATCTGGCCGAAAAGACGGGACTGGCTGTGCGTACGCTGGCCCAAAGCCTGCTGATGTCAACTGCTCAGCCGATCGTTGAGAAGCAGGGTGTTGATGAGCAGGGGAAGACACTGGAGGGTTACTACTCTGTTCTGCAGCAGGGTGCAGGCCTTGCAAATATCGGCGCGGCTGTAAATAGCGGAAGCTATTTGATGATGGATCAGGATGCAACAGATTCGTATGCAGACGGAAAGATCAAAGCCGAGCTGGGAGACGATCCCCAGCGCACCGGTGAGTATTCCTTTGGCTTTACGCTGTACAATCTGGAGAATACGGACAGCACGTTTACCTTAAGCGCTGATTTCTTTACGCAGGCGGCACTTCAGGGCGAGCTCAATAACGGGAACGGGCAAGTCATGAATTTCTCGGACAAAAAGACTGCCGCATTAGCCGCAGACGTTGTCTGGGACGTGGATGGGAAAACGCTGAAGCCGGAAATGCCTGCGGATCTGGACGGCTGCGATTTTGACGGAAGCGGCAAGGTAACTGCGGATGACGGTCAGGCGCTGCTGGACTATGTGACCGGCGTGCGGACCGAGATCAGCGGCAAGAGCTGTGCGGATCTGGATAAGGACGGAGACATCGATACCTATGATGCTTACCTGTTCTTCTCCCGCTTGAGCAGCGCTGCCGTGACGGTTCCTGCAAACGGAAAAATTCACGTCACGATTCGTGCAAAGGTCCTTGGTCTGGACAGCTACGACGAAAAGAACGGCGGTGCAGGCGCTTATGTCGAGGGTTATGTATTTGCCAACGAGGTAAGCAGTAAAGAGGGTGTCGAAGGGACCAGCCATTCTATCCCGGTGCTGGGCTACTACGGAAATTGGACCGATGCCTCCATGTTTGATGTCGGCAGCTTTATTCAGTATCACTACGGCATGGAGACCCGTCCTCCCTACATGCTCGCTGCAATTCAGCAGGCAGCGCAGCTCCAGTCGCTGACCATAAAATACAAAGGCGTGGATGACTCCTATTCCCTTGGCGGAAATCTGTATGTAGACGACGGATTCTACGATGCAGATCGTTACTCCATCAACCCGGATACCGCAAAGATCTCTGATATTTATTTCAGCCTGATCCGAAATGCGGCCAATGGCCGGATCACTGTGACCGGCGAGGACGGTACGGTATATCTCAACAAGGAGACTCAGGCTCCGATCATTGGCGCCTACTATTTCTCGAACCAGAAGACGTGGATGCAGGTGCAGAGCGGCTTGTCCGTGGATTGTGCGCCGGATGCCGCGGAAGGCGAAAAGCTGACTGTGAAGCTTACCATGGCGCCGGAGTATTATGTGGATTACAGCGGCTCGACGCTTTCGACGGATTGGGATGCGCTTGGTGAGGGAGCAAGTCAGGCCTATACGATGTTTGTTGACAAGACTGCTCCTACGCTGACCGACATTACGCTTTCCGAAGACCTGATCAACGACGGACGGGTCATGACCGTTACGGCCTCCGACAACAGATATGTTGCAGCAGCGGTGCTGTACGATTACTCGACCGGGAAAATCCTTGCGAGGACGGGCGGTTCTCCGAAGGGAGCAAGCCGCGGCGAGGCTGTTACCATGTCGTTGGATGCAGACGGAACAGCAAATGCAGCACATCTGCTGCTGCAGGTATATGACTACGCAAACAACTGCAGTACCTACAAGATCAATCTGAACAAGTCTGAGCTGAATGATCCTGTTGAGGTTTCCTTGAATCGCAGCACGCTGAAGCTTTTCAAGGGCGGCACGGCGACGCTGGAAGCGGAAGTTACGCCTTTCGGCATCCATCCCGATACGGTGACCTGGACCAGCGACAATACGAATGTGGCTACCGTGGACGAAGACGGTACGGTTACCGGCATTGGAGACGGCACTGCCACGATCACGGCAACCTCTGTAAAGGATCCCACCAAGAGCGCAGCCTGCACGGTAACCGTTGAGGTTTTGAAGGTTACGCTGACCGGCGCGCTGATGGATGGCTCCTCCACCTCCCAGTTCTATACGTGGGATATGGAAAATGATACTACATGGACGCCGGGGGCTGTGATGGAGGTCGAGGGCATTACCTCTGCCGCATATGACACGGATCGCAACAATGTCATTGTGGTTGACGGAAATGAACGGAAGCTCCATCAGGTCGACATGGAGAGCGGCAAGGTTCTGGCGGACTATGATGCCGTTGCGGGCGGTAACTTTAATGTGCCGCTGTTTGATCTGGAATACAGCGAGCTGTTTACCAAGGGCGACGTACCGGCCTGCTACAGTATCTATAACTTTATGCTCAACAAACCTGCGGAACTGGGCAGCATTCGTACGGACGGCTTCATGCTGTACATCGATTTCCTGTTTTACGGAAACGGAGCCGATAAGTTTACGGCGATGACCTCGCTCGGCAAGACAAAGCTTGATCTGGATCAGGACGGCACTGCGGAAACGGATGCGGAGGTACTGCTGCTGCTGGATAACCGCGGCAACGTGTGGACCTTCCAGATTTATGATGGGATCGACTACAGCAATACAACAGGCAAATATGAGATCGCAAAGTCTAACCTGACCAGTGCATTTAAAATGTACTTCATGGGCGACAAAAACGGCACGCCGCTGTGCTCTATGGTTCCCACAACGGTCAATGGACAGCTGGCATTGTATTTGTCCTATTTTACGGGCAAGGCCAATGAGCTCTACCGTCTGACTTACGATTCCGCCAAGAACTTCTGGACTGGTGAAAAGCTGGCCAGCTTCGGCGAGAATGTATATCCGGCAACGATCCTGAAGATCGACAATTATGAGGCCAGCCAGACGGAGCTGGAGCAGATCGTAAGCAATCTGCCGCTTGGCTCCCACACGGTACAGTCTCAGGATTTGACAGACATGCTCAATTCTGCTGCGGTTGAAGAAGCGGCCGAGTCTTATGGCGCGCTTAATACAGCAGCAGAAAAAACCGCATCGACGAAACCGGCGGCTGACATCGCGAGCGAACAGCCTGCATCCTCGGAGATCATTACCTCGGAGGATCAGAACACGGTCACCCTGAAGCTGGTGCCGGGAGGAACGGCCCCCACCACGAACGGGCTTATGAGCGTCAGCTACGATGCTGCCGGCTGGGAGCTGAAGAATGTCATTGGAAACACGCAGTATTTCTCCTACAAGGCTGAAGCCGGAAAGGTAACGCTTGGTTATGTTTCCGTGGACAGCATGCCTGCCGGAGAACAAGTCGCAGAGCTGACGTTCACCAAGACGAATGCCGGCAAGGACGCCGATCCTCGGTTCACGGTCCAAAAGACAGAGCGCAATGAACAGCGGATCGATGAGGTGGAGCATCTGACGGCAAGCAGCAACCGTGATGATCCGTGCCCGTCGAAGGAATTCCAGGATCTCAGCACAACGGCATGGTATCATGAGTCCGTGGACTATGTGTTGTCTAAGGGCATTATGCAGGGCTACGGCGACGGCACCTTCCGCCCCGATGAGACCGCGACCCGTGCCCAGATGGTGACGCTGCTCTATCGCATTGCGGGAGAACCTGCTGTGGATGACTCCAAGGCTCTGCCCTTCACCGACGTGAATCTGGAGAGCTGGTACGGCAGCGCCCTGCGTTGGGCTTACCAGAACGGCATCACCACCGGTGTCAGCGCGGATACCTTTGCGCCTGACGACTGCGTGACGCGCGAGCAGATGGTTTCCTTCCTCGCTCGGTATGCCAAGGTGACCGGCGCCTATGAAAAGGTGTCCGAAGACCTAAGCAGCTTCTCTGACAGAGATCGTGTCTCCTCCTATGCTGTGGAATCCATGCAGTGGGCTGTTGCCAACGGCTTTATTCTCGGCACAGAAACGGGCAAGCTGGAGCCCATGGCTACGGCCACCCGTGCCCAGCTTGCGGCAGTGGTCGCCAGATACTGCCAGAGCATTCACTGATTTCTATCCGAAACGGCGTGCTTACCGGGGGCGTATTGCCCCGCGGTGAGCACGGCGCAAGCCCCAGGGCTTGACAAAAAAACAAAGTGCAAAAGCAGCCCCACAGAAGTGTTTCTGTGGGGCTGTTTAGACTCTCAAAAACCCTGCCTAGCAGAAAGTCAGTGTCCGTTTAGTATACCACTTTCCGCGGCCTCGCAGCGGCACTTCGGGGGGCAGCCGCCATGATCCTGTTCGGGAGGTTTACATAAAGTTCACAATTGTAACGCTTTTGTTGGCAAAACGTTGTTGCATTTTGGCGGCTTCCCGGTATAATAGGATAGGAACAAACGGCGGCGGATGCCGTCTGGAGAATAGGCGGCATTCTGCCGTAGAACCACCGGAGAAGGAGATTCAAATGGGTAAATTTGAAAAAGGCAAACGCCCGACGCAGGCTCAGTCCTATGCCGAGCCGCAGCGTGCGCCGAAAAAGAAAAAACAGAAAAAGCAGTCCCGCCTCGGCCTGATCGTCGCGCTGCTGGCTGCAGCCGTCGTGCTCGTCGGCTGCGGCGTGGGCTATATGTTCCTGCGCGACGACGGCAGGATCGTCAACAACCTCTATGTCGCGGGCGTCGATCTCAGCGGCATGACGAAGGAGGAGGCGCGCGCCGCGCTCGAAAAGGGCGTGAGCGTCTATGGGAAGGAAAATATGAACGTCGCGCTCTACACGCGCCCCTATGACACGTTCACCTCGACATATGACCCGGCGCAGATCCCGCTCGTCGACATTTTCGGCAAGCCGCTCGATGCCTCCGCGCAGACCGAGGCGACGGAGCCGACCGAGACCGCGCCTTCGGAGACGGAGCCGGTGACGGAAGCGCCGACCGAGGCCCCGACGGAGGAGCCGACCGAGGACCCGAACACCCCGCGCGACGAGGACGGCAAGCCGATGACGCTGCTGACAAAGCTGTGCCTGACGCCGTCGGACACGGCGGTTCGCCTCGACCTCGACAAGGCCGTGGAGGCTGCCTATGCCTACGGCCGCGGCGGCGGCCTGTTCTCCCGCGTGAAGAAGAACGCGCTGACGGAGCGCACCGATCTGAACGTCGCCGATTTCCTCACGCTCGATGAAAGCTACGTCCGCACGATGCTGGACGAATATGCCAAGGACGCCGTGAGCGAAAAGACGGAGCCCTCCGTCACCGAGGGCACGACGACCGTGACGGACGACGAGGGCGAGGAGCGCGAGCTCAAGACCCTGACGGTCAAGCTCGGCAGCGCGGGCCGCGAGATCAACACGGACGAGCTGTACAAGGCCGTGCTCACCGCCTATGCCGACGCGAATTTCGAGATGCAGTATGTGGTGGAGGAGGACCTGCCGGAGGCCTTTGACCTCGACGCCCTGTACCACAAGTATTATGTTGCGCCGGTGAACGCCGTGTGCGACGAGAACACCTATGAAGTGACCGACGGCTCGGACGGCTACGGCTTCGACATCAAAAAGGCCATGGACGAGCTGGAGAAGGCAGGCCCCGGCGGCGAGGTCACGCTGACGCTCGACGTCATCGAGCCGCAGTACACGAAGGAATCCCTGCAGGAGAAGCTGTTCCACGATGAGCTTGCCAGCTATGACAGCCCGTACAACGCCGGTCTCATCGGCCGAAGTGAGAACCTGCGTCTGGCCTGCCTGGCCATCAACGGCTATGTGCTCAAGCCCGGCGAGACGTTCTCGTTCAACGGCGTCGTCGGCGAGCGCACGGCGGCCAAGGGCTACAAGGAGGGCGGCGTGTATGTCGGCGGCGAGACCGTCCAGCAGCTCGGCGGCGGCGTCTGTCAGGTCGCGTCCGTGCTGTACTACTGCACGCTGAAATCCGACCTCGAGGTCATCGCGCGGCAGGAGCACCAGTATGTGCCGGACTATATTCCCTGGGGCATGGACGCCACGATCTACTGGGGCAGCCTCGACTATAAGTTCCGCAACAACACGACCTATCCCATCCGCATTCTGGCGGAGGCCTCCGGCGGCTATGTCCGCGTGCGCTTCATGGGCACGGAGACGAAGGATTACACCGTGGAGCTGGACTACAAGGCCGCGATGACCCACAAGAGCAAGACCGAGGAGGTCGAGATCTCCAAGGGCATGAAGAACTACGACAAGTACAAGGACTATAAGGACGGCGAGCGCATCCAGGTCGGCTACGACGGCTATGAGGTCGATACCTACCGCATGAAGTACGACAAGAACGGCAAGCTGCTGTCCACGGAGAAGGTCAACCACTCGAGCTACGACTGGCGCAACCGTCTGGTCGCCAAGCTCGTCGAGGAGACGGAGCCCCCCACGGAGGCGCCGACGGAGCCGACGGAAAGCCCGACGGAAAGCCCGACGGAAAAGCCCACGGAGCCGGAGCCGACGGAACCGCCCACGGACGCCCCGACCGAGTCCACCGGCGGCGATGAAGAAGCGCCGTGATATAAGGCAACACCGCATAATTCCTCTTCGGCCTTCGCCGGATATTTTTCGCCGATTCTGCGGTTCGAAAAGTTTGAAATACACAAAGTATTCCTGCACTTTTCAAACCTTGTATCGGCAAAAAATCTCTCGCCGAATGCTCTTGTTGAATTATGCGGTATTGCCATAAAAACCGGACCGGCTCATCCAAATGAGCCGGTCCGATTTTTGTATCTGACAGGATAGAAAGGCACGGGGCAAGCGGAAAGCGGAGAACTTGCCAAGGCTGCCGGCCGTGCGTTGTAGGGGACGGCGTCCTCGACGTCTCGTGGCGCAACGGCAAATTTCCGTGCACTCTCGTCGACCGCACACGCCATTGTAGGGGAGCGGACAGCCGTGCCCGGCGCCGCACTTGC
>ERZ773241.2166-NODE-2166-length-16587-cov-45.558493_pt1 | contig 16587 bp, 16 predicted proteins | sample MGYA00580989_ERZ773241 | MGnify/ENA primary metagenome ERZ773241 (study PRJEB29015, sample SAMEA2737804) | human gut metagenome | biome: human gut; feature: human-associated habitat; material: faeces | place: China | collected 2012 ... | reverse complement strand
ATACTCCGCGGAAATAACCCATCGCAGCTATCGCCGGATGACAACCTCCCGCATCAACGCATATCGCTGGCCTGCACGACTTGTATCGCACAAGCCTTTTGCAGCCGAGAGATATTTTATCACATCTTCGTCTATTTGGCAAGTGTTTTTTGCAGAAAATTACGATTTTTCTTTTTTATTTTCTCTGTTTTGTCAATGGCCGCATTTTCTGTGCAAGATGCACAATCTCAGCGCTTTTTGCCGGTGGAAAACTCCCCCGCTCCCCTTTGCAGCATCAGTATGGGCGGGAAAGGCGGGGGTTATACCTATTATATAGGATAACCCCCGCCCGTGAAAATGGACTGCCGGAGCGTCCGCGGACGCTCCGGCAGTCTGAAATTATAAAGTTTTCTTCCGCTGAAGATGCGCAGAGCAGCGCGGCGCGCAGTTCAAATCATTTCTTCTTCAGCTGCTCCTCCAGCCCCTCCCGGGGCGTGATGTAGACGGTGGTGTACACCTCGTACAGCACCATGCCGGGCTTGGCACCGTTTGCTTTCCAGATGTTCTTCACCTCGGTGGTATCCACTGCCACCTTGGCGCCGGTGCCCGCCTTATAGGCACTGGAATGGATGACCGCCAGCTCCGCCGCTTCCTGCTTGGTGGTGTCCGGGATGTCTTCGCCCCGGCTCATGACCACAACATGGCTGCCGGGTGCCTTCTGCACATGGAACCATAAATCCTTGCCCCGGGCGGTGTGCAGGGTGAGCTTGTCGTTCTGGGCGTTGTTGCGGCCTATCAAGATCTCAAAGCCATCGCTGGAAGTATAGCGCAAAAAATCCGCAGGCTTCTGCTTTTTGTCCCGCTGCTTGTAGTACTTCAGGTAGCCCTGATTTTTCAGCTCCATGCGGATCTCGTTCAGCGCGGCTTCGCCGGAGGCGCTTTCCACCTCGTAAAGCACCGTTTCCAGATAAGCGATCTCTTTTTCACCCTCTGCCAGCAGGTCTACCAGCATCCGGGCGGCGGTCTGCTTCTTTTTGTAGTTCTTAAAGAAGTTCTGGGCATTCTGGCTGGGGCTGAACCGCAGATCCAGCGGAATGGTCACCTCTTTGCCCTCGTCGTACCAGTTGGGCACGGTCAGGCTCTTCATGCCCTTTTGCGCCAGATAGAGGTTGGCAGACAGCAGCTCACCGTACAGGCGCAGCTTTTCGCTTTTGCCGCTGGCAGCAAGCTCTTCCTGCCGTGCTGCCTGCTTGCGCAGAGCGCGGTCGTACATATTGTGCACCGCCTTGTGCAGCTCCTTGCTCTTGGTGCGCAGCCGCTCGGCGCGGTCCTTCTCGGCGTAGTAGCCCTCCAGCATTGCGTTGAAGGACGGCCACTCCCGGATGGTGTACTGCTCGCCATACTGCTGCGGACGGAAGAAGGTATACTCCACCGGCTTGCCGTCCGGCGCGGTGACGCTGCACGGGCAGCCGCCCTGTGCGTGCAGTTCCTTCAGTTCGTCAATTGCCGCCATCAGGCTGCGCTTCTGGGCATCGGTCAGTTCGTTGGCAGGCAGGTGCTCGCCGTCAAAGGCGCGCCATGCGGCCTCCCGGCAGACCACCGGCCCTACGCCGGCCACCGTCTTGTTCAGAGCATCCGCCACCGGCAACTCCCGCTGACAGGCCGCTGCCACGATGGATGCGCTGCTCACCAGCAGAAAATCCGGGCGGGCGGGCTTGGGGGGCGTAGTGTAGGGCAAGCCCGGCAGCAGCTGCCGGACGTCGCTGTCCTCAAAATCCACCCGCTTGAGGGCGTCGATGATTTTGCCGCTCTGCACCAGAACAAGGTTGGAGTAGCGTCCCATCAGCTCAGCGCACAGAGTGTTGCGCACAAGGTCGCCCATCTCGTTGGTGCACTGAAAATCAAAGTAGACGATGCGGTCGCCCGGCTCCATGTGCACATCCAGCAGTCTGCCGCCGGTCAGGTGCTTGCGCATGAGCATACAGAAGGAGGGCGGCGTCTCGGGGTTTTCAAAGGTCTCCTCGGTCAGACACACCCGTGCAGAGCCGCTGCGGGCAGACAGCAGCAGGGCATAGGTATCTGTGCGGGTGCGCAAGGTGATGACCAGCTCATCCCGGGTCGGTTCAAAAATTTTTGCGATCTTGGCATCGGTCAGGGTGGCTTTCAGTTCCGCTGCCGTCAGCGCCAGTGTCGCGGCATCCAGTGCCATAGTGTTTACCTCGTTTTATCTATAACTCTCTCAGTCGCCTGCAGCGTTGCCAGTTTTTCGGTTTATGCTGAAAGACCTCCCCCTTTCGGGGGAGGTGGCATTGCGCAGCAATGACGGAGAGGGTCCTCTTTTTATAAATAAGTATACGGGTCGCGGTTCTCGGTGCTCACCAGCACCTCCACCTCCGGCAGGGCGGTGCGCAGAGCAGCCGCCACGGCAGCGGTCACCGGGAACTCGGTGGCGTAGTGCCCCGCCGCAATCAGGGAAAGTCCCAGCCGCTTGGCGTCCAGTGCATGGTGGTGGTTGGCTTCGCCGGTCAGCAGGCAGTCCGCGCCCTCGGCGATGGCTTCGGCAAACAGACTGCCACCCGCGCCGCTGATGACCGCCAGCCGGTGCACCGGCTTTCCGGTGTCGGCAAACTTCACCTGTACTGCCGTGCCGGTGTCCGGCGCGTTGCACAGGGCAGCCAGTTTGTGCTGCGCCAGCGCGGCAAGTTCCGGCACGGTGATGGGGTCGATTTCCCCCACCCGGCCGCAGCCGTCTGCAAAGGCGGTGCGCTGCCGGATGCCGAAAAGATCCGCCAGCACATCGTTCACCCCGCCCTCGGCGGCATCCAGATTGGTGTGCATACAGATGGCGGAAATGCCCGCCTGCACCAGCTGATAGGGCACATCGGCGGGGCACAGCCGCTTGAGCGGGTCAAAGATGACCGGGTGGTGCGCCACGATGACTGTGCACTGCTTTGCCGCAGCCTCTGCCACCACCTCCGGGGTGATGTCCAGCGTCACCAGCACCCGGCGCACAGCGCCGCCGCAGTCCACCAGCAGGCCGGGGTTATCCCAGTGCTCTGCCAGCTCCGGCGGGGCAAGCCGCTGCATTCCTTCGTATACCTGCTGTACCGTGGTCATTTCAGTTTCCCTCTTTCAGAATGGCATCCATCTCTGCGGCAAGCGGACTGCCGTCCGGCACGCCCAGCCGCATCCGGGGCAGCTTTGCCCGCTGCCACGCGGCGTAGCCCGCGCCCTCCGGCCAGCGGGCGGTATCCCCCAGCAGACATTGGGTAAAGGTGGGCTCTGTCACCTCGCCGGTGTACTCTGCCGCCATCACCGCATACCAGCGGCCTGCAGCCTGCACCGGGCGGTCGGCCACAAGGGTAAAGCCGTGCTGCCACAGCCAGCGGCGCAGCTCACTGTGCCGGGTGGCGGGCACCATGATAAGGCGCGGCCCGTCCACGGCGAACACCCACGGCGCTTTTTCGATGATCTCCCATGTGGTCTGTGCCGACACGCCCGCCAGCACGATGCTGCCCACCTCCCCGGCAGACAACACAGAAAGACCGTCGCCGAGCCGAAGCTCAGCGCGGTCCAGACAACCTGCATTTTCCAGCGTCTGCCTTGCCTTGGCCAGCGGGCCGGGGCGCAGGTCTGCCCCGATGACCTTCGGGTATCTGCCCGAAGCCGCCAGCACCGCCGTCAGCTTGCCGTGGTCGCAGCCGATGTCCGCCACCGGCTGTCCCGGGCGCACCAGCTGGGCCGCAGCGGTCAGACGCGCATCCAGTGTGGGCAGCACTCAGGCCTTCTTGGCTGCCAGATGGGTGTTCAGCTTCTCCAGCAGCTCGTCGCAGTTCACGCCGTGCACTTCGCAGGCTTCCTCGATGGTCTCCCCGCGGGAAGCCGGGCAGCCCAGACAGTGCATCCCGATCTCCATAAAGTAGGGTGCGGTGGTCTGGTCCATATCCAGAATGTCGCCGATGATGGTATCGCGGGTCACCTGCTTGGGTGCGGTGTGTGCCTCTTTTTTGAGCATATTGAAAATATCAAACATGATAGCTTTTCCTTTCTGTTTTGGGTGAGATACAGTATAACCTACTGTTCCTCTATACTATACCCCAAACCGGGGCAGTTTTGCAAGAGCCTTGGGGAAATCCGCTTACCCCTCCGCCTGATAGTCCTTTTCCAGCGAGAAGCCGCGTCCGCTCACCTCGGTAACATGGCTCACGATCATAAAGCAGGTGGGGTCGATGGTATGCGCCAGCTTTTCCAGCCTTGGCAGCTGCCGGTTGGAGACCACGCTCAGCAGCACCGACTCCGGCTCCCGCAGGTAGCCGCCCTCGCCGTGCAGGATGGTCACGCCGCGGTCCAGCTGCGCAAAAATAGCGGCGCAGATCTCGTCGGACTTGGCGCTGATGATCTTCACCTCGGTGCGGGTGGTGCCCAGCATGAGCACCTTGTCCAGCACGACCGTGTAGATAATGGCCATCACCACGCCGTACAGGGACTGCCGCACCGGGCTGAACGCCGCCTGCGCCGCCAGAATGATAAAGTCGAAAACCATCATGGTGCTGGACACCGGCAGGTGGAACCACTTGTTCAGCACCAGCGGGGGGATATCCATGCCGCCGGTGGAAGCACCGGCGCGGATGGTGATGCCCAGCGAGATGCCGATGCCAAAGCCCGCGAATACGGTGTTCAGCACCAGATCATCGGTCAGCACAAGATTGCCCAATAAGTGCTCCCACAGCGCCATAAAAAAGGGGCTGAGCACCGTGCTTGCAAGGGTGTTCAGGGCAAAGCGGCGTCCCAGCACCCACCAGCCCAGCAGCAGCATGGCCACGTTGACCACGAACAGCACTGCAGACACCGGCAGTCCGGTGACCTTGTTGAAAGCTAGTGCGATACCGGTAGCACCGCCGGTGATGAGGCCGGAGGGCATCAGAAATAATACCACAGTCAGCGCATACATCGCGTTGCCCACCACGATGGACAGTGCGTTGAAGAGCTGCTGTTGCTTGTGTGTTAATTGCGTCATCTTCATCTTCCTTTGTTTATCGTTGAAGTATCCTCTACTATGATAACGAAAATATCCGCATTTATCAAGCCTTCGGCGATAAATGCGGATATCGGGATCAATCTTTAAGGGGTCACAGGGCGGCTTCCGGCTGGGCCTCGTCCTCTTCCATCAGCCGCAGACCGGCGGTATCGGTCACCGGCAGTGAGAACACGATGGCGCCCGCCTTGGGGTTTGCCCCCTCCATGATGGCCTTCATGATGGTGTTTTTCTGGCTGGTGCGGCTGACGATAAGCACCAGCTCCTTTTCGTTCACCAGTTCCACGCCCAGAAAGGCGGCTGCACCCTCCATGCCGGTGCCCTTTGCGTGGATCACCGTACCGCCGCCTGCACCGGCGGTGCGGGCAGCATCCATAATAGAGCCGGTGTAGCCCTGATTTGCCACCACCAGCAGCAGTTCATAGCGGGTATCCTTCAAGGTGCTCTCCTCCTTCCATGTAAGGGGCTGGTGCTCGGTGAGGAACATCAGCGCCCGTTTGCCGCCGATACTGCTCAGCGGCACAATGAACGCAATGCCGGTGCCCGGCACATCGATCTGCATTTTGCGGCGCAGATCCTTCTGGATCTTCTGCCAGCTTTCTGCCGTTACCACAGCCAGCAGCACCGCCTTTTCGGTCTTTTCCAGCCCAAGGGTGGAAAGCGTCTCCTGCACCGCCGTGCCGGAGCCTACGGTGCGCATACTTACCGTTACGCCGTGGCTTTTGTACAGCTGCAAAAAGCCGTCGGTAGAGCGGCGGTCGGTGATGGTGATCATCAAAAACAAACTGCTCACATTCTGCCTCCTTTACAGCTCGATAATGGCGTCATCCGGCAGGTCCGCAAACACGGTGGCAAGCACCGCAGCGGGCTGCGCCGTCCGTGCCTTGCGGGTGCGCAGCTGCGCCACCAATCCCATCATCTGCACGGTGATCAGCGGAGTCATGGCAACCATCGCCACCACGCCAAAGGCGTCGGTGACGATATTGCCGCCCACCGCCACGCAGGCACCCTGCGCCAGCGGCAGCAGGAAGGTTGCGGTCATGGGGCCGGAAGCCACACCGCCCGCGTCAAACGCGATGGCGGTAAACAGCTTGGGCACCACAAAGGAGATGCTGATGGCGAACACATAGCCCGGCACAAGGAACCACAGGATGGAGATGCCGGTCAGCACCCGCACCATGGCAAGCCCCACCGAGATGGACACGCCTGCGGAAAGCGCCAGACCCATGGCCTGCGCCGAGATGGCACCGTCGGTCACCTCTTCCACCTGCTTGTTCAGCACATAGACCGCAGGCTCGGCCTTGACGATGAAGTAGCCGATAAGCATCCCGATGGGGATGAGCGCCCAGCGCATCCTGCCGCCTGTCAGCACCTGACCCAGATAGTTACCGGCGGGCATAAAGCCCACGTTTGCGCCGGTCAGAAAGAGTACAAGGCCGATATAGGTATACACAAGGCCCACGCCGATGCGCCCCAGCGTGCGGCGGTCCAGCCGCAGGGCGATCAGCTGAAATGCCCCAAACATCAGCACGATGGGCAGCAGCGAGCGGGCGATCTCGGCCAGATAGGTGGGCAGACCTTCCCGGAACAGCTGCCACAGCTCCACCGAGTCTGCCACCTCCGGCAGAACGGGCGGGATGTAGGTGCTATCCGCTGCGCGGAACGCGATGCCCAGCGTCAGCACCGCCAGAATGGGGCCGATGGAGCACATGGCCACCAGACCAAAGCTGTCGTCTGCCGCATGGCGGTCGCTTCGGATAGCAGAAACGCCCACGCCCAGCGCCATGATAAAGGGCACGGTCATGGGGCCGGTGGTCACGCCGCCGGAGTCAAACGCCACGGCGAGGAACTCCTTGGGCACAAAGGTTGCCAGCAGAAAGATGAGCCCATAGAACAACACCAGCAGCTTCGGCAGCGCAACGCCGATAAGCATACGCAGGAAGGCAAAGACCAGAAACAGGCCCACGCCCGCCGCCACCGAAAGGATCAGCGTGCCGCTTGGAATAGAGGGCACCTGATCTGCCAGCACCTGCAAGTCCGGCTCCGAGATGGTGATAAGGAAGCCCAGCAAAAAGCCGAGCACGAGGATGAGGGGTAGCTTGCGGCTGCGGGTGATGACTGCACCCACCCGCTCGCCCATGGGGGTCATGCTCATCTCTGCACCCAGAGTAAAGAACATGATGCCCACCACGATCATGGCAGCGCCCAGCAAAAAGCACAGCAGGATGCTGGGCGATACCGGTGCTACCGAGAAGCAGAGCACCAGCACAATGGCCACAATGGGCAGCACCGCCTGCAGCGCCTCCAAAAGCTTTTCCCGCAGCTTGGGGAGCGATCGTCTGAGAATGATGTCCACCGCCTTTCGTCTGTATCCTGTTTGTACACTTTTGTGCAAGATATATTTATAGTATACGGATTCAGGACTATGCCGTCAATCCGCAGAAGGAAAAAACTTGAGCATATTCCATAAATTGTAAAAATATATTACTCACCTTTATGTCCTTCCCCGTGAAAATGGAATACCGGAGCGTCCGCAGACGCTCCGGTATTCCGAACTTATAAATAATTTTTCCGCTGAATATGGCCAAAGCGCACGCGGCGGCCATTCAAAATCGTCCCGCTTTACGCCTTTTTCGGCTTCAGCCAGCCGTCCACGGCGGCTACCAACGCCTTGCCCCGACGGCCCAGCAGGCGGGGCAGCAGCACCCTCGCCATGGCCCATACGCCCGCAAAGTTGTACAGGATGATAACCAGCGTGATCAGCCCCGTCCACAGCCCGTACAGCGGCGGCTCTGCCAACAGCACAAAGGCCTCAAACACCAGCACAGCGGCGTTTGCCAGCACCCGCGCCGGGTGGACGCGCATCCCGATCATGCGGCGGGCGTCCACCGCACGCAGGGTAAACACCAGCGCAAGGCCAAGGAAGGACGCATAGGTCGCGCCCACAGGTCCCCACAGCTTGATGAAGAAATAGTTCATGATGCAGTTGCTGATGGCACCCGCCATCATGGTGACCATGCTGCGCTGCGACTTTTTGGTCACAACGTACACGCTGTTCATGAACTGGTTGAAGCAGCTGCAAGTAGAAGCCAGCACCAAAAACGGTACAAAGTGCCATGCGTAGTAATAGTTGGACTTCATGACGTGCATCACCGGGCGGCACAGCCAGATAATGCCCGCCGCACAGCAGAACAGCACGCTGGAATAGGTGCGGAAGATCTGGGTAAAGAACCGCGCACGCCCTTCCTCCTCGGTGACAGCGGAAAGCTGCCACGCATCGTAGAAGATCAGACCCAGCGTGGTCAGGATGGTGGGCAGGAAGTAGCCGGTGGAAAGCAGGCCGCTCCATGCGTTGCCGGTGCGTCCGTCCAGCCCTTCGCACATCTCGCGCACAAAGAACAGGTCGGAAGCATTGATGATCCAGAAGCTGATCTGCGCCGGGATCATGGGCAGCGAGAAGTTGAGCATCTGCCGCCACAGCTTTTTGTTGATGCCCTTCAGCTCCACATAGTTCCACAGCTTGCCGGTGAACAGCAAGAACAGCACGCTGGTCAGGTCACCGCTGATAATGGCCAGCAGGTAGCCGTTGGCGCCCCACTTGAAGCCCACCAGATACAGCACATAAAACGCCATGGTCGCCACGGTGCACAGCACGCCGTCCACCGCCACCAGCTTATTCCACTGGCGGCTGCGCACGAACTGGGTGCACAGGGTGCGCAGACAGCTCATGAGCACATAAAGGTAGATCAGCAGGCCGTACTGCGCCATATCCGGCAAAAACTGGGTGATGGGCCAGCACAGCACCAGAATGCCAAAGCCGCCCAGAATGGTGAGCAGACCGTTGGTAAACACCTGTTTTTCGCTGTTGCCCTTGTCCAGACCAAAGCGGATGATGGCGTTGGACATACCCATGGACACAAAGGGGATGAGCAGGTTTGCGTACTGGCTCAGGATCTTGGACAGACCCAGATCCGAGATCTCCGCCATGGCGTAGGTCAGAAAGGGCTGTACGATCAAAGTGAGCAGCTTGGACGAAAAGCTGGAGATCGCAAAGATCAAAGTATTGCCGGCAAGCTTGGAATATTTATCGCCGGTCTTTTTTTCGTTTTCCAAGGGAATTTCCCTCCGTTTTTACGATAGATTATCTTTTCAGCAGCTCCCGCCGGGCTTTCCAGTCCGGCAGCAGCTTTTCCACCTCTGCCCAGAAGGCCGGGCTGTGGTTCAACTGCAAAAAGTGGCAGTACTCGTGTACTACCACATAGATCTGTGCCGCAGGGGGCTGATTATACAGCTGCAAAGCAAAGGTGATCTGCCGCTTAGCCGGGCAGCACACGCCCCAGCAGCTTGTCATGCTGCGCACTTTCAGGATGGGCTTCTGCCCGCCCAGCACCCCGGCAAAGGCCGGGTAGACCTTATCGCTCATGGCGGTAAAGTAGGCCAGCACCGTGGCCTTGTCCGGCAGGTCGGCGTTGTCCTTGTTGAGCTTCGTGATATTCTTCACCCGGGTATCCCGGATCCACTGGGCGTTTTGCAGCACAAAACGGTCAGCCTGCTCCAGACTGGCCGTCAAAGGGATGCTTACCATCACGGTGCCGTTGCTGCGCACCCGCAGATGCAGCTGCTTTACCTTTTTGCGCACCAGCTCGTACTGGATGCCCTCCACGCTGCGCAGCTGGGCGCACGGCTTTGCCGGCATCTCAGGCCTTGCTCCGCATCAGGCGGCCAAGGGGCAGCTGCGCCAGCACCACGGCGGCAAACAGCAGCACGCAGCCGGTAGATTCCCGGAAGGAGAGGTTCTGGTGTAGCAGCAGCCAGCCGCCTAGGGCGCTGAATACGCTTTCCAGACACATGATCAGGCTGGCCACCGCGGGGTTCAGGTCCCGCTGACCTAAGATCTGCAGGGTGTAGGCCACGCCGCTGGACATCACGCCGCAGTACAGGATAGGCCCGGCGTAGGTGACAAACTCTGCCATGGCAGGCTGCTCGAACAGCAGCGCCGCCACGGTGCTTTCCACCGACACCACAAAAAACTCCACAAGGCTCAGGCGCACGCCGTCCATCTGCGGGGAGAAATGATCCACCGCCATGATCTGGAAGCTGAACAGCACCGCGCACAAAAGCAGCAGCCCGTCGCTGCTCTGGATGCTGCCAAAGCCGTCCTTCATGCACAGCAGATACAGCCCCACCACGGCAATGGCCATGCTCACCCACAGCTGCGCGCTGCCCTTGCGGCCCAGAAACAGGCCGAACACCGGCACCAGCACCACATACATGGCGGTCAGGAAGCCCGCCTTTGCGGTGGAGGGGTCCAGCGTGATACCCAGCTGCTGCGCCGCGCTTGCCAGAAACAGCAGCGTGCCGCACACAAGCCCGGCTTTCAGCAGCAGCTTGCGCTCTGCCGCCGTTTTGGGCTTGCCGTCCGGCCTGCCCTGCCGGTGGCGCAAGGCGTCAAATGCCTTGACCGTGGGGATCAGCACCAGAACCGCCATCCAGCTGCGCCCTGCCAGAAAGGAGAACGCGCCCATGCCGGAGCCGGCGCTCTGCGCCACAAAGGCTGTGCCCCAGATCAGGGCGCACAGCATCAGCAGCATTGAATTTTTCGTCTGGTTCGTCATCCGGCAATGCCCTCCACCTTCATCAGGCCGTACAGGTAGTACCGACTGGAATCATAGGAGATGGTCACACGGTACTGCGCCGCCGGGTCCAGCCCGGAAATGGTGCAGCGGTAGTCGGTGCCATCGGTCTTGATATAGTAGGTGCTGTCCGGCACATACGCTGCGCCGCCGTCCACCTTTTTCCACAGTGCTACCTTGAACTTCTGGGTGCCCTCGGCGGTGCCGCAGGCCATAATGTTCAAACTGCCGCCCGGCACGGTAAAGTAGCCGGTGTTGCGGCTCCAGATGCCGTTGAACACCGCGTACAGGCAGCCGTCTGCGGTGGCGGTGGCATACTTTGCCGAGGCATCCGCAATGCCCTGAATGATCAGCGGGTCGGTGGTGGCTTCCGCCCAGCGGGTGGTGTCCTCCTCCTGCACTTCCTCAGAGTGGCCGGTTATCTTCTGCGCCACCTTTTTCAGGGTCTCCTTGCAGCCGGTCAGGCTAAGCACCATCACCGCCGCCAGCAGCAATGCCAAAAGCTGTTTTTTCATCTTCATAGCTTTCCTCATAGAAACAAAGAAACTTTTCTTTTTCGTGCGTCTCTGCCAACGGGCAGATACAGGGTAAGTATACCGCATTTTGCCGCTCTGCACAAGATACCTGTATTTATTTTGTGCGGTTTGCCGCCTGTTTCTGCACAAATTTTCACCCATTCAGCGCCCGCAGCGCTGCACACTCGGCCTCGGCCAGTGCGGGCGCCTCCGGCCCGAACAGACTGCCGTAGCGGTACAGCGCCCAGCCGCCTGCCGCCTGCTGCCGTAAGTCCTCCACCTGTGCCGCCAGCGCACTGCCGGTGCTCCAGCCGGACACGCTGTCCGGGTTCGCGCCGCCGTCCCCGGTGCCCACCCGGTACGCGCCCAGCCCAAAGTACAGCGCCACATCCCCCGCCCGGGGATAGCTAAGCCACGCCGGGACGATGTTTTCAAAGGCAAAGCGGGTGCTGCCGGATTGCAAGGTAAAGCCGTAGCCCCAGTACACCTGTGGGCAGAGGTAGTCAATGACCTTTTCCTCCCCGCCCGCCGCCAGCCATGCGGTCACATCGCTGTACTGCTGGTCGAGGTCGTTGTCCGGGTTGCCCTGCGGGCTGATGCCGAACCGCAGGGTGGGGTCTGCCGCCTTTACCGTGCGGTACACCTTCGCCACCAGCGCGGTAACGTTCTGCCGCCGCCACGCGGCAAGGTCGGCTGCGCCGCTTGCCGCAAACTGCACCGCGTCCACGGCGGCATCGGTGGTGGGGTAAAAGTAATCGTCAAAATGGATGCCGTCCACCGGGTAGTTCTGCACAAGCTCTGCCACCCCCTGCACCACATAGTCTGCGGCGGCAGGCACGGCGGGGTTCAGGTACAGCCCCTCCCCGGCGGTGCACAGCCAGTCCGGGTGGGTGTTGGCCAGATTATTCTCTGCCAGATTCGGCGGCATCGCCGCCGAGGAGCGCAGGCGGTAGGGGTTGACCCACGCCTCCACCCCGATGCCCCGGCGGTGCGCCTCGGTCAGAAAGACATCCAGCGGGTCAAAGCCGGGGTCTTTTCCCTGCACCCCGGTGCACAGATGGCTCCACGGGAACAAACTGCTGCGGTACAGCGCATCCCCGAAGGGGCGCACCTGCGCCAACACGGTGTTCAGTCCCAGCCCGGCGCAGTTGTCCAGCAGCTGCGCCGCCCCGGCGCGGAAGGTGTCCTCGGTGGAGAAATCCAGCAGCGCCCAGTCCAGATAACTCACCCACACCGCCCGCCACTCCCCGGCGGGCAGGGCGGGGTTGGGTGCCGGGGGTGCATCCTGCCCGGAGGCGGCGGTCTTTTCTGCGTTGCCCTTTTGCCGCAGATACCACCCCGCCAATCCGCAGGCGGCAACGCCCGCCCCGGTCAGAAAGGCTCTGCGGCCAAAGCGGCGTTTTGCCTTGGCTTTAGACGTCCTGCGGCGCTGGGTCACAGGGTCTCCTCCTGTGTCTTATACAGGGTAAGCCCTGCCCAGCCCCGGGCGCAGGTCAGCAGCACAAACATGATATTCGTCCAGAAGGCAAGGCCGCTCATGCCCGCGTACTTGGTCAGCATCCAGAACACCAGCCGCAGCACCTCGGCGGCGCTCACCAGCTGCAGCTGCCGCTGGATGGGCTTGCCGCGCTCGTACTCCGTTGCCAGCAAGGCAGGCCACACCAGCGCCGAGCAGATATCGCCCGCCCAGCCGCTGGCACCCAGCTTGCTGAGCATCAGCACCACGAACACGCCGGTGTAGTTGCGCTTTTCCCTTGCCGGTGCACCCTTCTGCGCCGCCAGAAACAGCACCGCGATGCCGGTAAGGCAGAACACGATCATTTCCAGCCCGGAAAAATCCATCCCGCCCAGCACGGCAAAGCCGCCCAGCATGGACACCGCCGCTGCAACCAGCAAAAAGAAATACCATGTCTTGCGTGTAAATTTAAGCTTCATGAAGCCCTCCTCCGGGCGTTTGCGCCCGGCTTGCAGAAAAATTTAAAAAAGAATTGTAAATATTATAGCACAAACCCCCGCAGGTTGTGTTACAATAAGGAAAACTCTTTTGGGGAGGGTCTTTCCATGAACGCTGTCGTTTCCGTCTGTCTTTTGGCCTGTGCGCTGGGCATCATCGTGTACCTGCTCTCCCGGCGGGAGACAACCCGCCGCAGCCAGTACGGCCCCGCCGGCCTGTCCGAGTTCCGCACCGGCCTTGCGCTGGACGAGTGCTTTGACCGTCTGGACTCCCGCAGCGACACCGACCTCTTTGCCTACGAGTGCCGCCGGGAGAACGACGGCAGCTTTCTGCTGCACCTGACGCTGCACCAGCCCAGCCAGCAGCCGCTGGACACTTTGTACACCCTGCGGCTGGACCCCGGCCGCCAGACCGTGGTGACTTTGATCTTTATCCGGGAGGCCTTTGGCTACAAAGAGCCGCTGTTCCCGCCCGCCATGCTGGACGAATTTATGCTGCAAAAGCTGGATGCCCACCGCACCAAATGATTTTTGCGGAAAATGCTTTCCTTTTTGCGCGGTTTTTGTTATACTAGTGCGTGTTGCAGCAATGCAGCACCCCTGCGGGCCAGTAGCTCAGCTGGTCAGAGCTGGCGGCTCATAACCGCCAGACCTTACCGTATCCACCTTTTTCAAACAGCGTTTTTCCGTTGTTTTTTGGTTTTCAAGCAGCAAAAAGATCGCACTTGGGTATTTTCTGGGTACGAAAGCCGTTTGAAGAATCTCAAACAACGTCATAAGGGCCAGTAGTTCAGTCGGTTAGAACTCCCCGCTCATAACGGGGTTATCGCGGGTTCAAGTCCTGCCTGGCCCACCAAAAAAGCACGAAGGTTCCGGCCTTCGTGCTTCTTTTTTACTTATTCGTACAGTTCCTTGCTCATCTGGTTGCGGATTTCTTTGCGCCGCTTGTCATAGACCTGTGTATAGATTGCAAGGGTGGTACTGGGCTGTGCGTGTCCGGCTTCTGCGGCGACTGTCGCAACGCCGATCTCCGGGTTGGACAAGAGGATGCTCACAAAAGTGTGCCGGAACATATGAGGATGCAGCCCTTCAATGCCTGCCCGCTGTCCGATCCTGCGAACCAGTGCGCCATAGCTGTCCGGGTTGATCGGAAACCCATGGTCATTGCAAATCACGAAGTCCGTTCCCCGAAGGGCAAGGAGCGAGGGAGCATACTTGGAACTTTTCTTATCAAGGCTTTTCTGCCAACTCCCTCCCATCAATTTTTTCTGGGACTTCCAATACTTATAATATTCTTTGAGGAAGTCCATGTACTCCGGTGCAACGTCCACATCGCGGATGTTGCTTTCCTTTGTAGTAGTCAACTGGTAGCCGTAATCTTTGAATACCAGAAGCGATTTAGAAATATGTATGGTGCATTCTTCAAAGTTGACATCTTTCCATGTCAGTCCAGCCAGTTCGCCACGGCGCACACCAGAATTGAGCAGGGACAGAACGATCACCTGTTCCAACATGGAACTTTCCTTCAAGGTGTCCTGAAGCTGTTTGATCTGGTGCTTCTTAATAGTGTCTACTGACCTGCTCCGGCTTCCCAGTGCAGGAATTTTGTGCATGGGATTCTTCACACCGTAATTTTCATCCGCATATTCCAATGTAGAACGAATGAACAGAGCATATTCTCTCATGCTCTTTCTGGTCATAGGTTTTGCAATGGTTTCCACATCAAAAGCATCGTCCACATTACAGCCCAGCGCAATCGCCACCTGTTCTGCTGTTTTAATATCGACTGTTTCGCTACGAAATGCCTTTTCGATGGTTTTTGCACCGCAATCGCATCTCTGAGACAACTTCGGGCAAGATTCTTTTTTCATCTCCAGCCCACGCTGATTGATAACAGCATGGGTGCGGCATCGTGCGCCGCCAATTTCGATCTGTTCCAGAACCCAATCACAATCCACCTTTTTGATGGAATCAACGGGCTTCTGTGCAAACTCAGGGAATTGCTGAATCTTCCGTAAGTAGTTTTCCTTGCCCCTCGTTGTGTTCGCCTTATTACGATGGCTGTCATAATCGCCCTCTAAGCGAGCAGAAGGAGCAAGTCTTGCCTTTTTGGATTCTATGTACTCCTGCGCCACTACTGCAAAGGTCTTTCCTCCGTTGCTGGCTTCTTTATCGGCCTTTTCCTGTTCCAGCCGCTCAAATTCGGCAGCGGCGGCTTTCGCAGCAGCGTTGCGCGCACGAGCATTTTTCAGTTCGGTGGGGTCAAAATCGAACCGGCCATAACGGCGTTCGATTTTGCCGTTCACCAGAACATTTGCGATGAGCTTATAATAACGAGGTTTCTTTTTGGGTTCTCTCAATTCAAACGATGCCATATATTTACCGTCCTTTCTATGTGGTGGTTATCTCTGTCACGATGAGTATAGCAGTTCGGGCGGTTAATTTTTAGGATGTCGCAGTTTATGCCCGCATCCTTGACAATCACAAAGTTGTCGTTCCACCGTTGAAGTAATCGGCCATCTTTCCGAGGTTGATATACCATTTGATGCCCGACTGAAATGCCATGCCCGGCACTTCCCGGCAAAGGCGGCGGATGTAATATTCAGGCAAGCCCATACGCTGACTTGCCTGCTTGATGCTGACGATCTGCGGCAGGACAACTGCTTCGCTCTGGATCTCCGGCGACACCATCACTTTTTCATTCATCGGCATTCCTCCTGTCCCATTCATTGATTTCCAAACTGTTCATCAGGGCTTCTTCGATCCGGCGCATTTCATGCCGTGTAGTCTGCCCTAGGAAGCGCTGTATGCGGCTTTTGTCTATCGTGAAGATCTGTTCCAGTTGAACCACAGACGGCTTCTCAAAGGCTGTATTGTGGGCTATCAGAACGTGTGTGGGCTGGTATCTCTTTTTCTCGGTGCGGGAAGTCACTGTCGCCACGATAAGGGTAGGCGCATAGCGGTTTCCTACGTCGTTTTGCAGAACCACCACAGGGCGGGTGCCGCCCTGCTCGGAGCCGATGTGCGGCTCCATGTCTGCATAGTAAATGTCCCCTCTGAGGTATTTCCAGTTTCTTGGTATGATAGCGATCAGACCTCCTATCCTTCTATATGTAGCAAAAGCCGCCCGTTTATGGCAGGCGGCTCTTGCTAGAAAAAGGAGTATGCCTAGAAAGGCAAGAATGTTACTGCTTGATGGGAAGATTGAAGCGGCGGCTGGCACCGTTGTAGGTGCGCAGGATCAGCATCATATATTTGTAGCTGACCGTGCCGCTCAGAGATTTCTCGTCGTTTACCAACGTCATGGGATGAACAGTGTGCAGCCGCTTGACCAGACGCTCCGGGTCGTACTCGCCCTGATACAGAGCCACAAAGCGAACCATGCCCTGTAGGATGCCGGAGCGGAGGGAATCGGGGTCACCCTCCCAGCCCTTTGCCAGCATGGTCAGGGCTTCTTTGTAGAGGTCTGCGC
>ERZ773241.2164-NODE-2164-length-16595-cov-69.192745_pt1 | contig 16595 bp, 10 predicted proteins | sample MGYA00580989_ERZ773241 | MGnify/ENA primary metagenome ERZ773241 (study PRJEB29015, sample SAMEA2737804) | human gut metagenome | biome: human gut; feature: human-associated habitat; material: faeces | place: China | collected 2012 ... | reverse complement strand
AAGTAAAGATTTTGCTATCCCCAATACTATCTGATAACTTTTTCTAAAACTTTTCGACCTGTACGGTTGAAATTACCCAATACGCCCTGAACCAACGGTCACCGGCCGAAGGGAAAGGTAAAGCCCAAAAGCTCTAGGAGCTTCTGCCCTTTCAGGGCGTGTAGGGCTTACATGCGAAACTTCAGTAACGAATTAATCTATATAATATAAATAATGAACAAATGGTATAAAAAAAATCCCAGAATCGCTCTTCCAAGTGGTTCTGGGATTTATTATGTCTGATAGTTTGCCATGATGTGCTTCCGTTTGCCTACAGATATGGCTGCGTGGGGTTAAGAATATGACTGCGTGGGGTTAAGGATACGACTGCATTGGGTTAAGGATACGACTCCGTTGGGTTACGGATACGACTCCGTAGGCTAACGGAGACGTATCCTTCGGCTTGTCGAGATATCTGCGTCAGCTGATTGAGTCACTTGAGTTAGCTGATTGAACTACTTGAGTTAGCTTACTGAACTACTTGGGTTAGCTGATTGAACTACTTGAGTTAGCTGACTGAGCTATATCAGTATTTTGTAGTATTACATGTGTATTTTTTTCTAATTTAATGCCACATTTGCCACACTTATACTTAACTCTTTGATTATTAGAAGATAACGGGTGGCAATAAGGGGTGTTTTTATTGTCACCTTATTGCCACCTATTACCACTTTTGGCATAAAATCAGCAAAATAACGGTGTTTTTGAGGGATTTGCTACGTCCCGACGCAGCAAAAGTTACGTCCGGACGTAGTAAAAGATACGTCGTGACGTAATTTCAGTGCGGGAATTCAATGACAAGAAGTATATAAAAAAATCCCAGAATCGCTCTTCCAAGCAGTTCTGGGATTTATTGTGTCTGATAGTTTGTTTACCATTTAAAGAGGTGAGGAATAAATTCCTTGAAGCAACGGCGCCAGGTGAGCCACTCATGATGAGTGCCTGGTGATACATAAACATCGAGCTTGATGCCCAGCTCCTTCAACTGCTGTGCCATCTTCTCGGTACCGAAGTTCTCTTCCGAACCGCAGCCCATAAACATATAATGAATGTTCTTGTTGTATTTCTCTGCATCGGCAAAAACTCCATTGAAACAGGTCTTTACATCCACGCCAAAGAGTGCACCGCTAAAGGTTCCAAGGGCAGAAAACTTGTCCATGTGAGGCAATACCGTGTTGAATGTCTGGTATCCGCCCCATGACAATCCTGCCATCGCACGATGCTCGCGGTCGGTATAAGTGCGGAATGTCTTGTCAACCATCGGAATCAGATCCTTGATAATCACATCATAGAAAGAAGCTCCATAGTGGCTGCGCTCTTCATCTACATTCTTGCCTGGACGGGCAACGAAAGGCTTCTTTACATCGCCACTCTCCATGACCACAATCATAGGCTCTGCCTTGCCTTCTGCTATCAGGTTGTCCATGATGTGCTGCATCATTCCCTGCTTGCTCCAGCCCGTTTCGTCTTCGCCCATGCCATGCTGCAGATAGAGCACAGGATAGCGCTTGGTGGTGTTGGTTTCATATTCGGCAGGGGTGTAAACCATGGCGCGGCGGAACTGTTTCTGAGAGGCTGCATAGTAAGATACTGAGCGAACCTGACCGTGGGCTACGCCCTGCTGAGGACGGTAGTAGTTGCCTTCTGCTCCTTCTGGAACTTCCAGACCGCCTGCTTCACGGCAGCAGCCGAAGTAGGTTTCGCTGGCAGGGTCAACTACCTGCACGCCATCTACATTCAGAAAATAGTAGTGGAATCCTACTACCAGCGGATCGCTCACGCCGTACCAGTCGCCATCCAAATCCTTTTTCATCTCATATTGCTTGCCGCAGATGTCGAAGATTACTTTCTTTGCCTCAGGAGCATGGAGCTTTACATAAGCTCTGCGGTCCTTATCTACACGCGGATAGTTGCTGTCTGGAATGATTCCCTGCAGGGCGAGCATCATGTTTGCATAGCGCTTGCCCATGGTGCGGTAGCTTTCTGCGATGAAGTGGAGACCGTCGCCACGTTGTGGACAGCCCTTTGAAGAAATGACGTGGGCTGTAGGAATGGTCTTGGCAATATCATCAACGATGGCGATATGTGCCCAGCATTTTCCGCCCATATCCTTCTGTACGGTTTCGCCTACGAGCAGAGGTACGTCTTCTGCCTTCAGATTCAAATCCTTCAAGATGTCGTTATAAACAGTCTTTACTCGGTTAGGCCAGTTGGCATCGCCGTTGTTGGTTTCGCCCTGATGCAGGAGGATGCCCTTGATAACACCCTGCTTCTTGGCTATTTTTGCCAGTTCTATCAGTCGGGCGTATGGATTTCCGTTATACTGGGATGCAAAGTTCTTCATCCAGTCGGGTTGTTTCTTGAGATAAGCCTTATAGGTACGCTTATCGAAGAGGTCGATGCTGGCTCCGCCCACGGCCACGGTGATGGTTCCCACCTTGATGCTGTCTGGCAGGTTATCCACCATCTTTCTTCCGAAATAGTCAACAGGAGTCAGTCCTGTAGAAGGTCTTGCCTGTGGTGGCACAGCGGTGTGCCATTGCCCCTTCTTCCATCCTGCCTTTTCATCATCCACGGCATACATAGCCTGGAATCTCGGGTTCACGCCCGTTCGGTCGATGTCTTCGATAGCCGCATTTCCTTCCATGTTCGACTGTCCGAAGCAGAGATAAATCTGAAAATTAGGATCAGGCTTTTCCTGAACCTTACTGCCCGTTTTCTGTGCCATTATAGGTAGGCACGCCATCGCGAGCATCGATGCTAAGATTGATAATCTATTCATAGTTTATATTTAATTAAATTATTAGATTGATTTTCATCTTCTGTTCTGTTTGCAAAGTTATGAAAAGATTTCCATACGTGCTTTGTCTCATTTATCAATAACTTTTCCCTTTCTTATATAATAAGGTGATTCTTTTGTCTCAGGTTTCAGAATATGTTTCATTTTGTCTCTTTTTGGGTAGATGTTATTTGTGATAAAGTATTTGTTACTTGAGATAAAATGCGTTTTAATGTTTTTATCTATTTTTGCGACGTGTTTCAGCATTCTTAATGAAATTTTTGAAAATTTAGGATGTATATATAATAATGTAATATTAAACAACTGACTAGTAAGTAAAACTATTAATCTATTTTTAAGATGAAGAATTTTAAAATGATTGAAAAGCCGTTTGTATTGCTATTCCTGCTCTGTTTGCTTCCTTTGAGAGTTTCGGCTCAGAACCCGATTATCAGCGGACAGTATTCTGCTGATGTCTCTTCGCCTTCATGCATCTGAGTGGCCGTTATCAGATTATCGAACCTCAATAATAATGAATAGTCTATGTACAACTTTTTTAAAAAAATAGTTAGATTGTTTTGTTTATGTGTATTCCTTTTTGGGCATTCCTCTGCAGATGCCCAAAATAGGAATTTACCTGCAGACATCAATCCTTATTTCGGACCAGTCGGCAAGCAGGCTGCCATGCCTAATGCGGCTGGATTTATTCAGAGATGGTTGCTTCTGGAGCCAATCTCTGTGCCGGTCAAGAGCAATGTCGTTTTTACTGATTCTTATCTGAAGGAGATATTCCATACGCAGTATTTCCCTAAACAGATGGAAACAGTTCCTAAGGATGGAGCCTTCGTGAAGGTGGGCAAGGAAAAACTGAAATGGCATGCGCTGGATAGTAAACTGTTTAATGTGAAGCTCTTCCGTTTCGCTACTTCGTTTAAGAAGTCCAAGTATGGTGTCTTGTTCTGGGCGGTTACCATTATCGATTGCCCTGAGGAGATGAAAGACGTCCGTTTGTCTGTTGGCTCGAATGGTGCTTCCATGTGGTGGCTCAATGGCGAGGAGGCGGTGATGCTCGAAGGCGACCGAAGGATGGTTCGCGATGATGTGGTTTCTAAGAAACTTACCTTGAAGAAAGGTAGAAATATCCTTCGTGGTGCAGTAATCAATGGACCTGGTATGAGCGACTTCTGTGTCCGATTCATCGACGGACAGGGCAAGCCTGTCAGAAACCTGTCTATTCACGTGAAGTAGTGCAATCAATAAAGAAAGTTATGAAACAGAACAATATATTTTTCAGATATTTTAGCCCGGTTGCTGCTCAGCAGAAACTTTATGCCGCTGCTTTGGTTGCCTTGTTGTCTTCTTCTGCTTACGAGGCAGAAGCCCAGGTGGGCGAACCTTTCATTCATGACCCTTCTACCATTGCCCTGTGTGATGGAAAGTATTATACCTTTGGAACGGGGTGAAGGCGGCATCTGGTCGGAGGATGGCTGGACCTGGCAGGGTGGTGCTGTTCGTCCCGGCAGAGGAGCGGCTCCTGATGTGTTGAAGATTGGCGACCGTTATCTTGTAGCCTACAGTGCTACGGGTGGTGGATTGGGAGGCAGTCATCGCGGTGATGTCCTGACGATGTGGAACAAAACGCTCGATCCGAAATCGCCTGATTTCAAATATACTGAACCGGTGGTGGTGGCTTCATCCTTAGATGATGAAGACTGTGATGCCATTGATGCGGGCTTGTTGCTCGACCCTACTACCGGCAGACTCTGGCTCAGCTATGGTACCTATTTCGGATTTATCCGCTTGGTAGAACTCGACCCGAAGACAGGTAAGCGGATGGAAGGCAACGAACCCGTCAATATCGCCATCGACTGCGAAGCTACTGATCTGATTTACCGCAACGGCTGGTATTATCTTCTCGGCACTCATGGTACCTGTTGCGATGGTCCTAATTCTACCTACAATATCGTGGTGGGACGTTCGCGAAAGATAACCGGTCCATACGTAGATAATGTGGGCAGAGAGATGTTGCAGGGCGGTGGAAAAATGGTGATTGCTGCCAACAATCTGAAGACGGGGCCCGGTCATTTCGGACGCTATATCGAGGAAGAGGGTGTAGAAAAGATGTCGTTCCACTATGAGTCTGATTTCAGACAGGGAGGACGAAGCGTGTTGGCCATCCGTCCTTTGTTGTGGAAGAACGACTGGCCTGTGGCTGGTGATGAATTTCATGCCGGAACCTACGAGATAGAATCGGAACGAAGAGGCTATGCCCTGGAGATTGCCGTAGATTTCGTGAGAATGCAGCGGGATATCGAACCTTTCTGGATCAAGCCAACCAAGCCTTTGAAGAATATCGAACCTCAGACCTTGAAGGAGGTAGAGGCAGAATGGCCTAAGGGCGAGGTGAAGGTAAGAATGAACGATTATATGTTCCGTCCTCATCAGAAGTGGAGTATCATGCCTGCCGGAAAGGGTGGTTATCTGGGTGGTCCTTATTATAAAATCTGCATAGAAGGCACTACTCGCTATCTTACCGCAACCGCTCAGCATGATGTCATCGCCAAACCTGAGTTTACGGGTGAAGATGCCCAGCTTTGGCGTATCGAACAGCTCACCGATGGCACCTATCGCATCATGCCTAAGGCAGTGCCAGGCACTGAAGAGAAACTGGCATTGGTTTCACTCGGCGATTGTACCCCAGGCTTGGCTCCTTTCGATTTCAATAGCGATAATTCTAAATGGAATTTCAGACAACAATAAATTCATGATGATTTGACAATCGAGAAGCGTCCCAATCATAAACCCTCTAATAAAATAAACAGAAGTATGCTAAAGAATTTATCTTTCATTGCCCTTTTGGGCATCGCTGTCGTTGGCGTTCCAAGTGAACTCAGCGCCAAGAATGTAAAGGTGGCAGGCACCCAGAAAGGTGCGGCTGCCAAGTCTATCACCCGTCAGGTGGCTCAGCAGAATGTAACCATCGAATTCTATTCTCCATCCATCGTCCGCATCTTGAAATCTGATGCCGGACTTGGTGCTCCTGTTCAGAAGAAAAGCTATTCTGTCATCTTGAAACCTCAGCAGATGAAGGGCGTTCAAATACAGGAAAACGGTGATATTGTAAAAATCAATTCTAGTTTTATTTCCGTTGAACTGAATCAGCAGACTGGCGAAATCCGCTTCCTTTCGAAGGATGGAAAGCTGCTGCTTACTGATACGAAGACCCGTCTGGAAGCTCGCAAGGATGAAGCCAACAAGGGCAAGTACCGTATAGAGCAGGACTTCCGTCTTGCTGATGACGAGGCCATCTATGGTCTGGGACAGTTGCGCGATGTTTACATGAATCAGCGTGGTAGACAGAATATCGTACTCTGGAACAATAATACTTATATCGCCATCCCTTATTTCACCAGTGAGAAGGGCTATGGTCTTTACTGGGACAATGCAGGAAAAACCTATTTCAATGATATCGTAGCATCCAAGAATAATGGCAACCAGCCATCATGCACTTCCTTTACCAGTGAAGTGGGAACCTGCGCCGACTACTATTTCATGTATAAGGATGGTACGCAAGATGGAGTCATCGCCAGCATCCGTGAACTCACCGGACAGGCTACCATGTTCCCGAAATGGGCGATGGGCTTCTGGCAATGCCGTGAGCGCTATAAGACCAGTGATGAACTGGCTGGCGTGTTGGACAAGTATCGCGAACTGAAGATTCCTACTGATGCCATCGTGCAGGACTGGCAGTATTGGGGATGCGACTCCAACTGGAATGCGATGAAGTTCCAGAACCCATACTATATAAATAAGGTGGGCGACCCAGCCTATGCCAAGTATCTTCCTACCGATATGAAGCAGATGAAGGTACAGGGAGAACCCCGTCTGAAGAATCCGGAAGAGATGGTGAAGTATGTTCATAAGAACGATGCCCATCTGATGATTTCCATCTGGGCAAGTTTCGGTCCTTGGACAGAGCAGTATCGTGAACTGAAGAAGATGAATGCCCTCCTTCCTTTTGAAACGTGGCCAAGAAACAGTGGCGTGATGCCATACGATGTCTTCAATCCGAAGGCTCGCAACCTCTACTGGAAGTATCTTACTCATCTCTACCAGATGGGCTTTGATGCCTGGTGGACCGATTCTACGGAGCCAGACCATTTTGAGAAGCCGGGCGATGAGAACTATCAGACCTTCGATGGTTCATGGTTGGGTGTGAAGAACGCCTTCCCATTGTTGCACAACAAGAGCATCTACGAGCACCAGAGAGCGATGAAGGGCAACACAAAGCGTTCGCTCCAGATGACCCGAAGCGGCAGTCTCGGTATTCAGCATTATGGCACCATCTGCTGGAGCGGTGATGTGGTGGCTTCCTGGGGCGAGATGAAGAATCAGATTCCATCGGGCTTGAACTTCTCGCTCTGCGGTATCCCATTCTGGAACACCGACCTAGGTGGTTTCTTCTACTGGGAGTTTGAACAGAATCCAAAGAATCCAGCCATTCAGGAATTGCAGACCCGCTGGATGCAGTGGGGAACCTTCATGCCATTGATGCGCAACCACTGTTCTTCGCCGATGGTAAGCGAACTGTATGAATTCGGAAAGCAGGGCGACTGGGCTTATGATGCTATGATTAAGGCCATCAAGCTGCGCTATCGCCTTTTGCCTTATATCTACAGTACGGCTGGCGACTGTGTACAGAATAGCGGAAGCATGATGCGTGCTCTGGTAATGGATTATGCGGCAGACAAGAAGGCTTCCCGTCTGAACGATGAGTATCTCTTCGGCCGCAACATTCTGGTGAAGCCGGTAACCGATCCTTTATACACTTGGAAGGATAAGGAGAAGAAGGGCCATACCATCTATCCTGATGTAAGGAAGGCAGCTGCGCCTGTGAATGTTTACTTGCCAAAGGGTAATAAATGGTATGATTTCTGGAGCAACACCCAGTATGAGGGCGGTCAAGATATCCAGCGCCTTTGTCCTATCGACATCATGCCTGTATTCATCAAGGCTGGTACCATCCTGCCATTCGGTCCTGAAGTGCTGTATAGTTCAGAGAAACCTTGGGATGAGCTGGAAATTCGTGTCTATCCTGGTGCTGATGGTAAATTTACGCTCTATGAGGATGAGGGCGACAACTACAACTATGAGAAGGGTAAATTCTCGGAAATCCAGTTTGTTTGGAATGAAGCTGACAGAACTCTGAGCATCGCTCCACGCAAGGGCAGCTATAAGGGAATGCTCCAGCATCGCAGATTCCATATCGTACTGGTGGATACCAATAGTGGTGCGGGCGATCAGCCTATGCAGGCAAGCAAGAGTGTGGAATATGACGGAAAAGCTGTAAAGATACAGCTGTAAGTGTTACATTATATAAAGTATTTGATACTTGTAATAAAGTAGTATTCTGCTTTTTTGTTTATCTTTGCAGCACAAATAACAATTTAATATACTAATAGCTTAATAGTAATTACAATGAACAAGAATGTTATATACGCAGCATTGATGTTTGTGGTAACTATGTCCTCCGGCAATGTCTCAGCTCAGCAGTTTCCTTATCAGAATCCAGCCCTCTCGGCTCATGAGAGAGCGGTAGATTTATGTGGTCGTCTCACTTTGGAAGAGAAAGCTTCTCTGATGTTGGATGATTCGCCGGCTATCCCGCGATTGGGAATCAAGAGATTCCAGTGGTGGAGCGAGGCACTGCATGGTGTGGCGAACATGGGAGATGTAACCGTTTTTCCGGAACCTATCGGAATGGCAGCTTCGTTTAACGACAGAATGGTGTATAGAGTCTTTGATGCAACATCTGATGAGATGCGTGCCAAATGGAATGAACTGCAGCAGAAGGGAGGAGATGTAACCCGTTTCCATGCCCTCTCTGTCTGGACTCCAAACGTGAATATCTTCCGTGATCCTCGCTGGGGACGTGGACAGGAAACCTATGGCGAGGATCCTTATCTTACCAGTAGGATGGGATGTGCCGTGGTGCGCGGATTGCAGGGACCTGAAGATACGAAATACCGCAAACTCTGGGCTTGTGCCAAGCACTATGCAATTCATAGCGGACCGGAATGGGCTCGCCATACAGACAATATTACCGATGTTACACCGCGCGACCTTTGGGAAACTTATATGCCAGCCTTCAAATCACTGGTGCAGGATGCCAAGGTGCGTGAGGTGATGTGTGCCTATCAGCGTTGGGATGATGAACCATGCTGCGGCAACACCCGCCTTTTGCAGCAGATTCTCAGGGATGAGTGGGGATTCAAGTACCTGGTAGTTTCCGACTGTGGCGCTGTTACTGATTTCTGGTCCAGCCATAAAGTTTCTAGTAATGCCAGAAATGCGGCTGCCAAGGGCGTTCTGGCTGGTACAGATGTGGAGTGTGGATATAATTATGCATATAAGTCTGTGCCTGAGGCTGTGAAGTATGGTGCCTTGACTGAAGATGAAGTTGATAAGCATGTGATTCGTCTGCTCGAAGGTCGTTTCGATTTGGGCGAGATGGATGACAACAAGATCGTATCATGGTCGAAGATTCCAGTATCGGTGCTTTGCAGTAAGGCGCATCGCCAGCTCTCGCTCGATATGGCTCTGCAGACCATGACGCTGCTCCAAAACAATAATGAGGTTTTGCCTCTCAATAAAAAAGTAAAGAAGATTGCTTTCATCGGACCAAATGTGGATAACGAACCGATGATGTGGGGAAACTATAATGGTACTCCACGACAGACAATTACCATCCTGGATGGTATCAGGAGTCGTTTGAAGAAAAACCAGGTTGTCACCTTTAATGGATGCGACTTGGTGAACGACCAAGTTTTGAATTCTTACTTCGACCAGTGTAGCATGGATGGCAAGATGGGCTTTAAGGGCACTTTCTGGAACAATCGCAAGATGGAAGGCAAGCCTGTTGTCATCACCCAGGAGAAGAATCCTGTGCAGGTAACGACCTATGGTCAGCACTCCTTCGCTCCTAATGTGAAGCTGGTGGGCTTTTCAGCAAAATATGAAACCGTGTTCCGTCCTAAGCAGACAGGCAAGGTGTTGCTCGACGTGGCTGGTTGCGGTCACTACGAGGTTTATCTGAATGGTGAGAAGAAGGCAGAGCATTCTATCTGGCGCACTACCGAGAGTCGTATCGAGTTCCAAGCCGAGAAGGGCAAGGAGTATAAGATAGAGATTCGCTATCACGAGATGCCTAACTATAATGCGGACATGAAGTTCAATATCGGGCATGAGAATCCTATCGACTATCAGGCTTCGCTCAAGCAGTTGAAGGATTGCGAGACAGTAGTCTTCGTAGGTGGCATCTCTCCACAGTTGGAAGGTGAGGAAATGCCTATCGAGATTTCTGGCTTCAAGGGTGGTGACCGCACCAACATCGAATTGCCTAAGGTTCAGCGCAATTTCCTGAAGGCTTTGAAGAAGGCGGGCAAAAAGGTTGTCTTTGTCAACTGTTCGGGTTCAGCTATCGCCTTGACTCCAGAGACAGAGAGTTGCGATGCCATTCTCCAGGCCTGGTATCCTGGTCAGGAAGGTGGTGAGGCTGTGGCTCGTGTACTCTTCGGGGAGTACAATCCTGCCGGCAAGTTGCCTATTACGTTCTATAAGAATTCAGAGCAGTTGCCTGATTTCAAGGATTACAGCATGAAGGGCAGAACCTATCGTTATATGAACGATGCGCTCTTCCCATTCGGTTACGGCTTGAGCTACACTTCTTTCCGTATGGGTGATGCTACACTTTCCAACTCTATCTTGAAGAAGGGTGAGAAGATTACGCTGAAGGTACCGGTAAGCAATGTAGGAAAGAAGGATGGAACCGAGATTGTGCAGGTGTATGTGAAGGATCCAACTGATGCTGATGGACCATTGAAGAGCTTGAAGGCTTTCGAGAGAGTGGAGGTGAAGGCAGGAAAGACTGCTGAGGCTGTCATTACGCTGGATAGCAGAAACTTCGAACTCTTCGATGCTGCAACCAATACCGTCCGTGCCAAGGCAGGAAAGTATGAGGTTTATTACGGCAGCAGTTCGGCTGATAAGGATTTGAAGAAACTGGATGTTTCTATTGAATATTAAGTAACGGTATACTTTAATATATACTGCTTTCAATAGTATCAATCCAATAAAATAATCGAATTATGAAAAGAATCCTTTGTGTACTTATCGCAGCCATCTGGCTCTGCACTTGCTGGGCAGGGAATGGCAAGAAACCTATTGTCTGGGAACAGCCGATAGCTGAATCGAACCAGCTATTTAATGATCCTTTTCAATCTCAGCTCAACATCTATCGTGTGGAATTCGCAGATGATGAAACACGAGTGTTCATGCACATCACTTTTCGCCCACACTATTGGGTAAAGTTTGTGAAGGAAACCTATCTTCTTGCTGATGGCAAGAAATATCTCGTCAAGAGCTGTGATGGACTGAAACTTGACGAAGAACACTATATGCCTAGCTCAGGCAAGGAGGATGTGGTCTTCCATTTCGCACCGCTCCCCAAGAAGACCCGAAAGTTTGACTTCCTGGAAGGTGACGGCAAAAAGAACTTCAAGATATTTGGCATCGAGAGCATCGATACCCGTATCAAACAGCTCTTCTCCTCGCTTTGGCGCAACGATGCGACCGGCGATTGGGAGATAGGATTCTATGAAGATTTCGCCATCTACGACTGCCGTTACTGGCAATACAAGCAGAAGAATCAGAAGGGCGACAAGTACTCTTTCATCCTTACCGATGGCAAGAGCGACCTGGCTGTCAACATCGACAAACCTCAACATGGCAAGCGCACGATGAGCATCAACGGCAAGAAAGCAGAATATTCGCTCATTACCACTTCCAACCTTCCGGATTATCCGCAGAAAGATGAGACCACAAGTCTGAAGGATACTCATAACAAGCCCGATACGGCTATTGTTGTGGGATGGCTCAGAAATATGCCTAAGGAACTTTGGGATAGAGGACAGGAGTATAGTGTGCAGTATTATGATCTCTTTTATACATTCAAGGAAGTGAGCAATTATAGCAAGCTCGATTCTCTTGGCAGATTTGAGATCAAAGTACCCCTCATCAACTCTACCGAGGTTTTCATGGACTGGAAACATACTTATGTCAACACTGTATTGGAGCCGGGTGAGACCTATTATCTGCTCTATGACTTCAAGTCTGGACATTCCATCTTCATGGGCAAAAAATGCCGCTTGCAAAACGAACTGCTCGCACATCCTGTTCCAATGATTAACGCAGACTATGCAGGTAAGCATGAAAATAAGGTTCCAGCCCAGGAGATGATGCAGATTCTTGAATCCAGATATAAGGAGGCTGAAGGGAACTTACGGAAACAGATAGAAAAATCGGCATCTATTTCCAGATGTTATCGGGAGTATGCGGCTCAATACCTTCTCTGCATTTATGCTATGGATATCTTGCAAGGAGCATATCACGTGAAAGACAATGTTTTCCCTCAGGAATATGTGAGCCAAGTGGAAAAAATATGGAAGGAGATTCCGCAGCCTTATACTCAGTTTCGTGACTATAGTATGCTGACTAAAGATCTCATCGACCAGGAAGCAAGATTAAAGTACAGTACACCCATGGGGAAAACCTATGGATTCTTATTCACCAATTATTATCCGGAACTGTTGAAAAAGCACAAGGCTCTGGGGGATATTGCGATAACCGATTCAGAAATTGCTACGGTGGAACAATGGGCTAAGAATCTGGATAGCATGACTATCAAGCAATATCAGACGACAGATGCCAAGGAGCAGGAGAAAATAGTAAATGCTTTTTCCAACTCAGTCCTTGACAAGCGCGCTACGGCTATCATTGGAAGAGAAGATATTGCCAAGATGCTTAAGGATGAGACTCCTCTCCTCGATGTATATTATGCCCAGCATATAGCTGATAGCATGGGATGCAACCAGCTGCAGAAAGATGTCATCATCACCAAAGCCATTCTTCAGATGTTGGAAAGACTAGCCATGCCACTCAATAGTTATGGTCTTGACCTGGCAGAACATTGTATCAGCTCTGAAGTTCTCAGGGAGAAAGTATTGGCAGAACACCGTAAGTACCTGTCTTTGCAGAATAGGGACATTACTGCCAGTCTCAAGACAGCTCCTCAGGGTATGAGCGATGGTGAGAAGCTTCTTCGCCATATATTGGAGCCTTATAAGGGAAAGCTTGTATTGCTGGATGTCTGGGGAACCTGGTGTGCCCCTTGCAAGGAGGCTCTAGCCCATTCGAAGGAAGAGTTCGAACGCCTGGCGCCATACGATGTGGTATATCTTTACATGGCAAACAACAGTCCTGAAGAGTCATGGAAAAATCTCATCAAACTGAATAATCTGGTTGGCGACAATATCGCCCACTACAATTTGCCAGCGGCTCAGCAGAGTGCCATCGAGAACTATCTCAACATTCGCTCCTTCCCTTCCTATCGCCTCTTCGACAAGGAAGGAAATCTGGTAGATGTGAAAGTGGATGCCCGCCAGCTTGACAATCTGGAGAAAATCATCAAGGAACTGAACAGATAGTAAGAATACTGATAAAATCCCCTTCAAGGTATTGGGTGCACAGTTGAATACATAATAAATCCCGAAATCGCTTGGCGGTTTCGGGATTTTTGCTTATCTTTGCCAACGTAAATAGTAAATAGTTGATAATATGGCAACGAAGTTATATCCAATAGGCATGCAGACCTTCTCTGAGATTCGAGAGGAGGACTTTCTCTATGTAGATAAGACGGAGTACATCTATCGTATGACTCATACGAGTGGAAAGTATTTCTTCTTGAGTCGTCCACGTCGTTTTGGCAAATCTCTTTTGGTTTCGACTTTTGAGAGTTACTTCGAGGGAAAGAAGGAACTCTTTAAGGGACTTGCTATTGAAAAACTGGAGAAGGAGTGGACGAAATATCCTGTGCTTCATTTTAGTTTGGCAGGTGGAAAGCACATGGAGAAGGACCAATTGGTGCGCTATCTCTTGTATATATTGAATGTAAATGAAGAAAAATTTGGCATCGTCAATGATTCTCCTGACCCGAATGTTCGTATGCTTAATTTAATAAAAACGGTATATGAGCAGACTGGGCAGAAGGTCGTTGTGCTCATCGATGAATACGATGCTCCTTTGCTCGATGTGGTACATGAGGATACTAGCTTGGATATATTGAGAGAGGTGATGCGCAATTTCTATAGTCCCCTAAAGGATAGCGACCGAATGCTGCGTTTCGTCTTCTTGACAGGCATCACCAAGTTCTCGCAACTTAGTATCTTCAGTGAACTCAATAATATCACAAATGTGAGTATGGATACAGAATATGCTGGCATTTGCGGCATTACCAAGGAGGAACTTGTGACAGAAATGCATGAAGATATTCAGCAGATGGCAGATGTGTTGGGCTTGTCGTATGATAAAACTTTGGAAAAGTTGAAGGAAAATTATGATGGCTATCATTTCGCTTGGCCTTCTTCTGACATATTCAATCCATACAGCTTGCTCACTTGCTTTTCAAAGCGAAAGGTTGATTCCTATTGGTTTGGCTCAGGCACTCCTACTTATCTCCTTAATATGATGCGGAAATATGACTTTACACCGATTGACCTGGGTGAACAGATGGATGCATCAAAGGATGATTTCGATGCAGCCACTGAGACGATGACTACTATCATGCCTTTGCTTTATCAGAGTGGTTATATCACAATCAAGAATTATGATCAGGAAACGGAACTCTATACCTTGGCTCTGCCTAACAAAGAAGTGAGGATAGGTTTGTTTCGCAGTATGTTGCCGCATTATTTGGCGGCAAAGTCTGCAATGTGCAATACGACCGTGGCCAAGATGTCGGCTCTTATCAATAAGGGTAACATGGATAGTGCTCTTCAGCTATTGAAAACGTTCTGGGAGACGGTACCTTATTGCGATAATACCGATTATGAGGGGCATTATCAGCAGACAATGTATATCATCTTTGCCCTGCTTACGAATTTCCGTATATTGGTGGAACAGCATACTTTCCGGGGAAGAACAGACATTACGATGGAAACAAAGGATACCATCTATGTGATAGAACTGAAATTTAATAAGTCGGCACAAGAGGCTCTTGACCAAATTAACAACAAGCATTATGCTGATGCTTTTGCCCTAAGAGACAAAACCGTGGAAAAGATTGGTATGAACTTTATGATTGATGAAGATAAGACGATCGTATTGGATTGGGTAAAATAGTTCCCTTGGTAGCAGAACCTCTTCTTCCTGGATTGGTGGAAGTCTGGGGAGTAGCAACAGAAAAGATGGCCTCGCAAAACGCGAGGTCATCTTTTCTATAATAAAGGATTATCTATCAATAGAGCATGCCAAACATCCATAACGGAATGATGTTGCCATAGCCCGTTTCTATATCATCCTTTACCACATATCCATTCTCTATGTTCTGTAGCTGATTTTGCTTTTTCTTCTTTCCGCCAACCTCGAATGTATATTTCCCGTTAATCAGAAAATCTGATATAGGGGATACTGTGACAGGCATGAGAGAGCGTGTCTGATTGAAGAAGAAAGTTTCTCTAACTGTTCCTATCTCCACACTCTTTCCTGCAAGGGTATAAATGAGTGTTGGATTATCCAGATAGATCTTATCCACTTTGCCTAGACCTTGAATGCCACCTGTTGAAGTACGGAGTTGCCCAATAAGTCCTGCTTTCTCCAAGTAGGCGCAAAGGTCGGCTATATTGTTTCTTGAAACTTCAAGTTGACCTCCTATCTGGCTCATGTTAGGTTTGAATGGCGCACTTTGAGCGATGATGGCAAGTAGTCTTTTGAGCTTTCTTGCTGTTGAAACCGTAAGGTCTGCATATTGCGGAATATCGGTTTCTATCGTTGCATTGACAACTTGCTGAATATACATTCTGATGTCGCCATTAGAAAAAGGATAATATCCTCGTTGCAGATAGTCAGCGAAATGTTCTAGAGGCAAGAAACCATTTGGTATATCGACTTCCTGTTGCATGAGCTGGTCTAACGTACATACAGGAAAATGGATTCCATGAAAGAGTTCCAGATATTCGCGATACGAGAGTCCTTGAATCTCGTACATAAGTGCACGACGGCTCAGGTCAAATGCCCCCTTTGCTATGTCGAGAACAGATGACCCTGTAAACATTATATGGAGTTCAGAATGATAATCATATATCAATTTCAGCTCCCTTGCCCAATCCTTGTATTTATGGATTTCATCAATGAAAAGATACTTTCCTCCCATCTTTGCAAATGAATCTGCCAGTTCGGTGAGTCTGTGACTGGCAAAATAAAAATCTTCTGCCTGTACATAGAGAGAGTCTTTTCTTGGTAGTTGTTCTTTGATGTGTTGAAGCACCAAAGTTGTTTTACCGACACCTCTTGGTCCCATTAATCCTATCATACGAGCATCCCAATTGATGCGATTATACATATAGCGATGAAACGTAGTACTCGTTTCTCTCAGCAATTTGTCGAATGTTGCTTGTAATTGTTCCATATTATGCCTGTTATATTGCTCTTTATGGGTGCAAATATACAAATTAAATACGAAATTGCACTGAGTAGAGTGCAATTTTTAACGTAAATTGCACTCTACTCAGTGCAATTTGCGAATATATATAAGGTTGTAGCGATAAAATACTTAGAGAAGCAAATTTGATTTTTCTTATGCGGCTGCTTTAGTGCTTTATGTTAAAAAATCTAACTCGCTCTAAATTGGACTTTGATTGAAAATCAAGAAGTTGGGCGTTTG
>ERZ773241.2162-NODE-2162-length-16631-cov-63.431950_pt1 | contig 16631 bp, 12 predicted proteins | sample MGYA00580989_ERZ773241 | MGnify/ENA primary metagenome ERZ773241 (study PRJEB29015, sample SAMEA2737804) | human gut metagenome | biome: human gut; feature: human-associated habitat; material: faeces | place: China | collected 2012 ... | reverse complement strand
GTTTTTGGGAGGATAATTTAGCGTTAGCTAAATTTCAATGCCCGACCGACACTCCACTAAACCAAACCTTTTTTATTATAACTGTATTAATCTCCCCTATTATGGCAATACTTATTGTAAGAAATTGCTTGGGGGTAATTTTTTGCAGTATGGTAAAGTTGAAATTTGCGGAGTAAACACATCTAAGCTTAAAGTCCTAAGTGAAAAAGAAAAGAAAGCACTGCTCAACACAATAAAGAACGGCAGTGAACAAGAGCGTAAAAAAGCAAGAGACGCAATGATAAACGGCAACCTGCGCCTTGTACTTTCGGTAATTCAGCGCTTTACAAACCGTGGTGAAAATCCCGATGATTTATTTCAAGTCGGTGTAATCGGACTTATCAAAGCAATTGATAATTTCGACCCGTCACTCGATGTGCGTTTCAGCACCTACGGAGTACCTATGATTATCGGCGAGGTACGAAGATACCTGCGAGATAATAACGCTATCAGAGTATCACGCTCAATGCGTGACACCGCCTATAAGGCTATGCAAATCAAAGAACAGCTCACCAATAAAGAAAACCGAGAGCCGACAGTTGAAGAAATCGCCAAAATAATGGGAGTGCCAAAACACGATGTTGTGCTTGCGCTCGAGGCAATAATCGAACCTGTTTCATTGTACGAGCCTGTTTTTTCGGACGGCAATGACACCATTTATGTTATGGACCAAATTGGTGACAAAAACGACGACACAACCTGGCTTGAGGAAATCGCCGTAAAGGAGGCAATCTCTAATCTCTCCGACAGAGAAAAGCGAATACTTACAATGCGGTTTTTCAGAGGCAAAACTCAAATGGAGGTTGCAAGCGAAATAGGCATTTCACAGGCACAAGTCAGCAGAATAGAAAAAGGCGCACTTGACAGAATCAAGAAAAATATTTTTTAAGCCGTTCAACAAAGATACTCCGCCATCGTTGTAAAGTGGCGGAGTATTACTTAATTATTCTCTTTTTAACACGCAAATCACAAAAAAAGTGACCTGAATTTTAATTATTTCAAGCTAAACCATAGCGTTTACATTTTCTTTATTACTAACTTTTTTACAAAGTTAATAAACAAAACACCGAGTAATGTCAATGAAACAGCACTGATAACATAGAACGAATAAGATATAAAATTATACATAAATATATTTTCTGACATCATATTATCAAAAATTTCATAATTCTTCAAAGCAAGGCCTATCATATAATTCTCCAAAGCAAGGCCTTTCATAATAATATAATACACAAAGAAGATAATATTTGTAATCAGAAATATTACAGCAAAAAATATTGCACTTTTTCTCGCCTTGACATTGGTTTTAATCTCCTTTAATGATATGTTTGCACAATTTTTTAGTATTACCACAAACATAACAACCGCAAACGATGAATTTATTAAATACGAAAAATCAATGTAGGTTTCACTTAAACATGTCACTGATGCGTTAAGCAAATAATATAAAATATCAAAACCTGTTCTTACGGCAAACAAAATACCGATATTTTTAAACACCTTTTTCGCCATAAATTGTGTATCGGTAACCAATATCACCACATAATTATATGCCAGCAGATACACAAACACAAAAGCCGCATTAAATATTAGCATTGGTATTGCAAATTTGAATCCTCCCATAGCAAGTATTCCTATGCACTTCATCCGCAAAAAGCTATGTTCCTCATTATAAAAAATCAGCGATATTAATTCGAGTGCAACCACAATTATAAAAGGTAAGCATTTTTTCAATTTACTGTTCATATTATTCTCCCTCATTCTTATATTTTTTCGTTCAAGCCTAAAGCAAGAAAAATTTTTAATCTCTGCTTTTCTGAATCACGAACGCTCGTCATAACCGGAAACTCGCCAAACATTATCTTCCAATACCCATTGTACCGTACAATTAGAACGATTAGCAATGTAGCGACTATTATCGGTATTTACCACCCATGAAATAATAATCAGAGGTGGTTTTGTCAAAATAATAATTTTCTCCCAAAATACCGTTTACATCACATTCAACCCATGCAACTCTGTTGCTGTTATAATAATTAGCCAAATAACTGCCATCTCTGTGCCATGTATGTTTCATATCCCATTCTTCTGTCCAATACACAGGAAATCTCCAACTCGGTTTCATAAAATCTATATAAATTTTATCCGTACCGCAGTTTTCCATTTCATTTTTGTAATTATATGTATTTAAAAATTCATAAATTAATGCTTTGGTTTTCTCCTCATTATCGGGACAATTTTGTATTATAAATGCCCTAATCGATTCAGAATTATATTGAAGATCTTTTTCGGTACCGTACGGTGTTAATTTCCTGTCATGAGAATAATCCTCTATTTCAAATATTCTTTCCTTATTAGGATCATTTGTTCTGTGATAAAGTTCAACACGATATGCCAAAAATCCTATAATTGCCAAAACAGAAAAAACAGACAATACGATTATTTTTGTTTTAGATTTTTTTATTTTCATTGTAATTCACCTAAAAATTAAGTTTTCCTTTTATCACAAATCCCCGTCAAAATCAGACACTCGCCAAACATTATTATCATCCGATTTCCATTGCACCGTATAAGAAAGATCCTTAGCAATATAACTGTCCTTCTCATTATTCAATTGATATCTAACATAACAGCTATAGTTTACTTCCGCAGATTTTAAAGACAATATCTGCGGTTCAATACTCGTAAACTTTGACTCAAAAATTTCTAAATTGTTTTTGTCTGTACAATTCTCCACATACAGATAATTCATATTTTTATAAATTTGCTCCGATACTATATCCTGATATTTGCTTTTTGAGTAATCTCCGTAATTATCGCAAGACTCCTGTACTATGTCATAAGTTAGGTCGGTAAGATTATTTTCTATATTTTTCCGATGATTAATACAAACCCCAATTCCGACAAAAACAAGAACAAATGCTGTTATTACCGCTGCAACCTTTATTTTTCCCTTTTTATCCAGTGCTTTTAATTTTCTGAAACTGTTTAATAAATCATCAAGAGGGGTACTGTTATATGGAACTATTTCTGAAAACGGACCAACCACTAAAACTTTCCAAAATAATTTGAAGCAAATATAAAACAGCAATAATAAGCTACACAATTGCGGTATATTAATAAACAAGAAAATATACCATATCAAAAAAAGCAGATCAATCAACCTATTTACCCATATTATTTTGCCTTTAAGTTTTAAAGTTGCTTTGCAATTGGGACATTCTTTTTCTTTCCAAAAATTTGTATAAAAACCTTTTTTATACCAACTGATACATTCTTCTCCGCAAACAGGACATTTAGTTTTTTTAGATAATAAATCTATAATTTTATCTTCCAACATATCCATCTCTTTTTTCATTTAATTTCAAGCATTTTTTGAGCAAAATTCGTCATATATTCAGTATTGATTTCACGATTTTCATTAATCTCATCTTCCGTAAAATTGCCATTTGCATATCTTTCTATATACGGCTTTATAAAATCCGAATCGTATTTTTCAAGATAATCACAGCCGTACTCAAAGTAATTCCATTCGCCGTCAGAAATTAAAGTTTCGAGCATTGCTGTAAGCACCTTGTTTTCGCTTTGGCTCTTTATATTCTCGGTCTTAATCGCATATCTTTGGTCACCGTCAAAGAAAAACAAGCCAAAATTTTCGAGCCTTTGCACATTACACTCCAAATAGTCCGTTGACTCCGTATATTCCGTTTCAACGGGAACAAGCTCACAATAATAATTCGAGTCCTCGTCAAACGGCATAAAGTATGTAAATGTCTTTATACGGTCTTTTCCGTTTTTTACAGTAACAGAACCTAAATTCAGCACACGCTTTTCATCGTGTTCATAAGAAGAAAATCTGCTTAACGGAGTTACACACGTATCAGTTCTGAAATCCTTTACCGTTCCGTTTACACTTGCATAGGTTGTATCTGAACTTGAAGTTAATTTGCTCGGAATAATCTCATACAAATCTATCGGATAAGCTATGTATTTTACAACATACAATATTCCCGTTAAAAACAAAACCGCCCATAAACGGGTTATTATTTTAGCAAAACCGACATTGCTTTTACTTTTTATAAGTCCGCATTTTTCGACTGAAAAATAAAAATACAAAAAGCAAATAATATTCAATGCGCAAATAAAAATCAGCCTTGAAACCTCAAGTATAAAGCCGATATTTTCAGTGTATGCAACCCTCACATTTGCAACGACTGTATATTTTTCAACTATATAAGCAAAACCGTTATACTGAAACGTACAATATATTGCAAGCAAAGCTACAATCACAAAAGTTGCTATAAAAAACGGTATTGTCCCTTTAATCGGGCAAAATCTAAATTTACCGTCTGAAATAAAGTCCGATATAAGCCACAATGTAAAAAACAGAAAAACTACCTCTATAATGCAAGCCGCAAAAGTAAAAACATAATCATTAAAAAAGTAATAAATAATATAGTTTGCCACATCTGCCATAAGTCTTACACTTGCAAAACTTAATATTAATCCTACGGGACTACGCATAAAAAACGAGTAAAACTTTCCAAAACAGTAATACGAAAACATTGTATATACAGATAAAAAATAAATTGCATAATAAACTAATCTAAAAATTATATCTCCGGCATTTATATGCTCTACAATATATGTTGTACAAATAAAGCCCTTATAATACGGAGTCCATAGAAACATCAATATTTCCAATGCAACTAACAGTATACAGCCGCTGATTTTTGAATAATATTTTTTCATTTTATCTTCCTCTCCGAAAAGCATTATTCTCAATAATAAATATTCAAGTAAAGCATATTTTCATCATTTTTTAGCATATCATTTTCTTTTCATAAACTCTCATTTTATCACGGAGGATCATCAAAATCTGATACTCGCCAGACATTATCATCATCTAATTTCCATTGCACCGTACAGGTAGATTTGCCATAGCTATAGCCCTCCTCACCTTTTATAGAAAATTTAATCTCATAAGTATATTTCGACTCAGCTGTATCTAAGAAAAAAATTAAGGTATTTACTTTAGATTGATTTGATACATATATGATAAATTCGTCTCGATTATCATAGGAACCACTGCGAAGATAATTCATAATGCTATAAATGTTTTCCGGTACTATATCCTGATATTTACTTTTCGAGTAATCACCGTAAGTATCATAAGATTCCTGTACTATATCATAAGTTAGGTCACTAAGATAATTTGATATTTTTATCAAGTGATTAATGTAAACTCCTGTTCCAACAGTGATAAAAACAACTGCCGTTGTTACTATTATTTTTTTCTTTTTATTAATGGTTTTTAGTTTTTCTTTATCTTCCAACATATCCATCTCTTTTTTCATTTAATTTCAAGCATTTTTTGAGCAAAATTTATCATATAATCTGTATTGATTTCTTGATTTACTTTATTTTCATTTTCTGTAAAATCACCGTTCGCATATCTTTCTATGTATGGATTTATAAAATCAGAATCATACTTTTTAAGATAATCACAACCGTACTCAAAGTAATCCCAATATCCACAAGTAATCATATACTCTAAAAAATTTGTTATAACCTCATTCTCATTTTGATTTTTAATATCATCAAAGGCTATGACATAAGGGGTATCGTTTTTTGCATAAGCTATATATTGATTTGAAAAGAATACCACTTCTTGATCTTGTATTTTAATTGATGCACCTGAATTTGAATTATTTATGTTATTCTGCTCTTTATTTATGTATTCATAATCGAAAAAATTATTTAGCTTAAAATCAAGTAATTCTTCGTCATGATATTTTATTTTAACATCTGTATTTTCGTATGATAATATCTGCGACGAGTTATCTTTTACTCTATATATTTGTTTATAGACAAAGCTATTAGAAATTAAATTCGGTAATCCAATGTAGCAATCAGATGATCTTTCCGGTATTTTTGCAATAGTACCGACATTTGAGATACAGATTTTAATAAACAATAATACAAATATTGCTATAAAAGCTACTATTGTTCGTGAAATAATCTTTAAAAATATTTTTGACCAATATAAATCTGCGTCAAAATTATTTGCATATAGATTACTAAGTATTATTACAAGAAGTATTTGTAAAATGATTGCTGTAAACATTCTTAACAACTGTGAATTAAAGTTATAATTCATACTTTTAAAAAGATAAAATGACGAATCAATTGTATATTTTTCTGCATACATTTGCAAATTTATAAATATATAGACTAAATAAGAAACAACTATAGCCACAACTAAAATATAAAATAATAATATAACTACTATAGATTTATCTTTTCCCTTAATTTTACCATATATATCTTTTAATAAATTTCTGCCGGTATAAGCAAATGTAATAATTTGGAATATAATTACAAAAAATACGCAATCCGTTAATAAGCTATATATAGATTTAATTTCTGTACTTTTGAAAATATAACAGCCAATATCAAGTATAACTCTTATGAATAAAAGAGCAAAAAAAGATATTACTATTTGCTTTTTATACAGTAAAAAAGTTTTCTTAGCAAAGCCCAATATAACAAATGCACTGAATGAAAAAAAGAATACAGTAAATAAAACAATTGACCATATTAAATTATTTAAAGGATAAACCGGCAAAATTGATTTTGAGTAAGGTGTCGATAAGAATACAGCTAATTCAAGCAGAGTAATTAATATCCCCATAAAGCAAATATTTTTATTTATTATTTTTCGCATAACTATACACACCATTTCAAATTATTGTCAGTCATAAAATCATCAAAAAAAGCACGATATTCATTAGAAACTTTGCAAGTAGTATTGATTGGTAAAGAATATAGAGATTTTTTTCTCGAACCTAAAAAATTCAATTGTACTATTTCTACACGATCACCAGAATAAATTTTAGGATTTTCAACTAATTTTTTCTCCTTATTTATCCATAAATATGAAGAATATTCTTCGTCCTTATGTCGTTTATCTACAAGAATATTTATATCGTAAGTGCCATAATCAGTAGTATCTCCGGTTAATGTTTTATATACTTTTGAAATATTATTAGACATTACAGAACCAGAAAATGTAAAACCTCCACAAGAATCCCAAAAAGCACTATACGGAATACTACCGGCATATTGATTGTAAATACTACTGTTTTTATATGTTCCAGCTTGTATAAAAGCTCTTCTTTGAGATGTTGATGATTGTAAAATAATATTAATCTTAATATCATCGTATACTTTTTCTAAATTATTTGATACACCCTCTATTGATGAAAATATACTACCTAACATACAATCAACTTTCTTTTCAGATTTAATATTATTTAATATTACAGGGCCAGCATAAATGCCTTGAGATTTTAAATCAGTATTATCATCAAAGCTCATGCCTGATAAAGAACCAACAACAAATTCTAAAATACCTTTAGTTATTCGTTTATCATGATTCTCAAAATCTGTTTTCCAATCAGTACTATCAAGAGAAGTTTTTCTACAATCTGGTACTACTATTGGATATACTAAATTATTATATACAACAGCACCGTGTTCATATATATCTTTTTTTAATTTATTTTGATCAATATTATCTTTTACACCATCTTTATCTGTATCATTTTCTACCGGTGAAGAAATTACCTTTAAATATACTTTTTTATGTTTGGAATCAAAAATTACTTTAACTTCATCCCCATTTTTTATTCCGTCATTATCATAATCACTATTTTTTTGTATTTCGGACATTGGTATTCCTTGAAATAATTTTTTACCTGTTCCAGTAACTAAAACACCGGAACACATTAATGCTGTAAAATAATCTGAAATACCATCATTATTTGAATCAGTATAGTAATCAGTGTATTCATTAAAAATTGCATCAAAATCGGTAATAAGATCTGTCGCTACATCAGATTTATAATATTTTCCATGAGTTTTAGAAGCAATCATTTTTAATAAATTTTCATCAATTGAAGATCCTAAACCTATTGTATAAATACAGATATTATTGTCCGCAGCCTGTGAAATAATGTTATTATAATCATAAGTTATTTCTGTATCTTCTCCATCAGTAAGAAAAATAATTACTTTGTCTGCATTAACTTTATCATCAAAAAGCTTATAAGCTGTATATAATCCTAAACTACCATTTGTTCCCGAAAAGTCATTATATCCATCATCATTATGTAAAATATTTACAGCATTAACTATATCATTTTTATTATCAGTTAATTCTTGTTTTATTTCTGCATTTTTTCTGAAAGTTACTAAAGCTGCTCTGTCACCATTTCTTAAATTATTAACAAATCCATTAGTAACCGTTTTTCTAATATATTCTGGATCATTATAGCTCATACTAAATGAAATATCAACTACAAATACTATATCCATATTATTATAATTTTCAGACGGCTTTCGTATGTCTTCTTTCCATACTTCATCGTAAGAATATTTATTTAGTAAAATATATTTTGAAAAATGTGTAGTATTTACACTAACAGTATTATCTTTTATAGTTTGATCAGGTAATTCTTCTAAAAGTTGCGTATCCTCATTATAATAATATATGCATGGTTTAAAATTATCCAATTTTAATAATTCAGAATTAAAACTAAAAGTTATAGTAGCAGTATCAAAAACTCCTTCCATAGAAAAATCGAAAGCTTTTCCTATGGAACCAGGAATGTTCTCATCTAACAGAACAAAATCATCTACAGGATTAATACTTAAATCTTCAGCTTGCGAAGGAGATATACCATTAATGGTTACTGATGGAATAACTTTTTCATCATCTGTCTTGTTTTCCAAAAAAACATCAACTTTTTCATCAAATAAATTTGGATTATAATTAAAATTAATTTCTTTTCCATCAGACAGTCCATCTCCGTCGGTGTCGGCATTTAATGGGTCTGTGTGATATATATAAACTTCTTCATAATCATTCAGTCCGTCGTCGTCAGTATCTGGATTGATAGGGGAAGTATCTAACTTGTACTCTTCAAGGTTTGTCAGCTTGTCACCGTCTGCATCCTCATCAGAATCTTTTACACCGTTTCCGTCAGTATCTGCTTTCAGGGGATCAGTGCCTAAAGTAAGCACCTCATAACCGTCAAGCAACCCGTCCGAATCTGTATCTTTATTATTCAAATTAGTACCGAGTACCATTTCCATATAGTCGGGAAGTCCGTCATTATCCGCATCGGTTTCAGCATTACACATAACACCGTCTTTATACCAAACTATGCCTTTTACATCAAAACCTGGCTGATTTTGAGGCGGAATTTGATTTGAACCGCTGTTAAACAATACCTTTGCCGATGAATATTTTGTTATGGTATATGAATACCAATTATCCCTCACAAATGACATTGCATTTCCCGGCCATGCTTTTCCCGTATCGTTAATATCTTTATAATAATAAATATTGGGAGCAGACCAATTATCGGGTTTGTAAAAATAAACTGTTACATCATCAGGGCGTTCGGCAGTCCACTCCCCATTTCTGTACCACATCTCTCCGCTTACGGCAAAACCTTCTTGATTTTGCCCGGGAATTTGAATACCTTTTCCGTTATTAAACAAAACCTTTGCTTCATCAAAGCCGTAAATTTTGTATGTATACCAGCCGTCACCGTCAGGAATCATCGGATTGCCGGTCCAGCTTGTGCCTGTTTTATTTCCGCTGTAATAGTAAATATTTACATTATCCCAATCATTATAATTGTTGAAATGCATGGTTATTCCGTTTGGTTCACTGTCATACCAACTTCCGTTTAAATACCATTTTTCGCCCGAAACGGAATATCCCTCCTGATTTTGTGCGGGATTTTGATTTGCACCGTTGTCACTGAAAATCACTTTTGCGGTTTTTAAATTATTAATTGTGTAACTGTACCAACCGTCGCCAAAATCATTCATTTGCTTACCGGGCCAGGTTACAGGTGCTAAATTATCACAATAATAATAAATATACGGTGATTTCCAATTATTCTCATTGTAGTAATACACCGTAATTTGGTCTTCAATTTTTTCTGCCGCACTTGCAGGCAATGAAAAAATCGATAAAATTGTTGTCAGTATCAAAACTAACGCAATAATTTTTTTGTTTCTCATCGTTACTCTCCTCATCCTAATTTTATTGTGTGTGCAATTGTGCTAAAACAAATTTGTATCACCTCACCGCTATTTATTCAATTAGCAATAAACAGAATTGTTTATTATTGCTGTTTTATTGTCTATTGTTGTATTAATATACTATAAAAAATAATATTTGTAAATACCTTTTTTCAATATATTTACTTCAGAAAATCTATGCACATTTTTATAGTTATGTACAGCTCATAAAACATATAAAATAAATTTGATTTTTACATTTTAATAAAATTCACTTGATTTATTTATAAAAAAACTATTTTTATGTAAAATTATGTTCCTTATGGGAATTTTGAGAGGTTATTTATAAAATTTACACGAAAATATTGTGTAAAAATTTTCAAATTTGCTTGAAAACAACATATTTATTTGGTATTATATATTATAGGAATATAGTAGTAGTTTTAATTGGTATTCTTATACAAGAAGTTTTTATAATTAACAGTGATTATCAAACAATCCGCATTATTCGGAATGGTTGACTGTCGATTGGGTGATTCGGCAGTCATAATAAGGAGTTGAATATATGAAGTATGTCTTTAATGATGAGCGTTCTCCGCTGCGACTGTTTTCTGACGGTGACGCTGTTCGTGCTTACGACTTTCTCGGCGCTCATTTTATAAATTTAGACGGCAGAAACGGTGTAATTTTCAGAGTATGGGCGCCAAACGCAATTACCGTTTCTCTTGTCGGTGATTTTAACAATTGGAATCAAAAAGCTAATTATATGTATAAAATCGGCGGCGGTGTATGGGAACTGTTCATTGAAAATCTCAATGAATTTGCCGTATATAAATTCTGTATAGAAACCGTTGACCACACAAACATTTTAAAATCGGATCCGTTTGCTTTTCATTGTCAGACAAGACCCGAAAATGCCTCTATGGTATTTAATACAAATCAATATGTATGGCATGACAGCTATTGGATGGAAAATCGTCAGAATACATCTTCACCCGACAAGCCGATGAATATATATGAAATTCACGCAGGCTCGTGGAAAAAATATCCTGACGGCAATTACTTTAACTATCAAAAAATGGCAGATGAGCTTATTCCTTATTTAAAGGAAATGAATTACACTCATGTTCAGCTTATGCCGCTTATGGAATATCCGTATGACCCAAGCTGGGGCTATCAGACAACAGGATACTTTGCCGCAACCTCTCGTTACGGTACGCCGTGTGACCTTATGGCTCTCATTGACCGCTGTCATATGGAGGGAATCGGCGTTATTATGGAAATTGTACCGTCAAACTTTCCTAAGGACGATTACGGACTTTATAAATTTGACGGCACCTGCCTTTATGAGGACAACAATCCTAAAAAAGGTCAGCGTGACAGTTGGGGCACTTGCCTCTTTAATTTCCAGCGCTATGAGGTAATCAGCTTTTTGATTTCGGCTGTAATGTTCTGGTTCGACAAATACCACATTGACGGTATGCGAATCGGTGCGGTTTCTTCTATGCTTTACCTTGACTACGGCAAAAAGGACGGCGAATGGGTACCTAACCGCTTTGGCGGTAACGAAAACCTTGAGGCAATCGACTTTATCAAGCGTTTGAACAAGGCAGTACATATGTATCACCCGTCGGCTCTTACATTTGCCGAGGAAAACACTTCATGGCCAAAACTTACCCTGCCTATTGAGGAGGGCGGACTCGGATTTGACTACAAATGGAATATGGGTTGGATGAACGATACTCTCCACTATATGTCGCTTGACCCGTTGTGGCGACCGTTTAACCACGATAACCTTGCATTCAGCTTTTTCTATGCTTTTTCAGAGAGATTCATTCTTCCTATTTCTCACGATGAAGTCGCTCACGGCAAAGGCTCGCTTATTAGCAAAATGCCGGGTGACTATGACAGCAAGTTTGCAGGCGTAAGAACGTTTATTACATATATGTACGCTCATCCCGGCAAAAAGCTTGTATTTATGGGTTGCGAAATAGGACAGTTTGATGAATGGGATTCCGACTCGGGTATTCAGTGGGATCTTCTTAAGTTTGAAAAACATAATGCTCTATATACATTCTTTAAAGCAATAAATAAATTTTATATTGAACATAAGCCGCTTTATGAGCTTGACAATACTCCGAAAGGCTTTGAATGGATACACCGTAACGACTACACTCAAAGCGTTATTGCTTTCAGAAGAACCGACTCGGACGGCAACGAAATCATTGCAGTCTGCAATTTTCAGCCGACCGTTCACGAAAACTATATGATAGGTGTTCCCCGCTTTGGCGAATATGAGGAAATATTTAATTCCGACTTAACCGAATTTGGCGGAACAGGTGTATCAAATACAGGCACTCTTACCACGGTGCCGATGAAAATTCACGGTTACAAGCAGGGACTTTCACTTACCCTGCCGCCGCTCGGTGTAATTTATCTTAAATGTACAAAGGAACTTGAAAATCCCGAAGGCAACACCGAAAAGCCGAGAAAAACCGTTGTTCTCAATTCCGAAGCCGTAAAGGCAGAGGAATTAAAATAAATATACTTATAATTGTAGGACAGTATGCTCACACTCTGCCCTACTCTTAAATAATCTCTGGAGGTAGAAAAATGTTCCCTAAGAAGGAAGTAGTTGCAATGCTTCTTGCCGGCGGACAAGGTTCCCGTCTTGGCGTTTTAACAAGAAAAATTGCAAAGCCTGCCGTTCCATTCGGCGGAAAATATCGAATTATTGACTTTCCACTATCAAACTGCGTAAATTCAGGCATCGAAGCTGTTGGTATTCTCACACAGTATCAGCCGCTTGTTCTTAACGAATACATAGGCAACGGTCAGCCATGGGACCTTGACGGTATGCACTCGGGTGTAAACTGCCTAAGTCCGTATCAGGCTGTTGACGGTGCAGATTGGTACTCAGGTACTGCAAACGCAATTTTCCAGAATATTAACTACATTGACCGCTATGACCCCGAATATGTTGTTGTTTTGTCAGGCGACCATATCTACAAAATGGACTACAACAAAATGCTTGAATACCACAAAGAAAAGAATGCGGCTTGTACTATAGCTGTTATAGATGTACCTCTTGAAGAGGCGTCAAGATTCGGTATTCTCAACACACACGAGGACGGCGAAATTTACGAATTTGATGAAAAGCCCGAAAAGCCAAAAAGCACACACGCATCAATGGGTATCTACATTTTCAGCTACAAAGAGTTAAGAAAATACCTCATTGAAGATGACGAAAACAAAAACTCAAGCCATGACTTTGGTAAAGATGTTCTTCCCGCAATGCTCAACGCAGGCGAGCGTATGTTTGCATATCCGTTTGAGGGTTATTGGAAAGATGTCGGAACAATCGACAGTCTTTGGGAAGCTAATATGGATCTTCTCGACCCTAATGTTACACTTGACTTAAAGGATATTTATTCAAGAAATCCAATGATGCCGCCACACTTTGTATCTAATGACGCAGTTATTCAGAATTCACTTGTTGCAGACGGCTGTAATGTTTACGGTAATCTTGAGTTTTCTATTCTTTTCTCGGGCGTTACTATCGGAAAAGGCGCTACAATCAACTCTTCTATCATTATGCCGGGTGCGGTAATTGAAGAGGGCGCTACAGTTCAGTTTGCAATTATTGCAGAAAATACAGTTGTTCGCAAGAATGCGGTTGTAGGCGCAAAACCTGAAGACTGTGCTAACAGAGATGACTGGGGTATTGCCGTAGTTGGCGAGAACTCTATAATTGACGAGGGCGCAGTTGTAAAGCCAAAGGAAATGATTGACAGATGCACGGAGGTAAAAGCAAATGAGATGTAATAATGTTTTGGGACTTATTTTTGCAGGCACTCTTGACGAAAAAATGCCTGACCTCACCTCATCACGCACAATGGCAAGCGTTCCTATCGGGGGCAAATACAGAATAATTGACTTTGTTCTTTCTAATATGTCAAATTCAGGTATCAACAATGTAGGCGTAGTTGCCACAAAGAACTATCTTTCTCTTGCCGATCACCTCGGCTCGGGTTCTGCTTATGACCTTTCAAAGAGAAGAAGTCAGCTTACATTGCTCACACCTTACAACGGCAGTTCTTTCTCAAGCTATCCCGAAACCATTTATAATATGCACGGATACATTGAAAACAGCCGTGAGGAATATGTATTGCTCTCACCGGGCAATATTATTTCTAATTTTGACTGCACAGACCTTTTTGGTTTTCACACCAAAAAGAATGCAGACATTACAGTAATTTACAACAAAATGGTTGTACCGTCAGGCTACGACCGTCCTATGACAATCAGCGTTGACGATAACGGCAGAGTAAACAGACTTTTCCTCAATCCGCAAAAGACAGATACTGTTGAAAATGTAGTATTCGGCGCAATACTCCTGAAAAAAGATCTCCTTATGCAGGAAATAAATCAGGCTCTCGCCGTAAATCAGAAAGACATTAAAAATATTATTCAGGCTGCCGTCGGCAAATACAATGTTTACGGCTTTGAAGATAAAGGTTATACAGCGGCAATTACTTCTAATCAGGATTACTTCAATTTCAATATGGATTTAATCAAAAAAGAAGTAAGAGATGCTCTCTTTAACCCACAGCGTCCGATTTACACAAAGGTCAGAGATGACGCTCCGTCACGCTACGGTCTTACAAGCAGTGTCAAAAATTCAATTATTGCTCAAGGCTGTGTAATCAACGGTGAGGTTGAGAACTGTGTTATTTCTAAGGGTGTATATATCGGCGAGGGTGCTAAAGTAAGCAACTCAATAATTATGCAAGATACAAAAATCGGTTGCAATACCAACCTGAATTATGTTATCATAGATAAGGATGTTAAAATTCAGGATGGTCGTTCACTTATGGGATATGACTCCTATCCTGTATATATAGCAAAAAAATCTGTAGTTTAATGGAGGTAAAATCAAATGAGAATTTTATATTGCGCATCTGAAGCAAATCCGTTTTGCGGTAGCGGCGGACTTGCAGATGTTGCAGGAAGTCTGCCACACACACTTTGCAGAAAGGGTCAGGACTGCAGAATTGTAGTTCCGCTTTACGGCACAATTCCGCAGGAACTTAGAAATTCACTAAATTTCATTACAAACTTTACCGTACCTGTTGCATGGCGTCATCAGTATTGCGGACTCTTCTGGGCAAGATGGCACGACTGTACATATTATTTCATTGACAATGAATACTATTTCAAGCGTGGTACACTTTACGGTCACTATGACGATGCCGAGAGATTTGCATTCTTCTCAAGAGCAATTCTCGAAATGCTCCCATACATTGACTTCCATCCTGATATTATTCACTGTAATGACTGGCAGACAGCACTTGTACCTGTTTACTACTATCTGTTCTATTCACACAGACCATGGTATCACAATATCAAGAGCCTGTTTACAATTCACAATATTCAGTATCAGGGTGAATACGGTTGGGAAGTTAATACAGAATGTGTAGGTATTCCTGCCAATGAAACAAAAATTCTTGAGATGAACGGCAAACTCAATATGATGAAGGGCGCTATTGAAACAGCAACAAGAGTTTCAACAGTATCTCCAAGCTATGCGGCTGAAATTAAAGACCCATGGTTCAGCTGGGGACTTCACGACGAACTTAACCTCCGTCACTATAAACTTTGCGGTATTAAAAATGGTATTGATACCGAAAGCTATAATCCTGAAACAGACTATCAGATCTATCGTAACTACTCTAAGGACGATATGAGCGGCAAGGGTGAGTGTAAGAGAGCACTTCAGGAGCGTCTTTGCCTTGAACAGCGCTGGGATGTACCAATGGTTGGTATGGTAACAAGACTTGTAGGTCATAAGGGACTTGACCTTGTAAGAATGGGACTTGAAGAGCTTATGAATACCGAGAATATGCAGTTTGTAATTCTCGGCTCGGGTGATAAGGAATACGAGGACTACTTTAACTATATGCAGGCAAAATATCCGGGCAGACTTTGCTTCTGTCACGGTTTTGTACCTGAACTTGCAAGAAAGATTTATTCAGGTGCTGATATATTCCTTATGCCGTCTGCTCAGGAGCCATGCGGCCTTGCACAGATGATTGCTCTCCGTTACGGTACAATTCCTGTTGTTCGTGAAGTTGGCGGACTTAAAGACTCTGTATTTGACAGTGCAGACAACTACGGTAACGGCTTTACATTCAAGAACTACGATACGGCAGATATGGTAAATGCCGTAAGAAGAGCTTTGTGGGGTATTCATGATGACGCAGGCTGGCATCAGCTTATGTGGCGTGCAATGATGAGCGACAACAGTTGGGATCGTTCAGCTAACGACTACATCAATGTATATAACGATACTCTTAATTGGGCATAATTTTTAAAATTAAACCTTTTCCCTCTCTGAAAAATCGGAGAGGGAATTTTTTCTTTATCAAACATTGGGGTAAATTATGGTTTAGCGGAGTGTCGGTCGGGCATTGAAATTTAGCTAACGCTAA
>ERZ773241.2131-NODE-2131-length-16785-cov-12.566826_pt1 | contig 16785 bp, 17 predicted proteins | sample MGYA00580989_ERZ773241 | MGnify/ENA primary metagenome ERZ773241 (study PRJEB29015, sample SAMEA2737804) | human gut metagenome | biome: human gut; feature: human-associated habitat; material: faeces | place: China | collected 2012 ... | reverse complement strand
TCGCACAGCGTCTGGGCGGCTACGCTGCCTACGGCCCCATCCTGCAGGGCCTGAATGCTCCCATCAACGACCTGTCCCGCGGCTGCAACGCTGACGAGGTCTACAAGATGAGCCTGATCACTGCCTGCCAGTCCTGATCGCACCCATCTGAGCTGAATTGAACCTGAGGGCCCCGGAAGTGTCTGCGGATGCTTCCGGGGTCCTTTTTTGTCTCCCTCTTGAATTCTGCCTGCGTTTGTGGTACAATATTCAAGCACTCAGAAAAGTGCGTCGGACAGCGCCTGCGGCGTGGTTCGGCATACGGATGCGGGTCCTGTACGATGGAGCCGCTGTGAACCAGGTCAGGTGGGGAACCAAGCAGCCTTAAGCGGCGTGCTCTGTGCGTTTCAGACAGCCTGCATCCGTATGCCGAGCTACGCAGGGCGGGGACAAAACCCCGTCATGCGCTGTCCTTTTTTATTGCCGATTTTGTCCGGAAAGGGGAGTGCTGCTCATGTATCGAGCCCTGTACCGCAAGTGGAGACCCCAGCGGTTTGAAGATGTGGTGGGCCAGCGCGGCATCGTGACGGCCCTGCGCAATCAGATCGCCACCGGCCGTGTGGGCCACGCCTACCTGTTCACCGGCGTGCGCGGCACCGGCAAGACCACTTGTGCCAAGATCTTTGCCAAGGCGGTCAACTGCCTGCACCCGCAGAACGGCGACCCCTGCGGCGAATGCGAGATCTGCAAGGGCATCGACAACGGCAGCATTCTGGATGTGGTGGAGATGGACGCCGCATCCAACAACGGCGTGGACGATATCCGCGACCTGCGGGATGAGACTGCCTACACCCCCAGCGCCTGCCAGTATAAGGTATACATCATCGACGAGGTGCACATGCTGTCCACGGCGGCCTTCAATGCGCTGCTCAAGACGCTGGAAGAACCGCCGGCCCATGTCATTTTTATTCTGGCCACCACCGAGATCCAGAAGGTGCCGGCCACCATCCTGTCCCGCTGCCAGCGGTATGATTTTACCCGCATCGGGCCGGAGGACATCGCACAGCGGGTGGAGTATATCGCCGGGGAAGAGCACTTGGAACTGACATCGGACGGCGCGGAGCTGATCGCCCGCCTGGCCGACGGTGCCCTGCGCGATGCGTTGTCCATTCTGGATACCTGCGCAGGCGTCACGGCAAAGATCGACGCGGACGTGGTGCGCCGCATGGCCGGTGTGACCGACCGCAGCTATTTGTTTCGCATCTCCGACGCGCTGGAAGCGCAGGACGGAGCCGCCGCACTGGCCCAGCTGGCCCAGCTGCGGCAGCAGTCGGTGGACGTTAAACGCCTGACCGAAGAACTCATCGCCCACTACCGCGCCCTGATGCTGGCGGCTTTGCCCGGCGGGCAGGCACTGCTCTCCGGTGTGTCACCGGAAGAGGAGGCGCAGTATCTGGAAAAAGGCCCGCAGCTGGGCCAGCGGGAGGCCATCCGGGCCATCCGCACCCTGGGCACGGCACTGGAGCACATGACCCGCGGCAGTGACCAGCGCATTGAGCTGGAACTGGCGCTGTTCAGCCTGTCGGAACCGCCGCAGCAGCGGCAGACCGTACCAGTGCAGGCAGCACCGGTCGCCCGTGCCGCACAGCCCGCTGCCGTGCAGCCGTTTGCTTCGGTTCCGGCGGTGCAGCCCTTTGTGAGCGCACCGGTACAGCAGGCTCCCGTACAGCAGCCGGTCGTGGAACCTGCTCCGCTGCCGGAACCGCTGCAGCCTGCGGCAGAGCCGGTGCAGTCCGCACCGGAGCCGACACAGGAACCTGCATCTGTGCAGGTGCCCGTGCAGGCCGAAGAACTGCCGCCGTTGCCGGAAGAACCGCCCGTGCAGGGCGAGGAAGCGCTGCCCTGGGAGGAACCCTCCGCACCGGCACGGCCCGTGCCGCCGCCCCGCGAGGAATCGTCTCCTGCGCCGCAGACAACGGCCCCGGCCCCGAAGCAGGAAGCCGCTCCCGCACAGCCCAGACCGGCAGCGGGCAGTCTGGCCCCATACCCGGAGTGGGCACAGATCACCCAGAAGCTGCAGGAAGTGGACCCCATGCTGTACAGTTACCTGCGCAAATCCAAGGCGTACTTTGACGGTACCCGGGTGCTCATCGACGGCGGCAAGACCTTCCGCGATTTCATCCGGGCCAATAAGGACAGCCAGCGGCTGATCAAAAAGCTCATCTTGCAGGTGTCCGGCAAGGCGATCCCCATCGGCCCCTACGAGCCCAGAACCGCAGGGAAAGCCGTGTCCAACGCGGAGCAGTCGCTCCACGCACTGGAAAAGCTGGGGCTGGATGTGTCCATTGAGGACACCGCCCGAAAACAGAAATAAGGCTTCCCCTTTTGGGAAAGGCTTTTCAACCGATAAGACAAAGGAGAACAAACTATGAAAGCAAGAATGCCCGCAGGCTTTGGCCGCCCCGATATGAACGCCCTGATGCGTCAGGCCCAGAAGATGCAGGAGGACATGAAGGCCAAGCAGGCCGAGCTGGAAGCTGCCGAGTACACCGGCAGTGCCTCCGGTGAAATGGTCACCGTGAAGATGAACGGCAAGCACGAGGTGCTGGCCATCACCATCAAGCCCGAAGCTGTGGACCTGGATGACATCGAGATGCTGGAAGATCTGGTGGCTGCTGCCGTCAACGCCACCGTCAAGCAGGTGGACGAGACCGCCGAGGCCGAGATGGGCAAGCTGACCGGCGGCATGAACATTCCGGGTCTCTGATCCGGCTGGAGGGAAGAACATGGGCTACAATGCTGCCCCGCTGGAAAAGCTGATCGAAGAGTTCGGCAAGTTTCCGGGCATCGGGCGCAAAGGCGCGACCCGCATGGCCTATCAGGTGTTGAGCATGTCCGATGAGGACGCGGCGGCCCTGGCTTCGGCCATCCAGAACGCGCACACCAAGCTCCACCGCTGCCGCATCTGCCAGAACTACACCGAGGCCGAGATCTGCCCCATCTGCGCCAGCGCCAAGCGGGACACGTCGGTCATCTGCGTGGTGGAAACGCCGCGGGATGTGCAGGCGTTTGAGCGCACCCGGGAGTACCACGGCCTGTATCATGTGCTGCACGGCCTGATCAGCCCCATGGACGGCATCGGGGCCGAGCAGCTCAGCGTGAAGGAACTGCTGGCCCGTCTGGGCGACGGCAAGGTCAAGGAAGTGATCATGGCCATGAACCCCACCGTAGAGGGGGAGGCAACCGCCATGTATCTGGCCAAGCTCATCAAGCCGCTGGGCATCAAGACCACCCGTCTGGCCTACGGTCTGCCGGTGGGTGCAAGCCTGGAGTATACCGACGAGACCACCCTTTACCGTGCGCTTTCCGGCCGCGGAGAACTGTAAACCGCCTTAAGTGAACAGAGAACGCCCCGTCTGTCAGACTGCAATATCTGGCGGATGGGGCGTTTTTGCGTACAGAAAAAACTGGATGCTTTCGCAAACCTCTACTGGGATGAAATATCTGGCAAAATTTTATTTATAACGTTATTTCGTAAAAACCGGAACTTTGCCGGATAACACTACCCCGGTAGACATTCCGGATAGTTGGGACTGGGACCCGCGCACGCAGCAACAGCCCACTGGGCTGATTGCTGCCCCTGCTGCGCAGGGTCGTGCTGTTTGCCTCCTCATCGCCGGGGCCACAAAAACAAGAACTCCCCCACCGCAGCGCGGCAGGGGAGTTCTGTTTTTGGTGGAGGCGAGGGGAGTCGAACCCCTGTCCGAAAAGAGTTCAGTGTAGGTGTCTCCGGGTGCAGGCGATCTACAACATTCCCGCCGCGCCACGCCGATCGTCAGGCTAGCGCTTTGGTAGCTTCATGAGTTCCTGCCGGTCCGCAAAGCTTAGGTCCGTTCAGGTGCTGTGTCTAAAGGACGCCCCGGCCCCACACGACACAAGAGTGGGCGGAACGCGCAGCACTCAGGCTGCGAGCAACTGATAATTATTGTTGTCAGTTAATTTTTTTGGAGGAGTTATAGAGCAGTTCCCCCGCTGCTACCCGCTGCCCAGACCTCGCTCCCCCCGTCGAAACCTTTACGCCCCCATAAAAGTGCACCTTGCGATGCACGAAAAACAGGAGAAGTTCCGCTTCAGGGAAACCGTCTGAAACGATCAATAGTATTTGCCGTTGGATTTCATGGCGCGGTCGATGGAACGCTTGGCGTCGCGCTGGGCGGCGTCGGCACGCTTGTCGTAGAGCTTTTTGCCCTTGCAAAGGCCCAGTTCCATTTTTACGCGGCCATGTTTGAAATAGAGCGAAAGCGGCACCAGCGTGTATCCCTGCAGCTTGCACTGCTGGTGCAGCCGCCGGATCTCGTTTTTGTGTGCCAGAAGCCGCCGGACACGCAGAGGGTCCTGGTTGAAGATGTTGCCGTGGTCGTAGGGCGTGATGTGCATGCCCTTGACCAGCAGTTCACCGTCCTCAATGTCCACCCAGCTGTCCTTCAGGTTGACCCCGCCGGCCCGCAGGCTTTTGACCTCGGTGCCCTTGAGCTCAACGCCGGTCTCCAGCGCTTCCAGAACGAAATACTCGTGGCGCGCTTCGCGGTTGGTGGCGATGGTTTTAGTCGCCGGGCGCTCCTTGGTGGGTGCCATGCTGCGCGCCTCCTTTCTCCGTTCAGTTCGTTGTATTAGTATACCATTTTTTTGTACTTTTGCAAGGGGCATCTTTGAAGAAACTGTAAATTATTGCACTCTGACCGGCCGCGGACCGGTCACCCTTGACCTTCCCCCTTGTGGAAGGTATATTCTAAGGGCGGAGGGGCGCACTGCCCCGGACAAAGGAGGGCACTTTATGCTCAACATCGAACATCTGACCAAGACCTACGGCGGCAAGGCGGCCGTGCAGGACCTCAGCCTGCACATCCGCCCCGGCGAGATCTGCGCATTCATCGGCCACAACGGCGCGGGCAAGACCACCACACTCAAGTGCTGCTGCGGCATCCAGCAGTTCGACAGCGGCCGCATTACGGTGGACGGCATCTCGGTGCAGGATGACCCGCTGGAATGCAAGCGGCGGCTGGCCTATCTGCCGGACAACCCGGACCTGTACGAATACATGACCGGCATCCAGTACCTGAACTTCATCGCGGATATCTTTGCCGTGGGGGCACGGGAGCGTGCCGAGCGCATCCGGTCCTACGGCGACCAGTTCGACCTCACGCAGGACCTGGCCCAGCCCATCAGCGCATACTCCCACGGCATGAAGCAGAAGCTGGCCATCATCTCGGCCCTGCTCCACGAGCCGAAGCTCATCCTCATGGACGAGCCCTTTGTGGGGCTGGACCCGCTGGCGGCGCACCAGCTCAAGAACCTGATGCGCCGCTTCTGCGACGGCGGCGGGGCCATCTTCTTCTCGACTCATGTGCTGGAGGTGGCCGAAAAGCTCTGCGACCGGGTGGCCATCATCCGGGCCGGGCGGCTGGTGCGGGCCGGTTCCATGGACGAGGTGCGCGGCGATGACAGTCTGGAAGAGGTCTTTCTGGAACTGGAAGGCACGGAGGCGCAGGCATGATGATCCGTGCATTGCTCCGCAAGCAGCTGCGGGAGCTGGGCGCGGCCTTTCTCCGCAGCAGCAAGACCGGCAAAGCGCGGTCCCGGGCATCGGCCGTGGGGTATGCGCTGCTGTTTGCCGTGCTGGTGGTGGTGCTCATGCTCTGCTTTGCGGGCATGGCCCTGCCGCTGGCTTCGGTGTTGCTCCCGGCCGGGCTGGACTGGCTGTATTTTGCCTCCATGGGGCTCACGGCGCTGCTGGTGAGCGTGCTGGCCAGCGCCTTTACCAGCTATTCCGGCCTGTTCCAGAGCCGGGACAACGAACTGCTGCTCTCGCTGCCCATCCCGCCGGCGGTCATTTTCGGGGTGCGGGTGAGCACCGTTTATCTGGCCTGCCTGATCTACCTGCTCATGGCGTGGGTCCCGGCGGTGGTGTGTTACGGCCTGCTGGCAGCCCATCCGCTGGCCGGGGTGCTGTGCAGCATCCCCATGGCGTTGGTGCTGGCCGGAGCGGCCTGCATTCTGGCGGTATTGCTGGGCTGGGCCGTGGCGCTGGCCAATGACCGCGCCCGGCACAAAAGTCTGGTCACCGTGGTGTGCTCGCTGGTGTTTTTTGCGCTGTATTATGCGGGTTTTCTGCGGGTACAGGAGATGCTGGACGATCTGCTGGCCGATGCCGCACAGTCGGGTGCGGCGCTTGCCCGTGCAGCCTGGACGCTGCGGCTGCTGGGCGGCGCGGCGGCAGGGGAGCTCCCGGCGCTGGTCGGCCTCGTGCTGGGCACAGTGCTGTGCTTTGCGGCCTTTTGCAAGCTGCTGGAAAAGCCCTACCTGCGCCGCATGACGGCCCGGAAGGGTACGGCCCGCACGGCATACCATGCGCGAAAAGCACGCCCTGTCAGCCTGCGGCAGGCTCTGCTGCGCCGGGAACTGCTGCATCTGGGGTCCAGCCCGGCCTATATGCTCAACAGCTCCATGGGCACGCTGGGCCTGCTGGTGCTGGGCGGCGTGTCCCTGTGGAAGGCAGACCTCTTTGCCCGGTTTGCGCAGGCCGTGCCGGAAGGGGTCCCGGTGCTGGTGTGCTGTGCCGTGTGTGCGGTGTCGGCAGCCAACTTCCTGACCACGCCCTCCGTCTCGCTGGAAGGCCGGACGGTCTGGCTCCTGCAAAGCCTGCCCATCCCGTCCTGGCAGGCCCTGTGTGCCAAGCTGGAACTGCATCTACTGTTGACCGGCGTCCCGGCGGCATTGTGCCTTGTGTGCATGCAGGCGGCGGTGCAGATGCCGCCGGTGTATTTCTGCCTGACCCTGCTGGAAGCAGAGCTGTTTGTGCTGCTCAGTGCGGAAATGGGCCTTGCACTGGGGCTTGTGCTGCCCAACCTGCATTGGACGAGTGAGGCCGCGGTGATCAAAATGAGCGGCTGTACCTTGCTGTCCATGGCGGCCAATCTCGTTGCTGTGCTGGTGCTGACCCTTGCGCAGACCAATCTTCTGAAGATCCTTCCGCTTCCGGCGGTCATGGCGGCGGCCCTTGTGCTGCTGGCGGGTGCGGACGGGCTGCTGTGGCACTGGCTGAAAACCAGAGGAGCCAGACGCCTTGCAGAACTTTCCTGAAAAACCATAAAACAAAGCAGCGGCCTGCTCTCCCAAAACGGGGGAACAGGCCGCTGCTGTTTGTGCGGGAGGGGCTTACTGGATGCCGGTGACCTTGTAGTCCTGATCCTCGACGGTCTTCTTCAGCACATCGTCGGAAACTTCGGCGCTCAGGGTGACAACGGCGGTGCCGGCCTCGTGGCTCACCACAGCCTCGGTCACTTCGGGCAGGGCCTCCAGCGCCTTCTTCACACGGGCCTCACAGTGGCCGCACATCATGCCTTCTACATGCAGAGTCTTTTTCATGGTCATATCCTCCTTGATGGTTCTCTCTTTATCCTCAACCGCTGCGGGCTGCGTGAGGGCAGCGGGCAGGGCAGAAGCGTTTTTCAGCGGGTAGTCGTGTTTGGTGCTGTGCAAATCGAACAGATTCAGCCGCAGGGCGTTGCTCACCACGCAGAAGCTGGACAGGCTCATGGCCGCTGCGCCGAACATGGGGTTCAGCGTCAGGCCGAAGGGGATGAACGCACCGGCTGCCAGCGGAATGCCGATGGTGTTGTAGAGAAAGGCCCAGAACAGGTTCTCGTGGATGTTGCGCAGGGTGGCGCGGCTCAAGCGGATGGCGGCGGGCACATCCGAGAGCCTGGAATTCATCAACACCACATCGGCGGCGTCGATGGCCACATCGGTACCGGCACCAATGGCGATGCCGGTGTCGGCGCGGGTCAGGGCGGGGGCGTCGTTGATGCCGTCACCCACCATGGCTACCTTACCGGCGGCCTGCAGCTGGCGGATCACGGCTTCCTTGCCGTCCGGCAGCACCCCGGCGATCACGGCGTCCACACCGGCCTGCTTGCCGATGGCGTCAGCCGTGCGCTGGTTGTCGCCGGTGAGCATGACCACCTTGATGCCCATGGCCTGCAGCTCCCGGATGGCCCGGGGGCTGTCCTCCTTGATGGTGTCGGCCACCGCGATGACACCCAGCAGACGGCCTGCGCCGCCAAAGAACAACGGGGTCTTACCCTGCGCCGAGAGCTCGGCTGCTGCCTGTGCCAGCTCGGCCGGGACGGTGACCTTGGTGCCGGTAAAGGCTGCATTGCCGCCAAAGATCTCCTTGCCGTCCAGCTTGGCGCTCAGGCCGTTGCCGGGCAGGGCCGCAAAGTCAGTCACCTCCGGGGCGTCCAGCTGCTGTGCCTCGGCATAAGTCAGCACAGCGCGGGCCAGCGGATGCTCGCTCTTGCATTCCAGCGCGGCGGCCAGGGTCAGCAGTTCGGTCTCGGTCACGCCGTCGGCGGGCAGGATGTCGGTGACCTTCGGCTCACCGCTGGTGATGGTGCCGGTCTTGTCCAGCGCCACGATTTGGGTGCGGCCGGCAGCTTCCAGCGAAGCGGCGGTCTTGAACAGGATGCCGTTTTTGGCGCCCATGCCGTTGCCCACCATGATGGCCACCGGCGTGGCAAGGCCCAGGGCACAGGGGCAGCTGATGACCAGCACCGAGATGCCGCGGGCCAGCGCATAGCCCAGCTCACGGCCCAGAAGCAGCCAGACCACGGTGGTGACCACTGCAATGCTGATGACCGCCGGCACAAAGAAGCCGGACACGGTGTCGGCTACCTTGGCGATGGGAGCCTTGGTGGCGGCGGCATCGCTCACCATCCGGATGATCTGGGCCAGGGTGGTGTCCTCGCCCACGCGGGTGGCTTCGCACCGCAGGAAGCCGGACTGGTTGGCCGTGGCGGCGCTCACCTTGTCCCCGGCGGCCTTGTCCACCGGGATGCTCTCGCCGGTCAGGGCGCTTTCGTTCACGGCGCTGCTGCCTTCCAGCACGACGCCGTCCACCGGGATGTTCTCACCGGGGCGCACCACAAAGATGTCGCCCTTCTGCACCTGCTCAATGGGCACGGTCACCTCGGCACCGTTCCGCAGCAGGGTGGCCGTTTTGGGGGCCAGCTTCATCAGGCTCTTCAGTGCATCGGTGGTCTTGCCCTTGGAGCGGGCCTCCAGCATCTTGCCCACCGTGATCAGGGTCAGGATCATGGCCGCCGACTCAAAGTAGAACTCCATCATATAGTGCATGACCAGCTCGTCGTTGCCGTCCACCTGTGCGCGGGTCATGGCAAACAGGGCGTAGGTGCTCCACACAAAGCTGGCCATGGAGCCCATGGCCACCAGCGTGTCCATGTTGGGGGAGCCGTGGATCAGCCCTTTGAAGCCGTTGATGAAGAACTTCTGGTTGATCACCATCACGATGCCGGCCAGCAGCAGCTGGACAAGGCCCATGGCAACGTGGTTGCCGTCAAACCAGTGGGGCAGAGGCCAGCCCCACATCATGTGGCCCATGGAAAAGTACATCAGTACCAGCAGAAAGCCCAGCGAAGCGATCAGCCGCCGCTTGAGCTTGGGCGTCTCGTGGTCGGCCAGCGCGTCCAGGTCGGCGCTGGGGGAGCTGGCGGCGGCAGCACCGGCCGCCTTGGGGCTGGCACCGTAACCGGCTTTCTGCACGGCCTGAATGATCACCGCGCTGGATGCGGTGCCCTCTACGCCCATGGAGTTGGTCAGCAGGCTCACCGAACAGCTGGTCACACCCGGTACCTTTTTTACGGCCTTTTCCACCCGGGCAGAGCAGGCCGCGCAGCTCATACCCGTTACATTGTATTGTTCCATCGTATTCACTCCTGATAAGTCCAGTATGTTCGCCGCAGGGTCACTTCATGAGCCGGGGCAGCAGCCGAATCAGCTCGTTCAGCTTTTCGTCGCTGCCGGCACGCAGGTCATCGGCCACACAGGTGCTCATGTGCTGGGCCAGCAGCTCCTTGGCAAAGCTGTTCAGCGCCGAGTTCACGGCGGCCACCTGTACCAGAATGTCCACACAGTAGGCATCCTTTTCCAGCATGCCGCGCACGCCGCGCACCTGGCCTTCGATGCGGCTCAGCCGGTTGACCAGTGCTTTGTATTCCTCCGGGCTGCGGTCCTTGTGGCGGCAGCAGGAGGGGACAGCGTCCGGCACATCGGCGGGGGAAACCGTGTCCGCCGCAGGCTCTTCGGCGCTGCAGCAACAGCAGGGCTTCTTTTCGGTGGATTCCATGATGCAGGCTCCTTTCGCAAACCCCTTGGGGGTATCTTTTGCTTCCAGCAGGAGTATACCACACCATATCCGACAAATCAAGTAGGAATTTGAAATAAAAGAAAAAAGAGGGAAAACCCGCAGGTTTTCCCTCACACAGAACCGTGATAAAGTTACTTTTCCAGAATGCGCGGAGCAAACAGGCTCCACATCTTGCCCCACCAGTACCAGTCGTGGGACACGTCGCCGCCCCACACTTCCAGATGAGCGGGCAGGCCCTGGGCCTGCAGCACATCGGCCAGTGCCTGAGTGTCGGCCTTGGCGTCATCCTCGTAGGCACCCTGACCGGCGCAGAGGATGAGACTGTTTTCCTCGGCCTTGGCCAGTGCCAGCTTGTTGGCGATGCCGTTCTCCTGCAGGTACAGCAGGGGAGAGCAGCGCAGCACCAGATCGTCGTTCTCGGCACCCCAGAAGCGGCTCAGGTCGTAGATGCCGCCCATGCCCACAGCACCAGCAAACAGGTTGGGGCGGCGCAGGCGGCAGTTCACGGCCTGATAAGCGCCCAGATCCACACCGGCGCACCAGATCTTGGTGCCCTTCTCGGCCTTGTTCAGGGCCAGGATGCGGGGAGCCAGCTCGGCAGTCAGGTAAACAAAATACTTCTCCTGTGCCTCGGCCCGGCGGCGCAGCGGCAGATCCCCGTTCAGCACGCCTTCACCGTCCACACTGTCAGCGCAGAACAGCTGGATCTTGCCCTCGTTCAGCAGCTGGGCAATGGCGTCCGGCATGCCGTTGTTCTCCCAGTCGAAAAAGCGGCCGCCGCGGGCGGGCAGAGCCAGCACCGGCACACCGGCGCTGCCATATACCTTGAACTCCATCTCGCGGTTCAGCACACTGCTCCACTCTTTGTAATAGGTACCCTGCATCATAATCAATCAAGCACTCCTTTTTTATCATGATCCGGCCCCGGCGCACAGTCGCTGCACGTCCAGCCGGCAGTAGCGTTTCAGGATAAATCAGACAAACTGGTTGCGCTGCGCGTCGTACTCGTAACCGACGGCACGCAGCTTTGCACACAGATCGGCCTTGTCGGCGTCCAGATCTTCGCACAAAGCATCGAGGTTTTTGAAATAATCCCGGAGTTTGAGGTTCACCACGCTCAGCAGCATGATGGGATCGGTGGGAAGAGCCATGCGTTCATCTCCTTTAAGGCAACAAAAAAAGCCGGCCACTCGACAAAGTGACCGGCCACATACACCAAATTAGACAGCGCGGGTAACTTTGCCAGCGCGCAGGCAACGGGAGCATGCGTAGACATACTTGGGAGAGCCCTCCACGACCGCCTTGACACGACGGACATTCGGCTTCCAGGTACGGTTGGAACGGCGATGGGAGTGAGAGACCTTAATACCAAAGGTAACGCCCTTGCCGCAGCATTCACACTTAGCCATGGTACTTGCACCTCCTAGAGTGAAGTAAGGAATCAAAATAATCAGCTTGACTATTTTACCAGAGATGCGGGCAAAATGCAAGCCTTTTTTCAAAATTTCCGTCATCTTTTTCCAATCTTTTGCAGCAAGGGTTGCTCAACCGGTCAAAAGATAGTATTATAATAGAAAATGTTGTTTTTCAGGAGATGCTTATGACACGGGCAACCTATTATCTCGTCCGCGCACTGGTGGCACTGGTGGCCATCCCGTTCCATGAGGCTGGTCATGCGCTGGCTGCCTGGCTGCTGGGGGACCCTACCGCCAAGTGCGAAGGCCGCCTTTCGCTGAACCCCTTTGCCCACTTTGACCTGCTGGGCACGTTGTGCATGGTATTTGCGGGCGTGGGCTGGGCAAAGCCGGTCTCCACCAACCCCCGCAACTTCAAAAACCCCAAGTGGGGCATGGCCCTCACCGCATTGGCGGGCCCGGTGGCCAACATTGTGCTGGCCTATCTTGCCATGGTGCTGTGGAAGGTGATGTACTACTGGGCTCCGGTAAACCAGGCCACCTACTACCTGGCCTACTTCCTCCAGTATATGGTGCTGATGAACGTGAGCCTGGCGGTGTTCAACTTTATCCCGGTGCCGCCGCTGGACGGCAGCCGCATCCTGCTGGTGGCCCTGCCCCAGCGCATGTACTTTGGCCTCATGCGCTACGAACGCTACATCATGGTGGCCATGCTGGCTGCTGTCTGGATGGGCCTGCTGGATACCCCGCTGTACTACCTCAACAACTTGGTGTGGGAGCTGCTGAGCCTGGGCACCGGATACATCGACAAGATCGCATACTCGGCCTACTTTGTCATGACAGGGACGGTGGTGTAAGCCATGGCTGTCACCGAGGAATTGACCTTCCATCTGGAAGATTTTGACGGCCCACTGGAATTATTGCTGGCTCTTGTGGCCAAACATAAGATGGACCTGCACAACATCCCCATTCTGGAACTGATCGACCAGTACACCCGCACGGTGGAGCAGGCCGACCCGGACCCGGAGACCGCCAGCGCCTTTATCGAGATGGCGGCCCATCTGGTGGAGATGAAGAGCTATCTGCTGCTGCCCCGCAGCGAAGAGGGTGAGCGGATGAAGCAGGAATTCACCGGCCAGCTCATCGAGTACGACCAGTGCCGCCGTATGGCCGCGCTGCTGCGGGCAAAAGGGGAGCAGGCACCGGTATTCGTGCGGCAGCCGATGGAGATGGAGTGGGACAACACCTACACCCTGCACCATGCACCCCAAATTTTGGCCGACTACTGGAACGCCCTTGCCGGGCGCACCCGCCAGCGCCGGGAGCCCACCCAGCAGCAGTTTGAGCCGCTGGTCACGGCCCCCATGGTGTCGGTGACCAGCCGGGTGGTGTATATCCTGCGCAGCCTCATCAGCGGGGCGGCGGCCCGCATGGGCCAGCTGTTCTCGCCCCGGCAGAGCCGCAGCACCAACGTGGCCACCTTTCTGGCCCTGCTGGAGCTGGTGCGCGGCGGCCGCGTCACCCTGGGGGAGAACGGAGAGCTGACCATGCAGCGCACCCGGATAAAGGAGAAAAAATGAACCAGAAACAGATTCGTGCCGCAGTGGAGGCCATGCTGTTTGCCTGCGGGGAGCCCATCGGCTCCGACAAGCTGGCGCAGGCCGTGCAGCTTCCCCAGACCAGCGTGGAAAACGCGCTGGAAGAGCTGCGCACCCGCTACACCCGGGAGGACAGCGGCCTGTGCCTGCTGCACCTGAACACCCGCTGGCAGCTGGCCACCAAGACCGAGTGGGCCGATTGCGTGCGCCGTGTGCTGGACAGCCGCCGCGCCGTGCCGCTGGGCCCTGCCGCCATGGAGACCCTGACCGTGATCGCCTACAATCAGCCGGTGTCCCGCGCTTTCATCGAGCAGGTGCGCGGGGTGGACTCCTCGTCCAGCGTGTCCGGCCTGCTGGAAAAGGGCCTGATCGAGGAAGCGGGCCGTCTGGACCTGCCGGGCCGCCCGGTGAGTTTCCGCACCACCGACACCTTTTTAAGAGTATTCGGCCTGTCCAGCCTGGCGGACCTGCCGCCGGTGCATCAGCCGGAAGCTCCGGCAGAAAGCGAGGAATGACCCATGACCACCGTTCTTGCCGCTGTGGGCGGGGTGCTGCTGTTCCTGCTGAAGGTCCTTGGCATCCTGCTGCTGGTGGTGCTGGCTCTAATGGTGCTGTTGCTGCTCATCCCGTTCTGTGCGGATGTCAGCTGGGAGCAGGACACCCTGACCGTAAAGGCCGGGACACTGGGCATCACCTTCCCGGTGTTCCAGTACCCGAAGCCGGAGCCGACGGAGGAGAGCAAGCGCAAAAAGAAGCCGAAAAAGGCAAAAGCGGCAAAGAAGCCTGCCAAGGAGAAAAAGCCCGCAGAGCCGCGCAAAAAGGCAAAGCTGACCCTGAACATCCTGTGCACCATCCTGCGCGGAGCCGGGACGCTGATCCGGGCTGTGTTCGGCGCGTTGCGCATCACCCACATCCGGGTGTGCCTTGGCGTGCGCGGGGAGGACCCTGCTGCAGCGGCCCGCAATTACGGCAAGCTGCAGGCATGGCTGTACCCGGTGCTGGGTGTGCTTGACCGCTTCATTTACCTGCAGTTTGACGAACTGCGCATCGTGCCGGACTTTGGCAGCGCCGAACCCACCGTAGAGGACCGTGTGTCCTTGCGCATTTCGGCAAAGGCGCTGTTCATCGTCGTCGCAGCGGTGCGTGTGCTGGCGGAGTTCTGGCGCGAAAAGGTGCTGGACGTTTTCCTGTAACTGTGGTACACTGAATAAAATTGTGTGACGAGTGTGACGGAGCCTGACAGTCTGCGATCTCCCGGTAAAACTCCGGGGACACAGGCCTGACAAAAACGATCAAAGGAGATTTGCATTATGGCTGAGCATCCGATTCAGGGCATTATGAACGTTACCATGGACAAGATCCATGAGATGGTGGACGCCAATACCATCATCGGCAAGGCTATCACCACCGAGGACGGCACCACCATCCTGCCAGTGTCCAAGGTGAGCTTTGGTTTTGCCTCCGGCGGCACCGACTTTGACGGCAAGAATGCCGCCAACAAGGACCTGTTCGGCGGCGGCTCCGGCGCGGGCGTCAACATCCAGCCGGTGGCCTTTCTGGTGGTGAAGGACGGCTGCGTGCGCACCATCCAGCTGTCCGACGGCTCCAACACCGTTGACCGCGCCCTGACCATGCTGCCCGAGCTGGTGGACAAGGTCAGTGCTCTGCTGAAGAAAGAGGAGAAGAAGGACGCCGCTGCGCCTGCCGCTCCCGCAGCAGAGTAAACTTTAACCTACGCCGTAACTGCGGACTTCCAACCCGCAGTTTTGATACTGAGGCTGCTGTAATTAACCTCTCAGTCTGCTTCGCAGACAGCTCCCCTAATAGGGGAGCCTCTGGCGAAGAGGCGAAGCTTTACGGAATGCCAAGGCCTCCCCTCGATAGGGGAGGTGGCACGCCGCAGGCGTGACGGAGAGGTTTTGCCGCAGCCCTATTTGAGCGCCGGGAGGCGCACAAGGAGATTTTATCATGGCAGAAGAACGCATTCAGAAAATCATGAGCGAGCAGGGCCTGTGCTCCCGCCGCGCCGCCGAGCAGATCATTGCCGAGGGCCGCGTGAAGGTCAACGGCCACCCCGTCAAGGTGGGCGACAAGATGGACCCCAACCGCGACGTGCTGCACGTGGACGACGAGCGCATCTATATCCGCAAGGATCAGCAGATGTACTATCTGGCCCTGTACAAGCCCCGCGGCTATGTGACCACCGCCAGCGACGAGCTGGGCCGCAAGACCGTGATGGAGCTGGTGAGCGATATCCCCGCCCGCCTGTACCCGGTGGGCCGTCTGGATAAGGACAGCGAAGGTCTGCTGCTCATGACCAACGACGGTGCCTTTGCACAGGCTGTCACCCATCCGTCGGGCGGCATCTCCAAGCTGTACCGTGTCACCGTGCAGCCCCGGGCCGATGAGAGCCAGATCCTGAAGATGAGCTCCGGCGTTGTGCTGGACGATGGCACCAAGACCATGCCCTGCGCCATCAACGTCGTCACCGACGAGCCCGGCCGCACCGTGATGGAGATGACCCTGAAAGAGGGCAAGAACCGCGAGATCCGCCGCATGTGCGAGGCCGTTGGTCTGGAGGTCGTCCGCCTGAAGCGCAACGCCGAGGGCGTGGTCAAGCTGGGAATGCTCAAGCCCGGCACCTACCGTGAACTGACCAAGGCAGAGATCAACGGCCTGCGTGCCGCCGCTGCCAAAGGCCGCGCCCAGACCCGCAGTGCCGCGCTGCAGTCCAAGGCTGCCGCCCGCCGCCCCAAGGGCCCTGTGGGCAGGGGCACTGCCCCCGAAAAACGGAGAAAGTGATCGTTTTTTCGGCTTTCACGGCGCAAAAACCGTCTGATCCTGGAAAAAATTGTGAAATTTTTCCGCAAAATGGGCCTTTCAGCCCTTGTGAACGCTCTCAAAATAAGGTATAATGATACTAATTTTGAAAGCTCAAAATAAAAAGCTCAAAATAGAAAAGCAGGAGGTCTTACCATGGCTTCAAAGAGTAACAAAGGAGAAATCCTCGCCAAGTTTTTCGATGACGGGGAGTATACCGCACTGTTTGCGGACGGCGCAGTGAGTGCTGCCTGCGGCTATGCGGCTGGTCAGCAGGCTTATGCTGTTTACCAGAACGGCGAGGCTGTCTCTGTCAAGGACGTTGAGAAGAACATCAAGGTCCTGGAGATGGCTGCTCAGACCGGCTGCCCGGTGGTCACGTTCTACAACTCTGTCGGCGCTAAGCTGGCTGAGGGTCTGGACGTTCTGACCGCCAGCGCCAAGCTGAACGCCACCATCGCCAAGGTTTCCGGTGTCATCCCCCAGATCGCAGTCGTCACCGGCGTGTGCGGCGGCACCAGCGCACTGAGCGCTGCCAATGCTGACGTGTGCGTCATGGCTGAGGATGCAGAGCTGTTCTTCACCGCTCCGTTCACCTCCGCCGCCAAGGGCGACAAGGTCCCCGGCGCAGGCACTGCCGAGGCTGCTGCCAAGGCTGGTGTGGCTGCCATCGTGGCTGCCAACGCTGAGGAAGCTGCCGAGAAGGCTGCCCACATCGTGGGTCTGCTGCCCGCCAACAACCTGACCG